>Ga0136617_10001478_pt1 | contig 20910 bp, 19 predicted proteins | sample AntDrymUQ3222106_2_FD_129672 | JGI IMG/M metagenome (GOLD analysis project Ga0136617, IMG submission 129672) | Polar desert sand microbial communities from Dry Valleys, Antarctica - metaG UQ322 (21.06) | ecosystem: Environmental > Terrestrial > Soil > Desert | place: Antarctica: Dry Valley...
GTGATCGCCGCGATCATCATCTCGCTGAACGCGTTTTTGATCTACGACACGCTGATCGGCTGAGCAACCGGCGCCACTGCGCCGCTATTTCTGCGATCGGCGACAAACCGAAAAACGGTCCATTCCCAATACCCGCTGCTCACTTGACGCGCTCCGAATGGGTCGCGTACGTTCACCAACCGTGAGCGTCCACGCGTCCTCGGCCGGCCCGATCACCGCCACCGGCACGCAACCGCGCAACCACGACGGCCAGGCGATCGCGATCACGGTCTTCAGCACGATCAGATGGCGGGGCAGGATCTTCCTGCCGCTCCTCTTCCTCGTCACGCGCAGGGTCCCGCGGCTCACGGGCACGCTGCGCACGCTGTCGTTCATCCACTTCGCGCGCTGGACGGTCATCAGGAAGCTGCCCTACAACGGACCGCCGCAGCGCAGGGGCCGGCTGCGCTATCCGCACATGTACTTCGAGAGCAACTTCAACGGCGGCTGGGAGGAGTACATCGACGCCTTCTCGCACATCCTCACGAGGGGGATGACGGCGTTCTGGGGCAGCTCCTTCGGCTTTCCCAAGCCGCTGCCGACGGCGCCGTTCAAGGCCTACATCCAGGCCAACGAGACCGAGGCCGACCACTACTACTCCGCCTATCCGGACGCCACCAGCACGATGATCCAGCGCGCGCTGGAGCTCGACGAGAAGCTCGCCCCGCTGAAGCGAAACGGCGCGCAGATGGACCCCGACGCGTTCGCCGCCACCTACCGCGCGTTCCTCACCGACGCCCAGACGTGCCTCTAGTGATGGGGTCCGCCAACGTTGCCGGCCAGGCGTACGCGTTCATGGCGATGACGCCGGTCAAGCCCGGTGAGGAGGGCGCGCTCGCGGAGTACCTGCACGCGCTGCGCGGGCGAGGCCCGAGCCCGCTCGCCAAGCTCCCGCGCACGCACCTGGGCCGCTTCGTGATCGTCCGCGACTTCCACAACGACCCGGCCTGGAAGCCGCGCTGCGAAGAGCACCTCGATCTGCCCTATCTCATCTTCACGAGCAACTTCGACGGCGACCTCGACAGCTACCTCGACGAGCTGTGCGAGAAGCTCGACCCGGAGGCCAAGGAGATCTGGGGGCGCTGCGTCGGCTGTCCGGAGCGTGCGCAGGGCGCGGCGCTGAAGGCGTATCTCGAGCACAACCAGATCCACACCGGCATCTTCTTCGCCGCCTACGGCGACGCCACTGTCGGCACGGTCAGGCAGAGCCTGCGCCAGCGCGAGCGGATGATCGAGTTCGCCGTCGCTTCGCAGGGCCTCGAGCCGGAGGAGCTGCAGCGGGCGTTCCTCGAGGAGTTCGGGGGCGCGCGCTGATGGCGGCGGCACAGCTCGATCTCGGCGACATCCAGGGCGACATCCTGCGCGCCTACGGCAACGGCTACGACTGCACCTCCTACGCGTTCGTGAAGGTCGAGTGCCCGCCCGCGCAGGCGCGGGCCTGGTTCGCCGGGTTGATCGATCACGTCACGACGGCCGAGGCGTGGCCGGAGGGCGAGAAGCCGCTGACGACGCTCAACGTCGCGGTGACGGCGGCCGGCCTGCGGGCGCTGGGCGTGTCGAAGGCGGTCGTCGACTCGTTCTCGCACGAGTTCCGCGACGGGATGGCGAGTCGCGCGCAGCTGCTGGGGGACGTCGGCCCGAGCGACCCGTCGAGCTGGGAGGCGGGCCTCGGCCGCGGCGACGGGCACGTGCTGCTGACGATCAACGCCCAGCAGACCTCCGACCACCGGCGCGCGCTCGGCAAGATGAAGGCCGCGATGGACCACGCCGGCGGCCTGCGGATCGTCTACCAGGCCGACAGCGGGCTGCTGCCGGGCTCGCGCGAGCACTTCGGCTACGCCGACGGCTTCGCCCAGCCGGCGATCGAAGGCTCCAGCGACGACAAGGCCCGCGGCGGCGGCGTCCCGCTGATGAACGGCGGCTGGCGCTCGCTCGCGCCCGGCGAGTTCATCCTCGGTCATCCCGACGAGGACACGCGCGTCGATCCCAAGCGGCGGCTGCCGAACGCTCCCGACGCCCCGCTCGGGCGCAACGGCACGTACATGGTGTGGCGCAAGCTCTACCAGGACGTCGCGCTGTGGCGGCGCGTCATGCGCGACGCGGCGAGGCTCTACGAAGGCGGCGACGAGCACAAGCTGTCGGCGAAGGCCGTCGGGCGCTGGGCCAACGGCGCGCCGCTCGTCACACACCCCGATGGCGCGCCGCAGGAGTACGACCCGAAGACCCCCGGCGGCAACGACTTTCGCTACGACTCAGATCGCGACGGGATGCGCTGCCCCGTCGGCGCGCACATCCGCCGCTCCAACCCGCGCGACGCGCTCGGCTTCGCGGGCCACCTGAGCTTCCGCCACCGCATGATCCGCCGCGGGATGCCCTATGGGAAGGTGCTGCCCGAGGGCGCGCTGAGCGACGACGGACGCGACCGCGGGCTCGTCTTCGTGAGCTTTCAGGCGAGCATCTCGCGCCAGTTCGAGGGCGTGCAGGTGCAGTGGCTGAACGCCGGCAACATCTTCGGCCTCGGGCACGACAAGGACTTCATCCTCGGCGACGCGCAGGGCAAGGGCAAGATGACGATCCAGGGCAAGCCGCCGTTCTTCCTCACGCCGCAGCAGGCCTTCGTCCGCACGCGCGGCGGCGAGTACCTCTTCGTGCCGGGGATGACCGCGCTGGCGGCGCTCGCCGACGGCACCGCCGGCTGACGCGATGGGCATCGTCGACGAGATCAGGGAGGCCGCGGAGCGGCTGCGCGAGGAGAAGGACGAGCTGACCGAGAAGGTGTCCGACCTCGTCGGTGAGCTCGCCGACCGCGGCTCCGGCGAGTCGTTCGCCGCCATGCGCCGCTTCGACCCGATCGTCAGCCTTCCCGGTGCGATCACGATCGTCGCGCTCAACGAGGACGTCAAGGAGGTGCTCGGCGACCCTGCGCGCTTCACGGCTCACCTCTACGGGCCGAAGATGGAGGCGATCACGGGCCCGTTCATCCTCGGCGTCGACGACACGCCGCTGTATCACCACGATCACGCCGCGATGGACCGCGCCGTGACCCGTGAGGACATGCCGCGGCTCGCCGCGCGGATGTACGAGACGGCGCGGGAGCTCGTCGCGGCGCGCCGCGACGACGGCGACATCGACGTCGTCTCGCAGCTCGCCGACCCGGCGCTCGACAGCACGATCACCGAGTACTTCGGCACGCCCGGCCCCGACACCGCGACGCAGCTGCGCTGGGCGCGCAACATCTTCCAGGAGCTCTTCATCAACGTCGGCAACCTGCCGACGGTGCGCGAGCGCGCGCTCGCCGACGCCGCCCAGTGGCGTCCGCACCTCGACCGCCTGATCGACGTGCGCAAGCGCCGGCTGGAGGCCGGCGAGGACGTGCCCGACGACGTGCTGACACGGCTGCTGCGCTACCAGTCCGAGGGCCAGCCGAACTTCCACGACATCGCGATCCGCCACAACATCCTCGGCAACGTCACCGGCTGGATTCCGACGATCTCAAACGCCCTCGCACGGATCGTCGAGGAGCTGCTCGAGCGCGGCGACGAGCTCGAGCGCGCACAGCAGGCCGCCCGCGCCGGCGATCGCGATCTCGTCGCCGCCTACTGCTTCGAGGCCTCGCGCTTTCGCCCGCAGAACTTCGCGCTGCTGCGCTACGTCGCGCAGGACACGGTGATCGCGGCCGGCACCGAGCGCGAGACCGAGGTCAAGGCCGGCTCGACGGTGTTCGCCGCGACGCTGTCGGCGATGCACGACGAGCAGGCGATCGAAGAACCCGGCGAGTTTCGCGTCGACCGCCCCTGGAGCGACTACATGCTCTTCGGCCACGGCCTGCACACGTGCTACGGCCAGCAGATCGTGCGCGCCCAGCTGCCGGCGCTCGCGGCAGCGCTGTTCGAGGGTCCGAAGCTCAAGCGCGCCCGCGGGGGCGACGGCAAGCTGCGCTTCGCGGGGCCGTTTCCGTCCGGGCTGACGGTCCGCTTCGACGACTGACGCGACCGCTCAGGCGACGAGCGCGCTCTCGGCATCGCCGCTCGGCGGCGGTCAGATGCGGCCGGCGCCGTTGCCGTCGTGGTGACCATCACCCTCGATGCGACTCATGAGGAAGATCTCGACGGCGACGTCCGGTTCGTACAGGTTGTCGCTGAGAAACGCCTCGACCGTGCGGCCGGTCAGCCGCTCGACCACCGCGATCAGGTCGTCGCGCATCGTGTTCTGAAAGGCGCGGCGCATGGCCAGGACCTCGACGGCCTGGCCGCGCTGTGCGAGCGTGCGCTCGGCCTTCGTCAGGCTGTCGCGCAGCGTCACCACGATCGTGTCGGGTCCGATCGTCGTGCGGGCATGCGTCGGCCCGCGTCCGGTGTAGTCGTGCAGCAGGCCGACGACGGCATTCGAAATCGCTGCTGACAATGAGCCGACGGGCTTGCCGGGTGCGACTTGTGCGTCGGGCATTACGCCGCTCCGCTCTCGCCCCCCTCGAACGTGGGCGCCGATCGCGAGTGAGGAAGACGAACAAGGACCGCGAGCCGACGGAGCTACTCCTTCAGTGTAGGGTGCGTTGCAACGGCGCCGGAAGGTCAAACGTGCTGTGGCTGCTCTGACGCCTTGCAGTGGCTGGGGAGAGTCACGCGCCATACGCGGGCGCGGGGCGGTCCCCGGGGAACTCATTCTCGAGGATCGACGACGAGTCGCTGCGGCTGCTCGTCCGGCTACGGGCCGACTGCCGCGTCCGCGGCATCGGACTCGAGTTGCTGCTCTGCGGTGATGCCCGCCACGATGTCATCGCGGGCGCCTTCGAGGCCGCGGGGCTGACCTACGCCCGCAGCGCGCCAGCGCAGGGTCGTGTGCGCGGGCGTCGCGGAGTAGGCCCAGGGACACCCAGGGTCCGTGAAATGGATGACGTCGACCAATTACCCGACCGAGAGACGGCGCATCATGCGGGCGCGAAGGAGATCGCATCGAGGCTCGTGTAGTCCTTCTCGCCGGCCGTCCCCTGGATCCAGATCACCTGCCCGTTGGCTGCCACGTCGACGCGGGCCGACGCGGCGCCACCGTTGGCGGGGAAGATGAGGCGCTTCGACGGCCGGTAGCCGGCCGGCAGCGTGCCAATCGGGCTGGACGCCGGCGGCACGCCGTCGGTGCGGGTCACGAGGCCGCGCAGGTACACCCGGCCGTTGTGCTCCTTGCGGTAGGCGGCGCCGTCGTACTCGGCGCCGTAGTTGCCCCAGCCGGCCGCGAGCGACAGCCCCTTCCACGGCTCGGGCATGCCCCCACCGCCGCCGGCCGGCCCCGGCGGGCCGGTCGGACCGCGCGGGCCGCGCGGTCCGACGCGGGCGCTGGGCGAGAGATCGCTCGTGCGCAGCGAGCGGTCCTTGACCTTCGCGGACGTCACGGCGTTGCGCTTGAGCTGGGCGTTGCCGATGCTGTTGCGTGCGACGGCATAGGACGTGCCGCCGAGCGCGATGAACACCGCGATCGTCGACATGACGTTGGCGTAGCTGAGCTGTGGTCGTTTCATGTCGGGGCGCAGTCAAGCAGAGGCGGGCTCATGAACCGCCGGTATACCCGGCTGCGCGCAGATCTCGCTCGGCGGTGCGCACGCCGCGCTCGGCCGTCCGCAGCGCGCCGCGGGCCTCGTCGTACGTCGCGCGCCGCCGTCCGGCCGCCGCCCGCGCAAGGCGCCGCAGGATCGACGCCTCCGAGCGCAGCGCCTTGACCATGTTCGTGAAGACGACAGGCTCCTGCGGGCGCAGCTTGAGCGCCGCGAGCGAGCGTGCGGCGGCCGTGTCGGCGCTCGCCAGACGCCTGAGCGTGCGGGCGCGGGTGGCGTAGGAGCGCGAGCGCAGGCCCGGTTTCGCGGCCAAGCGGGCGCTGCTCAGCCTGCGGATCGCGCTGTCCAGCCGTGCGGCGGTGCGCTTGTCGGGACCGAGCGCGACCGGCGACCCGGTGCGCGAGCGCAGCGTCGCGGCGACGCGCGCGCAGACCGCGTCGGGAGCCGCCTCGGCCGAGTGGCAGGCGACGGTCGTCCAGCCCTTCGAGTCCGGGAAGGCGATCATCCACAGCGAGCCGCCGGCGCGCAGCGGCATCGCGTAGCGCACGCCCTCGCGATCTGCCAGTCGCACCCGCACCGGCTGCGGACGGCGGGCCGCCAGGTTGCGCAGATCCGCCGGCGCAGGGTCAAAGCCCGGGCCCGGATCGCGCAGCCGCCCGGCGACGAGCACCGTGCCGTCGGGACGGCGCAGGCCGAGCGTGCCGTCGAGGCCGAGGCCGGCGATCGTGGCGCCGGAGGGCTTCCACGGCGCCGTATAGCCGACCTCGAGCGATTGCGAGCGGGCGGTGGCCGGCGCCGCCGGCTCGTCGCGGTGCCCGATGGCGTAGCCGAGCAGGGGAGCTCCGATCAGCACCAGCATCCCGGCGACGAGCAGCGCCGGCATCCGCAGCCCCTCCCAGTCAAGGTCCAGCGAGAGCGACGGCCGCCAGCGCGGCTCCCCCGCCGTGGGCGCCGGTGCCGGCGCGTCGCGACGGCGGTCGGCGGCGGTCGAACTGCCGGCCGGGGCGAGGGCGGGATCGAGCAGGCCCGCTGCTGCGCTCGCCGTGGGCGCAGCCGCCGCCTGGGGCGTTGCCGCGACCGGCGTCGCCGCAACCGGGGCGCTGGCCCACGCGTCCGCAACCGGCGGGCCGCCGGCGCCGAAGGCGGCGCCCGGCACGAGCGCCGGGCAGCGGTCGAGCTGCGCGCCCTCCATCGCCTCGCGGCACGCCTCGACGAGCTCCGTGGCGCGGTCGAAGCGGAAGCTCGGCTCCTTGGCCATGCCGCGGGCGAAGACGCTGTCGAGAGCGGGCGGCGCCTCGATGCCCAGGCCGCTGATCGTCGGCGGCGGGGCGAACAGGTGGGCGTGCATGAGCGCCGCCTCGGTGTCGTGGTCGTAGGGCAGCGTCCCGGTGAGGCAGTGGAAGAGGACCGCCGTGAGCGAATAGGTGTCGCTCGCGCGGGTGACGTCGCGGCCGTCGATCTGCTCGGGCGAGACGTAGCTGACGCTGCCGACGAAGTCGCCGCTGTTGGTCAGGCCAGAGCTCTGGGCGCCTTTCGTGATGCCGAAGTCGGCGAGGTAGGGATGACCGCCGCTCGTCAACAGGATGTTGTGCGGCTTGACGTCGCGGTGGATCAGGCCGGAGTCGTGCGCGGCGTCGAGCGCGGAGGCGATCGCGGCCAGGATCCGCAGCGTCTCGCGACCCGACAGCGCCTGCTGCATGACCATGTCGGCGAGCGTCGGCCCGTCGACGAAGCGCATCGCGATGAACATCAGCCCGTTGGACTCGCCGGCCTCGTAGACGGGGATGATGTTCGGGTGGTCCAGCGCCGCGGCGTGGCGGCCCTCGAGGCGGAAGCGCTCGCGGAAGCGATGGTTGCCGACGAGCGTCGTCGACAGCACCTTCAGCGCGACGCGGCGTTCCAGCGACAGCTGCGTCGCGCGGTAGACGACGCCCATCCCGCCGACTCCCGCGATCGCCTCGATGCGGTAGCCCGCGAGCGTCTCTCCGGCCTGCAGCACGCTCAGCAGAACTCGCCGGCGCACCCCTCCGGAGAGGGGGGCGGCCGGGTCGGTGGCGGGGGCGGTGGCGCGAACACCGGCGGCGGCGCAGCCGGTGGCGGCGACGTCTTCGGCGACGTCTTCGGGGGCGTGCGCCTGCGCGCTGCGCGCGGCAGCGCCGGAACCTGGCCGATCGCCCGCAGCGGCGCGTGCTCGAGGGCTTCCGCGCCCGCCACCGGCTGCTCGCGAACCGCCGCCGGCGCGGCCTCCGACGAGCTGCTGCGAGCGACGAGGAACGCGATGACGAACAGCGCCAGCACGACGAGCGCCGCCGCGAGGACCCGGGTGCCGGTGCTCGTGAGCGACATCGGGCGCTATCCGTTGCGCACGACGGAGGTGCAGCGTGTCTTCGGCGCAGCCACGCCCCTGACCTGACCGGGCGGCCCGGTGAGGCGAAAGCGCCTGCAGCGCGCGCGGGCGCGCTTGGCCTTGACGCCGATCTCGAACGTCGCACCGGCCGCCAGCGGTGAGCGCTTGAGCCTGATCAGCACGATGCGGCTGGCTCCCGATGACGTCACGGACTTGCGCCGCAGGATCCTGCGGGTGCGCGGGGAGCGGGGCCGGCAGCCGCTGATACAGGCGAGGCTGACGCGCGATCCGGTCGCGACGTTCGCCAGCCGCAGCGTGCGCACGCGCGGGCCGGCGAACGGCAGCACCTTGGCGAGCTGGAAGTTCTCGGTCACGGCGTTGCGTCCGACCTCCTCGCAGTCGCGCACGCTGTCGCGCGCGTCGACGATGGCGACGTCGATGCCCGGCCCGCAGTCGACGCGGTCGACCGAGCCGTCGCGCGAGGTGATGCGGTCGTCGCCGTCGCCGCCGAACAGGCCGTCCGAACCGGATCCGCCGGTGATCGTGTCGTCCCCGGCATTGCCGTCGAGCGTGTTCTCGGCGCCGCTGCCGGCGAGCTTGTCGGGGCCGTCGCTGCCAAAGACGTCCTCGACGTCGCCTGCGATGTTGTCGCCCTCGCCCGCGGCGCCGTCGTTGGCGACGCCGTCGAGCGTGACGGTCACGGGGGCGCCGGCGTAGGACACCGAGTCGCGGTCCGGGCCGCCGCTGATGCCGTCGGCGCCGGGCCCGCCGTCGAGCTCGTCGTCGCCCGCCCCGCCGAGCAGGAAGTCGTTGCCGGCGCCGCCGTAGATCGAGTCGGGCGCCGGTGTTCCGGGGAGCACGTCGTCGCCCGCGGTTCCGACGATCGAGGGCGGCTCCTGTGCGAGTGCTATCGAGACGATGAGCCCCATCAAGGCGAGCGTAACGATCACTGTCAACCTTCTCACCGGCCACCTTGCCCTTGCCATATGTCGGAGTATCGCTCATATGGGACTTCGCCCTGCACGGTCGCTCGCGTAGATTGCCGCCCGTGAGTTCAATCGCCGGTGACGCCCGCAGCGTCGTGCGTGTCACGCTGCGACTCGCCGACGCCACCGAACGTGACGTCGAGGTCGAGGGCGCGGGCAGCGCGACAGCTGGCGAAATCGCGGCGGCGCTGGCGTTCCACGCCGGCACCCCCGTCCGTGACGGCCTGCACTGCCTGCGCCTGGGTCCGCTGCCCGACGACCTGCCGCTGCACCGCAGCGGCCTGCGCGACGGCGACGTCCTCGCCCTCGATCGGCTTGATCGCGCTCCCGCGGACACGCTGAGCGGCAGCGGCGCCCCCGTCGCCGAGCTCGTCGTCGTCGGCGGCCCCGCGGCCGGCCGGCGCGTCGGCCTGACGGTCGGCGCGCACACGATCGGCCGCGACCCGGGCGTCGACGTCACGATCGACGACCCCTCGATGTCCGGCCACCACCTCGAGCTGCGGATCGCGACGGAGGGTGTGGCATCGATACTCGACGTGGGATCGAGCAACGGCACCGCGGTCGACGGCATCGGCCTCGCCGCCGGCGAGCCGCGTCCGCTGGGACCCGAGGAGCAGGTCGAGGCCGGCCGCTCGCTGCTGGCGATCCGGCCCTGGCGTTCGCCGGACCCGACCGTCCTCGGCGCCCGCCGCGACGTCATGGCCTTCAACCGGCCGCCGCGCGTCGCGCGGCCCTACCAGCCGCCGACGCTGCGGGTCGACGCGCCGCCGGCGCCGATGCGCCGCGTCCGGATGCCGCTGCTCGCCGCGCTCGTGCCGCTCGTCATGGGGCTGAGCCTGTTCCTCATCACGAGCTCGCCATACCTGCTGCTGATGGCCGGCCTGAGCCCGATGATGCTGCTGAGCACGTTCATCGGCGACCGCAGCAGCGGTCGCAAGGAGCACGCGCAGGCGCGCGCGGGCTTCGAGAAGGCGGTCGCGCGCCTGGAGCAGCAGCTCGAGCACCGCCGCGGCGAGGAGATCGTCGAGCGGCGCGCGGTCGCGCCCGACGCCGGCGAGCTCGCCGTCCGCGCGCGGCGGCTGCTGTCGGAGCTGTGGGAGCGCCGCCCGGGCGACGGCGACTTCCTCGACGTCCGGCTCGGCGTCGCCGACCAGCCGAGCATCGTCAGCGTCGCCTTCGGCCAGGGCGGCGACCCTGAGCTGCGGGCGATGGTCGAGGAGCTCGTCACGCGCTACCGCGACGTCCCGGCGGTCCCGGTGCGGGCGCGGCTGGCGGAGGTCGGAGCGATCGGCCTCGCGGGCCACGAGAGCTACGTGGAGTCGCTCGCGCGCTGGATCGTCGTGCAGCTCGCGACGCTGCAGAGCCCGCGCGACGTCGTCATCGCCGCGGCGCTGTCGCCCGAGCGGGCGCGGACGTGGGGCTGGCTCGGCTGGCTGCCGCACACGACGAACGCGGGATCGCCGCTGCAGGGCGCGCACGTCGTCGCCGGCCAGACCGCGGCCTACGAGCTCGTCAAGGGCATCGCGACGCTGGCGCGCGAGCGCCGCGAGGAGGACGCGCCCCGCGTCGGCGGGCGCAGGCGGCGGCGGGTCGCGGTCGTCCTGCTCGTCGACGAGGACGTCGCGCCGGACCGCACGACGGTCGACGAGCTGCTCGAAGGCTGCGCCGACGTCGACGTGGCGGCGATCTGGCTCGCGCGCCAGCGCCGCGACCTACCGGGGGGTTGCGGCACGATCGTCGAGCTCGCGGGTGATCGCGCGGTCGCGGACATCACCTGGGCGGCGAGCGGGCAGCGGATCGCGGCCGCGAGCGCCGACGGCATGTCGCTGCATACCGCGGAGTCCGTTGCGCGCGCGCTCGCTCCCGTCCGCGACGTGAGCGCCGGCGGCGGTGCCGCGGACCTGCCGCGCACGGTCTCGCTGACGCAGCTGCTCAACCTGCCGGAGCCGAGCGGCGAGCAGGTCGCCGCGCGCTGGCGCGGCCCCGGCGCGGCCGGGCTGCGCGGCGTGATCGGCGTCACGACGGAGGGTCCGTACGCGATCGACCTGCGCGCCGACGGCCCGCACGCGCTCGTCGGCGGCACGACCGGATCGGGCAAGAGCGAGCTGCTGCAGACGCTGATTGCCTCGCTCGCCGTGAGCGTGCCGCCCGACCGGCTGGCGTTCCTGCTCGTCGACTACAAGGGCGGCGCGGCGTTCAAGGACTGCCGCCAACTGCCGCACAGCGCCGGCATGGTGACCGACCTCGACGAGCACGAGGTGCATCGCGCGCTCGTGTCGCTCGAGGCCGAGCTCAAGCGCCGCGAGGAGGTGCTGCGCGCGGCCGGCGCGAAGGATCTGCTCGAGCTCGAGCGGCGCGCGCCGGCGACGGCGCCGCCGAGCCTCGTCATCGTCGTCGACGAGTTCGCGACGCTCGCGCGGGAGGTGCCCGCGTTCGTCGAGGGGATCGTCGATGTCGCCCAGCGCGGTCGCAGCCTCGGCGTCCACGTCGTGCTCGCCACGCAGCGCCCGAGCGGCGCGGTGACCGACAACATCCGCGCGAACACCGAGCTGCGAATCGCGCTGCGCGTCGCGGGCGTCGCCGAGAGCGAGGACGTCATCAACGCGCCCGACGCGGCGCGGCTGCCGCGCTCGGTCCCGGGCCGCGCGCTCGCGCGCACGGGGCCGAGCGAGCTGAGGCTCTTCCAGGCGGCATACGTCGGTGGCCGGACGGCGCGCGCGCGGCCCGACCGCGGCGTCGTCGTACGCGACCTGCGCTTCGGCGTGCCCGTGGCGCCGCGCGCAACCCATCCCGGCGAGGACTCTGAGCGCGAAGCGGTCACCGACCTCGTCGTGCTCGTCGAGGCGGCACGGGAGGCCGCCGAGCGCCAGGCCGTCCGCCTGCCGGCGGCGCCTTGGCTGCCCGCGCTGCCGGATCTCGTCGCGCCCGCGGAGGCCGAGGATCTCGCCGGTCCCGCCGCGGCCCGCGACTCGAGCGTCGCGCTCGGCATCGTCGACGAGCCGCGCCGCCAGCGTCGCACGGCGGCCGTCGTGGACCTCGCGCGCGACGGCAACCTGCTCGTCTACGGTGGCACGGGCGCGGGCAAGACGACGGTCCTGCGCACTTTCGCCGCCGGCCTTGCCGGCCAGGCCCTGCCGGCCGAGCTGTGGCTCTACGGGCTGGACTTCGCCGGCCGCGGCCTGGCCGGCGTCGAGGCGCTGGCGCACTGCGGCTCGATCGTGCCCGGTGACGACGAGGAGCGCGTCGTGCGCCTGCTGGCGACGCTGCGGCGCGCGATCGACGATCGCGGCCGGCGCTTCGCCGCGCGCGGCGTGCTGGCGCTGGACGAGTATCGCCGCGCGGCGCCGGACGATCCGCTCGCGCGGATCGTCGTGCTCGTCGACTCCTACGCCGGGTTCGTCGACACCTACGAGAAGGTCGATCTCGGCGCGTACGTCGACGCGCTGCCGCGGCTCGTCGCCGACGGGCGCGCCGCCGGCGTGCACTTCGTCGTCACCGGTGACCGGCGGATGGCGATCCCGCAGTCGATCGCAGGCGTCGTCGCGCGGCGGCTGATCCTGCGGCTCGCCGACGAGCACGAGATGAGCTCGCTCGGGCTCGACGCCCGTGAGGTGCGCGGCGCGCGGCTGCCGCCCGGCCGCGGGTTCCTCGACGACGGGCGCGAGGTGCAGGTGGCCGTGCTCGGCGAGGGCGGCTCGGGCGAGCGCCAGAACGCAGCGCTGTCACGGCTCGGCGAGGAGCTCGCCGCACGCCACGCGGGCGCCGGCGCGCCGCCGATCAAGCGGATGCCGACCGAGCTTCCCCGCAGCGAGCTGCCTCGCCGCACGAGCCCGCTGCGCCCCGTGCTCGGCGTCGACGACGTCGACCTCTCGCCGGTCGCGCTGGCGCTCGACGACGGCCATGCGGCGATCATCGGGTCCTACCGCAGCGGCCGCACGACGGCGCTTCAGACGATCGCCCGCTCGCTGCACGAGGCGCCCGCCGCGAGCGCCCTGCACCTGCTCGCGCCACGCCGCTCGCAGCTCGCGGAGCTTGACCTGTGGACGGGCGTCGCGCGCGGCATGGACGCCTGCGAGGCCCGCGTTCCCGAGCTCGTGGAGGAGGTCTTCGCGCGCAGCGGCGAGAGCGGCGAGGCACCGCTCGTGATCGTCATCGACGACGCCGGCGAGCTGGCCGAAGCGGTCTGCGCCGGGGCGATCGAGACGCTGCTACGGCGTGGCCGCGACCGCGACGTCCACGTCGTCGCCGCGCTCGAGCGCGGTCAGGCGCGCCACTACGCGCCGTGGATCCGCGAGCTGCGCAAGGACGGCACGGGACTGCTGCTCGATCCGGACCTCGACCTCGACGGCGAGCTGCTCGGCGTGCGGCTGCCGCGGCGCTCGAACGCCTTCTTCCCGCCGGGGCGGGGCTATCTCGTGGCAAGCGGGATCGCCCGCCTGATCCAGGTCGCGAGCTGAGGCCGAGCTCGCGAACGACGCTAGGCGCCCGCCTGCGCGAGCGCGTTGGCCCGGTTGCGGACCTCGGTCGAGCATTCGCGAAGCCCGGCCTCGACCTGCGTGAGCACGCTGCGAAACTCACCGTTCCACTGATCGCGGAAGCGCTGCGCGGCGCCGCCCTCCCAATCGGTGGAGTTCAACTGCGAGGTGATCCGCCCGGCGAGCGCGCTGAGCGTGTCGGCCTCGTTGTTGAACTGGGATCCCATCATGTTCATCTGCTCGATGGTGCCGCCGACTCTGCCGCTCATACTGACTCCCAGGTCTCGTTCTACCGTGCGGTCAAGACGTTGTGCACGGCGGATCGTAGCGACCAGATTTGTGGTGAAGGGCAGGGTGCAGCCATCATGCAGGCTCGATGCAGGAACTGGACGGACATGTGATCGGCCCCGGCGAGGTCATCGATACGTATCTCCTGGAGGCGGTCATCGCGACGGGAACGACGAGCACGACCTTCCGCGCGCGTGACCAGCGCCTGGAGCGCGTCGTGACGCTGAAGCTCCTGCACGGCGAGATGTTCACGGGCGTGCCGGGCGCGCGCGAGCGCGCCGTCGTCGACGCGACGCTCGCCGCCTCGCTCGAGCACCCGAACATCGTCCCGGTGTACGGCGCGGGCGAGATCGGCGATGGCCTGTGGGTCGCAAGCCGCCTCACGGACGGCGACGCGCTCGCCGACTGCATCCTGCCGCCGCGACGCGTCGTGGCGCTGCTCGAGCGCGTCGCGGAGGCGATCGACGCCGCGCACGTGATCGGCGCGGTCCACCGCGAGATCCGCCCGGAATGCGTCGTGCTCGACCGCTGGGGCAACCCGCTCGTCCGCGACTACGGCGTCACCCGCACGAGCGGGCGCACCGGCATGGCGACCCGGATGGAGCTGCTGGACACGCTGCGCTATGCGGCGCCGGAGCTCATCCTCGGCCGCGGCCCGACACCGGCGGCCGACATCTACGGGCTCGCCGCGACCGCGGTCTGGTGCCTCACGGGCGCCCATCCGTTCCCCGACCTGCCGGTGTCGAAGCTCGTCGCCATGCGCACGCAGGCGCCGCCGCCCGCGCTCGCCGCGCCGGGCGCGGACGCGACGGCGCTGAACGCGGCGATCGCGGAGGGGATGGCGCTCGACCCCGCGGCGCGACCGCAGAGCGCGGTCGAGTTCGTCGCGCTGCTCAAGCGCGCCGTCGAGCGGCTGCCCGCACAGATCGCCGAGACGCCTGCGCCGTTCGAGCTCGCGGACGGTGACGCGCCTGCCGCGCGGCCTGTCGTGGCGAGCCTGCCGCCGATGGACCCGCCGCCGCTCGCCGTGCCGGTGCCCGACCCGCAGCCCGGCTCCGCGCCCTGGCCCGCCGCGCCCCCGACGACGCTGGACCCGGTGCCGCTCGTCGTGCCGGCGCCCGCCGGCGCCACGCGCTTCGATCGCCGCCGCGAGCACGAGCCCGAGCCCGAGCCCGAGCAGCGGCCGACACCTTGGGTGACGATCGTGCTCTGCGCGACCACCGTGTTCGCGCTCGGTGCCGGCGCCGCCGGGATCGGCGCGATGAGCGCCCCCAAGCCGGCCGATCCGCCGCGCGCCGGGAAGTTCGCCCTCGTCCCGGGCGCGATCTGGCGGCCGGCGCCCGTCGCCCAGGCGGCGCAGCTGCCGTTCGACAGCCCGGTCGTGCTCAGCCTGCGGTCGCCCACGGCCACCGCGCTTGCGAGCGTCGGCGTCATCTCCAAGCAGGGGCCGCCCGGCAACCCGCTCGCGGGCGAGCCGCTGCGCTCGTTCGAACGCGAGCCCTCGCCGGCGCTTGTCCGCGTCGGGCGCCGGACGCTGGTCCGCTACGAGGGCGCGCTCAACGAGGGCGGCGCCGTCACGGTGCTCGTGCTGCCTACGACGCAGGGCGCGCTCGCCGTCGCCTGCTCGCAGCCGCGGGCGCAAGCGCGCTGCGCGGCGCTCGTCGCGACAGCCGGGCTGGGCGGGGCGCGGGCGCTCGCGCCACAACCGCCGGAGGGCGCGGTCACGACCGTCGTCGACGCGATCCGCCGGCTCGAGCAGGCGCGCGGCGTCGGCGAGGTCAAGCTCGAGCCGACGAAAAAGGAGCAGCAGGACGAACCGGCGCAGGCCGCGAGCACGCTGGCCGGTGCCTACGAGGAGGCCGCGCAGGCGCTCAAGCTCGAGCAGGGAGACGCCGGCACGCGCGCACAGATCGAGCGCGTGGGCCGCACCGCGCTCGACGCCTCGTTCGCCTACGAGCAACTCTCGAGCGCGATCGACACCGGCGACGTCGTCGCCTACAGGGCCGCGCGCGGCGCGGCGCTGCGCGCCGACCGCTTGCTCGCCCGTGCCGTCGCGCGCCTGCGGCGCTCCGGCTACCGGGTGCGGGTGCGATGACACGCCCGACGCGCACGATGCTGCTCATCACCGCGGTCGCGGCGCTGATCGCCTGCGGCGGCGGGTTCTTCCTCGGGCGCTCGTCCGGCGAGCAGAAGGCCCCGGGCCTGGTGCTCCAGCCGGTCGAGCGGATCGACCGGCCGGTCGTCGGACCGCAGATCCCGGTTCCCACACCGATCGAGATCCCTGCGAGGCTTCCGAGATGACCGATCCCATCCCGGCCGGCGATCCTGAGGCGATGCGCGCGACCGCACGAGCGCTCTTGGCGCAGGCCGACGGCATCGGGCTCGCGCCCGAGGGCGCGGTCGCTGGCTTGGAGGCGCTCGTGCTCGAGGGACCCGCCGCGATGCGCCTGCGCATGGCCTCGGGCGAGGTACGCCGGCAGGCGCAGCAGGCGGCAGCCGAGCTCGAGGCCGTCGCCGCCGCGCTGCAGGCCGATGCCGCGCGCGTCGAGCAGATGAACGAGGAGCTGCGCCTCGCCGCCGTGCAGGCTGCCGCGACGGCGGCGCAGAGCGGGCAAACGGCGCAGGCCGCCGCGGCGCAGCCCGCAAGGCCGGATATCGTCCGCGATCCGCCGATCGCGTCGTCGCCGACCGCTCCGCCGGCCGCCCCCGACCCCCCGGCCCCGCAGCCGTGATCCGGATCAAGCTTGATCCCGCCGGTATGCGCACGAGCGGCCTGCAGTTCGTCGCGACCTGCGATGTCCTGAACGCCACCGCCGCGCAGGTCCGCGCGACCGCGCTGCCCGCGATGCCGCCCGCGATGGCCGCGCAGCACCGCATGAACCTCGCGGCCGTCGCCCTGCGGCTGCGCGCGTGCTCGGCCCAGGGCGCCACGCTCGGCGAGGAGCTGCAGCTGCGCGCCGCCGCCGCCGAGGCCGCCGACGCCCCGACGATGCGCGATCAGGTCCTCGCCGCCGCGGGCCTGCAGAAGGCGGTCATGCTCGACGTGACGGTCGTCGGCGCCGGCGGCACGCTGCAGGCGGCGCGCCTGCGGCTCGGCGAGCACGGCGTCGCCGTCCGCGCCCAGTCCGGCCTGCGCTTCACGATGCCCGAGCTCGCGATCGACCTGAGCGCGGGCGGCGATCCGGCCGAGCCCCCGGCCGCCGACCCGCAGCCGGCCGAGCGGCCGGGGGACGACCCGCAGCCCGCGCCTGAGCCCGCGCGCAGCGTCGACCAGGGCGCGCCGATCGGCGGGCCGGTCGCGGCAGAGGTCCACCAGGCCGTGGCGCTGCCGCCCGCCCCGACCGATCCGCCGGTTCCGAGCTACCTCTTCGGCGACCCGCTCGATCCGTCGGGAGACGGAGGGCCCGAGCTGCGCGCCGGCCACCACGACGGCGGCGGCGGCGGCGCGCCGCCGCCGCCGAAGGAGATGCCCCAGGCCGTCGACACCGATCGCCAGGACTGGGCCTGCTGGATGGCCGGTGCGGCCGCGCACGAAGGCCTGCCGCCGGCGCTGCCGCTGATGATCGGCCTCGCGACGGGCGGCATGCGCAACATGCCCGAGTACGACGGCAGCGTCGGCTTCTTCGGCACGCATGCGGACGCGGCGTATGCGCCGCCCGGCTTCGGCCTGCCGCGCGGCGCGCAGCCCGACGCCGAGTGGTGGCTCGACCACCCGCAGGCGCAGCTCGACCATCTCGTCCGTCAGCTGCAGGACTCCAGCGGCGGTGCGCGGACCGGCGACCTGTCCGATGGCGAGGCGCTCGCGCGCTGGGCGCACGAGGTCCAGCCGGACCTCGATCCGCAGGAGCTCTCGTCGATCCACGAGACGGCGGCGGATCTCGTGTCGCGCTGTCGCGGCGGCGAGGGCGGGGCGGCGAGCAGCGCCGTGAAGGCCGCGGTCAGCCAGCTCGGCGTGCACGAGCGCGCGCCGAATGCCGGGCCGGAGGTCGACCGCTACCTCGCGTCCGCCGGCGCGCCGAGCGGCAGCCCGTGGTGCGCCGGCTTCGTCACGTGGTCGCTGCAGCAGGCCGGTCACGACATGCCCGGCAGCGGCTGGGCGGCAGTCTCGCACTGGGTCAGCTCCGCGCAGGCGGGCGAGCACGGCCTGCAGATCGTCTCCGCCGCCGAGGCGCGGCCCGGCGACATCGTCGCCTACGACTGGGGCCACGGGACGGACTTCGGCTCGGACGGGCACATCGGCCTGCTGGAGTCCGACGTCAAGGACGGGCACTTCATCGCGCTCGAGGGCAACTCGAGCGACGCCGTCGCGCGGATGGGACGCAGCATGAGCGAGGCCAACGTCGTCTTCATCAGGGCCGGTGGCTGAGCTGGCGTCCGCCGGCGGGGGCGACGGGCGCGTCGCCGCCGTCTCGATCGATTACAGCGACGACGAGCTGGACGCGATCGCCGAGCTGTTCCGGCGCCCGGATCTCGGCGGCCGGCGGGTCCGCGACCCGGGCGAGGACGTGGCCGGGCGGGCGGCGGCGCGGGCGGCGATCGAGGCCGCGACGCGGGGGCTCGTCGCCCGGCGGGCGGTGGCGCTCGAGGGCACCGAGGTGCGTCCGCGGGTGCGCTTCATCGAGCCGCACGCGACGCTGCTCGGCGCGTTCGTCGGCGCCGACGCGACGGCCTCGGTGCGCGTCGAGCGGCCGGGCCGGACCGAGGTGCGGGCGCTGTTCGCCCGCGACGACGTCGTCGTCGAGCAGTCGTCGCTGCCCGGCCAGGCGATCAAGCGCATGGTCGCGCACCCGCGCGCCGAGGCGCTTGGCCTGCTGTTCGACGACCTGCCGTGCGCACCCGAGGCGGGCGATGGTCCCGCCGGGCGCGTCGCGCACGAGCTGACGCTCACGATGCTCGATCGCACCGAGCGCGTGCTCGAGCAGGGCAGCGAGCCGCCGTCGTGGCTGTCGAGCGACCTGCTGGACCTGCTGCATGCCCGCTCGGGCTCGGCGACGATCGTCGTCCGGCGCCGCCACCCCGGCGGGATCGTGCTCGCCGATCGGATCTCCTGGATGGCGGCGGGCACGCTGGGCACATGGCGCGTGGAGCCGGTCGGCACCCAGCCGAGCGTGACGGTCCGGCTCGCGCCCGCGACCGACGACGAGATCCGGCGGCTCCTGACGGCGGCGTGGGAGCACGAGCCGGCGTACGGCGCAGGCTGACCGGAGGCGCTCAGCGTCCGCAGCAGCGCTTGTACTTCTGGCCTGACCCGCAGGGGCAGGGCTCGTTGCGGCCCTGCGTCCGCTCGCCGCTCGCGCCCGACAGCGCGTCGGCGAGCGCAGCGCGCAGCGCGTCGAGCCCGCCGGGGTCGAGCGCGACCTCGACGTCGGGCTCGAAGCGCACCGCCGCCGCGCCGCCCGAACGGCTGACGACCTCGAAGCCGCCCGCCGACGCTCGGTAGGCGAACGGCGCTGCGGCGATCTGCTCGCGCAGCGCGCGCGCCGCGTCGCTGCGCAGGCCGTGCGTGTGCTGGTCCAGGGCGCCGTCCTGCGCGACGTGGTCGAGCTCGACCACGAGCGCCGGCGGCGCGCCGAAGCTCACGATCGACAGCTCGTCGGTCACCGCGATCCGCCGCGGCTGGCCGAGCGAGCGCCAGGCCGCGAGCGCGCGGCGCCGGTCGGCATCGTCGCCACCGGCGTCCTGCGTCAACCGGTAGGCGCGCTCGGCGGCGCCCGCGGCGGCGGGCGAGCGTCGCGCTGCGGCGGCCATCGCGAGCGCGGCGTAGATCCCGCCGGCCGCGGGCGTCTCGCCCTCGCCGCGCGCCTGCAGCCCGCCGATCGCCTGCATCCCCGCGGTGACCGCGATCTCGACAGCCTGCGCCGCGAGCGCGACGTGCGCGAGCCGGCCGAAGGCGGCCGTCGTCTGCGGATCGGTCGGGCCGACGGAGGCCGAGAAGGCCTTGATCGCGTCGGTCAGGGCACCGAGCTGCTCGGCCTCCGGCGCGCCCGTGCGGCGCAGCATCTCGGCGAGCCGCGACTGCGCCATGCCGGTGAGGACGTCCTCGTCGCCATGCTTGGTGACCGCGCGGTGCACGATGCCGCGCAGCAGCGACACGGCCTCGTCGGCCTGCCCGTCTGCCAGCAGCTTCAGCGCGCGCGCATCGGCTGCCTCGATCGCCTCCGGACGGAGCTCTGCGAGGTCGACCGTCATCTCGTCGGCCGCTGGCGCCCCCGCGGGCGCCGCCTCAGCCTGCGTGGGTGCCGCAACCGCCGCCGCCGCAGCAGCCCATCTCGGCCATCGCGGAGCCGATGTTGCGCTGGAACTTGCGCTGACCGGCAGCCATGTTCGGCGTCAGGAAGGTCGAGAGCTGGCGCTCCGTCTCCTCGTTGCCACAGGACGGGCAGGGAGGCGGCGGTGCGTCGGAGCGGGCGAGCTCGTCAAAGCGCTCGTCGCAGGTGGTGCAGGCGTAGTCGTAGATCGGCACGGGCAGATCGTGGCCGTCGGAGGGGCTGCTGTCAAGGCGCCGGGCGGGTGGGCTGCGGTGCTCGCGGCATACGGAAATGCGCGCTGCTGCCGATAAGAGGGGTGACGGCAGGTGTCACGCAGCGGCGTGATGGCGCAGTTGAGACCAAGCCACAATGGACCACGACGACATCACGCGCTGCACGCTCGAGCTCGACGTCTGCGAGCGCGACGGCACGCTCGGCAACCGGCGCGCCGTCGATCTTCTGCGTCGTGAGTTCGCGCTCGCGCTCAACGCCTCCTACTTCATGGCGCTCAGCGGCGATGACATCGACGTCGGCGCGATCTCGCGCTCGAGCCAGCAGGAGGGAATCGCGCGCTACGTCGTCGTCCTCGAGCTCGTCGAGCGCGTCCCGGCGATGACCGACGCGCAGGCCGGCGCGCTGCTGCAACGCGAGTTCCAGCGCGCCCAGAACGCCTCGTACTTCCGGCGCGTCTGCCGCGAGGACTTCGGCGTCAGGCTCGTCGCGCGCGAGCGCGTCAGCACGCGCGCCGAGCTGCGCGCCGCATAGCTGGATGATTCGCCGGCCCGTGGCGCGATGGCGGTCCGTGGCGGTGGCGCCGGTGCCGGCGTGGGTTGCTGCGGTGACGGCGTGGCGTGTGGTGAGGCCGGGCGATGTCGGGGAGTCCATGTGCGAAGTGGATGTTCGTGTGCCCTGAGCGTGCTTGGACGCGGTCACGCGGGCGCTGTTCGTGTGTCCTTCGTCGGGGTGCTAGCGGGTGCTAGCA
>Ga0136617_10001479_pt1 | contig 20904 bp, 22 predicted proteins | sample AntDrymUQ3222106_2_FD_129672 | JGI IMG/M metagenome (GOLD analysis project Ga0136617, IMG submission 129672) | Polar desert sand microbial communities from Dry Valleys, Antarctica - metaG UQ322 (21.06) | ecosystem: Environmental > Terrestrial > Soil > Desert | place: Antarctica: Dry Valley...
TCTGGTCGGCAACGCCGACATCGTCGTGGCCAGCGACGACGCCACCTTCGGCCTGCCCGAGGTGGACCGGGGCGCCCTGGGCGCGGCCACCCACCTGTCGCGCCTCGTGCCGCAGCACAAAGCTCGCGCCATGGTGTACACCGCGGCGACGGCGACGGCCGCCGAGCTGGCGAGCTTCGGCTCGGTGCTGCGGGTCGTGCCGCGAGACGAGCTGCGGGGCGCGGCGATGGAGGTGGCCGAGCAGATCGCGGCCAAGTCGCCGACCGTCATGCGCGCCGCCAAGGAGTCGCTCAACGGCATCGACCCGTGGGACGTCAAGCGCTCGTACCGCTACGAGCAGGGCTTCACCTTCGAGCTCAACTTGTCCGGCGTGGCCGACGAGCACCGCGACGCCTTCGTCGCCGACCGCGACACCGACATCCAGCGATGAGTCCCTCGACGGCTGCGCCCTCGCGGTTGATGACCGCGGACGACGTGGCCGGCCGGCTCCGCTCGGGCATGACCATCGGCATCGGCGGATGGGGCAGCCGGCGCAAGCCCATGGCCCTCCTTCGAGCCCTGCTGCGCACCGAGGTCGACGACCTGCACGTCGTCACCTACGGCGGTCCGGAGGTCGGCATCCTGGCTGCCGCGGGACGCATCGCCCACCTAACCTTCGCCTTCGTCTCCCCTGACGTCCCCAACCCGATCACCGGGGGGAGCGGGCCCGGCCTCGACCCGCACTTCCGGGCCGCACGACAGGCTGGCGCCTTCACCTGCACCGAGCTCGACGAGGGGATGCTGCTGCTCGGTCTGCAGGCGGCGGCCTGGCGGGTGCCGTTCCTGCCGACCCGGGTCGGCCTCGGCTCGGACCTCTTCCGCCTCGATCCGTCCCTGCGCACCGTGCGCTCGCCCTACCCCGGCCCCGACGGCGGCGAGGGTGAGGAGCTGACGGCGCAGCCCGCCATCGCCCTCGACGCTGCCCTCGTCCACCTCAACGTGGGCGACGACAGGGGCAATGCTGGGTTCACCGGCTTCGACCTGTACTTCGACGACCTGCTGCTCGACGCTGCGGCCGATGGCTATGTCAGCGTCGAGCGGGTCGTGCCCACCGAGCGGCTGGCGACCGAGGCCGGCGACGTCACCCGCCTGCGGGTCAGCCGGCTGTTCACGTCCGGTGTGGTCGAGGCTCGCGGCGGAGCGGCGCCCACCGAGTGCGCCCCTGACTACGAGCGCGACGACGACTGGCAGTCCCGCTGGTTCGCAACGGCGAAGGACGCGGTCGCCCGGGACTCGATCCTGGAGGAGTGGATCGGTGTCTGAGCATCCGTCTCCCCACCGGGCCGACGTATGCGCGGTGGCCGTGGCCGACTGCTTCAGAGGCGACGGCCGCAGCCTGGCCAACCCCATCGGCGTCATCCCCATGATCGGTGGGCGCCTGGCCCGGGCGACCGTCGAGCCCGAGCTGCTGATGACCGACGGCGAGGCCACCCTCGTCGCCAACGACGCGGCCACCGTGACCGCCGACGAGCGGGTCATCGAGACCTACAACCCCTACCGCCGCATGTTCGACGTGGTCTGGAGCGGCCGGCGCCACGTGATGATGGGGGCGACCCAGGTCGACCGCCACGGCAACCAGAACATCGCCGCCCTCGGAACAGACCCTCACCGACCCGCCGTCCAGCTCCTCGGCTTCCGAGGGGCGCCGGGCAACACCATCAACGACACCACCAGCTACTGGGTGCCCCGCCACGGCGTCAAGGTGTTCGTCGAATCCGTCGACGTCGTCTGCGGCATCGGTCACGACCGGGCCGCTGCTCTCGGATCGACCGCCGCCCGGTTCCACGAGATCCGCCGGGTCGTGTCCGATCTCGGCGTGTTCGACTTCGAGACCGAGGACGGTCGCATGCGCGTCCGGTCGCTCCATCCCGGCGTCGCCATCGAACAGGTCGCGGCGGCGACCGGGTTCGACCTGGTCGTGCCCGACGCTCTGGCGACGAGCCGTGTCCCCGACCCCGACGAGCTGGAGCTGCTGGGCACCGTCATCGACCCCGAGGGCACCCGCTACCGGGAAGTACCCGACCCCTCCTGAGCCGGACGGTCGGACGGGACACGCCGCCGGCTCACCGCGGCCACGGCGACGACGGCGACGAAGACGCCCCACCGGTCGTCCTCGCTCCGCCATCCGGGCCGTCTCGCCTAGGTTGCCCGGTCCATGGTCGACCCTCTCGCGACGAGGGTCTGCGACCTGTTCGGCTGCCGGCTCCCGATCGTGCAGACCGGCATGGGGTGGGTGTCAGGGGCGAACCTGACCGCCGCCACCAGCGCGGCGGGCGGCTTCGGCATCCTGGCCGCCGTGACGATGGACCGAGCCCAGCTGCGGCATGCGGTGCGCTCGGTGAAGGGGGCCACCGACAGCCCGTTCGGGGTCAACTTCCGGGCCGATCAACCCGATCTGGCCGACCAGATCCGGTTCGTGGCCGGCGAGGGTGTGCGCCTCGTCTCCTTCGCCGGCGCCCCGACCCGCGACGCCATCTCAGCGCTGCACGACCGCGGCGTGCTGGTGATGCCGACCGTCGGCGCCCGGCGCCACGCCGAGAAGATGCTCGGCTGGGGCGTCGACGCCGTGATCGCCCAGGGCGGTGAGGGCGGCGGCCACACCGGGACCGTCCCGACGTCGCTGTTGCTGCCCGACGTGGTCGACGCCGTGTCCGCCAAGATCCCGGTGCTCGGCGCCGGCGGCTTCCACGACGGGAGGGGGCTCATCGCGGCCTTGGCCTATGGCGCCGACGGCATCGCCATGGGCACCCGCTTCCTGCTCAGCGCTGAGAGCCGGGTGCCCGAGGAGGTGAAGCGGCGCTACCTGGCGGCCACGGTCAACGACACCGTCGTCACCGACGCTCTCGACGGCGCCCCGCAGCGGGTGATCCGCACGCCGCTCGTCGACCGCCTCATCCGCTCGTCCACCGTCACCCGCCTGCCTCGCGCCGTCGGCAACGCCCTCGCCTTCCGCCGCCTGACTCGCACCTCGACCCGAGACCTGGTCGCCGAGGGACTGGCCATGCGCAAGAACCAGGAGCTGACCCTCGCCCAGCTGGCCATGGCGGCCAACGCCCCGATGCTCATCAAGGCGGCCCTGGTCGGCGGCGACCCCGAGGTGGGGGTCCTACCGACGGGCCAGGTCACCGGCCTGATCGATGAGATCCCGACGGTGGCCGAGATCGTCGACGGCATCGTCGCCGACGCTCGCGCCACCCTGGCTCGACTGGCGACGACCTGACGAAGCATTGGGGCTGATCGGCCCTGCTCCCAGGATCGCGGCGATCTCGGGTGGCCCGGGTCGGGGTGGGTTGCCTGCGGTATCTGACGAGGCGTCAGATAGCGTCGGGTGGCGTGGACCTCACCTGGTCAGCGGAGGAGGAAGCCTTCCGCCTCGAGGCCCGGAGCGGGTTGCAGCAGGACCTGGCCGCCTGGCGCCAACGGCACGGGGGCCGCATCCTGTCGGGCGACACCGCCGAGGGCTTCGCCCAGCACCTCGACTGGGAGCGAACCCTGTTCGATACCGGATGGGCTGTGGTGTCGTGGCCACCCGAGCACGGGGGTCGCGGCGCCAGCCGCTGGGAGTGGCTGATCTTCGAGGAGGAGTACCACGCTCTCGGAGCCCCGCCCCGCATCACCCAGAACGGCATCTTCCTGCTGGCGCCCACGGTGTTCGAGTACGGGACGCCTGAGCAGCAGGCCCGCATCCTGCCGCGCATGGCCCGGGGCGACGACCTGTGGTGCCAGGGCTGGAGCGAGCCCAACGCCGGCAGCGACCTGGCGTCGCTCACCTGTCGGGCCCGGCGCGACGACGACCGAGGGGGATGGGTCCTCGACGGCCAGAAGACCTGGACGACACGCGGGGCGTTCTGCACCCACCTGTTCGGCCTGTTCCGCTCCGAGCCCGACAGCGAGCGCCACCGGGGCCTCACCTACCTCCTCGTCCCCCTGGACCTCGACGGTGTGACGGTGCGGGGCTTCGGACGACTCGACGGCGACGAGGGCTTCGCCGAGGTGTTCTTCGACGGCGCATGGCTCCCGGACGACGCCATCGGCGGCGGACCGGTGCTGGGAGAGGTGGGAGCGGGGTGGTGGGTGGCCATGTCGACCACGAGCTCCGAGCGGGGTCTGACGCTGCGCTCACCAGGACGCTTCACGGCCACGGCCGATCGCCTGGTCGACCTGTGTCGGGAGCGCCCCGACGAGCGCGGCCGGGTCGATCCGCTCCTGCGGGACCGGGTCGTTCAGGGCTGGATGGAAGCCGAGGCCTACCGGCTCCAGACCCTGCAGACCGTGACCGACGACATCGAGGGCCGCCCCGCCGGCGCCGCCTCCAGCTTCGTGAAGCTGTGGTGGTCCGAGCTCGACGTGTCCCTCCACGAGACCGCCCTCGACCTCCTGGGACCCGACGCCGAGCTCGACGGTTCGTGGTCGAAGGGCTGGCAGTTCGCCTTGTCGGGCCCGATCTACGCCGGCACCAACGAGATCCAGCGCAACATCGCGGCCGAGCGGGTGCTCGGCCTGCCCCGCAAGTAGGCCGCACCGTGCGCTTCGCCTTCGACGACGACCAGCTGGCCCTGCGCGACGCCGTGCGCGACCTGCTGGCCAAGGAGTGCCCTCCGGAGGTGGTGCGCACCGCCTGGCCCGAGGCCCCCGACGACGGCGGGCCACGCAAGGGTGACGGCGCCCGGGTCGAGGCCCGGCGCCTCGAGCAGTTGTGGGCTGCCCTGGCCGACATGGGCGGGCTCGGCGTGGCCGTGCCCGAGGCCCGCGGCGGCCTCGGCCTGGGTCCCGTCGACTGGGTGCTCCTGGCCGAGGAGGCTGGTTACGCGGCGCTGCCCCAGCCGTTCGTCGAGACCGCGCTGGTGGCGGCACCGACCCTCGCTGCGTCCGGTGACCACGGCGACCTGGTGGAGGCGATGGTCGGGGGTCGGGCGTTCGCCGGAGCATCGGCCCTGTTCGGCGCCATCCCGTGGGGCGAGGAGGCCTCCATCACCCTGCTGCTCGAGCGGCGCCGGGAGTGGGAGGTGCGCATCATCGAAGCGCGGCTGCGAGCCCTCGACTCCGTCGACGCCAGCCGCCGCCTGGCCGGGATCAAGTCCTTCGCCCAGACCAGCATGGCCGCGAGGGGGCGTGAGGCCGAGGCCGCCTTCGACCGGGGCGCCCTGGGCACCGCCGCTCAGCTCGTCGGACTCTCACGGCGCATGCTCGACATGACCGTCGCCTACGTCGGCGAGCGTCGACAGTTCGGTGCGCCGATCGGCAGCTTCCAGGCCGTCAAGCACCACTTGGCCGACGCCGCCCTGCACCTCCGCTTCGCCGCGCCGGCGGTGTACGGCGCGGCCTGGTCGCTGGGGACCGGCCAGCCCACCGCAGGTCGGGACGTCTCGATGGCCAAGGCCCTCGCCTCCGACGCGGCCCGCCTGGCCGGGCGCAAGGCCCTCCAGTGCCATGGCGCCGTCGGCTACACCGTCGAGCACGACCTGCACCTCTACCTGAAGCGGGCGGAGGCCCTCGCCCGAGCCTGGGGCGACGCCGCCTGGCACCGCCGCCGCGTCGCCGACGCCCTCGGCCTCGGCTCCGGCTCCGGCGACTGAGGTCCCCTTCCCGATCTGAGAGGGTGCGGCCGAGTCAGAGGCCGACGAGGAAGATGAGGGCGCGGAGGATGTCGAAGTAGTCGTCGGCCGCGACGGCCACCGTGCGGTCGTCGACCCGCTCGGCGCCGGGGTAGAAGCCTCGGGCGAAGGCGGCGGCCACGTCTTTGTAGACGACCTCGATGCGATGGCTCTCCGCAAGTGCGACGGGCGCCGGCAGCGCCCCGGCGACGGTCGCCTCCGCCGCCTGGCGGATCATGGCCACTGCCCGAGACGGGTGGATGCTGGTCGTCGACGCGCCCGCGCCCTCCGACACCGCCACGGTGCGCACCCCACCGATGGCGGCCGCGGCCTCGTCGCACAGCGCCCGGTCGCCGGTGACCAGCCCCACCGGCACGCCGACCGTCGCCGCCGCCAAGGCGTGCAGGCGCAGCTCCGATGCTGGCTCGCCGTCGAGGCGGACCTCGACCAGCTTGCGTGACGACAAGGTGTGCGACAGCGGGTTCCCGTTGCTGCCGCCCCGGCTGTGGTACCCGATGCAGAGCAGCACGTCGAAGGACTCGTCGAGGCCCTGGACCATGGCGAAGGGGTGGCCGTTGTAGCCGCGGATCAGTCGGGTGGCCTCGGGCAGGGCGGCCGGGGACAGGTTGCGACCGTCGCCGTGCGCGTCCTTGACGACGACCTCGTGCGCCCCGGCGGCCAGGGCACCTGTGCACGCCGCCGCCACCTCAGCATCCATCTGGGCGCGGTAGGTGGCGTAGCCGGCACCACCCTTCTGCGATTCGTCCCTGCTGGTGATCCCGGCCACGCCTTCGATGTCGGCGCTGATGAACACCTTCATGCCGAGCAGTCTCGCCGTTGCCGCCGCGTGGCTGGCGACCTCGGCCCCGATGTGGACGTCGATGACGCTCGTGCGCCTACTCGGCGCTGGTGGTGAGGACGGTGTCGTCCTCCCCGAGCAGATCGATCCGTTCCGTCGAGTAGCCGCCGTCGTGGAAGAGCCAAAGCGTCACGTCCCCGACGGGGTTGAAGGTGGGTGAGGCTACGTCGGTGACTCCACCGTCGGTCGTCGCCGTCGGGCGGCGGGAGTAGATGTCGGCGGCGGTAGGTTCGCCTCTGGACACCGATCCAGGAGCAGCCGATGCCCGAGGCCTACATCGTCGATGCTGTTCGCACACCCGTCGGGAAGCGGGGCGGCGGGTTGAGCGGGGTTCACCCGGCCGACCTGGGGGCGGCGTCGATCCGGGCCCTGCTCGACCGCACCGGCGTCGACCCTGGTGCAGTCGAGGACGTGATCTTTGGCAACGTCGACTCCGTCGGGGGTCAGGCTGGCGACATAGCCCGCACCTGCTGGCTGGTCGCCGGGGGGCCCGAGCACGTCCCCGGCACCACCGTCGACCGCCAGTGTGGCTCGGCCCAGCAGGCCATCCACTTCGCCGCTCAGGCCGTGCTGGCCGGGGTCAACGACCTGGTGGTGGCCGGCGGGGTCCAGCAGATGTCGCAGATCCCGATCAGCTCGGCCATGACGCTCGCCGTCGACCTCGGGTTCCCGGACCCGTTCACGACCTCGCCCGGGTGGGTCGACCGCTACGGCCCCGGCGAGGTCAGCCAGTTCCGAGGGGCGGAGATGATCGCCGAGAGGTGGGACATCTCGCGTGACGACATGGAGGCCTTCGCCGTCGAATCCCACACCCGAGCCCTGCTAGCGATCGAGGAGGGCCACTTCACCGACGAGATCGTCGCCGTCGGCGACGCGGTCCGCGACGAGGGACCACGGGAGCCGAGCTGGGAGAAGATCCGCAGCCTGCCTACCCTCGTCGAGGGCGGCCGGGTCACCGCTGCGGTGGCCAGCCAGATCAGCGACGCCTCCGCCGCGCTCTTGGTCGCCAGTGAGCAGTCGGTCACCGATCACGAGCTCACTCCCAGGGCCCGCCTGCACCACATGAGCGTCCGGGGCGACGACCCGATCTTCATGCTCACGGCGCCCATCGCTGCCACCCGCCACGCCCTCGAGCGCACCGGACTGACCCTCGATGACATCGACGCCGTGGAGATCAACGAGGCCTTCGCCTCGGTCGTGCTGGCCTGGGAGCGTGAGCTCAAGCCGGACATGGACAAGGTCAACCCCAACGGTGGAGCCATAGCGCTCGGTCATCCCCTCGGCGCGACCGGCGCCCGGCTCATGACGACGCTCCTCGGCCACCTGGAGCGCACGGGCGGCCGCTACGGCCTGCAGACCATGTGCGAGGGCGGGGGACAGGCCAACGTCACGATCATCGAGCGCCTGTAAGCCAGGATCGAACCGTCTACGCTGCAGGCCCATGACATCAGCTGGAGCGGCCGCTGACCATCCGGAGGGGACCAAGGTTCTCGTCCTCGGCATACTCAGCCTGGTGATCTGCGGTTTGCTCGGACCCTTCGCATGGATCAGCGGCAACCGCGTCCTTGGCGAGATCGACCAATCGGGCGGTCGCTACTCCAACCGCGGGGCGGTCAACGCCGGGCGCATCTGCGGCATGATCGCATCGATCCTCTTGATCCTCGGCCTCGTCGTCGGCGTGGTGTTCGGAGTGCTGGGCGCCGTCTCGAGTGACTCGTCGTCCCTCGGTGTCTGATCCGGGCATCCCGTGAGCTACGCCCCTCAGGGCCCGCCGCCCGGCTACGGCAGTCCCACACCGGGTTACGGCGGCCCGCCGCCGGGCTACGGCGGCTACCCCGGCGGCCCGGCCGGCGTCGAGCACCCCCAGGGCACGATCGTGTTGGTGCTCGGCATCCTCGGCCTCGTGATGTGCCAGATCCTCGGACCGGTGGCCTGGGTGATGGGCAACCGGGCGATGGCGGAGATCGACGCTGCCCCTGGTCGCTACTCGAACCGCGGCGCAGTCAACGCTGGGCGCATCTGCGGCATCGTGGGAACGGTGCTGCTGGGCGTGACGGCCGTGCTGTTCATCGTCTACATCGTCATCATCGTCGTGGCGCTCGGAGCCTCAGGCACCTCCTGACCCCCTGCGCCGCCTCCGGATCACCGAGCGGGGCGCAGCAGGACCTCCTGGGTGACGGTGGCCACGTGGTTGCCCGCAGCGGAGAAGACGTGGCCGACCGACAGGCCCCGCGACGAGATGAGACCGTGGCAGCGGAAGCTGTGCAGTAGCCACTCGTCCGCGCGCAGCGGGCGGTGGAACCAGACGGCGTGGTCGAGGCTGAAGGCGACCAGGCCGCCTTCACCGGGCGGGCCCGTCCGTCGGGGGTCGAGGACGTGGGCGGCGTCGGTGGCCACATCGTCGGACATGTAGGCCAGGGCGGCGGCGTGGAGGGCGACGGTGTCGTCGGCCGCGGCCAGCGGGTGCGACAGCCTCAACCAGCCTGCGGCGGTGCCGTGCTCGGAGTCGGGCTCCAGGAGGTGGCGCTCGTAGAACGGGCTCCACGAGTCGCCGGGCCCCTCCGTCGGTGGCGTCGCACCGGGCGCCTGGGTGGACTGGACCTCGGGTGCCTCCTCGTCGACCTGGAAGCTGGCCGACAGCGACAAGATGGCGCCCACGGCCTGGCGGGCCTCGACGGTGCGGGTGGTGAACGAACGCCCGTTGCGGGTGCGGGCAACCTCGTAGCGCACCGGCTCGTCGTGGTCGCCTCGTCGGATGAAGTAGGCGTGCAACGAGTGGACCCGGTAGCGCGGGTCGACGGTCTGGGCCGCAGCGTGCAGGGCCTGGGCCACGATCTGACCTCCGTACAGCCCGCCCCACGGGTAGCGGGGCCCGGCGCCGACGAAGGTGTCGGGACCGTGGGGCTCCAGGGCCATCATGGCCGTGAACGATGTGCTGGGCTTGCGGTCCGGGTCGATCTTTCCGACGGTACCGGCGTGTCGACGAGGCTCACGACCCGCCGACACCGGCCGATGGAACATCAGGCGTCGCGGCGTTGCTGCGTCACCAACTGAGGGGGACACCGTGATCACCCAGATCAGCGCAGGGGTCTACGTCGACGACCAGGGCCACCGCTACTTGACCGTCGAGACCGATGTCGAGCCCACCGGCGAGGTGGTCAGCTACCTGATCTCAGACGACCCCGACGGCCCGCAGGACGCCCACGTCCTCGTCACGCGCCTCTGCCCCTGACGCTTCGGACTCAACGTCGGGCGCAGGCGGGCGACGGGGTTGGAACACGTAGTGGCTGACGCCGAAGTCCTGACCGTCGTTGTGGCCCCACAGCGCCGCGCAACCGGCGAAGAAAGCCCGCCAGCGGCGCACGGCCACCTTGCCGACCATCGTGTCGAGCTCGGCCCGATGTGCTTCGAGGTTGTCGAGCCAGGCCAGGGCGGTTCGGTGATAGTGCTCGCCTCCGAGGAACCAGTGGTCGACGACGGCCAGGTCGTCCTGCAGATGCAAGAACAGGTCGTCGCTGGGCATCAGCCCACCGGAGAAGAAGTGGCGGGCCATCCAGTCCCGGCTGTCGTCCGCGTCGTAGCGGAAGCAGACGTCGCGGCCCGAGAACACGTGGGTGAAGAACAACCCGTCGTCCGCCAGCCAGGTCGAGATCCTCTCGAAGATGGTGGCGTGGTCGCGAACGTGCTCGAGCATCTCGACCGACACGACCCGGTCGAAGGGGTGACCCTCGCCGAACGCGGCAGGGTCGAAGGTCGACACCTCGGTGGTGATCACGTGGATGTTGGGGAGACCGCGATTGGCAGCCTGCTTCTCGATGTGCTCGCGCTGGGTCCGGGAGTTGGACAGGGCCACGATCTCAGCGTCGGGGTAGCGCGCCGCGGCCCATAGGGTGAAGCTCCCCCATCCGCAGCCCAGCTCGAGGATGCGCTGACCGTCGGCCAGGCGGGCGCGCGTGCCGTAGAGCTCGAGCATGGCCTCCTCGGCGACCTCGAGGTCGTCGACCCCGGGCGGGAAGTAGCACGACGAGTACTTGAGGTGGCGGCCGAGGACGGCCTCGAAGAAGCGAGTCGGCACCTCGTAGTGCTGGTCGTTGGCCTCGGTCGTATGGGTGGTCACGTCGCCGGCCCGCAGCTCGGCCACGAGCGCCCTGAAGCGCTCGCTGCGCTCATCCGGGGTGCCGCGTCGCTCGACCCGCAGGCGCTTGGCCACGCGGCCGCGGCAGGCGGCGTGGAGCACCGGCCGGGGGACCAAGCCCCAGTCGAGTGCCTTGAACGACAGCGTGCTGGCGACGTCGGCGACGGCACTCACGGCCGGGCCTCGGACTTCACGGCCAGGGTCTGGACCACCGACACGTAGTCCTCGGCGAAGGCCGCCTCGCAGTAGCAGAGGTAGAACTCCCACAGCCGCTGCAGGGCGGCGTCGTAGCTCCGGGCGGCGGCGTCGCCGTGGCGCTGCTGGAGGCGCTCGTTCCAGGTGCCGAGGGTGCGGGCGTAGTCCTGGCCGAAGTGGTCCACCCGCTCGACCCGCATGTCGGTGTGGCGAGCGAAGCCCCGCTCGATCACGCCGACCGAGGGCAGGCACGAGCCGGGGAACACGTAGCGCTTCACGAAGTCGCTCGACGTCTTGGCCCGCTCGTAGCGGTCGTCGGGCACGGTGATGGCCTGGAGGGCCATGCGCCCGCCGGGCCGGAGCAGGCGACTGCAGGTGGAGAAGTAGGCCGGGTGGTCGCGCCAGTCGACGGCCTCGATCATCTCCACCGACACCAGCCCGTCGAAGGCTCCGTCACCCTCCCGGGCCAGCAGGTCGCGGTAGTCGAGCAGCCTCACGTCGACGAGGTGGGCGAGGCCAGCCTCGGCGATGCGTCGGGTGGCCAGGTCGTGCTGCTCGGTCGAGATCGTGCAGCTGGTGACCCGGAGGCCCCGCTGGGCGGCCCTCTCAGCCAGGCCGCCCCACCCGGTGCCGATCTCGACCAGCCGGTCGCCCGGGGTCAGCTCGAGCATGTCGAGGAGACGATCGAACTTGGCCCTCTGGGCCGAGGCCAGGTCGTCGGTCTCGGCCCACAGGCCGCAGCTGTAGGCCATCGTCTCGGGGTCGAGGAACAGCTCGAAGAAGTCGTTGCCCAGGTCGTAGTGGGCCTGGATGTCGCGCCGGTCGCGCTCGAGGCTGGCCGGACGTAGGCGCCGAGCCTGATCGGCGAAGGGCCCCGTGACTCGGTCCCAGGTGCCGCGGATGCGGTCGAGGGCGTTGAGGTTCCGGATGGCCAGCCGGACCAGGCCGGTCAGGTCGTCGGTGCTCCACCAGCCGTCGATGTAGCTGCCGCCGAGGCCGGTACTCGCCCGCGTGGTGACCTCACACCACACCGCGGGGGTGCGGAGCCGCACGGTGACGTCGAGGTCGGTGGGTTCGCCGTAGACCTGCACCGACCCGTCGGCCTCGATGAGCGTGAGCCGCCCGCCGACCAGCTTCTTCAGCAGCGGGTGCAGCACGGCGCGGCTGGCCCGGTCGGCCACGGTGGCCCGGCGGCGGATGGGACGTGTCCGGGTCGGACGGATGGCGCCGGCGGCATCGAGGACGGCGCTGGGGCGAGAGATGGTCGCGGTCATCGTCGACTCCGTAGGGGGTGAGATCGGAACGGGGCTCCCTGGCGCCAGAGGCGCAGGGCGTTGGTGTAGATGCCGGCCGACACCCGGTGCGACGGCAGCAGGTGGCGGCGGAGCATGAGCCCCATGGACGCCCGGTCGAGGGGGCGGCGATGCAGGCGGAGGCGGGCCGAGAAGACGAGCTCGTCGGAACCTTGGCGGTGGTCGTCCATGCTCACGGTGAGCCGCTGGTGGCCGGGAGGGCCGAAGCGCACGATGTGGTCGAGGTCCATGTCCATAAACGGCGAGACGTGGAGCTCCTTGGCGAACCGGACTCCGTCGGTGGCCGTGGTCGCTGGTCCGGGGACCGACACGACGTACGCGTGGCGCTCGTGCCAGGGCGTGTTGGTCACCTCGGCCACGAGCGTCTCGACGCGGCGGTCGGTTTCGTCGAAGCAGAAGTAGAAGCTGATCGGGTTGAACGCCCAACCCCAGTGGCGCAGGTGGGTCAGCACCCGGATCGGGCCGGTCGGCTTCGATCCCAGGCGGTCGGCGACGGTGGCACGCACCGCCTCGACGAGCGGGACCGACGGGTCACCGTGCATGTCGCCCCGGCGGAACCGCACCGGCGCCGGCCGACGCATCGACCAGAACGGGTGGGCGTCGAACGCCCGTGGCACCTCGTCGAGGTCGATGTAGGCGAGGACGATCGGCACCTCGAAGCGGTGTCCGGCGTCGATGTGACGGACGTGGTTGAGGGTGCCCTCGTACAGGCAGCTCACCAGGCCGGTGCCGTGGACCCGAGCGGCCCGGACCTGGGCCTCGGGACGCGTCGCCTTGGCAAGCATGGTCACCATCGGGTGCTCCCGGGATCGAGGCGCTCGCACACCAGCTCGGCGGCCCGGGTGCCGTCCTCGTGGAAGCCGTAGCCGGCCCACGCTCCGGCCCACCACAGCCCGCCGCGACCCTGGAGCCGCGGCAACCGCCGCTGGGCCTCGATAGCGGGGAGGTCGAGCACCGGGTGGGCGTAGTCGAAGCGACCCAGCACCGTGGCCGGGTCGATGTCGTCGTCGCGCCCGAGGCTGACGCACACCGGGGTGTCGACCGGCAGCCGCTGGAGGCAGTTCATCAGGTAGGTCACGGCCACCTCACGTCGCGGCTCCCGAGGGAGCTGCACGTTCCACGACGACCACACCGACTCGTGGCGGGGCAGGATGCGCCGGTCGGTGTGGAGGACCGCCGGGTTGGGCTGGGTGCGGATCGCCCCCAGGACCTGCCGCTCGTCGGCCGTGGCGTCGGCCGCCATGATCCCCAGCGCAGTCGGGGCGTGGACGGCGAGCACCACGGCGTCGAAGCGCTCGGCCTCGCCGTCGGCCACCCGCACGTCGAGGCCACCCTCGTGGCGGCGGACCTCGGTGACCGGTGCCTTGAGCTGCACGTCGTCGTCGTAGGCGGCACTGATGGCCTCCACGTAGGTGCGTGACCCGCCGGCGATGGTTCGCCACTGGGGGCGCTCGCCCAGCGACAGCATGCCGTGGTTGCGCAGGAAGCGGCAGATGGTGGCGGCCGGGAAGTCGAGGACCGTCGTCGGGTCGGCCGACCAGACCGCGGCGGTGAGGGGCACGACGTAGCCCTCGCCGAAGGCGGTCGAGAGGCGGTTGCGGGTGAGGAAGGCTCGCAAGGTCTCGTTGCCGACCGGCTCGCCCCGGTCGAGCCGGGCCAGCAGCCGGATCCCGGCCTTGTGCCAGCGGGGGATCTGCGCCAACAGGGCGGTGTGGGCCACCTGGGCGCGGAGCGGAAGGGGCCCATCGGTGGCTGACCGGGCCCGTAGGCGACCCATGGCGGTGCCCCATTCGGTCCCACGTCGCCCGTCGGTGACCGAGAGGGTCATCTCGCTGGGGTCGGTCGCCACACCGAGGCGCTCGAGGATGGCCATGAAGCGGGGATAGGTGCGCTCGTTGCAGACGATGAAACCGGTGTCGACGCCGAAGTCGGTCTGATCGACGGTGACATCCACGGTGTGGGCATGGCCTCCGAGGCGGTCCTCGGCCTCGAACAGGCGGATCTCGTGGTCTCGATGGAGGTGGTGGGCAGCGACCAGGCCGGTGACGCCCCCACCGACGATGGCTATGCGCACAGGGCAGAGTTCGACGTGGGGTCGGCCGAGGATTGCCGGTCAGGGGCTGCGCCGTCTCCGTACCGGTGAAGGTCCGGCCGGCCATGACCGCGTGGATCGATCCAGCTCGCAGCGGTCAGCGCAGCCTCGGACCGACCAGGTGGGCGAGGGCTACGGCGGCTGCGGTGGCCACGTTCAGCGAGTCGACGCCCGGCGCCATGGCTATGCGGGTCGGGGTGACACCATCGACGCCCAGGGCCGCGGTCGACAGGCCCGGTCCCTCGGCCCCGACCGCCACCACGAGGCGCTGGTCGCCGCCGGCGCCCGCCGGCTCGATGTCAGGGAGCAGCGTCGCGGCACCGGGTGACAGGGCCACGACCTGGACTCCAGCGTCGGCCAGGTCGGCCAGCTCGCCGGGCCACATGTCGACCCGGGCGTGGGGGACGTGCAGGACGTGGCCCAGCGACACCCGCACGCTGCGCCGGTACCAGGGGTCGGCACACGTGGGATCGAGCAGGACGGCGTCGACGCCGAAGGCGGCCGCCACCCGGAACAGCCCGCCCAGGTTCTCGTGGTCGTTGATCCCCTCGACGGCGAGGAGCGTGCCGGCTCCAGCCAGGAGCGGCGCCGGATCGGTCGGGGCGGGCCTATCGACGGCGGCGAGCACACCCCGGTGGAGGCTGAACCCGATCGTGGCTCTCAGCACCTCCGGCGGTGCCACCAGCACCGCAGCCCCCAGCTCGGCCAGGCGCTCGATGATGGGACCCAGACGATCGACCTTGGTCCCATCGACCAGCACCGACCGGGTCGAGGCGGCGTGCGGGGACTCGGCCAGGGCCCCCACCGCCAGGTGGCCCTCGACGATGAACACACCGTGCATGGCGTCGTGGTGGCGACGCAGCTCCGGGTCGGTGAGGTCCCGGTAGTCGGCCAGACGGGGGTCGGCCCGGTCGGCGACCCGGGCCCAGCTCACCCGCCTAGGAAGGGCGAGTAGCTGTCGAGGGTCCGCATCAGGGTGTCGCGGTCGCCTGAGGGCAGGTTCAGCACACACTCGTCGACGCCGACCTCGGCGTAGTGGTCGAGCTTGCCCTCGTCGGGGACGGTTCCGAAGGTGACGACCCTCAGCGTCGACGGGTCGCGTCCGGCGGCGGCCGCGTCAGCTCGCAGCCGGGGCACGGCCTCGGTCAGGCCCGCTCCGCCGATGGGGATCCAGCCGTCGCCCCAGCGCTGCACATGTCCGAAGACGGTTGGACTGGCGACGCCGCCGAGCAGGACCGGCACCCCGATCCGGGCCACCTGATCGCCGGCGCCATCGGGGCGAAGCACCGTCTGGGTCGGCTTGGGCCACGCCCACGACGGCGAGAGGTGGACGTGCTCGCCGCCGTAGGAGGCGACCTCGTCGGCCCAGAGCGCCTGCATGGCCTCCACCCGCTCGGCCACGACCGCCCGGCGCTGGCCCATGGCCACGCCGTGGTCCTCCAGCTCATCGGCGTTCCACCCGAACCCGACGCCGAGGCGCAGCCGCCCGCCCGACAGGTGGTCGAGGGTCGCCACCTCCTTGGCCGTGACGATGGGGTCGCGCTGAGCCGGCAGCAGGATGCCGGTGCCGAGGCGCAGGCGGGTCGTCGCCGCTGCGACCCAGGTGAGGGCCACGAAGGGGTCGAGCGTGCGCCGGTACATGTCCGGCAGCGGATCCTCGCCGGTGGGCGCCGGGGTGCGGCGGCTGACCGGGATGTGGGTGTGCTCGGGGATCCACACCGACGTGTAGCCCCGATCTTCCAGCTCGGCGGCCAGCTCGCCGGGGTCCCAGCTCTGGTCGGTGGCGAAGAGCGTGGCCCCCAGGTCCATGGCGGCGGGACCCTATCGCCACATGCGTAACCTGACCGCCGGTCACGACCGACGTCGGGCGAGGAGAGCTGTGTCAGGCATCTGCGACGGGCGGGTCGTCACCGTGACCGGTGCGGGCCGCGGGCTGGGTCGGGGCCATGCCCTGGAGCTGGCCCGCCAGGGCGCCCAGGTGGTCGTCAACGACTTCGGGCGCGAGCTCGACGGCTCGCCCAGCGGCGACAACCCGGCCCACGAGGTGGTGGCCGAGATCGAGTCGGCCGGGGGCGCCGCGGTGGCCAACGGCGACGACGTGGCCGACTGGGAGGGTGCCCGCCGCCTGGTCGCCACCGCCCTCGAGGTCTTCGGGCGCCTCGACGTGGTCGTGAACAACGCCGGCGTGGTGCGCGACCGCATGTTCACCAACGCCGCCGAGGACGAGTGGGACGCCGTCGTGCGGGTTCACATGAAGGGCCACTTCGCCCCGGCCCGCCACGCCGCCGCTCACTGGCGCGACCGGTCCAAGGCCGGCGAGGCCGTCGACGCCCGCATCATCAACACGACCTCAGGGGCCGGCCTCATGGGCAGCGTGGGGCAGGCCGCCTACTCGGCGGCCAAGGCCGGCATCGTCGGGCTCACGCTCGTGCAGGCGGCGGAGCTGGGTCGCTACGGCGTGACCGCCAACGCCCTCGCCCCGTCGGCCCGCACCCGCATGACCGAGGGACCCTTCGCCGAGATGATGGCTGCGCCCGACGACCCCGACGCCTTCGACGCCATGGCCCCCGACAACGTCTCGCCCCTCGTCGCCTGGCTGGCCTCGACCGACAGCGCCGGGGTCACCGGCCGGGTGTTCGAGGCCGAGGGCGGCAAGGTGTCGGTGGCCGACGGCTGGCAGCACGGCGAGGTCGCCGACAACGGCGCCCGGTGGGACCCGGTCGCCCTCGGCCCCGTGATCCGCGACCTGCTCGCCGTCGCCCCACCCCCCGCCCCGGTCTACGGCGCAGGCTGAGCATTTTCCCGTTCTGGCGTACCTCCTGCACCGAGGAGGTACAGGACGTACGCCAGAACAGTGCTGGAAGACCGAGGCGCGCTCTAGCTGAGGCGCTCGACGATCATGGCCATGCCCTGGCCGCCGCCGACGCACATGGTCTCCAGGCCGAAGGTCTTGTCTGCGTCCTGCAGACCGTGGATGAGGGTGGTCATGATGCGAGCGCCCGTCATGCCGAACGGGTGGCCCACAGCGATGGCACCGCCGTTGACGTTGAGCTTGTCCCAGCTGATGCCCAGGTGCTTGGCCGACGGGATGACCTGGGCGGCGAAGGCCTCGTTGATCTCGACCAGGTCGATGTCGTCGATGGTCATGCCGGCGCGGGCCAGGGCCTGGCGGCTGGCCTCGATGGGCCCGAGGCCCATGATCTCGGGGCTGATGCCGGTGACACCGGAGGCGACCACGCGCGCCACGGGGGTGATGCCCAGCTCGGCGGCGCGGGTGTCGCTCATCACGACCGTGGCGGCGGCGCCGTCGTTCAGCGGACAGGCGTTGCCGGCGGTGACCCGCCCGGTGGGCCGGAAGGCGGGCTTGAGCTTGCCCAGGCCCTCAGCGGTGGTGCCGGCCCGGATGCCGTCGTCGCTGGTGACGGTGACGGTGTTGCCCTCGTCGTCGGTGGTCTCGACCGGGGTGATCTCGTGCTCCCAGAACCCGTTCTCCAGCGACTCGGTGGCTCGCTGCTGGGAGAGGGCGGCGTAGGTGTCCATCTCCTCGCGGGTGACGCCTTCGTGCTCGGCCACGTTCTCGGCCGTCTCGCCCATGGCGATGTAGACGTCGGGCAGGCCCTCGGCGGGGGCCCAGTCGCCCTGATCGCCGGCCTGGCGTGCCGCGGTGCGGGCCTCGGCGTCCGCGTACTTGTCGTTCTTGGCCTTGCCCACGTCGGCCATGCCGTTGAGGAAGCGGCTGACGGTCTCGACGCCGGCGGCCACGAACACGTCGCCCTCACCGGCCTTGATGGCGTGCGACGCCATGCGGATGGCCTGCAGCGACGAGGAGCAGTAGCGGTTGATGGTGACGCCGGGGACATCGGGCATGCCGGCCTGGATCGCGGCGATGCGGGCGATGTTGAACCCGGACTCCCCGGCGGGCTGGCCGCAGCCCAGGATGAGGTCCTCGACGCTCTGGCGGTCCAGCTCGGGCACCTGATTCAGGGCCGTGTCGACGATGAAGGCGGTGAGGTCGTCGGGACGCTCGTTCTTGAGCGATCCCTTCATGGCCCGTCCGATGGGGGTGCGGGCGGTGCTGACGATGACGGCTTCTGGCACGACGGTCTCCTCCGAGGCGTGGGGTGAACCGGTCTAGCCGGTGTTCCAGCCCAGCCGACAAGCCGTCAGTCGGACAGTGGAGCGGACGGCCGGGCTCGACACCGGATCCGACACCAGGTTTGACGACCCGCCCTGAGGTGCAACGCTGGGATCCATGGCAGTCACCGGGCCACGAGGCCGGATCTGCGCGGCTCCGGCCGGCACCGCAGGTCGGGCCGGTGTCGGGTCCGGACCTCGGCGTGTCGTGGCGTCGATGGCGGCCGTCGCGGCGGCGGTGGTCGCCATCGTCTCCTGCTCAGGATCCGACGACGAAGGTGTCGACGCCTCTGACGCCACCTCCCGGCCTGGCGACGAGACGAGCGAGAGCGCCGGCCCGTCGGAGCCCGCCGAAGGCCCCGACACTGGCTGGTTCCTGCCCCCGGAGGGATGGGCGGTGCTCGCGGTCGAGACCGACTTCCTCGACGTTGGTGAGATCGGGGCATGTCCCTGCCTGCTGTGGGCGGCGGCCCGGCCAGGGGATGCTCCTGCGGTGGTGGACGTTATCGAGACCGACGAGCCCACCGAGGACGACTTCCCGCTCGAGGCGACGGACACCGTCGACGTAGGCGGCCGCCCCGGTCGAACCGCCGAAGAGGATCGACATTCAGTGCTCGTCGTGGTGAGCGAGGGCCGCCAGCTGGTCGTGTCCTACAACGACGTCGACCAAGCCGACGTCGTCGGGCTGGCCGACGCCTGGCTCGACCGGATCGTCGACGGGAGCCACCCCGATACCGCTGCCCTGCCTCTGCCCGACGGTTTCGAGCGGACTGAGCCGATCGAGAAACCCGCTGGCGACGAGCACCTCCTCGCGGTGCGGGCGCGTGAGGAGGCATCAGGACGGGAGGTCGAGTATCAGCTCGTCCCATCCGGCTACAACCGGTTCCCGCTCCTAGACGGCACGTCACTCGACTCGGTCCACGGCGCGTTTCTGGTGTCGGCCGGTGACGGTGACGAGGGGTTCGCGGCCCTGGTCGGTGGTCGCACGGACGTGTTGCTCGGCCCCAGCTTCTTCGGCGCAGAGGTCGACGTCTTGGCCGAGGACGAGGCGAAGGCCTTCGTGACCGGCATGCGCGAGGTGACCACGTCGGAGTGGCGACAGGCCTTGAACGATGCCGAGGGACATGTCGAGCCGGACGTGGTCGAGGCCGAGACCCTGTTCAGCCCGCCGCTCGTCGAGGGGTGATCGGCCGGTGCTGAGCGACGGTCGAGCGGGCGGCTCGTCGTGAGTGGGCCGCGGCGCGTGCTGGTCACGGGGGGGGCGGGGCGGACCGGTTCGGTGCTAGTTCCCCTGCTGATCGATCGGGGTTGGGACGTCTGCGCTCCGCCGAGCGCGGAGCTCGACCTCGTCGACGCCGCCTCCGTCGACGCCGCGGTCGACCAGATGCGCCCTGACGCGATCGTGAACCTGGCCGCGTGGAACGACCTCGAGCGCTGCGAGGCCGACGAGGCCGGCGCCCGTGGCGTCAACGCTGCGGCCGTCGGTCACCTGGCCCGCGCTGCGGACGACGCTGGCGCCCACCTCTGCCACGTTTCGACGGACTACGTCTTCGACGGCGAGAAGGGCACCCCCTACGTCGAGGACGACCCCGTCGCCCCGCTGTCGGCCTATGCCCGAACCAAGTTGGCGGGGGAGGTCGCGGCCGGGCCCGACGCGACGGTGGTCCGCACCGCGTGGCTGGCTGGGCCGAACGGGGCGAGCACGGTCCGCGCCGTGCTCGCCGCCGCCGCCCGTCCCGGCCAGCAGCTGCGCTACGTCGCCGATCAGTGGAGCAGCCCCACCAGCATCGTGGACCTGTGCCCGGTGCTGGCCGACCTGCTCGACGATCGAGCACCGGGGCTCGTCCACGTCGTCAACGCCGGGGCGGCGTCGCGCTTCGAGGTGGCCGCGCACGTGCTGGCCGAAGCCGGCCACGACCCAGCCCGGGTGGAGGCGGTCGCGGCGACGGACCTTTCCTCTCCGGCCGGCGTCCGCCGCCCTCGCGCCACCCCACTGGCCACCCACGAGCTGGTCGCCCGGGGCCATCCTCCCCTGCGCGACTGGCCGGAGGCCTTCAGTGACCTGGTGCGCGAAGTCGTCGAGAAGTCGGACACCACTGCGAACTGGTGAAGGATCGCGCCGCCCTGGCGACGGATTCCTTCACCAGTTCGAGCTAGGCGCGCGCTAGGCGCGAGCGCGCGGCAGGCCCAGGTGGCGCTCGGCGATGATCCCGCGGAGCACCTCGGAGGTGCCTCCGTAGATGGTCGTCACCTGGCAGTGGCGGTAGGTCGCCTCGATCCAACCGTCGGCGGGGGCGCCGGGCTCGCCGTGGCGCAGGATGCCGTCGGCGCCGAGCATGTCGATGATCTCGGCCGCAGAGCGCTGGTAGTGCTCGGTGGTGGCCAGCTTGGCCATGGTCCCCTCCACGCCGGGCAGGGCACCGCTCGACGCCAGCCAGGCCGAGCGCCATCCGAGCAGGTTGGCCACCTCGTTTCCGATGGCGGCACGGGCGAGGCGCTCTCGCACCGACGGGTCGTCGATGCGCCCGCTCTCGACGGCCCAA
>Ga0136617_10001480_pt1 | contig 20899 bp, 18 predicted proteins | sample AntDrymUQ3222106_2_FD_129672 | JGI IMG/M metagenome (GOLD analysis project Ga0136617, IMG submission 129672) | Polar desert sand microbial communities from Dry Valleys, Antarctica - metaG UQ322 (21.06) | ecosystem: Environmental > Terrestrial > Soil > Desert | place: Antarctica: Dry Valley...
CGAGATGTGCACCTCCACCGCGGGCAGCGCGGTCACCTCCAGGGCGTCGCGGATCGCGTACGAGTAGTGAGTCCAGGCGCCGGGGTTGAGCACGACCGCGTCGCTGCGCTCGGCGGCGCGGTGCAGCTGCTCGCAGAACTCGCCCTCGTGGTTGGTCTGGAAGAACGAGGCCCCGAAGCCGAACTCCTCGGCGAAGCGCCGCACCTTTCCCTCGAGCTCGGGGAGCGTGAGCGTGCCGTAGATGGCCGGGTCTCGACGCCCGAGGGTGTCGAGGTTGACCCCGTGCATCACCGCCACGCGGTGGTTCATGACCCGAGCACCTCGGCGACTGCCGCGCGCAGGGCGGTGGCGTCCACCTCGTGGCCCGGGGTCACCTCGCCGGGCGCCTCGACCAACACGAACGGCACCGTACCCCCCGAGCGCTTCTTGTCGCGCTCACCGGCCACGATCACCTGGTCCTCGTCGACCCCGTCGACGCTGAGGGGCAGGCCGGCCACCTCGAGCAGGTCGGCCACCTCGTCGCGCAGGGCGTCGCGGCCCGACAGCCGCAGCGCGCAGAGCATCCCCAGGCCCACGGCTTCCCCGTGTCGCAGTCGCGAGTACCCAGTCGCCGCCTCGAGGGCGTGGCCCACCGTGTGGCCGAGGTTCAGCACCTGGCGGCGCCCCGAGTCGCGCTCGTCCTCGGCCACCACCGCCAGCTTGGTGCGCAGGCAGCCCAGGACCGTCTCGTCGTCGGGATCCTCTCCCGACCGCACCCGCGCCCACAGCGTCCCGCCGGCGATCAGCGCTGTCTTGACCACCTCCGCGTAGCCCGCTGCGACCTCCTCGCGGGGGAGGGTCTCGAGCGCGCCCGGATCGCAGAGCACGGCGCTGGGCTGGTGGTAGGCCCCGGCATAGTTCTTGCCCTCGGGCAGGTCCACCCCTGTCTTGCCGCCGTAAGCGGAGTCGACCTGGGCCACCAGCGTGGTGGGCACCTGCACGTGACGCACGCCGCGCTGGTAGACCGCGGCGCAGAACCCGGCCAGATCGCCCACCACGCCGCCCCCCACGCCAACCACGAGGTCGCCGCGCTCGGCCTCGGCGCGGGCCAGCTCGCGGATCACGTGCTCGGCTGTCGCGAGCGTCTTGTGCTCCTCGCCGGCGGGCACCGTCACGCGGTGGTCGGCGGGCACGCCGTGCAGTGCGCCCACGTTCTCGTCGGTTACCGCGAAGCGCCGGCCGTCGGTGGGCCAGAAGAAGGTCGCGGTGAGCAGGCCCCGTCCGAAGAACACCGGGTACTGGCCCGACTGCGCGACAGCCCAAACCAGGCGGGTGCCCCGCGGGGCGCGCGCGAGCGCCTGGATCGCCGACACGGCATGGCGGACGGCGGTGCGCCCGGCGGACGGAAGCGTGACCTGCGCCGCGGCCTCGTAGATCGCCCGGCGATCCTCGTGCAGCTGCCCGAAGCGCCCGCGGTCGCGCGCCAGCGGCCGGCCTTTGCCCGAGGCGCGATGCCATGCCGCGTCGGTGTCCACCTCGAGGTGGACGACGGTGTGGCGCCCAAGCGCCTCGCGCACGCGCTCGGAGCCGAGCGAGCCGCCGCCAAGGGACACCACGCGCGCGTCGTCGCGTGCGAGCAGGCGGAGAATCACCTCCTCCTCCCGCAGGCGAAAGAGCGCCTCGCCCTCACGGTCGAAGTAGAGCTCCAGCGGCTCACCGAGCTCGCGTTCGAGCTCGCGATCGGAGTCCAGGGCCTCCTCGCCCAGCTCAGCGGCCACCGTGCGGGCGGCGCTGGTCTTGCCCGCGCCCATGAAGCCGACGAAGACCAGCACGCCGCCGTCCGCGCCGGGCGCTGGGCCCGCGGGCTCCCCGGTCAGGGCCTCCATGGCGCTCGCCCGGCCTCGACGCGCGACACAGGGGTCCGAGGACGCACGCTCATGACGGACCGAGACCCTACTCGCGGCGGGGGGGCCCGAGTCGCACAAGTGTGCGCGAAGCCCGTGCCGAGGCCGTCGAGCGCTCAAGGCATGGCCCCAGGCACCGATACCCATCGTACGCCCCCGTTTCGCCGCGCCTCCCGCGCCCGTCTCGCCGCCCCGCCTCGCCGAGTGTCCAGTGAAGAGAACCCTTAAAGCCCTACTGTCCCTGACGCTCGTCGCCTTGGCACTGGCGACAGTGCTCACGGTGCCCGCGTCGGCCGATCCTCACCGGGTGACTGTGCAACTGCCAGACGGTAGCGTGCAACAGGTCGTGGTCGACGTACCGCCGGGCGCCACGCTCCAGAGCGTGAGCAGCATGGTGCCGGGCGTCCCGGTGAGGATCGAGCCCCTCGGGGCGCCTGCCCCCCCTCCAGCGCCGCCCAGCCCTCCTGCGAAGCCCAGCCCTCCGCCCGCCCCAGAGGCGCCCCAGACCGCTGGCGGCGAGGCCCAGCCCAAGCAGGGCGCCCAGGGCCGCGAGCCCCGCAAGCCGAGGAGGCTAAAGCGCAGGTCGAAGGCTAAGCCTCGACATCGAGTTGAGCCTAAGGGTAAGCGCAGAAGAGCTCGGCGGCGTACGACTCGGCGCCAGCCCGCTGCCCCCTCGCCCGGCGTGCAGCCGGGCTTCATGGGCGCGCTTCCCGGCCCGTCACGCTCGACGGGCGTCCCCGATTTCGTGATCAGGAAGTTCCGCGTGCCGATCTTCCTGCTGCCGATCTACCAGGCCGCCGGCATCCAGTACGGCATCCGCTGGGAGGTGCTGGCCGCGATCAACGAGATCGAGACCGACTACGGGCGAAACCTCAATGTGTCCTCGGCGGGCGCGCAGGGCTGGATGCAGTTCATGCCCGCCACCTGGCGGATGTACGGCACCGACGCCAACAAGGACGGCAAGAAGGACCCCTACAACCCCGTCGACGCCATCTTCGCCGCCGCTCGCTACCTGAAGGCTGCCGGTGGCAGCGGGAACATCCGGCGCGCGATCTTCGCCTACAACCACGCCGGCTGGTACGTGGACTCGGTGATCCTGCGCGCACGCCTGATCTCAGGCGTGCCCGAGGACCTGGTGGGCTCGCTCACCGGGCTGACCGAGGGCCGCTTCCCGGTCGCCGCCCGGGCCCGCTACTCCGACGCTGCCGCGCCCCGGCGCACCGAGCGGCGCGGAATCGAGATCTTCGCCCGGAATCGGTCGCCGGTCGTGGCCACCGCCGACGGCGTGGTCCGGAAGATCGGCCGCTCGCGCCGCCTGGGCCGCTACGTGATCGTCCAGGACGCGTACGGCAACAGCTTCACCTACGGCCGGCTCGGCTCGGTCGCCCGCCTGTACCCGGTTCCCAAAGAGGACGCGGGGGATCCCAGGCTGTCCGTGCGCGCGATCAGCGCCGGGCGCGATCCCCGGCCGGTCGCCCCCGCCTCGGCCGGACGTCAGCGCTCGGTCCGCGGCCGGGCGAAGGGCAGGACGGGGCGGCCCCGCAGGAATGAGCGTGTCAAGCGGCGGCTGTTCGCCAATCCCGGCGTGCCGGGCGCCCGGGAGCACGGAGGACTCGACCAGATGCTCGAGATGGGCATTCCCACCGGATCGAAGACTCACGGCGACTACCTGCCCCCGATAGGCGCCGACACGAAGGGAATGCGCCTCCGGCGGCTGCAAAGAGGCGCCAAAGTCATCGCCGGCACGGTCCTCGGGCGCGTCGGGGGCCGCGGGCGCTCTTCCCGCGGCAGGGCGGCAAAGCTGCGCTTCGAGATCCGTCCCGCCGGGCGGGGCGCACCGCGCATCGATCCCAAGCCGATCCTCGACGGCTGGAAGCTGCTCGAGGCCACGGCGATACACCGCGCTTCCGGGCGCAACGTGCTCAAGGGCGGCGGCTTCACCATCGGCCAGATCTTGATGATGCCCAAGCGCCAGCTGCAGCGGCGGGTGCTGGCCGATCCGCGCATCGAGATCTACCCGTGCGGGCGCTCCGATGTCCGCACCGGCCAGATCGACCGCCGGGCCCTTGCGACGCTTGCCTACCTCGCCGAGTCCGGGCTGCGTCCCAGCGTCTCGAGCATGAAGTGCGGCCACGGCTTCTACACCGCCTCGGGCAACGTCTCGCACCATTCCTCGGGCAACGCCCTCGACATCTCGAAGATCAACGGCGTTCCGATCCTCGGCCACCAGGAGCGCGGAGGAATCACCGAGCACACGGTTCGGCGCCTGATGGGGCTTCAGGGCGGCATGAGGCCCAGCCAGATCATCTCGCTGCTCGACCTCGGCGCCAACACCGTGGCGATGGGCGACCACGCCGATCACATCCACCTCGGCTTCCGACCCCGCTTCGGGGACCGGAGGCTGAGCCGCCAGACCCTGGCCCTGCTTAAGCCCGACCAGTGGGATCGGCTGCTCAAGCGTCTGCGCAGGATCGAGAACCCGGTGGTCCCGACCCGGCCCTCGCGCGCAGCGCTGCCCGCGCAGCCGCACAAGCTGCGCCCGGTCCGCGAGCTCAGGGGCCGCTAGGAACATGCAGAGGCGCAGGTGCTCAGGTGCCCCTGGCGCTGCACCGTGCACTTCCTCAGAGACTGCCTGGGGCACGCCCTGGGACTTGACTCTCCCCTCTACTCGGTGGAGTTGGGATCCTCGAGCGACGCGCCCGGCAGGGGCCCGTGGACCGCCTCCAGCTGCTCGAGGTCCACGCGATCCTGGGACCGGTTCGCGAGCCGCTTGAGCGTCGCGAGCAGTGGCAGTCCGGCGACCGGGATCTCGATGCCGTCGAGCTCGACCCTCAGTCGGCCCTCGAAACCCGAGCGGAAGTCGAGCGGCGGATACCCCTCGCGGACGAGGTCGACCGTCCCCGCCGTGGTGTCAAGGCGCAGGTGCGCGGCGCCGGTCAGCTCCGCATCGGTCGGTGGCTTCCCGCTGCGCCGGACCACCGCCTCCAGACGCGCGAACGCTGATCGCAGCGGTACGACGTTGTCGGCATCCGCCGGCACCAGCAGGTCGGTGTCCTCTGTCGCCCGCACGTACTGGTGGGCGATCACCGCGAATCCGCCAATGACCAGGTAGCGAGCGCCGGCCTCGTTGAGGGCCCGAGCGAGCCGAACCGGGTCAGGCTCGGCGCTCATCGAGCGCCCGCCTGCCTGCGGCCTTGAGCCGCACGGCGATGCGCGACAGCTCGATCCCACGCCGCAGCGCCTCGGCCGGCGCGACCGCGCCGGGCACATGCTTCAACTCCCGCCAGCGCGGGTCGCCCGGGCGCAGCATCGTGTCGTGGCCGGCCACCACGTTCAATCCTACGTCGCTGAACGTCGCACGTCTCAGACGCACTTCGGAGTCGTTGCTGCCGCCAGCCTGTGCTCGCGACCCGTCCATGCCTGATCTCCCTTCATTCCGTGGGTTGGTTTCACACCGTCTCCGGCCGCGACGGGCGCCCAGCGCACACCCGTCACCCACTGCAGCAACGCGACCAGCGCCAGGTGGCTAAGTGCGCGGCGCCTAGGTTGGGACGGTGTCAGGCATCTCGTCGGGCAGTTGGCGGGCGGGCATGCTCGAGGAAGCGTGGCTCGCTGACGCCGCGGCGCTGCACGCTCGCGCGCGCTTCGCGCAGGCTCGGTGAGTTTGCGCCGCCCGTGTAGTCCAAGTCGCAAACTGGATGTTGTCGTCCTCCCACCAACACACGGGGCAAAGCTGGAACGTGCCAGAAGGTGGCTCAGACAGCGTTAAGAAGTCACAGCACGGGCATGGGTGGCGAACCCCGAGCGCGGTCTCGCGTCCGGCCAGATTCTCGATGAGTGCGTAAACCCACGCCTCCTTCCGGCCGTGCGGCAGGTCGAAGAGCTCGGTGAGGACCGAGAGGAGATCGCGGCCCACCCAGGCGCGGTTCTCGTCGGCCGCGAGGTAGACAATCCAGTCACCAAGCGGTCCCTCATGCAGAGCGCAGAGCTGACCCACAGTCGCCCAGATCGATGTTCTGCCACACAGCGACCGGCGGCTCGATCGCTCGAGGCCGGCCCGTAAGGTCGCGGTCACGACTGACCACTCGAGTGATCTCAATGCGGTCGAGCTGCTCGGCGATGATCCCAGCCGAAGTCGCTGCCTTCGCGATCAAGCGCTGGGCACGGTCCCGGGCAGCCCGCTCGCTGCGCTCGGATGTCAGCAGAGTGAACTGAGGGACCCCGCCGCTCTGGCCCACGATGACCCCGAGCTTGCGGTCGCCCTTATGCAGGGCAATCTGGAGCCGCTCGCAGGCATCTCGACCGATTCCCGGCAGCAACACGTGCACGCTGCAGACGACCTTGACTATCCGCTTCTGCTCCCCGTGCCTGCTCACACCGTCATCGCGACGTACCGGGCGTCCTCCTTGGTCTCTTGCGTTGGTAGGTGGGGTCGCCCCTCAGAAGGCGCCTGGAAGGCTCTCAGCGCCTCCACTCGATGCGCCCCTCGTAGGCGCGCAGGGCTGCGGTGGCGTCGTCGACGTGATCGCCGCCGAACTTGTCGCGGTAGGCCGAACCGAGGACGAGGGCCACCATGGCCTCGGCCACTACCCCCGCCGCGGGCACCGTGCAGGAGTCCGTGCGCTCGCGCAGCGCCTGCGCGGGCTCGCGCGTGGCGAGGTCCACTGAGCGAAGCGGCTTGGTCAAGGTGGGCAGCGGCTTCATCGCTCCGCGCACGACCAGCGGGTCCCCGGTGGTCATTCCGCCCTCCAGTCCCCCCGCGCGGTTGGTCTCACGGCGAAAGCCGCCCTCCTCGGAGAAGAAGATCTCGTCGTGGGCCTGCGAACCCACGCGCCCGGCCAGCTCGAAGCCGTCGCCGATCCCCACGCCCTTCATCGCCTGGATGGACATGATCGCCTGCGCGAGCCTCCCGTCCAGGCGCTCCTCCCACGAGAGATACGAGCCCAGGCCGGGCACCAGGCCGAAGGCCCGCACCTCGTAGACCCCGCCCAGCGACTCGTTGGCCTTCCGGGCGCGGTTGATCTCCTCGACCATGTCCGCGCTCGCGCGTTCGTCGAGGCAGCGCACCGGCGAGTCGTCCACTTCGGCGAAGTCCTCGGCGCTCAGCCCCTCCCGCGCGGGCGCGCGCACGGAGCCGATCTGCGTCACGTGGCTGAAGACCTCCACTCCGTGCTCGCGCAGCAGGGCCCTGGCGAGGCCGCCGGCGGCCACCCGGGCGGTGGTCTCGCGCGCGCTCGCGCGTTCGAGCACGTTGCGAACGTCGGTGAAGCCGAACTTCTGCACCCCCGCCAGGTCGGCGTGGCCGGGGCGGGGCAAGTGCACCTCGTCCACCTGCCCGTCGACCGGCCAGGGGTTCATCCGCTCCTCCCAGTTGGCGTAGTCGCGGTTGGCGATGCGCAGCGACACCGGGCTGCCGAGCGTCCTGCCGTGGCGGATCCCCGAGGTCACCTCGGCGCGGTCGGTCTCGATCTTCATCCGCCCGCCGCGCCCGTGCCCGAGCTGCCTGCGGGCGAGGTCGCGATCGATGTCCTCGGGGGCCAGCCCGAGCCCCGCGGGAAGCCCCTCGAGGACCGCCGTCAGGCCCGGCCCGTGCGACTCACCGGCAGTTGTGAAGCGGAGCGCCATAGCGCTCCACAGCCTACTTGCGGGTTAGGGCGCGCCCCTCTTGCTACGGGCCGTTCGGCGTGTCGGGCTGGTTCGCCCGCAGGTGGTGGTTCGCCGGGGGGTCGGGGCCGACTGGCGGCGACCCGTCGCCGTCGTAGTAGCCGAACGGGACGTACTTGTGACAGCGCTCGGAGTTGAAGGGCTTGCAGGGATTGAAGGGCTGGGTGTAGCCCCAGGCCGGGCTCGCGCCGCGATGCACCTCGAATTCGTTTGTGAGGCCGTCGTGGTCGTGATCGTCTTCCCCGTCCAGCACGCCGTCGCCGTCGATGTCGGGGTCGGCGAAGCCATCGCCGACGTCCTCGTTGTCGAGGAAGTCGATCTCGGGGTACTTCGACTCCTTGGGCGCGTTCGTCCCGTTGTAGAAGGAGACCCACCAAGCCTCGGTGAAATGACCCCTGAGCTCGTCGTAGTTGTTCAGGCGGTCACCGTCGCCGTCGCGCTCGTCGTCGTCGCGGAAAGCGTCGCCGTCCTCGTCCACCGCCCAGCGCAGGCGCGGATCGGCGGGCAGCAACGGCCTGGGGCTGGCGACCGACTTCTGAAGGCCGTCGCTGTAGCTCATGATGTCCGAGCTGCCCGGGAAGTCGTCGAACCTGGTGGGCCTCCCGCTGCGACGAGCTCCGCTGGGCAGGAAGCGAAGCCACATCAGGAACTCCGCGCGCTGGTTGAGGGAGTCGCCGTCGTAGTCGGTGCCCGCATCGCTGGGGTCGAGCGGATTCGGATACGGGCGCTTACCGGGATAGGGCAGCGGCGGAGTTGTGGGGTAGTGGTTGAGATCGAGTGCCGACTGATACTCCCAGCCGTCCTCGACTCCATCAGCGTCGGTGTCCACCTTGCAGGGGTCCGTCCGCAGCGTCCTTTCGGTCGCGTCAGAGAGCAGGTCGAAGTCACTGCTGGTGTCCGAGACGTTCGGCACGCCGTCGCGGTCGCAGTCGACCACGTCGGGCTCGCCTGACCCCGGGTCTGAGGGCGCGGTGATGGGCGCTGAGGGCAGGGTGATGGGCGCGGTGCTCAGAGGCAAGACCACCGGCGACAGGCGCCGCGGTGTCTTGCGCGAGAAGCTGCGCACCGCCACTTGGAGCGCGAAGCGAGTCGGCCGGCGGGCGCCACGGTTGTCGCGGCTCATGAAGCGCTCGAGCGAGAGCGGCGCCTTGACCACGAGGCGGCGGCTCGAGGCCCGGCTGGGCTTGGCGAAGATTGAGCGGCGCCCGACGACGAAGACGACGGTGTTGCGGCGTCGCCTCGAGCTGAAGTTGCGCCCGCGGATGGTGAGCGTGCGTCCGGCCTTGAGGCGCATGGGCGTGACGGAGGTCACCTGGGGCCGCTTGACCTTCTTCTTGGCGGCGCTCGCGGCGGGGGGCGTGAGCACGCCGGCCATCAGGGAGGCGAGCGCGACGAGGGCGAGGGCGAGGCGTCGCATGGTCTCTCCTATCGGCTTCGGCGCTCGGCCCATGAGGGCGCGCCCGTCATGACCGTCTCTGTGTCCACCAGCAGGGCGCTCACCAGTCCGCGGCCGCGCTCATCGCGCTCGCGGCGGGTGGGCCGGGGGGCCTTCGCCGACGAGGCGCGGCCCCGCTTCGCAGCGGCGCTCTCCTTGGCGCTGGAGCCCCGGCCGCCCACCTCGACCTGGCGGATGGCGTCGATCACCAGCACGTACTCGCGGTCGCGTGCGTCCCTGAAGCGATGCTCGGAGCCCGGTCCGATGGAGAGCACGCTGCAGGCGCTGTCGGCACAGGAGCCCTCGCCGGCCTGGCGCAGGTTGGCGTCGACCAGGAAGACGGCGTTGCCGCCGGTGCGCGTGGCGCCGAGGAAGACCAGAAGCGGAGAGTCGGCGCTGGGAAGCATTCGCAGGCGCTGCAGGCCGCGGTAGCGCCGCTCGCTGCCCGGCCGTCCGAAGCGCACGTCGGCTACGTAGACGAAGGTCGCGCGCCGGATGCCGGGGCTCGGCGACCTCCCGCCTCCTTCGCCGCCGCCTCCGAGCGGGCCGCCTCCGCCACCCGACCCACCCGAGCCGCCCGGGACGCTCGGGGACGAGCCGCTCGCGGACGAAGCGCCGGGCGAGGGTTCGCCGGTCGAGGAGCCCGACGAGCCCACGCCGCCGGGTGCAGGCCGACCGCTCTCCGAGGCCAGCTGCGTGAGGTTCTTGAGCTTGCGGCCCTCTGGCTTGAACGGATCCTTGGCCCTGAAGGCCCTCAGGCTGGAGAAGGAGACCTGCTCGTCAGCCACGGGCTCGACCACTGGCACCTGCGGCTTCTTGGCCGAGGCGGCGGGGTTGGGTGCGGGTGGAGGGGTCTGGCGCTTCTCGGAGAGCACCACCGGCACGGCCAGCAGCGCAACTGCCAGCAGCGCAGCGACCGGCCACAGGCGCTTCTCGCGCAGGTCGTGCCAGACCTCGGCGAAGAAGGCCTTCATCGTGTGGCCGCCGCGGTGGGTGGGGTGGCGGGTGCCGCGGGGGCGCCGCCGTTAGCGGCCGGCGTGGCCCCACCAGGCCCGGAGGGGCCCGCCGGAGAGGCACCGGCGGTGGCGCCCTGCTTCTTGGGCGAGAGGTAGACCGTCGCGGTCACCTCGGCCGAGAGCTTGGGGAACGAGTCCTCCTCGGTCGAGAACTTGAAGGAGTCGATGGTCAGGAGCCTGCCGTCCACCGCGACGCGCTCGTTCGTCACGTGGACGAAGCGCTTCAGCTTGTGAAAGAAGTCGGCGAGGTCGAAGAAGCTGCCCTTGAACTCGAAGTCGAGCGGCACGCACTCCAAGCCGGGGGCACAGCCACCAGGCGCTGCGCCGGCGGCTGCGCCTGAGGTCCCTGCGCCACCGCCCACGGGCACGCCGCCGGGCTTGGAGGAGCTGGAGGGCGTGGCGTCGGCGCCGTCCTTTTGGGCCGCCTTGTCGTTCTCGGACTTCTGCGTGTTGTTGGCCTGCTCGACCGACGTGCCCGAGGCGCTCTGAGCCGAGGGGCCCCCGGCCGCGGCGTTGCCACTGCCGCCCGAACCGCCCGCGGGGGCGGGCTTTGCCGAAGCGGCCTGCTCGCGCTGGCCGGCGGCCACCTTCTGAAAGCGGATGCCGGTGCCGCGGGCGGCGCTGTCGAGCTGCACGATCAGGCTCGGCATGTCGACCGTCGTGGGCACGGCCTTGCCGAGACGGACCATCGCCGCGTAGTCAGTGGCGAAGGTGCTCTTGGCGGACTCGAGCTGAGTGGCCCGGGCCTGAGCCTGGTCGCGCGCCTGCTCCTGCTTGACCAGCGCCTCGCCCGCCTCGGCCGCGTTGTCTCGCTGGGGGGCGAGCAGGAGGAACCAGTACGCCACCAGCACCGCCAGTGGAGCGACGAACATGAGGATCTTGCGGTCGCGGTCGGTGAGGCTCATCGTCCGCCTCCCAGCCGGGTTGGAACGCGATCCGCGCCGCCGGCGCCCGGCGCCGTGGGCTGCTCGGTCTCACCGAAGACCACGGTGAGCTCGAAGGTGTAGGCGTCGCCGCAGCCCTCTCCCCCGGCGCCCGAGGCACCCGAGGCGTCGCCTGCTCCCGAGCTCGAGGTCTCGTCGGTCTTCGAGGACTCCTTGAGCTCGACGTCGGTCACGCGGTGCATCTGGCGAAGGCGAACCATGAACTTGGCCACGTCGGGCTGGTGCTTCGCGCAGCCCGAGAGCTTGGCCGTCGGGCTGGTGGACGCCGGCTCGCCGCCGGCGGCGCCGGTGGTCTCGGGTACCACAGCGGCGTCGACCTCTGTGAGCCACACGGCGCCCGGGAGCACCTGGGAGAGCTCCCGGGTCAGCCGCTCCCAATCGAAGCGCCCGCCGGCAAGCTGCTTGACCGAGGCCTGCCTGGTCTCGGCCACCGTGGCGAAGTCGCCGAAGGAGGTGAGCGAGGCCACGCGGGCCTCGGCGGCCTGGGTCTGCTGGAGCGCCTCGGCCCTCTGGTTCTCACGCGAGGTGACCTGGTTCGAGGTCAGCACGTAGGCGGCGAGCATCAGCAGGAGCACGGCCAAGCCGCCCACCACGAAGTAGGCGCTGCCGGCCTGGGCGCCGCTCGCGCGCCGCGGGCGGAGCTCGCTCGGGAGAAGGTTGACGGGCTTCACGCCGCCGCCCCGAGGGCCAGGCCGGTAGCCACGGTGTAGCGGTGTGGGTCCTCACCGGGCGGCACGGCCGAGATCTCGATCGAGCCGAGTGGGGGCGCGACAGTGACCGGGAGGCGCAACAGCGACCCGAGGTCGTCGACGAGCTCCTGCCTGGTCGATCCCGGCCCCGAGAGGACGATCTCGCCCACCCCGCGGGCGTCGGGCTGGCCCATGTAGGAGTCGATGGAGAGACGGATCTCGTCGGCCAGCAGCGAGGTCACGTCGCCCTCACCGCTGACCCAGCCGGCCGACAGCGGGCGGGTGAAGGCGCACAGGTCGCCCACAGCGATGGACAGGTTGACGACCGTTGCGACGTCGCAGAACACGCGTGCGGTCTGCTCGGACGCATCGACGCCGAGCGTGCGCATCAGCGCGAAGGCGTTGAGGTCGATGCCCTCGGGCTTGAGCCCTGCCCCCCGCGTGGCCTCCAGGAAGCCCTCGATCATCGAGCGGCGGGCCGCCACGACCACGACCTGCATGCGCGCTGCGCCTTCGAGGCCCTCCGAGCGGCGGGGCACGTGGTAGTCGAGCACCGCTTCGTCGAGCGGCATGGCGATCGCGTCGGCGGCCTGGAAGCGCACCGCGGCGTCGCGCTGGGAGTCGTCGTCGAGCCAGGGAAGCTCGATGTGGCGCACCACGATCTGGCGGTTCGAGACTCCGAGCCGCACCGACTTCGGGAGCTCGTTCGCCGAGAAGAAGCGCTTGAGCGCTGAGGCCAGCGCCTCGGGGTCGCGCACCTCGCCTTCGCTGACCACACCCGGATCGAGGTCGGCGCTGACGGCCTGCTTCAGCCGGCCGCTCTCGATGGTCGCGGCGGCCAGGTAGCGGCCGTCGATGTCGAGACCTACGGGCAGGCGGGATCGGTTCTGCTTGAGCGACAGGACCATGGCGATAGCTCCCTATCGACCCACGGGCCGCGAAGCTTGATGGGGCTGGACGCCCGTACTAGCCCGATCTACCGCAGGAGGAGATCGCCGTAGAGGTCGACGAGCTCCGGCCCTGCGAGCACCGCGAGCAAGCCGCCGAGGGCCAGGAAGGGGCCGAAGGGAACACCCTTCTTGCGGGCCCCCGCGCCGTCGCGGACCATGATCGCCACGCCCACCAGCGTGCCGCTGAGGAAAGCGCCGAACAGTGCTGGGACCACCGACAGGCCCAGGTAGAGGCCCATGACCCCCGCGAGCTTCACGTCCCCCATCCCCATCCCCGCGGGGTGGGCGAGGGCGGCGAGCAGGAGAAAGAGGAAGGCCCCGGCTCCCGCGGCCAGCCTCTCGGGCATCGCTCCGAGGTCCACTATCGCCCCGGCCACGAGTCCGTAGGCCAGCGCCGGCACCACGAGCTTGTTGGGGATGATGCGGTGCTCGAGGTCTATTCCCGCCACCGCGATCAAGAGCGCGGTGAAGGGCAAGAGCAGAGCCAGCTCTGGTCCCACCCCCCGCGTGGCCACCACCGCGGCGAAGGCCACGAGCCCGCTGAGCTCGACCATGGGGTAGCGAGCGGAGATGTGCTCACCGCACGAGCGACAGCGAGCGCGCAGCCACAGCCAGGAGAGCAGGGGCACGTTGTCACGCGGCGAGACCGCGGTCTCGCACCCCGGACAGTGGGACCGGGGGTGCACCAGCGACTCGCTGCGCGGCAGGCGGTGAATCACCACGTTGAGAAAGCTGCCCGTGGCCGCCCCGAGCACGGCTATCAGGACGAGCGCCATCGGCTCCATCAGCGCGCGGGGACCTGCTCGGTCTGCCGGAGCACCGCCCACGAGGACTGGACTGGGTCGAGGAAGAACGGCGGCTCGCGGTTTCGCAGGCGGCGGTCGTAGACGTAGTTCTTGAGGAAGCCCGAGCTGTCGCCACTCGAGCTGAAGGTGCCGACCGGACCGCGGAACTTTTGGGCGATGCCGCCGTTGACGGTCAGCGTCCCCAGCGCGTCGCCGCAGAAGTAGTTGTCGACCACGAACACGTGTGTGAGCGCGAGCATCGCGGCGTCGATGCGAACGTTCTTCGGAGCGTTGGAGGCGTTCGGACAGCTGTCGTTGTCGCCGTTGTAGCTGCCGGTGACCGGGTGGTAGACGCGGACGAACTGGTTGGCGACCAGTCCCAGCAGCCCCGAGCTGCCCGTGTCGCGCGTCACGTTGCCGGTAACGAGGATGTCCTGGGCGGCCGCGATGGTGAGGTCCTTGTTGTAGTTGCCCTTCAGCTCGACCGTGGCGCACTGGTTGGCCTGCGAGTAGCTCTCATAGGGGTTGAAGAGGTTGTAGGCCTTGCAGCCCGTGCCGTTGGAGTCCACGTAGAGCACGCCGTTGGGGGGCCAGGCCTTTGAGACTCCGTTGACCTTCAAGGTGTTGCCCTGCAGCTCGATGGTCGTCTTCCCGGCGAAGCGGTACGCAGGGTCGGCGATGGTCTTGAGCTTGGCGTTGCTGAGCGGAAGCTGGAGCACCGGCGAACGTGGGCGCCAGGCACCCACGAAGTTGGGCTGGCTCGAGGGGTTGCTCGGGCAGGCCCGCCAGCCCTGGCCGGTCTGGTTGGGCGCCGGCCCGGCGACCTCGATGGAGTCGTCGCCTCGGTCGCCGAAGGTAGGGGTGCCGCAGATGAGGATCTCGTCGTTGCTGTGGAAGGGGCCCTTGAGGTTCTCCTGCGAGACGAAGTTGATCTCCTGGCAGCTGGCGTTCGTGCCGGGCTGGCTCTGATTGCCCCGGCCGTCACGCCACCAGCGCACGCAGTTGGCGGCGGCCCAGGTGGCGTAGTTGTTGGGATAGCCGGCGAGGAAGGTCGGGTCCTGGGTCTCGTAGTCGGTGAAGTAGACGTAGTCCAGGAAGCTGCGGCGCTTGAAGGTGGCCACCAGGCTGCGCTTGCCTTTTCGCGCCACACCGGTGGAGCGGACGCGGAAGGTGTTGGACGTCGCATCGATCATCGAGGTGTCGGGCGTGGCGGTTGAGCACTCGGCGCTGCCGTTGGCCGGCAGCAGCTCGATCGCGTACTTGGCCTCGGAGCCGGGCACCTGGCGCCACTTACGGGGGTCGACGCCGCTGCCGTTCCAGCGCTGGTTGACCGCGGAGGGGTTCGGCACGCTCGTGCACTTCGACCAGTAGGTGAGATCGCGATCGAGGTGGAACTGGTAGTCGTTAACCCCGGCCTCGGCCGCGGCCAGCGCGCCCTTTGAGTCCACGTCGTTCTGTGAGCCGAAGATGTCGCCGTTGGCCGCCGCGACCGCCGCGGTGGTGAACAGGGTGCCGACCATCATCACACCCAGGACGGTGACCATCGTGAAGCCCTCCTGGCGGCGCAGGCGAGCCGACAGGGAGGCGAGCAGATGGTTCAGGTGCACAGCGGAGGGCCTCCGTACTCGGGGGGATTGGTGGTGAAGTCGCTCGCCCGCGATCCGCGAATGAAGATGCTGCCCTCCTGGGTCGACGCGACACCGTCGTGGCGCTTTCGCTCCGGCTGGGCGCGGAAGACGATGTTCATGCGCACGGTCCGGCCGAGATTCAGTGTGTTGAGGGGGGTGCCCAGCGCCAGATCGGGGCTCGGAGGCTGCGAGGTGTTGTAGGCGAAGAAGCGAAAGACCGCTTGAGGCTGGCCGTTGACGTCGACCGGCACGACATCGGTGGCGAGGGTGCGGGTGCTGGAGGGGTTGGTGGGAAAGACGAAGCTGGGCGAGGTCTGCGTGGCTGTCCAGATCTCCTCGGTGAGCTTGTTGGCGGCGTATGAGAGGCGGCGCTTCTGCGGCTTGCTGTTCTCTCCGCCGAGGTCGGCGTAGAAGGTGACGGTGTTGGCGTCGGCGGCCAGCAGAGCCGTGGTGGTGTCGTCGACCGAGGTGCCGCTGGAGTCGGTCGGCAGGCACACCTGGGAACGCAGCTGGCGCGTGATCTGGTCCATCGCCAGGCGGCCGCGCTGAGTGGTGTTCACCCGGTCCGAGACCGTGTCGGCGGCGCTCACCGAGCGGTCGAGGATGGCGTAGGCAGCCAGCAGCACGACCATGCCGATCGACAGCGCGGTCATCAACTCGACGAGAGTGAAGCCACGCTGGTTCGCCCCCACCGTTCGCACGAGCCGCGGCAGCTTCATCAGCACGTTCCGGACTGGCCGCTGTCAGTCGACAGCGTTCGTGCGCCCCCGTCGGGGTTGGTGTTGGTCACCGAGGGCAGGAGGACGCGGTTCGAGCTGCCGATCGGCACGCAGAGGTCGTAGACCCCGTAGGGCAGCTCGGGAGCGTCGATGACCCCTGAGCTGTTCGTGCGCTTGACCACGGTGGAGCAGCCGGCGCCCTGGGGCTTGAAGCGCACCTCCTGGTTGCCCCGGTAGGTGCCGGTCAGGGTCAGGCTCAGCGCCGGCATGCGCACCTTCAGCGCGACCTGCTCTCCGGGATCGAGCGTCGCTTGGTGGGCGCTGAGGAAGGCGTCCGGGGGCTGGGCGGAAGGGCAGTTTCCGGCGTACGCCGTGTATGGCGTGAGAAAGGGGAACAGGCTGTCGGCGCTCATGGACCCCTGCAGCCCGCTTGTGGAGGAGACCACGCGCTGGCCGGCGGTCAGGCCGGCGTTGGCCAGGGCCAGCGAGTCCGAGCGTGCCGGACGCAGGACCCCTCCCACCTTGGTCTCGAACTGGGCGTCCACGCGGGCGGCGCGGTCATAGCGCAGGCCCACGGAGCTGATGCCCTCGGGCACGACGCTCACCTGGCGCTCGATGCGCTGCTTGCCGTCGGGGTCCACGTAGCCCGGCGCGTCGACCACGGCCTTGTACTGGTTTCCGGACGGAAGGAAGCCGAAGAACGCGCAGCCCTGCGCGTCGGTGTCCTTGTCGAAGCTCGGCGGGCCGACGATGTCGACCTCGATGCCGGGCTGGCCCTGGGGGGGGTCGGAGCGGTCGTCGATCTGCACGCCCACGCTGCCCTCGGTGGGTCCGAAGGAGCCGTTGGGCGGGGCCATGATGCTCTCGAGGCGGACGGGGTTGTTGGCCCCGTTCCAGGTGGTGACCGTCGTGAGCTTGAGGTAGTCGCTGCTGGCGCCTCCGTTCTCGCAGCTGGTGGTCTGCGTGGCGTCGCTCACCCAGTCCGCGCGAGAGGTCGTGGTGAACGCGATGCCCGAAACCTCGGCGGTGGTGACCTCGAAGAGATTGGAGAGCTGGCGGGCCTTCAGGGTGCGCAGGCGCTCCTGGTCGGTCTGGGCCACGTTGCCGGCCACCGCCTTGGCTCGCGCCGTTCCGCTCACGCCCGTAGCCGTGTCGATGCCGTTGAGGACCGCCACGCCGACCATGAGGAGCAGCGCCGCGCTGACCATCACCTCGATCAGGCTGACGCCGTCCTCGGCCGCGAGGCGCCGCCGGGCGCTTAGGGCAAACGGGGCCATGGGGTCTCTCATCGGCTGAACGGCTCGCTTGGTTGAGGACTCGCGGGGTCCCTGAGCCGAACGTCCCTCCACAGAACGACAGAGGGCGGGCCCGAAGGCCCGCCCCCTTCACAACTCTCGTTGAGACGGGTTACCAAGTGGTGCCGTTGCAGCCGCCCTTGTCGTTGTCGCACGAACGAGTGGTGGTGGACCCGTTCTTCTCGAACTTGAACTTGGTTCCCGACTTGGAGGTGGCTTCGAGCGTGTAGCCCGCCGTAGCGTTCTCCGTGATCGCGACGCCAGTGATGCCGCTGGTCTTGACGTCGTCCGAGTCCTTACAGCCCACGTAGGTCTGCTTCTGGGTGAAACACGACTCCATGTGCGAGACGAGGTTGCGGACGTCGGACTTCGCCGAGCCGTCCTGGCCCTTGGCCCGCTGGCCCAGGAACGCCGGGAGGGCGATCGCGGCCAGAATGCCGATGATAAGAATCACGACAAGGAGCTCGATGAGGGTGAATCCCTTCTCGCTCTCCATGCGCTGACGGATCTTGCGCAACATTGAAATCCTCCTTGTGAGGTGACTGGTGTTTGACTGTTGCCAGTCGCCGCGGCAAGCCACCCGAACGAGGTCCTGGTGGTGGTCCGGCTGACTCTCAGGAGGAGTCCCGTGGACTTTGCGTCCCCACCTCGCGGTGGGTTTGCCTTTGACACCGTGGCCCTGGCTTGTCTCTAGATCGACTCGCCCTCACGGTTCCTTTAGGAATTGCAGGAAAGTCGTGCTCATCCATTTGTCTAGAGTCCGCTTCGTGCACGTGCGCCGTGCGTTGCTGCTGTTCGCGATCGTGCTCGGCTTCGCCGCTCTGGCGGCTGCGATCTCCCAGGCGCCCAGACGCAGCGCGGCGAACCGCGCGCCCATCGCCGGGCCACTGCCCGAGGCCGAGGCTCGTCCGCCCGTGCGCCTCGAGCTCTCGGCTCGCGGACGGCCGCGCTCGTTGCGGCTGGCCGCCGGCAACGCCGCGACGCTCACGGTCTCCGTTCCCGAGCCCGGTCAGGTCGAGTTGAAGGAGCCTGCGCTCACCTCGCCCGCCGAGCCGTCGACCCCGGCTGGCTTTCCGCTCCTGATCGACCGCCCGGCCCGCTATCCCGTCTTCTTCACGGCGGCGGACAGTGGCGAGCCGCGGCGGATCGGGACGGTGATCGTCAGGCGCTGAGGCCGCCAGCCCCTACTTGATCTGGTCGTAGACCTTGAACATCGGCAGGTACATCGCGATGACGATGAAGCCCACGATCGCGCCCACGATGATGATCATGAGCGGCTCCAGGATCGAGGTGAGCGCCTTCATCGCCGCCGCCACCTGGTCCTCGTAGAAGTCCGCGACCTTTGTGAGCATAGTCTCCAGAGCGCCGGTCTCCTCGCCCACGCCCACCATCTGGACCACCATGGTCGGGAACGCCTCGGGCACCTCGCTCATCGGCTTGTGCAGCGTGCCACCGCGCTTCACGGACTCGCGCACCTCCTCCATTGCCTGCTCGACGACCTTGTTGCCCGATGTGCGGCCGGTGATGTCGATGGCCTCGAGCATTGGCACACCGGCGGCGATCAGGCCCGAAAAGGTGCGCGAGAACCGCGCCAACGCCACCTTCTGCACGATGTCGCCGATCTTGAACGGCACCTTGAGCTTGAAGCGGTCCCACTGCACCTGGCCGCGCTCGGAGGCCTTCCAGCGCCGGAAGGCATAGACCACGCCCACCACGATCAACACCAATAGGTACCAGCGCCCGGTCACGAAGTGCGACATGGCGACTGTGAGCTTCGTGATGAAGGGCAGATCCCCGCCGAAATCCTTGAAGATCTTCTCGAAGACCGGCACCAGGAAGGCGACCAGGGCCAGGAGCGTGATGCCCGCAAAGGACATGATCAGCGTCGGGTAGACCATCGCGGCCTTCACCTGGCGTCGCAGCGCGTCGTCCTTTTCGAGCTGGTCGGCGATACGCAGCAGCGTCTCCTCGAGGATGCCACCCGTCTCCCCCGCGGCCACCATGGCCACGTAGAGGTCGTTGAAGACATCCGGGTGCTTGCCGAGTGCCTGTGACAGCGAGAGGCCGGCCTCCACGTCCTTGCGCACCATCGCCCAGGCCCCTGCGAGCTTGTCGTTGTCGCTCTGCTCCTCGACCACATAGAGCGCGCGCAGCACCGACATGCCGGAGGACACCATGGTGGCGAGCTGGCGCGAGGCGACGGTGAGCTCGGCGGCCTTGACCTTGCGAAAGCGAGCGAGGATGTCGACGTCGCTCGCCGGCGTGAGCTCCTCGACGTCGAGGACGATCAGGCCGCGGCCTCGCAGCTCCGCCGTGACCGACTGCTTGTCCTCGGCCTCGACCTCGCCCTTGCTGGGCGTACCCGCGAGGTCGATGGCCTTGAAGGCGAAGCTGGACACGTCTACGCGACCCTCACGGTCCCCATCAGGCGGCGCAGCTCCTCGGGCGCCGAGGAGCGCGACTCAGCCAGCTCGCGGGTGATCAGCTGCCTGCGGACGAGGTCGGCGAGAGCCGTGTCCATCGTCTGCATGCCGTGGCTGACGCCCGTCTGCAGCGCCGAGTAGATCTGATGGGTCTTGCCCTCGCGAATCAGGTTCCGCACGGCGGGCGTGGGCACGAGGATCTCGGTGGCCGCCACGCGCCCCGCGCCGTCGGCACGGGGCAGCAGCTGCTGGGTCACGATTCCCTGAAGTGCGACCGAGAGCTGAACGCGAACCTGATGCTGCTGCTCGGGCGGGAAGACGTCCACGACGCGGTCCACCGTCTGGGCGGTGTCCTGAGTGTGCAGGGTGGCGAATACGAGGTGGCCGGTCTCGGCCGCGGTGAGCGCGGTGGCGATGGTCTCGAGGTCACGCATCTCACCAACGAGGATCACGTCGGGGTCCTGGCGCAGGGCGGCCTTGAGGGCCAGTCCGAAGGACTTCGCGTCGCCCCCCAGCTCGCGCTGGTTGACGATGCACCGCTTGTGGCGGTGGAGGAACTCGATCGGGTCCTCGATCGTCATGATGTGCTCCTGGCGCTGCTCGTTGATCTGGTCGAGCATCGCCGCGAGCGTGGTGGACTTGCCCGACCCGGTCGGGCCGGTCACAAGCACGAAGCCGCGCGGCTTCTTGGTGAAGTCCTCGAGCATGGGCGGGAGGCCGAGCGAGCCGAGCTTCGGCATGTCGGTGGGAATCAGGCGCAGCGCGGCGCCGATCGAGGCGCGCTGGAAGTAGGCGTTCACCCGGAACCGCCCACGGCCGGGGATCGAGTAGGCGAAGTCGATCTGCCAGTCGGTCTCCAGGCGCTGGCGTTGATCGGTGGTGAGGATCGAGTAGACGGTCTCGCGCGTGGCCTGCGGAGAGAGCTTGGGAAAGTCGAGTGCCATGAGCTTGCCGTTCACACGCATCATCGGCGGCGAGCCCGCGGTCAGGTGAAGGTCCGACCCTCCGCGCTCCACGACCTCCATCAGTGCTTCGGCAAAGTCGAATGGGGGCTCGCTCATGGGTCTCGGTATCGGCTGGGGGTGGCCAAAGGTTGAGGAGAAAACGGGAATGCGGTGCTCGCCTGATCAACGGTCGGGCTGCGCTCCGCTTCTGAAACGGGAATGCGGTGCTCGCCCGATCAACGGTCGGGCTGCGCTCCGCTTCTAGGTGACGCGCGAGACCTCGCCGAGCGAGGTCACCCCGGCGGCGACCTTGGCAAGGCCGTCATCGCGCAGGCTGTGCATCCCCTGCTGGATGGCCACGGCCCGGATCTCCTCGGCAGAAGACATTGCGATGGCCAGGTGGCGGATCTCGTCTGAGATCCTCATCACCTCGTAGAGGCCGATGCGGCTCTTGTAGCCCGAGTTCGTGCAGCGCGAGCAGCCCACCGGCTCGTAGGCATCCAGCGCGAAGCCGCTCTGGAAGC
>Ga0136617_10001482_pt1 | contig 20874 bp, 24 predicted proteins | sample AntDrymUQ3222106_2_FD_129672 | JGI IMG/M metagenome (GOLD analysis project Ga0136617, IMG submission 129672) | Polar desert sand microbial communities from Dry Valleys, Antarctica - metaG UQ322 (21.06) | ecosystem: Environmental > Terrestrial > Soil > Desert | place: Antarctica: Dry Valley...
TCCCAGCCGCGTCTCGACCCGGAGACGCGGGCCGTGAGCACGTATCTCCCGGGAGGCAGCCGGTTCCCTTCGATGACGTCGGCCTGCGTCACCACGGCCGCGGCTCCGGCGCGCACCGACGAGGCGGTGGAGAGCTCCTTGTGCGTGTCCAGGACCTGGCCATCGAGGGGGTAGACGTGTACCACGCGAAGCTGAGCTCCACGCCGCCGCGCACCGGCGCTGGGACCTCGTAGTGCGCGCTGCAGTTTCCGAAGGGACGGCTCCCTTGCGCGTCGAACTTCTTCATCAGCTTCCTGGCCTTCTTGCTCATGCGAACGGTCTTCTGCACGCCGTGGACGAGCCGAGTTTCAGCGCGAGTGGCCATCGTGGTCGGTCGAGCCTCGACTACCGGGGATCCCGCTCCTCCGACGAACGGAGCAGCGCTTCCAGGAACTGGCGATCCGCACGGTCGCTCGGTCTCACCGTGTCCTTCGTGCGGATCAGCGTGCGCTTGCTGACGAGCGGGATGGCGACCCCCTGCAATTCCAGGGTCTCCGCATCCACGGCAGCTTCGGCATAGGTGACCCCGCAGGCGCGCCCGAGCAGGTCGACCAGCACCTCGTCGGCTACGCGCACGACCGTGTATCGCCGGATGTCGCCTTCGTCGATCTCGCGCGCAGCCCCGTCGGCCAGGACTTCCAGTCCGGCCTTCACGCGTGCCACGTTCTCGGGCGCGTCGTCCACGAGGAAGTCGATGTCCTTGGTCGTGCGGCCGAGGCCGTGGGCGATGACGGCGAAGCCGCCGATCAGGAGATAACGGGCGCCCGCTTCGTTGAGGGATCGGCAGATCCGGACGACATCTTCGATTTCAGGGAGGCGTACGTACTCGCCATCGTCTCCATCATCCAAAGGTCCGCCTCCTCGAATGAAGTGAAGCGGTGGACGCCGCCACGAGGGATGATCCAGGGCGTGCGCCGGAGGCCGACGGCGAGCCGCTGCAGCGGCCCTGCGTCCGCGAGGATGCTCGGGCGATCCAGGCGCCGACCCACGACTTTCATCCCGTGATTCTACTCTCCGTCCCCGTCGGCGGGCCGAGTTGAATGCAACCAAGCGGCGAAGCTCGTCGCGGTGGCCTGAATGCGGAAGAGTCTGCCGATCCTGATCGCGGTGATGGCGTTACCCGCCTGTGGCGAGATCGTTTCCTCACGGGGGTCTCTGCGGAACGGACGACATCCTCGTGCATGTCGGTCGCGCGCGCGGCCGAGGGGCCGGTTCGAAAGCGCTTGACGGTCATACCCAATTAGGGCACGATCATGCCCAGAATGGGCATGGACTCGCGGGCGCGGCCAGCACGTAGGGGAAAAGGCCTTCTGGACGCTCTTTTCACGAGGACTCAGCAGCGCGTGCTCAAGGCCCTTTTCGGGCGTCCGGACCGGAGCTCGTATGCCTCCGAGCTGATCCGCGAGACCGGTACGGGTTCTGGCGCCGCACAGCGCGAACTGGCGCGGCTCGAGCGCTCCGGCCTCATCGTTTCGGAGGCCATTGGGCGGCAGAAGCACTACCGCGCCAACATCGCCGCTCCGCTGTACCCCGAAATCAGGAACATCATCCTGAAGACGATCGGCCTCGCCGAACCGCTTCGCGTCGCGCTGAAGCCGCTGGCGCCCGCCATTGAAGCCGCCTTCGTGTATGGGTCCGTGGCCAAGGCCCTCGACCATGCTGCAAGCGATATCGACCTCATGGTGGTGAGCGATACCCTGACCTACGCAGACGTCTTTGGCGCACTGGAGAAAGCTGGGCGCGAACTTGGCCGAAAGATCAATCCCACCATCTACACACGGGCCGAACTCGACAAGCGGCGGCACGAGCAAAACGCTTTCGTCACGCGCGTGATCGCGGACACGAAGATCTGGGTGATCGGATCGGACGAGGTCTGGCGTGTGCTCGACATGGCTCACCGCAAGCGGAACCGCTCGGAGTACGAGGGCGCCATCGATGTCGACGAGCGTTTGCTCACCGATCTCATCGACGCCTGCCGGAAGGTCGCGGCGAAAGTAGGGGAGTTGCCCGCTATCAACGGGTAGTATCGCGCTCTCATTCCTTCCGGTGCCGTCCGGCCGCTGGCCGCGTATTTCGTCGCGCAGGTCCACGAGCACGGCGTCGAGCAGGGTCACGCACCACTGACGCTCGTAGAGCATCTCCGGCGGACCCCGCGAACTTGCGAAGGTGCGGGCGAATCGTTCTATCGTTCGGGACAGGAGCCTTTTGTCCAGGGGGTGGCATGGCGGAAGCGAAGACAAAACGCACGGGCGCGAGTGTCGAGGCGTTCCTTAAGAAGGCGGCCGGCGATCGCAAGCCCGACTGCGATGCCATTGCGGCGATGATGGCGAAGGCCTCGAAGGCGCCCGCGGAAATGTGGGGCCCGTCGATCGTCGGGTTCGGCAGCTACGACCTCGTGTCCGGCAAGACGGTCACCGCGTGGCCCATCGTCGGCTTCTCGCCGCGCAAGGGCGAGATCGTGGTCTACATCGAGCCGGCATTGCTCGAGGACGAGGCGCGGCTCGCGAAGATCGGCAAGCACCGGCACGGGAAATCCTGCTTCTATATCAAGTCGCTCGCCGACGTCGACACGAAGGAGCTCGGCAAGTTGATCGCCGATTCCGTGGCGTACGTGAAGAAGAAGTAACCCGCCCCGAAACAGGCCTCTTAGGCGATCACCGCCTCGAGCGGCCCCGCAACAACTCGGCGAGGCTATCCGTGGGAGCAGCGGGCGCACGAGGCAGTCGCAGCTCGCTCGGCTTGCGCGAAGCCTTGCGGATCTCGAGAGGCACGTCCGGGTCGAATGGAATGAGCTGCGCCACGGGCATGTCCCGAGCGCAGATCGTGAGGATGCGGCCCCCGCGAACCTTGCGAATGTGCTCGCTCAGGTGAGCCTTCAGGTCCGCGATCCCGACCTTGGTCATGGACCCATCATGGCCATGACTGGTCATGTCGTCAAAGGAACACTTGGCACCGCGCGGGACGATCGAAGAGACCGCGAGCTCGTCACGCAAGCGGGGGGGACGCACAAGCTGGTGCAGTATGGTGTATTGCGGTGTATGCTCATATATGGCCGAGACACGAGCTGTACGCCGGAGCGTCAGCCTCCCAGCGCCGGTCGCGCGACGCGTGAAAGCGCTGGTGAGGACGAAGAAGGTGAGCGAGAACCGTGTCCTCGTCGAGTTGATCCAATCGGGACTCGAGGCCAAAGACAAGGAAAAGGAGAGGTTCTTCGAGATTGCGTCGCAGCTGACGCGCGCAAAGGAACCCAAGGAACAGTCGAGACTGAAAGAGGAGCTGGCCCGCCTGACGTTCGGCGAGTAGTTGCCTGTCATCCAGTGGAAGGGCCTTCCAGCCGCTCTTCCCGCAGCAACTCGGCGACCGTCATTCCGACCTGCGGCCCCGGGCCGGAAAGGCGCCGTCGAGATCGGCGAAGGGGACCGCCCGCGCAAATGCCGTGAACGTCCCCCGCTCCGCGATCTCGTTCGCTGCCTCGAGGAAACCCGCCCAGGCCGCGCGGGCCAGCGTGCCCCCGACGCTGATCCGGCGGGCTCCGGTCTCCGCCACCTGCGCGACGGTGGCGAAGTCGCTGCCCACGAGCGCGTTCACCGGTCGCGGCGCCACGGCGTCGACGATGCGGGCCAGGGCGGACAGGTCGTTGATGCGGGGAGCGTACAGGCACTCCGCGCCCGCTTCGCCGTACGCCTTCAGCCGGCGGATCGTTTCCTCGAGATCGGGGCGTCCGACGACGAATCCCTCGGACCGCCCGGTCAAGAGCACGCCGGTTCCCGTCCGGTCGATCGCGCGGCGCGCGGCCGCGATCCGCGCCACGGAAAGCTCGAAGTCGAAGAGCGGGCTCTCCGCGTTCCCCGTCGAGTCCTCGACCGAGAGACCGGCGACTCCGGTGGCGGCCGCGAGGGCGACGTTCTTCGCGACCGCGTCCGGCTCCACCGCGAACGCGCCCTCGAAGTCGGCGTTCACGGGGACGTCCACGGCCTGCGCGATGGCCCGCATGTGCTGGAGCGCCTCGTCCACCGACACGCCATTGTCGGGCCGGCCCATCGACCACGCGAAGCCGGCGCTGGTGGTGGCCACGGCCGGGAAACCGAGCCGCGCGAGCATCCACGCGCTGCCGGCGTCCCACGGGTTGGGCATCACGAAGCACCCGGACTGGTGGAGCTTGCGGAAAGCGTCGGCGCGCTTCGTCATGGACATTCCTCCCCGGGCCTTATGGTAGTCGCGGGCGGCCGGATGACCTCCCGGTCGGCCTCGACGCCAAGAGGAACCCGCCGTGACGGTGGGCCCGGTGGTCGATTCCGGCTGAAAGGCCGTCGGATGGCGATCTCCGCGTGTAGCGTGTGTGCTACACTGCCCTCGAGATGAGCCGACGGATCACCCAGCGCGAGCTCCGCAATGAGAGCGGCCGGATCATGCGCGCCCTCGACAAGGGGCAGGCCTTTGTCGTCACGCGCAATGGCGTCGCGGTGGGAGAGCTGATTCCGCTTCGGCAGCGCGTATTCGTACCGACCGACGCCGCCATTGCAGACTTCGCCGGCGCCCCCCGCATCGCACCGGGGCGCTTTCGTAAGGACGTCGACGGGTTGATCGATCAGGATCCGACGCCGCGTGCCTGATCCGCGCCATCCCCGTGGCCTCATCGACACCTCCGTCGTCATCGACCTGGAGCGGATCCAAGCGGCCGACCTGCCCGCGGAGATTGCCGTCTCGGCGATCACGATGGCTGAGCTTGCAGCGGGACCGCACGCGACCAACGATCCGGCGGAACGCGCCCGGCGTCAGGACCGGTTGCAGAGGGCCGAGGCCACTTTCGCGCCGCTGCCCATGGATGCGACGGTTGCTCGTGCCTACGGCCGCGTGTACGCCGCCGTCGGAGCCTCCGGCCGCAAAGCGCGCGGGCGCCGCGCCGTGGATCTGCTCATCGCCGCCACCGCGTTGGCAGCGGGCCTGCCCTTGTACACCCGCAACCCGGGTGATTTCGCCGGCCTTTCGGAACTGCTCGACATCGTCGCCGTCTGAGCCCGCCGGTTGCAGCCCCAGCCCATCTCGAGCCGTGCTTCCGGGTTGAAGGGGAATGTTCCAGGCTGCGGCGAGGCCGCTCGCGTAGACTGCCGCGATGACGGTGCCCGCCTCTGCCGCGCCCCCTCCGGCGCCGGTCGTCGAGCTGAACGGCGTCCACAAGAGGTATGACGCGGCGTCGCCGCCGGCCCTCGACGGGGTCAGCCTGTCCCTGTCGGCGGGCCGCGTGCTGGTTTTGCTGGGGACGAGCGGCTCGGGCAAGACCACCGCCCTGAAGACGGTCAACGGCCTCGTCCGGCCCGACGCGGGCACGGTGCGCGTCTTCGGCGAGGAGGTGGCGGGCGCCGACCTCGTCGCGCTGCGCCGGCGCATCGGCTACGTCATCCAGGAAGGCGGCCTCCTCCCTCACCTCACGGTCCTCGACAACGTCGTCCTCGTGCCGCGGCTCCTGGGGTGGCCGGCCGAGGAGCGCCTCGCCCGCGGGATCGAGCTGCTGCGTCTCGTGGGGCTGGACGCGGACCTGGTGCGCGGCCGGCGGCCGGCCGATCTCTCCGGCGGCGAGCGCCACCGGGTCGGGCTGGCCCGCGCCCTGGCCGCGCGGCCGGCCCTCATGTTGATGGACGAGCCGTTCGGCGCCCTCGACGCCCTCACCCGGCGCCGGATGCAGGACGAGTTCGTAGCGCTACGGCGCCGCCTCGGCGTCACCGTCGTCCTGGTCACCCACGATGTCCCCGAGGCGCTGCGGCTGGCCGACGAGATCGCGGTCCTCGATCGCGGCCGGGTGGTCCAGCGGGGGACGCCGGCGGAGATCCGCGACGCGGCGGCGGACCCCTTCGTCCGCGACCTCATGGCCGCGGCGCTGCCGTGAGCGCGCTGCTCCGCCTCGCCGCCGAGCGCGGCCCCGAGTTGCGGATCCTCGCCGCGCAGCATCTCGTTCTCGTCCTCGCCGCGGTGGCGGCGGCGGTCGCTCTCGGCGTCCCGCTCGGGATCGCGCTCGTCCGCCGGCCGCGGCTGGCCCGCGTCGTCCTCGGCCTGGCCGGGGCCGTGCAGACGATTCCCAGCCTCGCGCTGTTCGGCTTCCTGGTGCCGCTCCCGTTCATCGGCGGCATCGGCGCCCGCACCGCCATCGTCGCCCTGATCGTCTACGCCCTGCTCCCCATCCTTCGCAACACCTACGACGGCATCCGCCAGGTGGACCCGGCGGTGGCGGAGGCGGCCACCGCCATGGGCATGACCGAGGGCGAGCGCCTGCGGCTGGTCGAGCTGCCGCTCGCGCTGCCCGCGATCCTTGGCGGGGTGCGGATTGCCGCGGTGGTGTCGGTCGGCACCGCCACCATCGCCGCCGCCGTCGGCGCGGGCGGCCTCGGCGCCTACGTCTTTCGCGGGCTCGCCACCATGGACACCCGGCTGATCCTCCTGGGCGCGATCCCGGCCGCGGCGCTGGCCATCGTCGTGGACGCGCTGCTGGCGCGGGTCGAGCGCGCCCGCCGCCCGGCGCGGGCGGCGGTGACGTTGGCCGCGCTGACGCTGGCGGTGCTCGTGGCCGCGTTTCTAACCGCGCGTCCCTCCGCGGCGCGCACGCCCGTCGTCGTCGTCTCCAAGAACTTCACCGAGCAGGTCCTGCTCGGCCACGTGGTGGCGGAGACGCTCGAGCGCGCCGGCTTCGCCGTAGACCGCCGGTTGAACCTCGGCGGCACCGCGCTCTGCCACGGGGCGCTGCTGGCCGGCCGCGCCGACGTCTACGTCGAATACACGGGCACGGCCCTCAAGGACGTGCTCAAACAGCCGACGTCGTCCGACCCGCAGACGGTGCTGCGCACCGTGCGCGACCGCTACCAGGCCCTCGGCCTCGTCGTCGGCGAGCCGCTCGGCTTCGACAACACCTTCGCGCTGGTCGTGCGCCGAGCGGAAGCGGAACGCCTGGGTCTCCGCCGGATCTCGGACCTGGCCTCGCACGCGGCGTCGCTGCGCGTCGGCCTCTTCGGCGAGTTTCTCGAGCGCGAGGACGGCATGCCCGGCCTCTTGCGCGCCTACGGCTTCCGCTTCGGTACCCCGCCGCGCGAGATGGACCTCGGCCTCCTCTACCAGGCGCTGCTCGCCGGACAGGTGGACCTCGTGGTCGGCAGCGCGACCGACGGTCTCATCGCCGCCCACGACCTCGTGGCGCTGGAAGACGACCGCCGTTACTTCCCGCCCTACGACGCGGTCATCGTCGCCCGCGCCGCGACCCTGCGCCGCGAGCCGACGCTCGAAGCCGCGCTGCGGGCGCTGGAAGGGTCGATCGACGCCGGCGTCATGCGCCGCATGAACCTCGCCGTGGACGGCGCCCATCGGCCTCCGCAGGAGGTGGCGGCCGAATTCGTCACGCGTTCGGGCGTACGCTCGGAGGATGAGCCAGCGACCGAAGGTCCCGGCGGTCCGCAAGGGCCAGGGTGACGTCAAGCTGTCGCGCGCGGAGTTCGACCGGCGACTGGGCGAGCGCTTTTACGACCCTGCGTTCGACTCCGTGCGCGGCGAGCTCAAGAAGGTCCTCGACGTCGCATGGGAAGGGTACGACGAGAACCGGAAGAGCCCGCGCACGCGGAAGGCGGGGCGCGGCTTCGCCGACCCCGCGTTCGAGCTGCCGGTGGAGTGGCTCGACGCGCGGAAGGCGATCCGCGCCGCGCAGAAGAAGCACGACGACAGGAAGTCGCCGCGCCGCGTGCTGGTGATCGCGGGGGCCGCCCGCCACGACCAGACCTGCCCCGGCGAGATGTCGAAGACCTTCCGCCTGGCCACTCTCGCGCGCAAGGTGATCGAACGCGCGAAAGGATTCGAGTGCGACTTCCTCGACCTCAGCCTGCTGACCGCCGAATACGGCCGGCAGATCCTGCCCTGCAAGGCTTGCGTGGCCACCGCCATGCCGCTCTGCCACTGGCCGTGCTCCTGCTACCCGAACCACGCCATGGGCCAGGTCAACGACTGGATGAACGAGATCTACCCGCGCTGGGTGGCCGCGCACGGGATCGTGATCGTGAGCCCGGTGTACTGGTACCAGGCGCCCAGCGTGCTGAAGCTGATGATCGACCGGCTGGTGTGCGCGGACGGCGGCAACCCGGACCCGACCACCACCCACGGCAAGAAGCCGGACGAAGCAAAGGCGCTCGAGCTACGCGGATGGCCCTACCCGCGGCACCTCTCCGGCCGCGCGTTCGGCGTGTTCGTGCACGGGGACGCCGCGGGCGCGGAGGGCCTGCGCCGCGCGCTCAGCGACTGGCTGTGCGACATGGATCTCGTGCCGGCGGGCCCGCACGCCTCGGTGGACCGGTACATCGGCTACTACGAGCCGTACGCCACCAGCCACGAGGCCCTCGATCGCGACGAGGCCACGCAGGAGGACATCCGCAACGTCGCGCGGTCGGTGGTGGAGACGGTGCGGCTGATGCGCGACGGCCGCTACGTGCGCCCCGACCGCGGGCAGGATGACCCGCGCCCGAAGTGACCGGCGCCGAGCGGCGGAGGGCGCTCCGATGCTCGCCGCCCTGAAGTCAGTGGCGGTGAGGCCGGCCTTGGCGGCCGGTGAAGGGAAGACGAGCTCCGCTCATTCAGGCTCGTCGCGCATGAAGGCCCGCATGAACTCGATGGGCAGCGGGAAGATGATGGTCGAGTTCTTCTCCGCCGCGATCTCGGTCAGGGTCTGCAGGTAGCGGAGCTGGAGGGCGATGGGCTCGGCGTGCAGCGCGTGCGCGGCCTCCGTAAGCTGCCGGGAGGCCTCCAGCTCACCCGACGCGTGGATGATCTTGGCCCGCTTCTCGCGCTCCGACTCGGCCTGGCGCGCCATGGCCCGCTGCATCTCGTGCGGCAGGTCCACCGCCTTGACCGCCACCTGCGACACCTTCACGCCCCAGGGGTCGGTGTGCTTGTCGATCACGGCCTGCAGCGCCTGCCCCAGCCGCTCGCGCTCGGACAGCAGTTCGTCGAGATGGGCCTGGCCGAGGATGCTGCGCAACGTGGTCTGCGCCTCCTGGCTGGTTGCGTAGAGGTAGTTCTCCACCTGGACCACGGCGTTCACGGGATCCACCACCCGGAAGTAGACGACCGCGTTCACCTTCACGCTGACGTTGTCGCGGGTGATGACGTCCTGGGGTGGCACGTCGAGCACGATGGTCCGCAGCGAGATGCGCACCATGCGGTCGATGGGCCAGGCGACCAGGGTGAGCCCCGGGCCCTTGGGCTGGGGCAGGAGCGAGCCGAGGCGGAAGATGACCCCGCGCTCGTACTCGTCCAGCACCTTGATGGAGAGGATGAGCCACAACACGACGATGAAGACCGGGATTCCGATCGCCATCATTCCCCCTTCCTGACCCGCAGGGTCAGACCCTCGACGCCGACCACCGTCACCGCCTCGCCGCTCGCCACCTCGCCGTCGGCGACGCCGCGCCACCGCTCGCCCATGACCAGCACCCATCCCTCCGGCCGGAGGTCGGTGTCCGCGATCGCGCGCCGTCCGACGAGGCCCTCGGATCCGGTGACCGGCCGCCGGCGCTGCGCGGCGACCACCAGCCGCACCAGGAGGATCGTCCCCGCCGCCATCACCGCCACCGAGGGAAGGAGCATGCGCAGGGGCACCTGCATCTCGGGGGCCGGAGCGTCCACCAGCATCATGGCCCCGAGGATCATCGCGGCGATGCCGCCGACGGTCAAGAGGCCGTAGGACGCGACCTTGACCTCGGCCGCGAACATGAACACCGCCATCACGACGAGCAGCACCCCGGCCCAGTTGACGGGGATGACCTGGGAGGCGAACAGGAAGAGGATCAGGCAGGTGGCGCCCAGGATCCCCGGGAACATGGCGCCGGGGTGGCTGATCTCGGCGCCGATGCCGGCCAGCGCGCCCATCAGGAGCAGGAAAAGGACTTGCGGGCTCGCGATCGCGGAGAGGATCGCCTGCCGCCAGTCCATCTTCACCTCGCGGGTGGCGTGGCCGGCCAGGCGGAGGGTGACCTTGCTGCCGTCGAAGCGCGTCACCTCGCGCCCCTCGACCACGCGGAGCAGCTCCGCCACGTCCTTCACCACGAGATCCACCAGCTTCTGGTCGACCGCCTCGCGCTCTGTGAACGACCGGCTCTCCAGGACCGCTTTTTCTGCCAGCTCGACGTTGCGGCCGCGCCGCTCCGCCTTGCCGCGGATGTAGGCGGCGGCGTCGCTCGCCACCTTCTTCGACATCACCTCGTCCATCTGGCCGATCCCCGCCACCGGGTGGGCGGCGCCGATGTTGGTGCCGGCGGCCATGGCCGCGATGTCGGCGGCGATGGTGATGACGAAGCCGGCGGAAGCGGCGCGGGCGCCGGAGGGGCCGACGAACACCGCCACCGGCGTCCGGCAGTTCAGCATCCGGTCCACGATCTGGCGCATGGAGGTATCGAGGCCGCCGGGGGTGTCGAGCTTCAATACCAGCAGCGGCGCCCCCGCCGCGTCGGCAGCGTCGATCGCCGCCACCACGTGGCGGGCGCTCACGGCATGCACGATGCCGGATAGCTCGACCACCGGGATCTCGGCCCCGACCGGGGGCGCCCAGGCCGCGGTGATAAAGGTGGCGGCCAGGAGGAGGCGGCCAGGAAGGAACACGGGAGAGTTTATCATTCCCCGTACGTTCGGCCGCTCGGCGGCCCGGAGCTTGGTCCTCCTGCCGCCCGACCGGGAGTTCGAAGTCGGCGTGCAGGTCGAGCTGCGACCGCGCGGCGGCGGCGGCGAGCCTCAACCAATGAGAGCGTGTGCTGTGGCGTGTGCGAGCGAAGGATCAATTGCGGTGGCTCGACCGCCCACGTGCTTTGAATAGATCGCCGCCGCGCTATGCCAGGTTGGGTGCCCGGTCTCTCCTTACCATCAGCCCCTGCTGAAGACGGTCGTCCTGGACCTCCTTCGCAATGCGGCGTGGGTCGGGGGAGTCGCCGACGGGTGCTTATTGATTGTCAAGCACGCAAAACACGGCCGTCTGGATTCGCGGGCGCCTGGATTCCTCCGGGCGCCCTCAGTACCGCCAGCTCGTCACGTCCGCTCCCGCCGGAGCCGTCTTCATCATCCGTTCCAGGATCTTCGGCAGGAACATCTGGTGGTAGCGCAGCCGTGACGTCGCATTCGGGCGCGTCGGATCGCCGTTCCAGCAGTGCTCCGCGCGGTCGCCGTACGCCACCTCGCCACCGTAGGGAGGGTTCGTGAACTTCTCGAGGTCCGCCTCCACCAGGTAGACGGCGTTGTTCAGGTAGTAGTTGTCCATGTCGCCGACGTAGATGTGGAGCTTGCCTTCGAGCTTCTTGCCGAGGCCCTTGTCCCAGTCGCGGCGCAGGATGTGGCCGAGGTCGTAGTTCTCGCGCCAGTGCTCGGCCACCTTCGAGTCGATCACACCCGTGCGCTTGTCCCAGATCCGCTTCGGGTAGCCGTCCGCGCCGATGGGTGAGTACACCGCCTCCCAGATGTCGAACTGCTGGCCGGAGCGCGTGCGCGTCCCCAGCACCAGCTCCATGCGGTTGTAGCCCTCCATCGTGGCCGCGAGGTGGCCGAGGTAGTTCCGGATCGCCGGCCGCGGCACGCGACTGAACGGACCCTCGCGCCAGTACGCGTTCTTGTCCTTGTAGATGTCCACCACCGTGTAGGCGCGGAAGTCGATCGGGTCCGGGCACGCGATCCACGCGCCGTTGTATTCGTCGGGGTAGAACATCTGCGCGGCCATCGCCTCCCAGCCGCCCGTGGAGCCGCCGTACATGAACCGCGCCCTGCCCCCGCCGATCGCGCGGTACTTCTTCTCGAGGTACGGGATCAGCTCGTACGTGATCGCGTCGCCGTAGGGGCCGAGGTTGGCCGAGTTCACCGCGTAGCTGTCGTCGTAGAAGGGGTTGGCGTGCTGGATCTCGATGATCAGCGCGCGAGGGAAGTCGGGCGAGGTCCAGTCCTTGTAGAACTGGTGCTCGTGCTCCTGCACCATGCGGTTGTAGCAGGGGAGGTTGAAGCGCTCGCTCGGCTCGCACTTCAGGCTCGGGTCGGGCGGCTCCTCGCGGAACCCGCCGAAGGTGGCGGGGAAGTGGCCGTGGTTGATGACCAGCGGGTAGCGCGCGTCCGGGTGCTCGTCGAACCCCCACGGCAACAGCACGTGGGCTCCCAGGTACATGTCGCGGCCCCAGAACCTCGACAGCCGCTCGGACCGGATCCGCTCGTGCTTGATGTACTTCGTCGTCGGGGGATCCGGGATCGGCGGAATCACCTGGTCGAGGACGATCGTGACGAGGTCGCGGCGCCGCGGGTCGAGGGTGACCTTTCGCGGGGTCGAGTACAGGTTGCCCGGCGCGCGGTTCCATTGCTGGCCCTCACCGCGGTCCATGGGCAGCTTGACCACGTGGCCATCGGCCCGCCGGAACGTCTCGTACTTGTGCAGCAGCGCCTGCACCGTGTACTCGCCCGCGGGCAGATCGCCCAGGCTCTCCAGGGGATAGCCGAGGACGTCGCCGCCGAGCACCTTTGCGTCCGCGGCCGTCCAGCCCTCGACGTCGATCCCGAAGACCTGCTGGGACGTCGGGCCGTCGTTGATTTGCAAGCGCGGCTCGGCTGCGGCGTCTTTGGAGATGAGCAGGAGCAGCCGGCCGTCCAGCGGGTGCGCCGCCGTGGCGGGGAGGCGGACGTGGACGTTGACCGCAGGCGGCTTCATCGCCGCCTCCGCCGGGGCCGACATTCCGAGCAGGAACACCAACGCGTGCAGGGCCATCGTCACCTCCGGAAGTGGCGCGAGTCTACCAGCCACACACCGGATGTGATACGGGTGCACCGTGCCCGAACGTCCCACTTCCACCGTCTTCGTCGGCATCAGCGTGGACGGCTTCATGGCGCGTCCTGACGGCAGCTTCGACTTCCTGCCCGAGACGCCCGAGGACCACGGCTTCGACGCGTTCATGGCCACCGTCGACGTCCTCGTCATGGGCCGCAACACCTTCGAGGTGGTGCTGCCTTTCGAGACCTGGCCTTACGGCCGCACACGGGTGGCTGTCCTCAGCACTCGGCCTCTCGACCTGTCGGCGGCGATCGCCCGCGGCGCCGTGGTGGAGCAGATGAGCGGGTCGCCCGAGGAGATCGTTGACCGGCTCGGCGCCCAGGGCGCGCGCCATCTCTACGTGGACGGGGGAGACACGATCCAGCGGTTCATGCGGGCGGGATTGATCGACCGGCTGGTTGTCACGCGCGTGCCGGTGCTGATCGGCCAGGGCATCTCGCTCTTCGGCGCGCTGCCCGCGGACGTCCGGCTACGCCATGTCCAGACGCGGACCGTCGCGAGCGGGCTGGTGCAGTCCGAATACGAGGTCGTGCGCTAGAGGACGTCGCGCGGCTGGCCTGGATCGCGGCGGACGTGGCGACCTGCGAGAAGCGCCAGGAACCCGGGCAGGAACGCGAACGTCCAGCAGGCGAGACGGTACGCGTAGTCGCCGGCGCCGGCAGGGGAGCGCGCCCAGATGCCCGAGACCGCATAGAACGCGGCGCCGGAGCCCACCGCCGCCAGAACGCCGCGGCCCAGCGCCGCACCGGCCGAAGACCGCGGCTCGCCCAGGCCCGTCCCGTTCAGCAGCCCGAACGCGGCCCACAGCGCCATCCACAAGACGGACATCGCGGAGTAACCCATGAGCGGCGCCAGCAGGTAGAAGCCGCCCGCGGCGCCGAGGCCGATGAGCGCGCCAGCCATCGCGCCACGCCCGGCCACGCCGCGCAGTACGCCGAGATACAACCCGATGCCCGCGCACAGCACCATCCCGTGCAGCAGACCAAAGACGGCGCGGTGCGCCGGGATGAAGCGCGCCCAGATGAAATCGCCCAGCGTGTTCAGGGCGGCGATCAGCAGCGCGCCCACGATTGCCTGCCGGATTCCGACCATGACGGGCCGAGAATAGCGCAGCGCTCATGGAACTTCTCCTACGCGGGACCATCTGGATCAGCCTGCTGGCGTGGGTGGCCGCCGAATGGCGGCGGTCCCCGCAAGCGCCGACGTCGGGCCGCACGGCCTGGACGATCGGAGCGGTTGCCGCCGTCGTCCATTCCGCCCTCGCCTTCCATTTGCGCCATGGCTGGAGCCACGACGCGGCCTGGGCCGACACTGCCCGCCAGACCGAGGCCGTCCTGGGCCTCGACTGGGGCGGCGGCGTCTTCTTCAATTACGCGTTCCTCTTCCTCTGGACCGCCGACGCGGATTGGTGGCACGCACACGCGCGGTCGTTCGCGAGGCGCCCTCGCGTGATCGACGCGTTCGTCCGCGGCTTCCTGTGGTTCATGTTCCTGAACGGGGCCGTAGTCTTCGTCCCCGGATGGCGGAGTGCAGTAGGCGCAGCCGCGGTGCTGGCCGTCGCCGTCGCGTGGTACCGTCGCGGGTGCTCCGCCGCCCGACGTATTACGGCTGGCTGAACCTCGGCCTGGCCGCCCTGGCCATGGTCGGCACCCTGCCCGGCCGCACCCAGGGCCTGGGCCTCGTCACGGAGCCGCTGCTGCGCGACCTCGCCATCGACCGCGTCCGCTTCGCGGAGATCAACCTCGTAGCCACGCTCGTGGGATCACTCTTCTGCATCGGCGTCGGGCGACTGATCGACCGCGTGGGCAGCCGCCTCGTGCTCGCCGTCGTGAGCGCGTGCCTCGGTGTCGTCGTTCTCGCCATGAGCGCCGCCCACGGGGCCGGCCTCCTGGTCGCCCTCATCACCCTCACGCGCGGCTTCGGCCAGAGCGCGCTCTCCGTGGCCAGCCTCGCGCTGGTGGGGAAGTGGTTCTCGCGCCGGCTCAGCCTGGCCATGGGGATCTACGCCGTGGTCATGAGCATCGGCTTCATGACCGCGTTCCCGGTCGTCGGCGCGGCCGTCTCGCGGAGCGGCTGGCGCGCGGCGTGGGCCGGGGTCGGCCTTGTCCTCGTCTTCGTCCTGGCCCCGGTGTTCGCGCTTTTCGTGCGTTCGATCCCAAGGGACGCGCCGGCGGGCGAGTTCCCCGGAGCCGTGGCGGCACGATTGGAGGGAGCGACGCTCGGCGAAGCGCTGCGCACCCCGGCCTTCTGGGTCTTCGCGCTCGCCAGTTCGGCCTACGGCCTCGTCGCGTCGGGCATCGCGCTTTTCAACGAGTCGATCCTGGCCGAGCGCGGCTTCGACGCGGCGACGTATTACCGCACGCTGGTCGTGGTTGCGGTCGCCGGCCTCCTCGGCAACTTCGCCGGCGGCGCCTTTGCCGAGCGCGGATCGCTGAAGCGGCTGCTCGCGGCGTCCATGATCCTGCTCGCGGCGTCCCTGACGGCGTTACCGCACCTCGACACCCAGGCGCAGGTGATGGCGTACGCGGTGGTGATGGGTGTCGCGGGCGGCTTCGTGATGGTGGTCTTCTTCGCCTTCTGGGGCCGCGCCTACGGCCGGGCGAACCTCGGCCGCATCCAGGGGGCGGCGCAGATCCTCACCGTCCTCGCCTCCGCGGTTGGCCCCCTCCTGCTCGCGCAATGCGTGGCGTGGACGGGTTCCTACGCGGCCGCGTTCTACGCGCTGGCGGTGGTGGTGGCCGCTCTCGCCGTCGCCGCAGCACTCGTGCCGGTACCGGCGGGCGTGCTTCCACCGAAGTCGATCGAAGCCGCCATCCACGCCGTCTGACGGTACCCTCGAATGATGGAGATGACGCTCGCCGCCGCGATCGAAGTGGTGCTGGCCGCGCCGCCGTCCAACGTCGTTCCCGCTGCGGACCACCATCAGCACCTGTTCAGCCCCGCGCTCGCCGAGCTGCTGTCCACGCCCGAGCGGACGTTCCCGCCTCTCACCGCGAAGGACCTGATCGCCCATCTCGACGCTGCCGCCATCGAACGACTGGGTTGGCTCCCAGGCCGCCCCTCTATCCGGATCGCCTCCGCGCGTTCTGCGGGGTGAACCCTCTGGAAGACTATGCGGTCGACGAGATCGCGCGGTGCGCGAGGAACCCTAACCTCCGCCACGGCCTCAAGCTGCACCTCGGCAACTCCGACGTCCAGCTCGAGAAACCGGAGCACGCGGCGCAGGTGCGGCGCGTTTTCCAGGCGGCGAACCAGCACGGGATGGCGATCGTGGTCCACATGCGGGCGTCGATCTCGCTGAAGCGTCCATACGCCGTTGCGCCGAACGATCCGCCGAAGGAAGCGTGGGCCGTCTTCCGGCGGCTGCCCTTCACGGAAAAGGAGTTCGCGGTGATCGCGGGAAACGTCCCGCCCTATCTGCGCTGATCGACCTTTACTGCCAGTCGCCCAACCCGCCGTCGGTCCGTACCAGGACCACGTCGTACCGCTCGATCATCGGCATGAGCTTCGCCTCGATCTCGTGCTTCCACAGCGGCCCTTCGTAAAACCGGGCCTTCATCGGCTCCCGGCTCTCGAGGTCGGGGAACCCCCGCATGAAGAAGAAGACGTCCGGGTCCTCGATGGAGACCCATGGGCCAAGAACCTTCATCCCGATCTCCCGGTGCGCGTGCAGCGAGCGCGTGCGGAAGATCTCGAGGAAGGCGGCGCGCGTGCCCGGCTTCAGCTTGTAGGTCCGCATCTCGACGATGCGCGGGGGCGCGTCCGTCACTTCACCCGGGTGTCGATCGCGACCCAGTTCAGCTCCCATGTCTTCCCTCCGTCGTCCGAGAACGACTGCTCGAAGCGGATCGAGTCCGCGGTGACGTCCGCGATCACGAAGCGCACGAGGATCGCCCGCCCGTTCAGCATTTCCTGGGCGTAGAACTCGCCACTTCCGTCCTTGAAGCCGCCGATGGTGGGCGGGCTCATCTCGCCGGTGGCGCGGTTCGCGAAGTGCAGCGCCCACTGCCCCGAGTCCGGGCGATACAGCCGCAGCGACACGCCTCGGATGCGGCCGGCCGGCCCCGCCACGTCGAGCTCGACGAGGTTGGCGTCGCCGTCTAAGACCTTGCGCACCACGGTGGTCCCCTCGTATTCGACCCAGGCCGTCGAGCCGGTGAGCGGCTTCTGCAGGCGCTTCAGCTTCGTCTTCCAGGCGCCGATGTGGACGTCGAAGTCGCGCTGGCCGTCGCGCGGCGCGGCGGAAGCGGTGAGCGCGGACGCGGCGACGAGCGCGCCGGCGAGGGCGGCGTGGCGGATCTTCATCCGTCTACTGTGCGACGGGAGAGTGGTCTCCGGCAATAACCACTTGTTACCAACAGACGATACCACTATCGTGACCGGATGAGGGTCGCCGCCGGGATCGCGCCCGCCGTCGTCATCGACCGCCGATCCCGCAAGCCGTTGCACCGCCAGGTCTGCGACGCCTTCCGCGCCGCAATCGTCGAGGGACGCCTGAGCGCCGGCCAGCGCGTGCCGTCGACGCGCGCCCTTGCCGCAAGCCTCGGCATCTCGCGCATCCCGGTCCTCACCGCCTTCGACCAGCTGCTGGCCGAGGGTTACTTCGAGACCGCGGTCGGCGCGGGCACGTTCGTCTCCGGCTCCCTGGCTGCCGGCGCCCGGCCGCGGCCCGCGCCCGTTGCGTCGCCTTTGCCGCGACGGCGGCTCGCTCTCCGGTCGGACGCGTTCCTCGAGAGGGCTCCCGAGCCCTGGCTCGGCGGGTTCGGCGCGTTCCGGGTCAGCGAGCCGGCGCTCGACGATTTCCCGTTCGCGGCCTGGTCGCGGCTGGTCGCCCGTCACTCGCGGCGCCTGCCGCGGCGCCTCATGAAATACGGGTCGCCGATGGGAGACCTGCCGCTGCGGCAGGCCCTCGCTTCGTACCTCGGCATCGCGCGCGGCGTCCGCTGCGAGCCGGAGCAGATCATGGTCGTCAGCGGGTCGCAGCAGGCGCTCGAGATCGCGGCCCGCGTGCTGCTCGATCCCGGGCAGGCGGCCTGGGTCGAAGAGCCCGGCTACGGGGGCGCGCGGGACGCGCTGACCCTGGCCGGGGCGCGCCTTGTCCCGGTCCCCGTGGACGACGAGGGTCTGGACGTCGCCGCCGGCATCCGGCTCGACCGGCGGGCGCGCTGCGCGGTCGTCACCCCTTCGCACCAGTACCCGCTGGGCGCGACCCTGACCGCGTCGCGCCGGTTGCAGCTCCTCGATTGGGCGGAGGCCGCCGGCGCCTGGATCGTGGAGGACGACTACGACAGCGAGTACCGCTACGACAGCCGGCCCGTGGCCGCGCTCCAGGGGCTCGACCGCAACGCGCGCGTCGTCTACATCGGCACCTTCAGCAAGGTGCTGTTCCCCGCGCTGCGGGTCGGGTATCTCGTCATCCCCACCGACCTCGTGGACCGCTTCGCGGCCGTGCGGGACGCGATGGACATCTTTCCGGCCACCCTGCACCCCGCGGTGCTCGCCGACTTCATCGCCCTTGGCCACTTCGCGCGCCACCTGCGGCGGACGGCACTGCTGTACCGCGACCGCCGCCGCGTCCTCGTCGACAGCCTCCAAGCGCTCGGCCCGCGCTGGCGCGTCGCGGGGGCGGAGGCGGGGCTCCACCTCGTCGCGGTGGGGGATCGCGCGGACCGGCCGATCGCGATGCGCGCCGCGCGCCAGGGCGTGTGGGCGATGCCACTCTCGTCATGCTACGTCGGGCCTGCCGTACGCCACGGGCTCGTGCTCGGCTATGGGGGCGTGGCCGCGGCGGACATCCCCGCCGCCGTGGCGCGGCTCGCGAAGGTCATCCGCGCCAACTGACCGCTCGTGCTGGCGTCGTTCAAATCTTTGTGCTTGACGTGCTACGAACGTAGCACTATGCTACGTCCATAGCATGACGACCACCAACGACGGCCTGTCCCGACGCGAACGCCAGATCATGGACGCCCTGCACGAGCTGGGCGATGCCGCTTCCGCGGAGGACATCCGCCAGAAGCTGCCCGACCCGCCAAGTTACTCGGCGGTCAGGGCGATGCTGGTCAAGCTCGAGGCCAAGGGGGCCATCCGCCACAAGGAAGACGGGCCCCGGTACGTCTATTCACCGACAAAGAAAAGGTCCGCCGTCCGCCGTTCCGCCGTCGAACGACTGGTGCGCGTGTTCTTCGGCGGATCGACGGGGGAGGCGGTCAACGCCCTCCTCGACGCCGAGAAGTGGGACCCCGAGGAGCTGGACGAGATGTCTCGGCGGATCGAGGAAATGAAGAAGGAGCGAGGGCAATGAGCGCACAGATGATCGACACCCTGGTGGCCGCGAGCGGGAACCCCGTCGCTGCCCTGGCCCTGAAGGCAACGCTGTTGATGGTGGCCGCCCTCCTCTTGATCCGCGTCGCGCGCGGGGCCTCGGCCTCAGTGCGGCACCTGCTGGCCGCGTCCACCTTCGGCGTGCTGCTGCTGCTGCCCCTCGCGGCGGAGGTTGTTCCGGAACAAGCGATCGCCGTTGCCCCGGCGCCGATGACCCTGTCGGCGCGCCAAGCGGCCACAGCTTCGCCGGCGACAAGCACGCAGCCGGAAGAGGTGACCGCCAGCGTTCCCGTCGCAAGCGACGAGCCATCCCGCTTGCCACGCCTCGGCCTCAGGGACGTCGCGCTCGGCGTCTATCTCCTCGGCGCCGCGGGCTTCCTGACCTCCCTTCTCGCGGGAATCGGCCGCCTGCAGCGCATGCGCCGCGATGCCGAGGTCTCGATCGCGGGCACGCGCCTCGCCAACGACGCCGCACGCCGCGAAGGCATGCCGGCAGGCATCGAGGTCGTCATCTCCATCGAGCTCGCCGTCCCCGTGACCTTCGGATGGTCGCAGCCGGTCATCCTGCTGCCCGCGGAGGCTGTCCACTGGCAGCCCGGAGAGCTGCAGCGGGCCATCCGCCACGAGCTCGAGCACATCGCCCGGGGTGACTGGGCCATGCACATCCTCGCTCGCGCCGCGCTGGCCCTTTACTGGCCGCACCCGTTCGCGTGGGCGCTGTGGCGCCGCCTGCGTCTGGAGGCCGAGCGCGCGTGCGATGACGCAGTGATCCTCAGCCAGGGCCAGGCCGAGCCGTACGCGGAGCAACTGGTGACGCTGGCGCGCCGGCTCAACGGACGCGGCTCCGTCCCGGCGCTGTCGATGGCCACGCGCAGCACCCTGGGGCAGCGCGTGGAGGCCATCCTCGACGGCGGCCTGAGCCGCGCGCCGCGGTCGCGGGCGACGGCGCTGCTCGCCGTTGCCGCGGGAATCGCCTTTGCGCTGACGGTTGCGCCGTTGAAGGTCGTTTTTGCCGCCGCCACCATCATGGATGCCGCGCCGGCGGCGCTGCTCGACGATGACGAGGACGACGACAAGGGCGATGACGACGACGAGTCGCCCGAGATGATGCTTCTCGCCGCCTCCGAGCGCGGCGACCTGGACGAGATCCGCCGGCTTCTCGATTCGGGGGTCAAGGCGGGGGCAATCCTGCGCGGCGACGGCACGCCGCTCATCGCCGCCGCCCGCGCCGGGCGTCTCGACGCCATCGAGATGCTGCTCGACGCCGGGGCGGACGTGAACCGCGGAGTCCAGGGAGACGGCAACGCGCTGATCATGGCCGCGAAAGAAGGACACCTCGACGCCGTGCGCTTTCTCCTCGACCGCGGTGCCGACATCGACGCCGGAGTCCCCGGGGACGGGAACGCCCTCATCATGGCCGCGGGCGCCGGGCACCTCGATGTCGTGCGGTTCCTCCTCGACAAGGGCGCGAACATCGAGAAAGTCGTCCCCGGCGACGAGAACCCGCTCATCCACGCGAGCGAGGGCGGGCAGGCCGCGGTCGCGCGCTATCTCCTCGGGAAGGGGGCAGACGTCAACGCGCGCGTGTGGGCGGACGTGGGAAACAAGGGCCGCGGTGAGTGGCGCACGGCGCTCCTGATGGCCAGGCGGAACCGCCACCAGGACGTCGTTCGTATCCTTCTCGATGCCGGAGCGCGCGA
>Ga0136617_10001483_pt1 | contig 20869 bp, 12 predicted proteins | sample AntDrymUQ3222106_2_FD_129672 | JGI IMG/M metagenome (GOLD analysis project Ga0136617, IMG submission 129672) | Polar desert sand microbial communities from Dry Valleys, Antarctica - metaG UQ322 (21.06) | ecosystem: Environmental > Terrestrial > Soil > Desert | place: Antarctica: Dry Valley...
GATTCACCGACCGTTTGTTTGTATGCCCAGGAGCCCCAGCAATTCGTCGACGCCCTCACCCGGCCCCTGCGCTGCGTCGAGCCCGTTCCGGCCACCTCACCACGCACACTCGGCCGAGCCCTCTTCATCGCCGCGGTCACGACCGTCGCCCCTGGTTCCGGTCACCTTCTGATCCACCGCAGGCGCGCAGGTGCGTTGATCCTGGGCGCATTCCTGCTCGGCGTCGTCGCCATCGTGGCACTCGCCACCACCTTGTCGCGCAGGGAGTTCCTGGAGAACTTGCTGTCCACACGGGTGCTGATCGTCACGATCCTCGTGTGCCTGGTGGCTGCCCTGGCCTGGATCGCTGTGATCATCCGCACTTACGTCCTTGCCAAGCCACCCCACCTCGGGGGCGGGTATCGCGTCATCGGAGCAGTCACCGTCGCCGCGCTGTGCATGGCGGTGGCAGCACCGCTCGGGTTCGGCGCCAACCTCGCGAACTCCCAGCGCAACCTGCTCGACACCCTGTTCCCCAGCGGCGGTGCCAGTTCCGTGGCGTTGGGGAAGCCCCGGCTCAACATCCTGCTACTCGGCAGCGACGCGGGACCAGACCGCACCGGCACCCGCACCGACACGATGATGGTGGCCAGTGTCGATACCCGTACGGGCCGGACGACCCTGTTCGGGCTGCCCCGCAACATCGGCTACGCGCAGTTCCCACCGGGCTCGGCGATGGCGCGGCAGTTCCCCAAGGGGTTCCACGACCGGAACGACCCGAACTCAGGTAACTACCTGCTCAACGCGGTATACGCGTACGGCCACTCCTTCCCCGAGCTTGCACCCTCGGGCCCCACCCAGGATCCGGGGCTGAACCTCCTGCACTCGTCGGTCTCCCACATGCTGGGCCTCCCGATCGACTACTACATCGAGGTCAATATGGCGGGGTTCGCCGCCATCATCGACGCGGTGGGCGGTCTGCGCGTCGATGTCGGGCCTCGGCGGGTCCCGATCGGCGGCATCACCCCGAGCGGACGTCAGGTCCGGCCCGACGGTTACCTCGAGCGGGGCATCCAACAGCTCAGCGGCGAGGAGGCGCTCGATTTCGCGCGTTCCCGCACCGGCTCCACCGACTACGTCCGCATGGGCCGGCAGCGCTGTCTCATCCAATACGTGCTGGACCAGAAGAGCCCCACCGATCTGCTCACCAACTTCCAGGGCGTCGCCAAGGCCACCACGAACAGCATCTTCACCAACATCCCGCGTGAAGTGCTCCCGGCGCTCGTGTCGCTGGCCGGGAGTTCGGGCACCGCTGCGCTGGAAAGCGTGGCGTTCGACCCGAACCTGCCCGACCCCGAGGCTTCCCACGGTCGGTTCAACACCGCGCGGCCGAACTTCCCGTACATGCGCAAGGTCGTGCGTGACGCGCTTACCCGCAACCAGGTCGCTGCCTCGTCGGTCATCCCCGCTCCCACCGCGAGTGCGGCCCCGACGACGAAGCCCCGGTCCGGCGGCTCGTCAGCAACGACGACTACCCCCAGCACATCGCCAGCGGCAACGGCGGCGCCGACCCCGCTGGCCCGGTCCTGCTGATCCAGGGCACGGCCGCCCGTGTCGCTGCGCAGCCGGAGGGTGACCGGTGAGCGATGGCAACCAGTGTCTGGAGGGGGGCGCGGCGCATCACGTGCGGGTTCTGTCAGTCTTGAGAGCGAAGATTACCTGTGCGCCACCCGTCCGGGGGAGCGCCTGGAGAGGAGAATGACGTCATGGCACTGCCCACGCTCACTCCCGAACAGCGCGCCGACGCGCTGAAAAAGGCCGCAGCCGCCCGCACCGCTCGCAAGGAGCTGCGCGACGCGATCACCCGGGGCGACGAGACGATTCCCGCCGTACTCAGCCGCGCGAAGTCCGACACCATCATCGGCAAGACCAAGGTGGTCGACCTGCTCAAGAGCCTGCCCGGCTACGGCCCGGCCAAGGTTTCCGCACTGCTCGAACAAGCCGGGATCGACGCCTCCCGTCGCGCCGCCGGCCTGGGCGACCGCCAGCGCCAGGCGCTCCTCGATGCTTTGAAGTGACATCAACCTGACACTCAGTTACCGGTCCGCCCGGCGAGCTGCCCGGGCGACCGGCAGCTGCCGGGGTCGTCGGCAACGGCTCGGGCAATGGCCGGCCCGTCGGCAATAGCTGAGCGCAATCCAGGACTCCCCCGACCTCGTCGCGCGGATCGACGCCCACCCCCGGCGACACGGTCCCTCACGATCCGCGGCAACGCCCCTCCGACGCACCAACAACCACCGACCACACCATGGAGATCACCCTGGCCACCCTCCCGGACCGCATCGCCACAACTCCCTGAACGAACGGCACTCTCGTCCAGTAGGTCTGGACGAGAGTGCCGTTCGTTCGGGTGGAAGGGGAAGGGGAAGGGGAAGGGGAAGGGGAAGGGGAAACTCGTCGGTGAACCATCGGGATCCAGGTATTACCGTTGCCTGCATGCGCCGCACGCTGTATGACGCCGACCACGAGGCGTTCCGCGAGTCGTTCCGCAGGTTCCTCAACGCGGAGGTCGTGCCGCACCACGCCGAGTGGGAGAAGGCCGGGATCACCCCTCGCGAGCTGTTCACCACCGCGGGGAAATCCGGGTTCCTCGCCATGGCCATCCCGGAACAGTACGGCGGGGGCGGGGTGCCCGACTTCCGGTTCAACGCGGTGATCGGCGAGGAGGTCATGCGCGTCGGTGCGGCCGCGGCCGGGCTCGGGCTCACCCTGCACAACGACATCTGCCTGCCCTACTTCCTCGCCTACTGTCATGACGAGCAGAAACAGCGCTGGCTGCCCGGCATCGCCTCGGGTGAGTTGATCACCGCAATCGCGATGACCGAACCGGGCATGGGTTCGGACCTCGCGTCGATGTCCACCAACGCATGCCGCGGGGGCGACCACTACGTCGTCAACGGCGCCAAGACCTTCATCACCAACGGCATCAATGCCGACCTCGTCATCACGGCCGTGAAGACCGACCCCACCCAGAAGCACAGGGGCATGAGCCTGCTGGTGCTGGAGCGCGGGATGGCGGGCTTCGAGCGCGGCCGCAACCTCGACAAGATCGGCCAGCATGCCCAGGACACCGCCGAGCTGTCCTTCACCGACGTGCACGTGCCGGTGGTGAACCTGCTCGGCGAGGAGGGGCAGGGCTTCACCCAGCTCGTCACGAACCTCCCGCAGGAACGGCTCTCGATCGCGATCGCGGGCATCGCGGCCGCGCGCACCGCACTGGACCAGACCCTGGGCTACGTCCAGGAGCGCACGGCCTTTGGAAAGCCGATCGGCTCGTTCCAGAACTCGACGTTCGTGCTCGCCGAGATCGCCACCGAGGTCGACATCGCCGAGCACTACCTCGACGACTGCGTACGTGCCCTGAACGCCGGCGAGCTCACCGCCGTCGACGCGGCGAAAGCCAAGTGGTGGTGCACCGAGCTACAGGGCCGGGTGATCGACCGCTGCCTTCAGCTGTACGGCGGTTACGGCTACATGACCGAGTACCCCATCGCGCGGGCTTACGTCGACGCCCGCATCACCCGCATCTACGGCGGCACGACCGAGATCATGAAGGAGGTCATCGGCCGGTCGCTGGGGCTGTGAGCCTGACCTGCGGGCTCACCAGCCTCACCTGCGGGCTCAACGCAGCGGTGCGCACCGGCTCCTGCCTGGCCCCTGATCCCCGCGTTCGAGGAGGAGTTCGGCTGTATTGTGGACGTGGCGGGGACTTGTGGCCTGCGCGGCGCCCCGAGCTCAGAGGTCAGTGTTCGGCTTCGGAGATCTGCCTGGCCTCGGTGGCGATCCGGTTCGACAGGCACGGCCAGCGAGCCGCAGCGCCAGCCACATCGCGGCATTCGAGGCACCGCCCGGCCGCATCCGGTAAATGTTGGCCGAGTGCGCGGCGCCAGAGGTCGGGCATGCCGGCAAGGATCTCGGCGAGGTGGCGCCGAGTGAGCCCATGCTCAGCAGAGTGCGATTCCATGACGTACTTCTCGGGCATGACATACCTCTCGGGCATGAGGTCTACTGGCCGAACGGGGAACGAGACATTCCGCGCTGCCACTGCTCAGCCAGCTGGGCGGCCTCCTCGACCTCCGACGGAATCTCCTGAGATGCGGACGATGACCGCCCGGACCAGAGGCCGGAGGGCTCCAGGCTCGGCGGCGCCGGCGGCCGGGCGCGCGGCGCCTGATGGGGCGCCTGCTCGGCCACCGATGGCGGTGACGCGGGGGCGACCCGGGCGGGAGCGGGGACGACAGGTGCCCCGACGACCGGTAGCTCCACCGCCGATCCGCTTCCCGCCTGCTGCCCTGGCGACACGGCAGCGGTCCAACGCTCGCCGGTGAGGTCCATCGCGACGGTAAACGACATCGTGAACAGGACGAACACCAACCCTGCGAGCATCCAACGCCGCGGCTCGGGCCCGTCCGCCCGCCCGGCCGGGGGCCTGAGGGGTGGGCGGGCGGACGGGTCTGTAGGCACTGCCGACCATCCGGACAGGGGCGCGGGCGACGCAGCGGCGGACTCCAGGGGCCGCGTAGCGCGGACAGTATGGACGTACAGCGGCCGCGGGGCATCCTGCCTCGGCGCGCTGACTGACGCCCGCCCGGAGGCGAACGCCCGGGCATGTACGAAGGCCAGCAGTTCGCGCATCACGTGGATCCGGACGACCTCAGGGGGCAGGTCAGGTCGCGGGGCCGGCATCGCCGTGAGCGCCCGTACCACCTCGCCGCCGCGCCGCACCGGCCGATCACACAGCGGCGTGGCCACCACTCCCTCGTCGGGGTGCGACGTCGAGTCGGAGAAAACGTCGTTCATCAGGAGACCTCATCCCTGGGGAGCGGGTGTGCAGAGCAGACCATGACCGGCACCTAAGGTGTGGTGTTCATCGGGCAAAGTCTCGATTAAGGCGTCCGCTACCTCGGCGGCGGGCCGAGGTGGAGCCAGACCCGCGCCCCGCCGAGCGGAGAGCGGTTCAGCCGCATGGATCCCCCGGACTCCTCGGCGCAGCGGCGCGCGATGTCCAGGCCGAGCCCCGTCGACGCCGCGCCGGATCGGCCGCGCTCGATGACTCGCGCGTTCGGGAACCCCGGACCGGCATCGTCCACGATCAGCATCGCCCCACCCCAGGGCGCCACCATGGCCGTCACGACGATGCCGGCACCGGACGGGGTGTGGGCGAACACGTTGCCCAGCAGCGCGTCCAGGGCAGCCTCCACCGTCGCCGCGCCGGCCCGGACCGGCAACGGTCCGCGCTCCACCCGGACCGTGATCTCCCGCTCGGTGTCCTCGGCCAGCGGCCCCCAGAACGTCGCGCGTTCGCGCACCACCCGGGCGAGATCGGCGGATTCGGATCCGGGCTCGGGAGCGAGGCGCCGCGACGCGAGGATGACATCGTTGACCGCAGCGGTCATGTTGGTCACGTCGTCGCCCAACCGCCGTGCGGCGGTGCGGTCGGCGAGGCCGTCGATGTCGAGACGCAGCGCGGTCAACGGGGTCCGCAACCGGTGGGTCAGGTCCGCTGTCCGCCGCCGCTCGGCGGCCAACAGGTAGCCGACCCGGACCGCCAGCCGGTTGAGCTCCGAGCCGATGCGACGGATCTCGGGCGGGCCCGACGGCGAGACCCGGGCGGTGAGATCCCCGGCAGCCACCCGGTCGGCGGTGCCGGCCAGTTCGGTCACCGAGCGAAGGAGGCCGGCACCGAGTCGTTCGGCCAGGAGCACCCCGGTCAGGAGCAGCCCGCTGGAGAGTGAGAACACCAGTACGAGCAGCGGCACCAGTCCCGCGCGCAGCGCCTCGGTGGTGACCATCATCCGGACCACCCCCACGCAGGCCCCCTCACGGATCACCGGCACCAGGATCTCGACCGCGCCCTCGCCCTCGGTCGCGCCGGTCATGCACTGCCCGGCCAGCTCCCGCGCGACGCCCTGCTCGACGGGTACCCCGAGCACCCGCCCGTCGGCAAGGATGACCGAGGCCGCCAGACCGTTCTCCATCCGTTCGGGCAGCGAGGGGCCGGCCGGCGCAGGTACCGACGCCGCCAGCAGCTGCGCCCGGTGCGTGGCCTCGACCAGCGCCCGGCTCTCGGCGTCCCGCATCAAGAGCACCACCAGCGGCGCGAGAAACGCGATCAGGAGCAGGCACATCGCGGCGGCCACCAGGCCGACCATCTGGCGTCGCACGCCGCCTCAGCCGTCCGGGTTGTCCAAACGCAACCCGACCCCACGCACCGTGTGCAGGTAACGTGGCTCACGGGCGCTGTCTCCGAGCTTGCGGCGCAGCCAGGACACGTGCACATCAAGGGTCTTGTCTGCCTGGCTGTACGGCAACCGCCATACCTCGACCAGCAGCTCCCGCTTCGTCACCACCTCGCCTGGGCGTTCGGCCAGGTAGCGCAGCAGGTCGAACTCCTTCGGCGCCAGCTGGAGCGGGCGCCCGTTCAGCTCGGCGGTGCGGGCCGCCGGGTCGATCACCAGTCCGCCGACTTCGACCTTGGGCTTGCGACTGCCGTCAGACACCCGGCCACGGCGCAGCACCGCCCGGATCCTGGCCACCAACTGGCCGCCGCCGAACGGCTTGACAAGGTAGTCGTCGGCGCCGGTGTCGAGCACGGCGACGATCTGGCGCTCCTCGTCGCAGGCGGTCGCCACGATGATCGGCACCTGGCTGACCGCACGCAGCATCCGCAGCAGCTCGGTGCCGTGCACATCGGGCAGTCCGAGGTCTAGCACGATCAGGTCCGGAGCTGCCTCGACGGCGGCCTGCAATCCGGCCACCCCCGTCGCCGCCGAGGTGGTGGCGAAATCGTTCTCGGCAAGCGCCTCCAACAATCCGCGCCGAACCTGCGGATCGTCCTCGATGACCAGGACGTGTGGCATCGGGGCAGACTAGTCCCGTCCCCTGGAGTCTCGGTCCGCCGGCAGGCCAGGGAGTCCAACCGGAACGCGAGCCATGTAGCGTTCGGCCAGCTCACGGGCTTTGGGAGCAATCATTTCACGCTCTTCATCGAAGGTGTCGGGCACATCTGACTCCGGCTTCGGGACAGGCCGGGACTCCGATGTCGGCGGTGGCACTGCGCTGGGGGTGGTGGGGACGACCGGCACGCCGGCCACGGCCGCCGAGGTAGGGCTGAGGATCACGGGAGGGGATTGGCCTGTCGTTCGTCCGTCGATGAGCACCACGGCGAGCATCAGCACCGACAACCCGAACAGCCCACACGCGAGGGCGATCAGCCACGGCCGATGCCGGTCGAAATCGTCGCCGGCGACCGCGGTCCACCGACGCCGACCTGGCGTCAATGACTGCGTCGGTCGCTCACTGAGTTCAGTGCCAGGCACCTGTACCTCCTCCGGGCGGTCAGCGATCTCGGTCGTGCTGGTGCATGTGCCGATCTCGTAGAGCCGAACATCGCAATGCTAGTCCTGGGTCTGAATCGGTCTCCGGGGCACTGCACCCGAAGTCGCTGCGCGGGCGGCGTACCCGATGTCACAGTCCGATCTCGGACACAGCGGCTTGTGCCGGCAATCCACAGGGAGTTGGGTCGACGTCAGACCCCAGGGAGTCAACCCGTATGAAACCGTTTGTTCTCAACCGGCACGGCCGTCTGGTCTTCCCGGCAAATTTCCTCGGCGAGCTCGACTTCTCCGTGCTGGACAACCTCGATCAATTCACAGACGTGATCGGCCGCGACTTCGAGGCCAAGGCGCCGACCGGCACCGACGTGCTGACCCGCGTCGAGTCCGGTACGTATCCGAGCCGGTTCGAGCTGCTGCGCGACCTCGGCCAGAACCTGTTTTGGGTCAACCGTTACTCGATGACGATGTTCGACAAGCGACCCACCCGATGGCGCGACGTGCCGCGCTGTCGCGATGACGTCTTCCTGCCGGTGCTCACACCGTGGGAGGACGGCGACCGCAAGGTCGCGGCGGTGGAGCGCGCCTACCGGGAGCTGCCCGCCACCTTCGACGGGGCCGCCGAGGACCGGATCTTCACGCTGCTGTTCGAGGTGTTCAGGCACAAGCGCCACCACGCCACCGAGCTGCCGGCGATCAAGCCGACGGTGGCCGAGCTGCTCGCGCAACCCGAGGCACTCACCTGGGTTCTTCCCGCCCACGACCCCGACTACCCGACGTTCCCGCTCGCGGAGATCGTCGACGCACACGAGGATGTGCCCGAGCTCGAGGCACTCCTGCGCTGGGCGATGGTGCTTCACAATCAGTATCCGTGGGACCGCTCCCGCACCGAGCTGCGGCCGCTGGCCAAGGTCGACGACGACGAGTTCGTGATCGCCTTCCATCCGCGCAACCGCGGCGCCGCGGCGTTCATCGAGCGGGTCCGCGGCGGCTCCCCGCGCAACGTCGGCGGAGCGGGCATCGACCCCGTTTCGACGCCGGGACCGGCGCCGGGGGCGGCGCAGGCGCAGGTACCGGCCCGCCCACCGATCCGGCCGTACCTGCCGGTGCGGGTCCGGGAGGCGTTCACCATCGCGCCGGCCCTGGAGGCACTCGCGGTGGTGCGCGGCGACCACGTGTGCAGCAACGATGACGTCATCCGCAATGCCAGCTTCTCCTGGTCGCCGATGAGTGCGTCGGAGATCAGCACGAAGACGGGCATCGATCAGCGCCGGTACGCCAGCCGCGACCTGGAGCACCTGGCGCTGGAAGCCGCCCGCGCCGCGCTCGCGCACTCCGGGCGCGATCCCGAGGAGATCGGCGCGGTCCTCGTCGCCACCTGCACGAGCAACCGGCTGATCCCGTCGGTGTCCTGCTGGCTCTCCGGCGAGCTGGGGTTGTTGCAGACCCACGCCTCGGTAGACCTGGTGGCCGCCTGCGCCGGGCTGCCATACGGGCTGGCGGAGGCGGTGCGACTGCTGCAGGAGGTGGACCGGCCGGTGCTGCTGGTCTGTGTCGAGAAGTTCTCCGACAAGATCGGCAGTGTGCGGACCTCGCGGATGATCTTCGGTGACGGCGCCGCGGCGATCATCGTCGCACCGGCGGCCGAGGGAGCCCTGCCCGACATCGAGGTCGTGCAGACCTATGCCGGCGGCCCGACGAGCCAGGTCAACTCGATCATCTGGCCCAACCCCGAGTTCGACAACGACATCACTGTGTACGGTCCCGAGGTGAAGGCGTTGGTGCAGCGCTACCTGGCACAGATGCTGAGCGAGCTGAGCGAGCTGTCCGACCCGGACCGGCCCGACCGCTCACTGCTCGACAGCATCGACCTCATCGTTCCCCACCAGGCGAACAAGACGATGATCCTGGGCCTCGCCGAGAAGGCTGGGCTGTCGGCCGACCAGCTGTATTTCAACATCGGTTCCATGGGCAACGTCTCGGCGGCGTCCATCCCGATCGCGATCTTCGACGCGGTCCGCGACGGCGCGATCACCAGACCCACCCGGGTCTTCACGCCGGGATTCGGGGCGGGCGCGGTGGGCGGGTACGCGGTTTTGCGGGTCGATCCCGCGATCATGGCGCCGGAACAGGAGAATGCCGACGACGCGGCCGGCGGATGCCGCCAACACGCAGCAACGACCAGCGACGACGTCCGGGTGGCGTTCGGGGAGTGAAGGCATGAGCGAGCTGGCGAGCGAATCATTGGCCCGGCGCGAATCGGCGTTCCACCGCATTGCGATCGTCAACCGGGGCGAGCCAGCGATGCGGCTGATCCACGCCGTCCGCGAGTGGAACGCCGAGGGTAGGTCGCCGCTGCGCACGATCGCGCTGCACACCGCGGTCGACCGGCGCGCGATGTTCGTTCGCGAGGCCGACGAGGCCGTGCTCATCGGACCGGACGACCCGGACGACCTGGGCGCCAGCCCCTACCTCGACCACGAGGAGCTGGAGCGCGCGCTGCGGGCCGCCCGAGCGGACGCGGCATGGCCGGGCTGGGGTTTCGTGTCGGAGAAGGCCGAGTTCGCCGAGCTGTGCCGGCGCCTTGACATCGTGTTCATCGGCCCACCGCCGGAGGTGATGCGCCGCCTCGGCGACAAGATCGCCGCCAAGCGGCTGGCCGAGGACATCAGCGTCCCGCTCGCGGCATGGAGCAGCGGGCCGGTCGCCGACGTGACGGCGGCCCGCGAGCACGCAGAGAAGATCGGTTACCCGCTCATGGTCAAGGCCACCGCCGGGGGCGGCGGGCGCGGCATCCGGCTGGTCAGCTCACCTGACGAGCTGGACGAGGCCTTCGAGCGGGCCAGCTCGGAGGCAGCCAAGACCGCCGGGGACGCCACGATGTTCCTGGAGCGAGCGGTACGCGGCGGGCGCCACGTCGAGGTGCAGATCATCGCCGACACCGCCGGCACGGTGTGGACACTCGGGGTCCGGGACTGCAGCGTGCAGCGACGCAACCAGAAGGTGATCGAGGAGTCCGCATCCACCGCGTTGGACACCGAGCAGGAGGAGCTGCTGTGCACATTCGCGGCCGAGCTCGCCCGGGCCGCCGGCTATGTCAGCGCCGGCACCGTGGAGTTCCTCTACGAACCCAAGGAGCGGCTGCTGTCGTTCCTGGAGGTGAACACCCGGCTCCAGGTCGAGCACCCGGTCACGGAGATGACCACCGGGGTCGACATCGTCAAGTTGCAGCTGCACATCGCCTCCGGGGGACAACTGAGCGAGGTCGCGGCGCAGGCACCGGCCGAACGCGGACACGCCATCGAGGCCCGGCTCACCGCCGAGGACCCCGAGCAGGGATTCACCCCCGCCCCCGGCCTGATCGAACACCTCACGCTGCCCAACGGCCCGGGGATCCGGGTGGACACCGGGGTCACCGCCGGTGACCTCATCCCGCCGCAGTTCGACTCGATGATCGCCAAGGTGATCGCCTGGGGCCAGGACCGTACCGAGGCCCTGGCCCGGCTGTCCCGAGCGTTGCACCAGACCGCCGCGGTGATCGACGGTGGCAGCACGAACAAGGCGTTCCTGCTGGACCTGCTCGACCGCCCGGAGATCCGCTGCGGTGACACCGACACCACCTGGCTCGACACGATGATGGCCGACGGATATGCGCCACCGCGCCGGCTGGACGTCGCGCTGCTCGCGGCGGCCGTCGAGGCGCAGGAGGCGCACGTCGCCCGCCAACGTGAGCGGTTGTTCATCTCCGCCGAACGCGGCCGCCCCGACGTCGGGCACGAGACCTGGCACCAGGTGGACGTGCGCGCCGGCGGGCACTCCTACCGGTTGCGAGTGGCCCAGACCCGCGGCTCGCAGTACCGGGTGGAGCTGGACGGCGGGCGGGCGGGCGAAGACATCATCGAGGTCAAAGCCGAGCATACCGGCAGGTTCGAGCGGCGGCTCACCGTCGGCGAGCACACCTACGCGGTGCTGTCGGTGCCACAGGGCCCGGACTACCTCGTGGAGGTCGATGGTGCGGTGCACCGGATCTCCGGCGGTGAGGCCGGGCTGGTACGCGCCCCGGCCCCGGCGATGGTGGTGGCGATCCCGGTGCAGACCGGCGATCCGGTCGAGGTCGGCGACGTCGTGGCCGTCGTCGAGAGCATGAAGCTGGAGACGGCCCTGCGCGCGCCGGTCACCGGGCGGGTGCGCGAGGTGCTGGTCGCGCCGAACACCCAGGTCGAGGCCGGTATGAAGCTCATCCGGTTGGAGCCCGACCCCTCGACGTCCGCCCGCTCTCCGGATGACGCGCAGGCGACCCCCGGGCAGCGTGCGGACTTTGCCGCACTGGCCGGGTCCGCTGTCGGGTCGACCCACCGTGACACCGCCGCCACACATGCGTTGCTGTCCCCCGCGGCGGCGGCAGCCGACGCGTTGATGTCACTGCGCTTTCTCGTGCTCGGCTACGACATCGACGAGCGCGATGCCCAGCCGCTGCTGGCGGCACACTCCGCGGCCCGTGCCGACCTGCCCGGCGACGATCCGGTCGCGATCGCCGGCGAGCTGGCGGTCCTGCAGATCTTCGCCGACCTCTGCGCGCTGTCGCGCAACCGGCGCGGGGTGGACGGGTCGGATCACGGCTTCGCGGAGAACGGTGCCGACGCCTGGGGTGCGGAGACCCGTAACCCGCAGGAGTACCTCTATGCCTACCTGCGTTCCCGCGACGCCGACGTCGAAGGGCTGCCGGAGTCCTTTCGGGCGAAGCTGCGCCGCGCGCTCGCCCACTACGGCGTGCCCGACCTGGAACCGTCGGCCGAGCTGAGCAGCGCGCTGTACCGGATGTTCCTCGCGCACCGGCGGGCCGCGGTCCAGGTGCCCGTCATCCTCGAACTGCTCCAGTGCCGGCTGCGCCACCCCACCTCGCTGCCACCGGCGATCCGTGAGGGGTACCAGCGCACCCTGGACGATCTGATCACCGCCACCCAGCTGCGCTACCCGGTGGTCGGCGGCCTGGCCCGGCGGGTGCGCTTCCGCTGCTTTGACGCGCCGCTGATCGCGGCCGCCCGGGCCCGGGGTCATCAGCAGGTCCGCGCGGAGTTGGAGCGGATGACCAAGGATCCCGCGGATCCCACCGATCCGAGCTGGCGCACCAGCATCGACGCGATCGTGGCCGCGGCCGAACCGATCCTCGGGGTGTTCGGCTCCCGCCACTACCCGGCGATGATCGAGGTGATGACGAGGCGTTACTACCGGATCCGCACCCTCACCGACCTACGGATAGAGGACCGCGGGGGGCGTCCGCTGCTGACTGCTTCCTACTGTCACGACGGCACGGACCACGTCGTCCTCGCCACGACGGTGCACACCGCACCGGATGCCCCGACCGGTGGGGATCCCCTGTCGGTGCAGGGAGATCTGCGCCGGCTCATCGCAGCGCTCCCCGCGGGCCGCACCGTGCTGCTCGACCTGTACGTGATCGCCGGTGAGGCTCCCGATGCCGATCCGGAACGCTCCGCGGAGAAGATCCGCGCCATGCTCGGCAGGCTGCCGGAGCGGCTCGGGCGGATAGCGGTCGCGGTGCGCCGGGCCGATGGTGACGAGCGGTCGGCCTGGTTCACGTTCTTCCCCGCGGGGAGCACCGGCGGACCGCGCGTCGACGCTGCCTCCGATCGTCGCCCGGTGGAGGACCGGACCCTGCGCGGGCTGCACCCGATGGTGGCCGAGCGGCTCGGGCTGTGGCGCCTGTCCGGTTTCGAGCTCACCCGGCTCCCGTCGCCGATCGACGTGCACCTGTTCCGGGCCGTCGGCAAACAGGTGCCGGACGAACGTCGGCTGATCGCGCTCTCCGACGTCCGCGACCTTACCGTGGTGCGCGGTGTGGACGGCCGGATCCGCGCGGTGCCCCAGCTGGAGCACGTGCTCGACTCGTGCCTGGACAGCCTGCGCGCCGCCCGGGCCGCCGACCGGGCCGACGCCAAGCTGGAGTGGAACCGGCTGCTGCTCTACGTGTGGCCGGTCGTCGATCTGCCGCTCGAGGACTTCGACGCGATCGTCCGCACGCTGGCGCCGCGCACCGATGCGCTGGGCCTGGAGCAGGTGATGGTGCAGTTCCGCACGTCGCAGAACGGGTCCGAGCCACAGGAGCGGATGCTGCGGCTGTCCCGCCCGCCCGGTGCGGGGCTCACGGTTCGGGTCACCGACCCGCCGCCCGGCCCGTTGCGCGAGCTCGACGCCTATGCGCAGAAGGTGATCCGGGCGCGGCTGCGCGGCGCGGTGTACCCCTACGAGCTGGTGCCGATGCTGCTGCGCAACCCCGACCGGGGCGGGCCGCCCGGCACCTTCACCGAGTACGACCTCGATGCCACGGGGGCACCCGTCATCGTCGAGCGTCCGCCCGGCACCAACACCGCCAACCTGGTGCTCGGCACGGTAACGACCGCTACGCAGCGTTATCCGGAGGGCATGACCCGCGTTGTCCTGATCGGCGACCCCACCAAGGCACTCGGCGCGATCGCCGAGCCGGAGTGCCGCCGGGTGCTCGCCGCGATGGAGCTGGCTCGGAGACTGGGGGCGGGCGGGTCGGGGGTACCTATCGAGTGGTTCGCGGTGTCGGCCGGCGCGAAGATCGCGATGGACTCAGGCACCGAGAACATGGACTGGATCTCCCAGGTGCTGCGCGGGCTCATCGAGTTCACCCAGGCCGGCGGGGAGATCAACATCGTGGTCACGGGCATCAACGTCGGCGCCCAGCCGTACTGGAACGCCGAGGCCACGATGCTCATGCACACCAAGGGGATCCTCGTGATGACCCCGGACGCCACGATGGTGCTCACCGGCAAGCAGAGCCTGGACTTCTCCGGCGGGGTGTCCGCCGAGGACAACTTCGGCATCGGCGGTTACGACCGGATCATGGGTCCGAACGGGCAGGCGCAGTACTGGGCCCCCGACCTGTCCGGCGCCGTCGACGTACTCCTCGCGCACTACGACCACACCTACCGCGCACCTGGCGAGCGCTTCCCGCGACCGGCGCCGACGTCGGATCCGGTGGACCGCGACGTCTCCGACTCGCCGCACTCGGGGCCGGGCTGTGACTTCGAGACGGTCGGGGAGATCTTCTCCAGCGTGCACAACCCGGAGCGCAAGAAGCCCTTCGACATCCACTCGGTGTTGCGCGCGGTGGCCGACGCCGACCATCCGACGGTGGAACGCTGGGCCGACATGATCGACGCCGAGGGCGTCGTCGTGTTGGACGCGCACCTGGGCGGGCAGCCGATCGCGCTGCTCGGCATCGAATCCCGCCCGTTGCCCCGGCGTGGGCGAATCCCGACGGACGGCCCGACCTCGTTCACCGCCGGCACGCTGTTCCCGAAGTCGTCGAAGAAGACCGCGCGGGCGATCAACGCCGCCAGCGGGAACCGTCCGCTGGTGGTGCTGGCCAACCTGTCCGGTTTCGACGGCTCCCCGGAGTCGTTGCGGGGGCTACAGCTCGAGTACGGCGCCGAGATCGGCCGGGCAGTGGTCAACTTCGATGGCCCGATCGTGTTCTGCGTCGTCTCCCGCTACCACGGCGGCGCGTTCGTGGTGTTCTCCGGCACGCTCAACGACAACATGGAGGTGGCTGCCGTCGAGGGCTCCTACGCCTCGGTGATCGGCGGCGCACCGGCCGCGGCCGTCGTCTTCGCCGGCGAGGTGAACAGGCGCACCGCCGCCGACCGACGGATCGCCGACCTGGGTGCGCGGATCGCCGACGCCCAGCAGCGGGGCGCGGAGACGGAATCGGCCGCGCTGACCGCCGAGCTCGCGACACTGCGCCCGGCGGTGCGGTCGGAGAAACTCGGCCAGGTTGCCGACGAGTTCGACGCCGCCCACAGCGTGCAGCGCGCGCACCGGATGGGCTCGGTACACACGATCATCCCGGCCAACCGGCTTCGGCCCTACCTCATCGACGCTGTGCAGCGCGGGATGGCCAAATACTGAAACGCCACGTACTGAATCGACAGGTACGCCATCATTGCCAAGTACGCCAGCACCGACGGAAAGGACCCTACACATGTCCGACCAGAGGGTAGCCATCGTGACCGGGGGTGCCCGCGGCATCGGCGCGGCCATCACCACGGCACTCGCGAGATCTGGGGTGCACGTGGCGGCCGGGTACTCGAGCAACAGCAAGGCCGCCGAGGAGCTCGCCGGCAAGCTCACCGCCGAGGGCGCGTCGGTGTCGGTGCATCAGGGCAACGTCGGAGTACCGCAGGACTGCGCCCGGGTGGTCGAGGAGGTGTTCGCGCAGCGGGGCCGGGTGGATCACCTGGTCAACAACGCCGGCGTCACCGTCGACAAGACCATGCGCAAGATGTCGATCGAGGACTGGCACGCGGTGCTGCGGATCAACCTGTCCGGTGTGTTCTACATGACCAAGTCGGTGCTGGACCACATGCTGGGCAACGGTTTCGGCCGCATCGTCAACATCAGCTCCATGGTCGGGCAGACCGGTCAGATCGGCCAGGTCAACTATGCTGCGTCGAAGTCCGGGCTGTTCGGTATGACGCAGAGCCTCGCGCTCGAGACCGCGCGGAAGGGCATCACCGTCAACTGCGTGGCGCCGGGTTACATCGAGACCGACATGGTGACCACGGTGGCACCGGAGATGCTGGAGAAGATCGTCGCCAAGGTGCCGGTCGGCCGCCTCGGTCAGGCCAGCGAGATCGCCCGAGCGGTGCAGTTCCTCATCGACGACGACGCCGGTTACATCACCGGCAGCGTGATCTCGGTCAACGGCGGGATGGACATGTAGGACGGGTCAGCGGCGGATCGCCGGCGCCCAGCAGCGTGGCGCGGAGACGGAGCCGACCACGCGGACCGCCAATCTCGCCACGCTCCTCCCGACAGCGCGGTCGGAGAAACTCGGCCAGGTCGCCGACGAGCTCGACCCCGCACAGCATGACCTTGCGCGCACAGCGTGCAGCGCGCGCAGGGGATGGGCTCGGTGCACACGATCGTCCCGGCCGTCCGGCTTCGGCTGATCGATGTCTGGGAAGCGTCAGCCGTGCCGAGTGCGGGTCCGGGTTCCCAACCGATGATCACGGCATCATCGTAGTCGCGGCGACCTGCCAAGATCAGCGTGTCGGTACGAGGAGCCGCACGAGATGCGGCTCTGTGTACCAGTTCGGCGATCACAGCGGTAGTCTCGTGTCCCCTCCAAAGACTGGGTTGAGGACGCTGCGGTCGCGCAGCGCCACACCGCGGGCCCGGCCCAGCTCGCGGACCTGCTCGGATGATCGCCGAGCTATCCGGCTGGCGCTGGACAGCTCGCCGTCGAGGTCGTCGATCCGCTGGATTCCTTGTCGCGAAGGTCACCGATGGCCACGGCCCGTCTGACGGTCGCGCACCAGCCGTTGGCCAGCTGAGGCGAGTGCGTAGACGGTGCGGGCCGAACCGCGCCAGGCACCGCCGATCGGCCGTCCCAGCGGCGTGACGACGCGCCGGCCGACAAGACGACACAGCACCCGACCCCGCGCAACCTCCCGGTTACGACCAGCAAGAGCGGAGAAGTGGCGCAGTCCCGACGCTCGCCGATCTGGTGACCGAGACGACCTGCGCGTCGGCCTCGTAGGGCGCCCGGGCAGCAGGGGGGCGGCACGGCCAAGGGCCCTCGGGGGTGGCCCTTGGCCGTGCCGCCGGTATGGGACTGGCCACTCGTGCGGTCAGAGACGCGCGCGGGCCGGTGGTCGGCTGGCGGCGAGTGGCCAGGTGTGTCGGCTGTCGGGGGTGTCGAGCCAGAGGGTGTGCTGGCCGGCGACAGTCGCGGTGAGCCCAAACCGGTGGCGGGTGGGCCGGTCCAGGCGCTGCCAGAACGCGACGATCGTCTCGACATGTGTCCAGGGTTGGTCAGGACCGGTCTCGGTGACCTCCCGACGCCCCGACGGGTCGGCTGCGAGTGTCAGCCGCGCTCGCGATGGACCGGCGGCAACCTCAACCGTGCCGTGGAGGGGGTGTCGAGGATCGTCGTCGTACCGCCAGATGTGCTCGATCTCGGGTGCGCGGCGTTGAAGAAGGAACCGCAGGTCCGGGTCGTCCAGCAGGGCAGGGTCGAGATCGGTGGTGTAGTGCCGGGGATCGTCGACGTTGATCTCGGTCAGGTACTCGCCGCCGTCGCGCAGCGGGTTGCCGGGGTCGGCGCGCAACCACATGAAATGGCCCGGGACGGTCAGGAACCGCCCGGTCACGGTGTCCGGTGCGGTCTTGCGCAGGGTAATGAGGCTGCTGGCCAGATCGCCGCGCAGGTCGGTGAGGATCAGCCCGTCGTCGGCGAGCTGCTCGACCCAGGCGGTTGGGACCGCCGGAACAGCTGCGGTGGCGATGATCCGGTCGAACGGCGTCCGCTCGGGCACGCCGTGGCCGCCGTGCCCGGTGGACAGGTGCGGCCGGTAGCCGAGGGACGCGAGCCGTTCGCGAGCCGTCTCGACCAGTTCGGCGTCGATGTCGATGCTGATCACGTCCTGGTCTCCGAGCCGGTGGCACAGCAGGGCGGCGTTGTAGCCGGTGCCGGTGCCGATCTCCAGGACCCGGTGTCCGTCGTGGACGTCAAGCAGGCCGAGCATCCGGGCCATCAGGCTCGGCATGGTGGAGGAACTGATCGGCCAGGCCAGCCCGTCGGCTCCGGGGACGGCGGCGTGTCGGGTGACCCGGGTGTCGTCGGTGTAGACGCGGTCGAGCCAGGTCGAATCCCGGCTGTCGATCGTGGTGCCGTCACTCTCCCCAAAGACGGGCACGAACACGTGCCGTGGGGTGTCCTCGAACGCGGCCCGCCAGCCGGGTGCGATCAGTCCGGCCAGGTCGAGGTCGTCGGTCCGGGCCCGCGCCCGGCGCCGCCACTCCGCTGGGACCGAGCCGGTCAGTGCTTGCCCATCTATCTCGATCGGCCGCACATCCAACATCGCCGCATACGGCCGCAGCACGCCCGGCGCATTCGCCACCGGCCGGTCGCCTCCACCCGGGTCGCGCAACGGAAACGTGCTCGTCTGCGGGAACACCGAGTCCCCCGACCCCACTGACCTCGACATCACCTGTCTCCTCCTATCCGATTGTCCCGATCTATAGTGGACATTCATACCTGATCACCGGTGCCAGGCCTTACCTCAGTGAACGATAACCCGTCGAGGCGGAAGTGAGTTCCAGCTGTAAATAATCGGCAAGCTCCGGTCGCTTTGCGAGCTTGACTACTATCGCACCACACGCAACGCCTCCCGCGCCACCCCCTCCTGGACCAACCACCTGCAATACACAAACGCACTGTGGCTATTGTGAACTTTTACGTAGTCATACGTTTTTCGATAGTCGCCCGGTGACTGTATGAGCTGCATGTAGCGATCACCTTTTCTATTTGCGCCATCATGACCACCTCCGGCCTCGTCTGTGTCCCGCATGTACTGCTCGAAGTACAGCCGTCGACTCCCACGTGGCCGGTGACGGCCCTGGTACCTCCGCCTCCTGAGCCAAGCCCAAACCCGTGCGCACATCCCCTTCGGTCCTTGTCGCCCAATGGGTCGACACCCGGGACCGGGGACGATCCAGCCGCACCGCTGGGGGGCGACTCGACAACCCCTCTGCCTTCGGTCATCGAACCTCGGCGCAGCTTGTTCGTCAAACCCGGCCCCGGGGGCCGTACCGTTGACTATCCCGGCGCTGCTCGGGTGATCCCACCCCCGCCAGTCTTGATCTCTTGACGGCACTGTCTCGACAGCATGGGGAACTTCCAGCGGTTTGGCTGGCCGGTCAGCAGCGAGTAGCGTTTGGCCTTGTCTGCACGTCAGGATACCGTGGTCAACCGAGCGAGGAGTACGTGATTAGCCAGGAAAGCGCCATGACTGATCCGCGCAGTCAGGGCAGCCAGAAACAGGAGCGCCTACAGCTGACCCGCGCACTGCGGGCCCAGGGCAAGTCCTGGGTGGAGGTCGCCGAGGTCTTTCAGCAACGCTACCGCGTCAATGCCCGGGTAGCCTTCCGCTACGCCCACGGCTGGAGTCAACGCCAGGCTGCCGATGAGTGGAACAAACGCTAGCCCGATGAGCTCAAGACGCTCAAGATATTCTCGTACTGGGAAGTATGGCCCAGCAGCAGCGGACATGCCCCCTCGTTTGACAACTTCGGCAGGTTGGCGGAGCTGTATGAGTGCGCGGTGAGTGATCTGCTCGTGGATTTGCCGGATTTCCGGCATCTCGATACGGTCGCTGTGCCAGGTTCGGATAATGCGGTGGATACGATACCAGCCGTCCTTGCCGGCAGGTGTAGACTCGGTGGCGATGCAGGAGGGTCTGCTCAGGGTGACCGGAGCGAGTGGGACGCATTGTCGCCACTGGTCCTGCCACGCGACGCAGCCCCACTCCTGCGACGGCTACAAAAAGTCAATTTTACCGAATTGACGCAGGTGATCGTCATGTGGGTGCAGCATCTCAATCCATCGATGAGCCGCCAGAGCCGCCGGGAGCTACTGGCCAAGCTGAGTGCCGTCTTCACGGTCGCTGCTGTCTCGCCTTTGTTTGACGTACTCAACTCCGATGAGCACGAGCCGCTAACGCGGGCCATGCAGCACCCGGAAAACTTTAGCCTGTCAGCTCTCGCTTACGTCGAGCGTATAATCATTAACCTTCGGCAGCAAGGCGATGTGCTCGGTCCCCAGCTCACCCTGCAAAGCGCCATAGGGCACCGGCAGATGGCGCAGCGACTCGCCCATGCAGCACCCGCGAAGTTTCAGTCGCGGGCTGTATCCGCCTACGCCGAGCTCACCCAGCTCGTCGGCTGGTTGTGTTTCAACATGGGCGACCATCGAAGCGCTCAACACTATTACGACGATGCCCGCAGTGCCGCCCACGACGCTCAGAACGTGGAGCTGGTGACGTACACCCTGTGCACCATGAGCCACCTGGCCACCTGGCAGGGCAAGCCGCGCGTCGGCATCGATCACGCTGTGGCGGCCGCCGTCTGGGCTGAGCAAGCTCAGAACCCGCTTGCTCGCGCCTACGCCGCCGATGTGGCCGTCCGAGCGTATGTTGCCGACAACCAGGCGGACAAGTACCGGGAGACCCTGGACCGGGAGTACGCCGCCCTTCAAGCGGCACGGGCAAACGAGCCGGCAGACCAGCCGACCGCTTCCTGGTGGTATTTCTACGACGAGTCCTTCTATTGGCGGACCGAAGGTGAATGCGCGCTCAAGCTTCACCGGCCCGATGCCGCGATGACGGCACTCGACAAGTCATTGACGTTGGTTGACCCGGCGAACTTGCACAACTACACGTTCCGCTTACTCTTCCGGGCCGAGGCGCGTATCCAACAGGTAGAGATCACCGAAGCCAGCAGCATCGTTGGCGACGTCGCCCGGCTGACGGCTGGAAACTCCTCACAGCGGATTGCTCAGCGCATCACCAGTGTGCGCGGCTTGCTGACGCCGTGGGAGCAAACCGCGTCGGTTCGTAAGCTGGACGAACGGTTGGCCGCTTACCGACCAGCCCTAGCGGGCGGCA
>Ga0136617_10001484_pt1 | contig 20832 bp, 15 predicted proteins | sample AntDrymUQ3222106_2_FD_129672 | JGI IMG/M metagenome (GOLD analysis project Ga0136617, IMG submission 129672) | Polar desert sand microbial communities from Dry Valleys, Antarctica - metaG UQ322 (21.06) | ecosystem: Environmental > Terrestrial > Soil > Desert | place: Antarctica: Dry Valley...
GCCGGCGCTGCCGGCGCTGCCGGCAAGTACGACGGGCGCGATCTCGACGACGGGTCCTGCGTGGGGGATGGGCTGTGCCGGCCGGGTCGGCAAGGGACCCGGCGGGGCGGCTGCCGGTCCTCCCGGCGCGTGGGCGAGCGACACCGGTGGTCTGGTCGGCGGTGATGCGGACGGCGTGGAGATCGGCCGGGGCGTCGCAACCGGCTGCGGCATGAGCTGACGCTCGACGGCCGTCGACATCTGCGCACCAACCGAGCCGGCGAGGATCGTCAGGACCGCGGTGACCAGCGTCGCGACCACGACAACCCGCGACAGGCGCCGGCCGGTTGGCGCGGGGATCGGCCGATGCAGGGGTTCCTCCACCGTGCAAGGGTCGCGGTGCCCACGTGCACCGGACCATCCACCGATCGCCCCGGTGCGACCGGACCAAAGTCCTGTTCGCCCGGACGTGAGCGGCTCAGCAGCGTTGACGAGCCGGCGTTGGGACCGCCATCGGAGCGGTCGACGGGGAGGTCCAGCCAGGGCCGAGGCGGGCTACCATTGCGCCCCGTGACCCTGGCGCCGAACGACTTCACGCACCTCCACGTCCACTCGGAGTTCAGCCTTCTCGACGGTCTCGGCCGGATCACCGACCTGGTCGATTCGGCGGCCCAGCAGGGCTTCGATTCGCTCGCCCTGACCGATCACGGGGCGCTGTATGGCTCCGTCGCGTTCTGGCAAGCGGCGACGAGCAAGGGCATCAAGCCGATCATCGGCGTCGAGACCTACGTCGCCCGACGCGCCATGACCGATCGCGAGGGCAAGGCGGACGCGCAGCCGTTCCACCTGATCCTGCTGGCGAAGGACTGGACCGGCTACCGCAACCTGTGCCGGCTCGTCACGGACGCGCATCTCGATGGCTACTACTACAAGCCACGGATCGACCGCGAGCACCTGGCAAAGCACAGCGAGGGTCTCGTTGGCCTGTCCGCCTGTCTCGGTGGCGAGATCCCGAAGGCGCTCGAGGTCGACGATTGGGACCTCGCCCGCCGGCTGGCCGGTGAGTACCAGGACATCCTTGGGCCCGGCAACTTCTTCCTCGAGCTCCAGGACCACGGCATGGCCGAACAGCGCCGGCTCAACGAGCAGCTCCTCCGGCTCGCGCCCGAGACGGGCATCCCGCTGGTCGTCACCAACGACCTGCACTACGTCCATCGCGAGCAGTCGGCGGCGCACGACGTCCTGCTCTGCGTGGGCACCGGCAACAACCTCGACACGCCCAACCGCATGAAGTTCGAGACCGACGACTTCTGGCTCAAGTCGGCGGCCGATATGGCGGCGTTGTTCCCGGATCAGCGCGAGGCGATCCTCAACACCAAGCGGATCGCCGAGATGTGCGACCTCACGATGCCCCTGAACCAGCTGCGGATCCCGCACTTCCCGGTGCCCGACGGGGAGACGGCGGAGACGTGGCTGCGCAAGGAGTGCGAGCGCGGCCTGTCCACGCGCTACGGGACGGTCACCTCGGAGCTCCAGCAGCGGCTCGACTACGAGCTGGGTGTCATCATCTCGATGGGCTACGCGGGTTACTTCCTGATCGTCGCCGACTTCGTCCGGTTCGCCCGCGAGCAGCGCATCCAGACCACCTGCCGGGGGAGCGCGCCCGGCTCGATCGTCACCTACACGCTCGGCATCACCCCGGTCGACCCCATCGAGTACGGCCTCCCGTTCGAGCGGTTTCTCAACCCGGACCGGGTGACGATGCCGGACATCGACGTTGACTTCGAGGACGCCCGGCGGGACGAGGTCATCGCCTACGTCTCGCGCAAGTACGGCAGCGACCACGTCGCCCAGATCATCACCTTCGGCACGATGCTTGCCCGGGCGGCGATCCGCGACGTGGGGCGGGTGCTAGGCCACAGCTACGGCGAGGTCGACCGCATCGCCAAGGCGATCCCGAGCCAGCTGGGCATCAAGCTCGAGGAGGCGCTCGAGAGCGCCCCGCCGCTGCGCGAGCAGTACGACGCCGACCCGGGCGTCAAGCGGGTCATCGACTTCGCCCGCCAGCTCGAGGGCGTTGCCCGCAACGCGTCCACGCATGCCGCCGGGGTCGTGATCTCGCGCGAGCCGCTGACCGAGCTGATGCCGCTCCAGCGAGCGACGAACTCCGAAGCGCTCATGACCCAGTACGAGATGCACGCGATCGAGGCGCTGGGCCTGCTCAAGTTCGACTTCCTGGGGCTGTCGAACCTGACGATCCTGCGCCACGCCGTTGACCTCATCGGAACGCACCGGGAGAGGGACGTCGACCTCGACACGATCCCGCTCGACGACGCGAAGACGTTCGAGCTGCTGGCCTCGGGCGAGACGACCGGCATCTTCCAGCTGGAGTCGGCGGGCATGCGCCGCTACGTCCGCGACCTGCGGCCCACCTCCGTGTATGACCTCGCCGCGATGGTCGCCCTGTACCGGCCGGGGCCCATGGAGAACATCCCGGCCTACATCCGGCGCAAGCACGGCGAGGAGAAGGTCACCTATCTCCACCCGCTGCTCGAGCCGTACCTGGAGAAGACCTACGGGATCTTCGTCTACCAGGAGGACATCATGGCCGCGGCGATCGCGCTGGGCGGCTTCACCGGCCCCGAGGCGGATACGCTGGGCTACGCGATCCGCAAGAAGAAGTCCTCCGTGCTGCGCGCGCAGCGCGAGAAGTTCGTGGCCCAGGCGGCGGAGCGGGGCGTCGACGCCCGCGTCATCGACCAGGTCTTTGCCGCCTTCCAGCCCTTCGAGCGCTACGGCTTCAACAAGGCCCACGCCACGTGCTACGGCCTGATCGCGTACCAGACCGCCTATCTCAAGGCCAACTACACGGTCGAGTACATGACCGCCGTCCTGACCGCCTTCCGATCCAACGAGGAGAAGGTCGCGGCCGCGATCGCCGAGTGCCGGCGCATGGGGATCGAGGTCCGCCCGCCGGACGTCCACCGCTCCGAGGTCGAGTTCACGGTGGAGGAGGACGCCATCCGGTTCGGGCTGCTGGCCGTCAAGAACGTCGGCCGGGGCGCGATCGAGTCGATCATGGAGGCGCGCCGGACCGGCGGCGACTTCCGCTCGCTGCGCGACTTCTGCGAGCGGATCGATCTCCGCCTCGTGAATTCGCGCGTGCTCGAGGCGCTCGCCTGGGTGGGCGCGCTCGCGTCCTTCGGCCACCCGGCCCAGATCGTCGAGGCGCTGCCGAGGATCCTGCCGGCGGCCCAGGCCAGCCAGCAGCAGCGGGCGAACGGCCAGCTGTCGGCATTCGAGGTGATGTTCGCGGAAACCGAACAGGAAGACCTGCAGCCCTCCCCGGAAGCGCCGACACCGGTCCGGCTGCGGCGCGAAAAGGAGCTCCTGGGGCTGTACCTGACCGGGCACCCGATGGGCGAGGTGGCGGCGCAGGTCAGCGAGTACGCACCGGAGAACAGCGCGGACCTGAAGGACGAGTCGCTCGACGGCCAGCGGATCGTGGTCGGCGGGATCGTCACCGGCGTCCGCTCGATCGTGACCCGCAACCGCTCCGCGATGGCCGTCGCGACCCTCGAGGACCTCCAGGGCACGATCGAGGTCGTCGTGTTCCCCAAGCTGTTCGAGCAGACGGCGCTGACCTGGCAGGCGGGCGCGATCCTCCTCGTGGCCGGGCGCGTCGACCACCGCGGCGAGGAGGCGTCGCTGCTCGCCGACACGGTCGTCGAGTGGGAAGCCGCAGTCGGGCGCGGCCCCGAGTCATTCCGCCGCGAGGTGGCGGCCGGCGACCGCGGTCCGGCGCGGCGGCGGCCACCCGGCAACGCTCCGGCGAGCGCCAATGGCAACGGGCGCCCGCCGTCGAGCGAGCCCGTCGCCGTCGGGCCCGGACGGCCAGGGCCGGCTGCAGAGACATCGGCGATGCCTGAGCGGCGTGTTTCGCCGCTGCGAGCCGATGCCTGGGTCGACCTGCGGACCGGCCTGCCGGCCATCCGACCGGCCGATCCCATCGCCACGTACGAGGAGCCGCCCGGCGCGGCAGCCGCTGACGGCAACGACCACGACGAGCCGCCGCTCCCGGAGGAAGCGCGGGCCACAGCAGCCGAGGCCGCCGCGGCGCCCACCCAACCGCTCGACGCCGGACCGGGCAGCGTACTGCACGTGCGGTTCCGCAGCGCGCCCAGCGAGCGGCTGTTCGACGCGCTACGCGCCTTCAGGGCGCTGATCCGCGAGCGGCCGGGCGACACGCCGGTGCTCGTGCACCTCGACGTCGCCGGCGCGGTCGGGCTCCCGATCCCGCTGAAGCCGGTCGCCTACGACGCCGAGCTGCTCGCGGAGATCCGGCGCCGGCTGGGCGACGGGGCGGTCGAGCTCCGGCTGGCGTGAGCCGGCCGGCGCCGCGCCGCGCTCGATGTCGAGCTTCTGGTCCCGGGTCGCGTGCCGCCCGAACTCGCGCGTGACGAGGAAGTCCTCCGTCGCGCCCTGGTGTTGGGCCTCGCTGATGTCGAGGTCGGCGTGGCGGTGCGGCGGACACCTCTTTGTGGCCATGGCCCGGCTGATACTTCCGGGGGTGTTATTCCGGGCGTTCCGCAGCCCACACCGCGTCACTCCGACTGGCCCCGGCGCTCCGCGGCCCCGTGGTAGCTGCCCTTGAGGCGCCATACCACCGGCCGAGTCCCGGCCGGTGGCGCCAAGTGGTCGACCATCCTCTGGAAAGAGCGCTGGCAGAACTACCGGGCCGCGCATCGATCGGCGCGGCGCCGTGGCCGGCCCGGATGCGCCACATCAGCCCTCGGCGGCCATCCGGCGCATCGCCTGGATCGCCGACAGGTTCTCGTGAAACTCGGCACGCACCGCGTTCAGATCGTCGCGCTCGACGTTGAGCTCGCGGGCGATCTGGTTGACCTCGCCGGCCTCCTCGGGATTGATCGTCTCGTCGGCCGCGCCGACGGCAAAGCAGCAGCGCAGGAGGGCCATCTTCTGCTCGCGCGTCGCGTGCCGCCCGAACTCGCGCGTGACCAGGAAGTCCTCGGTTGCCCCGTGATGCCGGGCCTGGAGTTTGGCCATCTCGACGACGAGGACGGCCTGGGCCTCGTCGATCCCGCCCAGGTCGACCGCAAACCGCTCCATCGCTCGTGTCTCGATATCGCTGATGTCGAGGTCGGCGTGCGCTGCCCGGCTCATGACATAGGCGAACCCGGCGAGATAGTGAGCCCGCTCGCGGGGCAGCGCCTCCAGTCGGTCAACGATGCGCCGCACGGTCGCGGTCTCGCCGCCGGTGGCGCCGGCGGGCGCAGCGGCCCCCACATCCGCGACGGCCGGACGAGGAGCACCGGCGTCATCGGACGCCTCGGGCTCGTCGTCGCGCAGGAAACGTCGGAGGAACATGGCACCCCTGAGTCTACCGCTGAGCCCGTCGCCCTCCGGCGCGCGGTACTGCGATGTCGCCGTCACACGCACTGGGTTGCTGCCATGCGGGCGTTACGGGCGTGGTCCGAGGGTGGTCGCAGACATGCGTCAACCCAATCAATCCGGCCGCAACCGGCCGCCGGTCATGCCGCGCGAGACGAGTGCGCGCCTGCTTCAGGCGGTCGAGGAGTTGCGCGCGCTCGAGCGCGAGAAACAACTGACCCAGATGTCCACGCCCCCGTTCGAAGAATGGTCGCGGCGCGTGGAGGCCAAGGCACGCGAGGTGTTCCGCCTGGCTCAGTTCCCCGAAGCCGACGGGGCAGAGCGCCGGCACTGAAGAGCGGCGCGCCGGGCGACCGGCCCTGGGTGGTGCCGAAGCAGGGATTCGAACCCTGACGGGGTTGCCCCCAACGGTGTTTGAGACCGTCGCGTCTACCATTCCGCCACTTCGGCCCGGCTGTCAGAGGATCGTACCGCGCCCTGTGCCGGCGCTCGATACAATGGGCTCGCAAGCCCACGGCCGTCGGATGACTGGCGCGGGCAAACCCATCTCCAGTACATTAGACGCTCACCCCAACGACACGAGAGGTTTCGCCATGCCCAGCGCGCTCCCCATCGGGCGGCTCTCGGCCGTCGGAACGTTGGTCGCCATCGCGCTCGCCGGCTGTGCCGCGGGCGCCTCGCCGTCGCCGTCGTCCCCGGCCTCGTCGCCACCCGCTTCCTCACCCGCCGCCTCGGCATCGGCATCGGCATCGGCAACAGCATCGGCATCGGCATCGGCCGAAGCGAGCGCGTCGCCGTCCGGCTCGGCCGAGGCGAGCGCCTCAGCCTCTGCCGCCGCCTCGGGTGGTGCCAGCCCGGCGCCATCGGGCGTTGAAGGCGCCGACATCACGGTCACGGGCGTCGATTACTCCTACGCCTTCATTCCCGATGTCGTCGAGTCCGGCACGGTTCTCGGCTTCCGGAACGAAGGGAACGAGGTCCACGAGATGGTCGTCTTCCGGATCAACGACGACGTGACCCAGACGCTGCTCGAACTGCTGGCACTGCCCGAGGACGAGGCGATCGCGCTGGTCGAGGACGTGGGCTTCGCCATCGCCGAGCCCGGCCAGGACGCCGAGGAGACCGTGACGCTGGCGGAGGCGGGCAACTACGGCATGGTCTGCTTCATCCAGGTCGGCACCACGCAGCTGCCCGAGGGCCCGCCAGATGCATCGGGCCCGCCCGATGCGTCGGGTCCGCCCCCATCGGGCGTGGGCTCGGGCCCGCCGCACTTCACGGTTGGCATGCTCAAGCAGTTCGTCGTCAGCGAGTAGGCGCAGCCTTCAGGCGACAGCAACACGCCGATCCGTTCCTGCCGAGGCCGGCACCCAGATCCAGGGCGCAGGCCTCGGGCGGGATGGACGAGCACCCGTCGAGGAGGCGTACCTCGTTCGGGAACCGGGGCGCAGGTCGAGGCGTCTCGCGCCAAGACCGATGCTAGACTCCCAGCGCCTGCGCATCGCCGTCCGGAGGGACCCCCGAGCCGTGGAGGACCTTCGCCCGACCGCGACCACCGACGACCCCGTCCAGCGCCGCGACCTCTATCTCGTCGAGCGCGCCCGGGACGGCGACCTCGAGGCCTTCAACGACCTCGTTCTGGCCTACCAGGACCACCTCTTCGCGCTGGTCGTGCGCATGGTCCCGGACCGCGACCAGGCGTCGGATGCGGTGCAGGAGGCGTTCTTCTCGGCCTACCGCAACCTCAAGTCGTTCCGTGGCGGCAGCGTCCGATCGTGGCTGAGCCGGATCTGCGTGAACGCCGCGATGGACGCGCAGCGGGCAAAGAAGCGTCGGCCCTCGCAGCCATACCCGGAGCTCGAGGACGAGAGTTGGCAGCCGCCCGCCGGCGAGGACGCCGATCCGGTTCGCACGGCCCTCGCCACGGAACGCACCCACGCGCTCTCCGGGGCGTTGGCGCAGATCACGGCCGACCAGCGCGCGGCGATCGTCCTCTTCGACGTCGAGGGCTACGACTACGCCGAAATTGCCGGCATGACCGGCGTCTCGCTGGGCACGGTCAAGTCGCGGATCCACCGCGGACGGCTGGCGCTGCGCGGGCTGCTCGAGGATCGGATGGAGTTGTTCCGTGGCTGACCGGAGCCCTGCCGCAGCCCACGTCGAGCACGACCTGCTGCTGGTCGCCACGTGGGCCGCCGACGACAGCGAGCCCGCCGCTCTGGCACGTGCCGCGGATCAAGTCGCGGGTTGCAGGGAGTGCGCGGCGCTCGCCGACGACGTCCGCGCGATCCAGGCGGCGACGAGCGCCTGGCCGCCCGCGCCGCGGAACCGCGACTTCCGCCTCACCCCCGCGGATGCGGCACGGTTGCGCTCGCGGCGCGGCTGGTTGGGCGACCTCAGGAGTCGTGGAGACCTGGCGTTCGTCCGACCGCTGGCGGGCGCGATGACGGCGCTTGGCCTGGCCGGGCTGCTGCTCACGACGCTCCCGGTCACGGGACCCGCGGGCGGACAGACCAGCGACGCCGCCTCCAGGCTCCAGTCGGTCGGCTCGGCCGATCCCCAACCGGCCGCCGCGCCGGCAGCGGGCTCCGCAGCGGCCGTCGCCTCGGACAACGCGATCGAGAGCTACCAGGAGTCGCCCGTCCCGGGTGATGCCGCCGCCCCCAGCGCCGCCGCCTTCGGACCCGCCCGCGGCGGACTGGACGCATCGACGACGTCGCCGCCGCAGCGCCAGGCGACCCCCGACCGCGCGCCGGAGGCGGCGTCTGCGCCGGAGGCGGCACCGGCGTCGGATCTGGTCCGCCCGGCCGTCGCCGCCGGGTCTGCGGTGCTGATCGGCCTGGGTCTCGTGCTCCTCGTGCTGACCCGCCGCCGACGGCCTGACGAGGCGTGACGCGGAACCCATCCCAGCCGACGGTCGTCATGGTTGCGTGATGAACGATCCGCGAGCGCCCCACGAGCACCACGACCCGCTGCTGATCTCGGCCCACGCCGCTGGCGACACGGAAGGCACGGACCGTGATCGCGCGACGCAGCTGGTCGCTGCGTGCGCCGCCTGTGTCTCCCTGCACGAGGATCTCCGCGCGCTGGCGTCGGCCGTTCACGAGCTGCCGCCGGCGGTGCGATCGCGTCCGTTCACCCTGTCGGCGCGGGACGCGGCGCGGCTGGACTCCCCGTGGCGTCGGCTTGCCGGCGCCTTCGCGGGCGACCGGTTCCGGCTCGCTCGCCCGGTCGGCGCAGGATTGGCCAGCCTCGGTCTGGCGGGCCTCCTCATCTCGTCGCTGCCGGGGATCCCGCTGGGCGGCGCGGGTGCTGCAGCGCCGAACGAGGCCGGCCGCTCCGAGTCGGCCGCGCCCTCGGTCCTCGACAGCACCGAATGGGGCGGCGTCGCGCCGGCCGATGATCGGGCTCACAGCACCGAGCAGGATCCGGAGCCGTTGCACATCGAGCCGCAGGCTGCCGAGGAGGGCACCGGAGCACCCGCCGCCGGGAGCACGGATGGTGACACCGCGACCGCCACCGCCGCGGAGACGGCGGCCGATCGCTCGACCAGCAATACGATCGCCGTCCTCTCCGGGTCGTTCCTGATCCTCGGCCTGGGCCTGTTCGGGCTTCGCTGGACGGCCAGCCGGCTCGGTGACGGCTGAGAGAGACCTCGGCCCGCTTCCGACCTGAACCGTCAGCCCGGAGCGCGAGTGGCGATCGGGTCGCGGGTACACTTGGCGGCACCCTGAACGGACCGTCCCCGCGCCTCCGGGCGCCGCGCCGAGGCTCCCCATGGAACGCCTGATGCTGCTCGACGGCTACGGGCTCGTGTACCGCGGCTACTTCGCGCTCCCCCCGCTCACGACGTCCCGGGGCGAGCTCGTCAACGGCGTCTTCGGCTTCGCCAGCATCGTCCTGCGCGGCCTCCAGGATCTTCAGCCTGACTATCTCGCCGTCTCGTTCGATCTGCCCGGGCCAACCTTCCGCCACGAGCAGTACGCCGAGTACAAGGCGACCCGCACGAAGATGCCGGACGACCTGCGCGATCAGTTTCCGAAGGTGCGCGAGGTCGTCAAGGCGCTGCGGATCCCGGTGTACGAGATGCAGGGCTTCGAGGCCGATGACGTCATCGGCACCATCACCCGTCAGCTCGAGCCCAACGAGGACCTCGAGACGACGATCGTCACCGTGGACCTCGACATGCTCCAGCTGGTCGGGCCGCGGACGCGGCTCATGACGACCCGCTCCGGGGTCGAGAACACGGTCATGTACGACGTCGCCCGGATCAACGAGCGCTTCGGGCTGCGACCGGACCAGATGATCGACTACAAGGCGCTCAAGGGCGATCCCACGGACAACATCCCGGGTGTGCCCGGGGTGGGGGAGAAGACCGCCGCCAAGCTCATCCGCGAGTTCGAGACCCTCGACGCGCTGTTCGAGCGGCTGGCCGACGTCACGCCCGAGAAGCTCAGGCTCAAGCTTGAGGAGCACCGCGACCAGGTGTTCCGCGGCCGCGAGCTGTCACGCATCGTGCGCGACCTGCCGGTCGAGCTGGACCTCGAGGCGGCGCGGCTGGGCGACTACGACCGGGACACCGTCGTGCGCCTCTTCCGCGAGTACGAGTTCCGGACGCTGATCGAGCGCCTGCCGCCGATGGCCGGCGAGTCCGCCACGCAGCGGACCGAGAGCCTCCGAGCAGTCGTGGACAGCGGTTACGTCCCCGCGGCGCGAGTGGCCGGCCGCCCGGACGGCTGGTCCGCGACACGGCCGGCCCGAGGCCCGGCCGACGGGTCCGAGCTTCAGCTCCGGCTCGATTTCGATGCCGTCGCCGGCAGGCCGGCCCCGACTGACCGCGTCGGGGACAACGGTTCGGCCGCGGTCGACGGCACGCCCCCCGGCGACCTGCCCACGGCGCTGGCTGCGGCGATCGTCGATCCGGGCCGGATCGAGGTCCGCGGACCGGACGAGATCGCAGACCTGGAGGCGTGGCTCCGGGGCCAGCCGGCGATCGGCGTGGGACTGGTGCTGGACGATCCGCGACCGCGCCGCGGCACGCCCCTCGCGCTCGCCGTCGCGTCGCCGGACGGTCGCGTCGTGGCCGTCGAGGGAACCGAGGCGGCCGACGCGCTGCGCCATCTCGTCGAGCAGGTCGAGGTGCCGCTCGTTGGCCACGAGGTCAAGCCCGTCCTCGTGGCCCGGTTCGCCGAGGATCTCGGCGGACCGGCAACGCCGGTCGCGTTCGACACCCAGATCGGCGCGTACATCCTCAACGCCGCGCTGCGCAGCCAGACGATTGCCGACATCGTGGCCGAGCAGCTCGACCAGATCCTGCCGCCGGCCGCGGATCTGCCGGCAACGGCCCGGGCCGGGCTCGAGGCCCTTGCGGCGCTGGCTGTGCGCGAGCCGCTCGAGCGCCGGTTGAGCGAGGTGAAGCTCGATCGCCTCTTCCGCGAGGTCGAGCTGCCGCTGATCCCGGTCCTCGCCAGGATGGAGGCGGTCGGCGTGGCCCTCGATCAGGAAGCCCTCGCCGCGCTCGAGCGCGAGTTCCGGGCGGAGATCGAACGGCTCGAGCGTGAGATCTACGTCGACGTCGGTCACGAGTTCAACCTCGGCAGCCCCAAGCAGCTCGAGCAGATCCTGTTCTTCGAGCTCAACCTGCCGAAGGGCCGCCGGACGAAGACCGGCTTCTCGACGGACGCATCGGTGCTCGAGGAGCTTCGCCCGGCCCACCCGATGATCGACAAGCTGCTGGAGTGGCGGGTGTACACGAAGCTGCGCTCGACCTATGTCGAGGCGCTGCCCACCCTGATCGCCTCGGACGGCCGGCTGCACACGACCTTCCACCAGGCCGTTGCGTCCACCGGCCGCCTCTCCTCGAGCGATCCGAACCTCCAGAACATCCCGATCCGGACGGCCCTGGGACGGCGCATCCGGCACGCGTTCGTGGCCGGCGAGCCGGACCTCGTGCTGCTGGCGGCGGACTACTCGCAGATCGAGCTGCGCATCCTCGCCCACGTCTCGGGCGACGAGCACCTCAAGGACGCGTTCGCCCGGGGGGCGGACATCCACCGCGAGACCGCCGCCCGCGTGCTGCACAAGGAACCGGCCGAGATCACGGCGGATGAGCGCTCAATGGCCAAGATGGTCAATTTCGGGCTGGCCTACGGGATGAGCGACTTCGGGCTCGCGTCGCGGGCGAACATCCCCCGCCAGGAGGCCCAGGAGTTCATCAACAGCTACTTCGCGGCCTACTCGGGCATCAGCTACTACATGATGGCGATCAAGGAGCAGGCCAGGTCCCAGGGCTGGGTCGAGACGCTGCTTGGCCGCAAGCGGCAGATCCCGGAGCTCCGGGCCGCCAACCCTACCCTGCGCGGGGCGGGGGAGCGGATGGCGATCAACATGCCGATCCAGGGCACGGCCGCGGACATCCAGAAGATCGCGATGATCCGGGTGGCCGAGCGGTTGCGCGCCACCGCGTCGCCGGCGCGGCTGCTCCTCACGGTCCACGACGAGCTGCTGTTCGAGGTCCCGCGTGACCAGGTCGAGCCGCTGGCGGCGATCGTGCGCGAGACGATGGAAGGGGCGCTGCCACTGTCCGTGCCCCTCGTGGTCGACGTCAAGGTGGGCGACGACTGGGAGTCGATGACGCCCCTGACCCGGGCCGACGCGATCGCCGCCGAGGCCGACGAGCTGCCGCTCGAGGCGCCGATCGCGCCGCTGGGATGAGCTTCGATGCCTGAGCTGCCCGAGGTCGAGACTGTCGCGCGCGACCTGCGCCCCCGTCTGGTTGGTGCGGAGATCGCCGGCTCGCGCTGCACGTGGGATCGCACCCTCCGGACGCACGAGCCCGAGGCGTTCGCTGCGGCGGTTACTGGGCGGGTCGTCGAGGTCGTGGGGCGAAGGGCGAAGCAGCTGGTGATCGAGCTGTCCGGGGGCGTTGCCTTGACCGTCCACCTCAAGATGACCGGCCAGCTGTTCGTCGTCCCGGCGGACGCGCCCCAGGACCCTCACGTGCGGCTCGTGCTCGAGCTGGTCGACGGCCGCGAGCTGCGTTTCCGCGACATCCGCAAGTTCGGCCGGGTGGGGCTGTACGAGCGCGACGTGGCGACCGGCGATCTCGTCGTGGAACGTGGTGGCGCGGGCGTATTCGCGGCCACCGGGCCGGAGCCGCTCGACGACGCGTTCACCGTCCGCGAGTTCCGGCGCCGGCTGCGGGCACGGCGCGGGCGGCTCAAGCCGTTGCTGCTCGACCAGACGTTTCTGGCCGGAGTCGGCAACATCTACGCCGACGAGGCGCTGTGGGCCGCCCGCCTCCATCCGCTCCGCCCCGCCGCGACCCTCCGACCGGCCGACGAGAAGCGGCTGTACGAGGAGATCCGGCGCGTCCTGGGCGAGGCGGTCGAGCGACGGGGCAGCTCCGTGGACGACTACACGGCGCCCGACGGCGACGGCACGATGCAGGAGCGGCTGAAGGTCTACCAGCGGACCGGTGAGCCCTGTCCGCGCTGCGCGCGGCCGGTGCGCCGCATCGTCATCGGCGCTCGATCGACCCACTTCTGCTCGTGGTGCCAGCGGCTGCGCGCGGCGGAGCGGAAGGTCGCCGCTGCGATCCTGCGCGGGATCACCGGCGGGCCGCGGCCGCGAGGGCGACGCTGGACGGAGCTGGCCGCAGGCGAGGGCGTGGTGGGTTTGACGCCGGAGGAAGCGGCCCGGGCGCGGGCCGATCGGACGCGGCGTGCGGCGGCCACCCGCCGCGCCGCTGCGCGCGGATCGCAGGAGGCAACCGGCTGATGTCGATCCTGCGGTTGGGCGGCGTCCGGCGCGAGATCGGCACCTTCGTGATCCTCGATTCGATCGACGCGGCGATCGCGGTGGGCGACCGGGTGGGGCTCGTGGGGCCCAACGGGGCCGGTAAGACGACGCTCCTGCGGATCGCCGCGGGCATCGACGAGCCCGACGCCGGCACGGTCTCGCGCAAGCGTGGCCTCAGCCTGGGGCTGCTCGCGCAGGAAGCTCATTTCGATGCCGCGTTCATGGCCTCGCCGGATCTGCGCACGGCGGTCCGGACCGGCGCCGCGCATCTCGACGCCATGGCGGCGGATCTTGCTTCCCTCGAGCGCGACCACCGCGCGGCCGAACCGGCCTATGCCGATCTCCAGCACCGCTACGAGGTCCTCGGCGGATACACCCTTGACCAGCGCGTCGACGAGGCCCTGTCCGGGCTGGGGTTCAGCCGCGACGAGTGGACCAAGCCGCCGGACAGGCTGTCGGGCGGGGAGCAGACCCGGGCTGCCCTGGCCCGGCTGGTGATCGCCGATCCGGACCTGTTACTGCTCGACGAGCCGACCAACCATCTCGACCTCGACGCGCTGGAGTGGCTCGAGGAGCATCTCCGGCGACGCGCCGGGTCGCTCCTGGTCGCCTCGCACGACCGGGCGTTCCTGGATGCGACCGTGACCCGCGTCTGGGAGCTGCGTGACCGCCGCCTGACCGCGTTCCGCGGCGACTACTCGGCCTACCAACGCCAGCGCGTCGAGCGTGATGCGCGGGCAGCCAAGGACGTCGAGAACCAGGCCGAGGCGATCGCCCGCGAGCGCGAGCTCGTCCAGCGCTACCGGAGCCACCGCAAGTTTGCCAAGATGCACGAGCACGAGGCACGTCTTGAGCGTCTCGAGTCCGCACGCGTGGAGGCGCCGCGGGCCGGCCGGCGGCTGGCCCTGCCGGGTGCCGCCCTGGCCGGTGCCGGCCCGTCGCGGTCCGGGGAGGTGGTGGTCCGGGCGGAGGAGCTGATCGTGGGCTACCTGCCGCCCCGCGGCGGCAACGGAACGAGCGCCGGCTCGGCACCGCCACCGCGCCGCGTCGCCAGGGGTCCCTTCCTGGCCGCGCAACGCGGCGAGCGGATCGGCATCGTTGGTCCCAACGGGGCGGGCAAGACGACGCTCCTGCGCACGATTGCCGGCGAGCTGCCGCCGTTGGACGGCACGATCTCGTTCGGCCACGCCGTGCAGATCGGCTATCTCGCCCAGCTGCGCGGGGCCGCGATCCCGGGCGCGACGGTCCTGGGGGCCCTGCTCGAGGCGATCCCGGTCACGCCCGGCGAGGCGCGCGCGTACCTGGCCCGGTTCCTGTTCCGCGGGGACGACGCGTTCAAGGAGGTGGCGAAGCTGTCCGGCGGGGAGCGCAGCCGGCTGGAACTGGCGCTGCTCGGGATCATGCCGTCCAACCTGCTGCTGCTCGACGAGCCCACGAACCATCTCGACATCCCGGCCCGCGAGGCGATCGAGGCGTTCCTCGCGGGGACGTCGGCCACGGTCCTCGTCGTCAGCCACGACCGGCGGCTGCTCGAGACGCTGTGCGACCGGCTGTGGGTGGTCGACGACGGGCTGGCGGCGCCGTGGGACGGCCCGTACCGGGCCTGGCGGGCCGCGGTGGCCGAAGGCTGGACGACGGCGCTGGCCGTGGAGCGGGAGGTGCGCCGGCTCCGCTCCGGCGCCCCGACGACCGGCGCGCCGGCCGTGCCTGCCGCGGTGCCGGTCCGGGCCGGTGGCAATGGGACGCGCCCGATGCCTGCGGCCACGCGCGTCCGCGTCAGGTCGACGCGTGGCCCGAAGCTGTCGAAGGACGCCTACCGCCGCCAGAAGACCGTCGTCGAGGGCGAGCTGACCCGGCTGGGGTTGCGCAAGACCCACCTCGAGCTGTCCATGGGCGATCCGGCCGTTGCCGCCAATTTCGTCGAGCTGCGCCGGATCACCAGCGAGCTGGCCGACGTGGAGCAGGCGCTCACGATCGCCGAGGACGCGTGGCTGGAGCTCGAGGAGCGGGCACCCTGAAAGGGCCCGCCGGACGACGGACCGTGCGGATCGGGCTGACCGGGCCGATCGGCTGCGGCAAGTCCACGGTGGCCCGCTGGCTGGCCGAGCTCGGGGCGGTCACCATGGATGCCGATGCGCTGGCGCGCGAGGTCGTGGAGCCTGGTCAACCGGCGCTGAACGCGGTGGTGGAGCGGTTCGGAGCGACGCTGCTGACCCGCGAGGGCCGTCTCGACCGCGCGGCGCTGGGCCGGATCGTCTTCGCCGACGCCGCTGCGCTGGCCGATCTCGAGGCGATCGTGCATCCCGCCGTGCGGCCACGGATCGAGGCCGCGGTGGCGGCGGCCGAGAAGGCGCGCGCCCCGGCGGTCGTCGTCGAGGCGATCAAGCTCGTCGAGGCCGGCTATGCGGCCGCCTGCGACGAGGTCTGGCTCGTCACCTGCGAACCGTTGGATCAACGCCGGCGGCTTCGCGCCCGCGGCGCGGACCCGGACGACGTGGCGCGCCGCATCGAGGCCCAGGGCTCCATCGAGGACCGGGTGGGCGCCGTCGCGACGCGCATCATCGTCACGACCGGGCAACCGGACGAGACTCGGGCGCGGGTGATCGATGCCTACCGTGCCGCCATCGGGCCCGCGGCGCGAATCGACGAGACCGACCGGCCACGGGGCCGCTCCGTCAGGGAACCGGGCTGAGCGACGGCTCCGGCGAGCTCGATGGATCCGGATCCGATGGGGCGGGCGTCGGCAACGGCGCTGGTGTCGGCAGGGGAGTCGGGGCCGGGACGCCGCCGCGCGCCGGCGGATAGACCTCGGGGATTGGCAGCCCGTACCGCTCGATCAGCTCGTTGGTGGTTGCGCCAAGGCCTGATGCATCGGCCAGGCGGACGTCCTGCTCCGGGCGCAGGGCCAGGCTGAACTGGGCCGTGCCGCTGGCCTGGAGGTGAGCGATCTCCTCGGCCACCGCGAGCGAGGCACGCACGACGTAGAACGACCCGCTGCGCGCGAGCACGACCATGTTCTGATACGTGATCTTGGTTGACTTGTCGGTGTAGTACCGGCCAGTGTCCAGGAGGCCCTGCGGCACGTTCACCGTCGCGGACACGAACACGTCGACCGTCTGGTTGGGTTGAATGAGGCCACCGACGGCCCGATCGTCGGTGACGGTGACCGAGACAGCCCGCCAGGCTTCCGACTCCGGGGTCACCACGTCGGTGGGACCAAGGATCGAGAACTGGCCGCCGGTCGCGGTCGACGCAAGCAGGTTCGTCGTGATGAGCTGGCCCTCGAGGATCGTGACGCCCGACACCCGGCCGATCACCATGTCCGGCGATGTCACGACGCCCTGCGCGTTGGTATCGTCGACCGGCACGTCTCGCACCGCGACGTCGTCCGCCTCGATCGGCTTGCGGGCGGGGACCGCGCGCTGCGCGACGACCACGCTGATGGTCGACAGCCCGGCCCGGCCGGCCTGCTGCTGGGCCTGGTTGATCAACATGAAGGCGCCAGCGCCCGCCGCGAGGGCAAGCACCACGCCCAGCACCATGATGATCTTGCGCTGACGTCCGTCGTCCTGGAATTCCCTGTCCATGTTGCGAGTGCCTCCGATGGAGCGGCAGCCAAGCGGACGGCCGCCCACCGGGGCAGCCGAGCGACATCGCTAGCGGCGCGCCGATCCGGCCGGCGCATGAGCACGCCGTAACCGGGGATGGATGGGTCGAGGTCTCGTGCGGGCACGAAACCGATGGCGATCGACGTTCAGTCCCACGGGATCAGCCTCGAGGTCTGGCCGCGCAGGAGGCGGGGATCATTCATGTCCGGGATCACGGGCGTGATCGCGTATGCGGTGACCGTGTTGCTGTCCATCTCGGCGATGCGCATCACGGCGAAGCCCACGATGTCGACGTAGCTGGCGTTGCCGCCGCCGGCCGTGCCGACGAACACGGTCAGGGGCAGCAGGTGTGTCACCTTCCGCGGGATGATGTCGCCGTTCATCCCCGTGGCCCGTACGACGAAGCTGTAGACGCCGGGAGCCATCGTCCCGGTGTTGATGGTCAGCGTGCTCGAGGCGCCGGCCTTGGTCGGGCTGACCGTCGGCGACGAGAAGGTGACGGCGCCCAGCCCGGTCCGGGCCGGTCCGCCGATCCCGTTGGCCAGGACCGGATCGACGCTGAGCGCCACGGACCCGCCGAAGGCCGTGTTCGAGTTCGGGGCGTTCTTGAGGGTGATGTTGAAGGCGACCGAGTCGCCGGCGTTGGCCGCCGTCTGGGCCTGGGCGTTGGAGGTCAGCGAGAAGTCGCGCGTGACCGTGCCGATCTTCACCGGCACCGGCACGAACTTCGTGGTCAGGTACGGGCTGCCAGCCTGGCCCCGGACCCAGACGTTGAAGATGCCCGGCGCCGCGGACAGCGTCGTGACCTGGTTCATCAGCACGCTCGTCCCGTTGCCCAGCGATGGCGAGACCGGGTTCGGGATGTACAGCAACGGGTCCAGCCCGAGCATCGTGCCCAGCATCATCGGGCTGTGCGGGTCGAGGGTGTCGGCCACCGTGGACAGGCTGACCGTGCCGCTGAACGCCTGGTTGCGCGACACCTTGAGCACGCCCGCGTTGACGGTGAGGCCGGTGGCCGGCAGGTTGATGAACGCGGGCGCCGAGATCGCGAAATCCGGGATCGACATGACGTTGCCGTCGTAGACGGTGACCAGGATCTCCTCGCCGGGTGCGTAGCGCGCGGCCATGGCGTTGATCGCGTGACCCGTCGAGTTGCCGCTTAGAGTGGCGACTTGATCGTTGGGATCTGGCGGCACGACGGCCGGCGGAAAGGCCGGGCCCGGGTAGCCCTTGATGTCGATGTAGCGGGACTGCGACTCCTTGAGCTTGCTCTCGTTGTCGCCCGGGCGCACGCCGTTGTAGTAGATCTGGGAGCCCGCCGAAGCAAAGTTCCGGACGTCCAGGGCGACGAAGCCCCGGAAGTCGGCGGCGTTGGGCGGTTGGGCGCCCTGCCCGAGGATCGGCACGATCGGCCCGTGGTTGGCTGGATCGCCGTCCGGGTCGAGCGGATCCCACGGGGCGCCCGGCTGTGGCAGCAGCCGCAGGACGGTGTTGAGAACGGTGCCGAGACAGGCCGTGAGCTCGGTCGCGAAGATGTCGAGGAACAGGTTCAGGCTCAGCGGGCAGGGGGCGATCGCGCCCACGTTGGGCCCGGGACCGTTCAGGTAGCGAGGGACGGCGATAGGCAGGAGCCGGCCCCGCCATGATGCCCGCGCCCGGGCACCGATCTCCGTCTGATCCAACCCGACGGCCCGCCCGAACGTGTAGCTCACCTGGTTCCTGAGCGCCACCCGAGCCTCGCCGCTGCCGATCCAGATCCCATCGACGAGAAAGTCTGGGTCGCCGGCGTGCCCGCTCTCGTAGACCGGCGTGGTGGGCGGGAGGCTGGGCGGCGGACCGTTCGGATGGCTGGCGAAGTTGTGGGCCAGGACGGCTCGGGCGTCAGCGTCGGCGTCGGCCGCCGTCCCGCCCCGGACCAGCGCGTTGACCGCGGCCAGCGCGGCAGCGTCGGCGGCGTTCTGGAGCACCCGCCGCTCGGTGTAGAAGCGACCGACGTCGACGGCAAGACCGGCACTCGCCAGGAGCACGGTGATGGCGAGGGCGAAGAGGACCAGGACCTGGCCGGGCGACTGACGATTGCGCCGACCGTGCAGGCGTCGAGGCACGACACGAACGGTGCGGGCCATCAGTTGATCACCATCGTGACCTCGCCGGTCAGGCCCAGCCGGCCCCCGGCATCCCTCGGCAGCAGGTTCGAGATGATCGGGACGATCAAATCCTGGTGGTAGGTCGCCCGCACCGTGACCGTCTGGGCGACCCGCGAATCGGTGTCGACGACGCCGGCCGGGACGGCATAGGTCACGACGAGGTCGCCGCTCGTGTAGGTCAGACCGGAGCTCGTCCAGGTCCCGCTGTTCGCGAAGTGGGGCGCTGCCTTGCCGAGCAGGTTCATCGAGCCGGTCAGGGAGGTCCGGATGGCCTCGTTTCGGGCCTGATCGTTCTGGGTCTTGGACATCGTCCGGTCGTGGAGGTAGATCGTTCCGGTGCGCGCGCCCTCGCGAGCGGCGTTGGTCATCGTCACGAAGGTGTTGAAGATCAGCCCGAACTGGATGATCCCGAGCAGAACCAGCATCAGCGGGGTGAGCACGAGCGCAAATTCCACCAGGCTCTGACCACGCGAGCCGCGCTCGCGGCGCGCGCCGAAACGGCCACCGATTCGGCGTGATTCGGACACGACGAGAGACACGAGCGGGCCAGACCTCTTGATGGATCACGCTGGACTGATCGAGTGTCGACCGCCGGGTTGGGGTGGCGGAATGACCCCTTGGTCCCACGGCGGTTCAGCACCCGTCAGCGGGGCGCCGGCGCGAGCGCTCGTCAGGTCGCGAACGCCTGTTCGAAATGATGCTCGTTCGATAGACTGGTCGCGATGCCCGATTTCCGTCTCGTCGCCCCGTTCCAGCCCACCGGCGACCAGCCCGCCGCGATCGAGAAGCTGGCCGACGGGCTGGGTCGCGGGCTGCGCTACCAGACGCTCCTCGGCGCGACCGGGACGGGAAAGACCGCCACCATTGCCTGGACCATCCAGCGTCATCAGAAGCCTACCCTCGTCCTCGCCCACAACAAGACGCTCGCGGCCCAGCTCTATGCCGAGTTCCGCGAGTTCTTTCCGGACAACGCGGTCGAGTACTTCGTCAGCTACTTCGACTACTACCAGCCCGAGGCGTACCTGCCCCGGAGCGACACCTACATCGAGAAGGACTCGAGCCGAAACGACGAGATCGACCGGCTGCGGCACGCCGCCACGCACGCCCTCTTCGAGCGTCGGGACGTGATCATCGTGGCCAGCGTCTCGTGCATCTACGGGCTGGGCGCGCCGGTCGACTACGGCGCGACCGTGCTGCGCCTCCGCCAGGGCGGCCAGTACCGCCGCGACGCCGTGCTGCGTCACCTCGTGGACCTTCAGTACCAGCGCAACGACCAGGCGATGTCGCGCGCCCGGTTCCGCGTCCGCGGCGACACCCTCGAGTTTCAGCCGGCGTCGGAGGAGACCCTCGTCCGGGTCGAGTTCTTCGGCGACGAGGTCGAGCGGATCACGGAGCTCGACCCGCTCACCGGGGAGCTGCTGGCCGAGCGGCGGGAGGTCAACATCTACCCGGCCAGCCACTACGTGACGCCGGCCGACAAGCTCAAGCTCGCCATCGTCGACATCGAGGCCGAGATGGAGGAGCGGGTCGGGCAGATGGAAGCCGAGGGGCGAGTGCTGGAGGCGGCCCGGCTACGCCAGCGGACCACGTTCGACGCCGAGATGATGCGCGAGCTGGGCTTCTGCTCCGGGATCGAGAACTACTCGCGTCACCTCTCGCGGCGCGAGCCGGGCAGCCGGCCGTGGACGCTCCTCGACTACTTCCCGCCGGATTGGCTCCTGGTCGTCGACGAGTCGCACATGACGATCCCGCAGGTCGTCGGGATGTACAAGAACGACCGGACGCGCAAGGAGATCCTGGTCGACTTCGGCTTCCGGTTGCCGTCCGCGCTGGACAATCGCCCGCTGACGTTCGAGGAGTTCGAGGCGACCGTCCACCAGGCGATCTAC
>Ga0136617_10001485_pt1 | contig 20825 bp, 21 predicted proteins | sample AntDrymUQ3222106_2_FD_129672 | JGI IMG/M metagenome (GOLD analysis project Ga0136617, IMG submission 129672) | Polar desert sand microbial communities from Dry Valleys, Antarctica - metaG UQ322 (21.06) | ecosystem: Environmental > Terrestrial > Soil > Desert | place: Antarctica: Dry Valley...
CAGCAACGACTGCGGGTCCGTGAAGTCCTTGAACCAGCCCACGTTCGGGCAGATCACGTAATTGGACTTCGGCACGCTGCAGAACTTCGTGTACAGCGTGTCCTGCGGGACCTTGCGGTAGTTGAGCTCGAAGCCCATCTTGTTGAACTGGCCCTGGGCCACCTGTGCGGTCTGGTTGCCCGGGTCCGCGTTGGTGGCGATGGTCAGCAGGTCGCCGCCGTCGCCGACGCTGACGCCGTCCTGCTCGGCCGCGTCGAGGTACTTCTGCATGACCGCCTGGTCACCCTTCGGGTTGGCCATCCAGTCGAACTCGGGGAAGCCCTGCTCGCCGCCCGACTCCTCGAAGCCGGGGATGCCCGGCGGGATGAAGCCGCTGGCGATCGGGCCGATGAACTCGCCACCGCGCGTCAGGCGCAGCGCCTCGCGGTCGAAGCCGGCGATGACGGCCTTGCGGATGTTGATGTTGTCGAACGGCTCCTTGGTGGTGTTGAGCGCGATCCAGCGCGTGCCGCCACCGGAGACGCGGCCGACCTGGTCCTCGTTGTTGGTGATCGCCCGCTTGAGGATCGGGATCGGCGGCTGGCCGGAGTCGCAGCACATGATGCTCTGGCCCGAGAGCGTGCGGCGCGAGGCCACCGTCAGGTCGTCGTTGCCCTCCTCGATCGTGATCGAGTCGAGGTAGGCGGGACGGTAGTCGGTGTCCTTGTTCCAGTTCGGGTTGCGGACCATCTCGATGCGCTTGCCCGGATCGCGACCGACGACCTTGCCCTCGGCGTCGTTGCGGACCATGTAGGGGCCGGTGAAGGCGACGTACTGGTCGTAGTCGGTCGGGGACTTGCGGTCGAACTTGGCCGCGTAGTCCTCTGGGACCGGGACGGTGATCGGCATCACCAGCGCGGCGGCCACGGTGACGGCCGTCGGGCGGTCGAGCTTGATCACGAGCGTCTGCGGGTCGGGGGTCTCGATGCCCTCGAGCATCTTCACGCCGTCCGTCGGCTCGTCGGGCGCGCCGACGATGTCGGAGAAGTAGGAGGTCGCATAGCCCGAGGGCACGTTCGCGCTGAACGCGCGCGACATCGCGTACTTGACGTCGGCGGAGGTGACGTCGCGGTTGACCGGCGGGGCGTACTTGATGCCCGGCTTGATCTTGACCGTGATCGTCTTGAGGTCCTCCGAGATCTGCGGCTCGCCGTCGGCCAGGTCCGGCTGCGCCTTCTCCGGCTGGTCCGGGCTGAAGGAGTACAGCGGCCGGTTGGTCGAGTACAGCACCTGATAGCCGAACGTGTAGTAGGACTGGCCCGGATCGAGGTAGTCGACGTCGGCCGCGGCCAGGAAGGTGAGAGCACCGCCCTGCTTGCCCTGGGCGGGAGCGCCGCCCTGGGTGTCACCGGAACCGCTGTCCTCGCTGTCCGAGCCGCCGCACCCTGCGGCCACGAGGGCCAGGATGGCGACCAGACCGAGCAGCAGCCCGCTCAAGCGGAGTCTGCGCATGTGGTGGGTCCTTTCTGTGGTTTGAGACATGGGAGGAGAGAGGGCGATCCGACTAGCGATCGCCCTTGGGGTTCAGCGCATCCTGCAGTCCGTCGCCCACGAGGTTGAACGCCAGCACGGTGAGCACCAGCGCCACGCCGGGGGCGAGCATGAACCACCACGCGATGTCGAAGATGTTGGTGGCCTCGGCGATCATCGCCCCCCACGTCGCCGTCGGGGGTTGGACCCCCACGCCGAGGAAGGACAGCGCCGCTTCGAACAGGATGTTGGTGGGGATGATCAGCGTCGTGTAGACGATGATCGGGGCCAGGAGATTGGGGAGGATCTCGCGGAAGATGATGCGCGTGTTGGAGGCCCCCAGCGAGCGGGCCGCCTCGATGAACTCCTTCTCGCGCAGCGACAGGACCTGCCCGCGGATGATGCGCGCGAAGTAGGGCCACTGGGCCAGGACGATCACGAAGATCACGACCGGCAGGCCCGGCTGGATCAGCCCGCCGAGGCAGCCGCCGCCGAACGAGCACGCCGCGCCGAGGCCGAGCGCCAGCAGCAGCACCGGGAAGGCGAGCATGACGTCCATGGCGCGCGAGAGGATCGTGTCGGTGATGCCGCGGTAGAAGCCGGCGACCATGCCGACGACGGTCCCGATGGCGACGATCAGCGTGGTGGCGATCAGCGCAACCTCGAGCGAGACGCGCGCGCCGTAGAGCGTGCGCGAGAACACGTCGCGGCCGATCTGGTCGACGCCGAAGATGTGCGCGGAGCTGGGGCCGTCCGGCAGGCCGAAGTCGTCGAGCGCGTCCGTGGACTGCACGTTCGGGTCCGGCGCGCCGAACAGGTCGACGAGCAGCGGAGCCGTCAGCGCGACCAGGACCAGCAGGACGATGAAGCTCGTCGCCGCGATCGCGACCTTGTCGCGGCGGAAGCGACGCCAGAAGAGCTGCAGGGGCGAGCGGGCGGTGATCGCGCGCTCTTCGCCGGAGAGGACGTCCTCGGGCGAGCCGCCAGAGCCTTCGGAGTAAAGCAGCTCGCTCGTGCCCGTGCTCATACGGTCGCCTGTCGGCTCGGTGCTGCAGTACCCAGCTCGTAACCCTCCCCCGGTCCGTGCCCCCGGGCGCGGACCAGCGTTTCGGACACCTCCAGCCGCGGCCTGCGAGGCCGCGACCGTGCTTCATTTCCCCCTGGAGGGCCGAAACCCTACTAGGTCGCTGCGCCGATCCCCGGCGGTCGGCCTACCGGCAGGTGAGCAGGTCACATCGGTGTGCCCTGCCCCGATCGGCGTATCCTGCCGACCCAGGCGAGCCCCGATAGCTCAGCCGGATAGAGCGACTCCCTCCTAAGGAGTAGGCCGCTGGTTCGAATCCAGCTCGGGGCGCTATGGACACTGGGTGAGGTGGGTAGGCCTGGCCGATGAGCCTGTTCGGACAGCTGGGTCGCGCCTACCTCGTCAACCGCCTGCTGCGTGGCGGCCGTCATCCGGGGCGGTACTCCGGCCGGTCGACGCGAGCGTACGGCCGGAGGCGCCGCGGTCGCGGCGGCTTCTTCGGACCGTTCCCGCACTACTCCGGGCGAACGCGCCGCGGGTCGCGCGTGTCCGTCTCCGGATGCTGTCTCCCCATCCCGCTCGGCGTGCTGGTCCTCGGCGCGCTGGCGGGCTCGGGCGTCCGCGCGCGGCCGGCCTCGCGCTGATGTTCTTCTTCTCGAACCGCCTGGGCTGTCTCGGCTCGCTGGCCGTCTCCGTCGTCGCGACGCTCGTGCTGCTGCTCGTCCTGGGCGTCATCAACCTGGATTGACCGCCCCGCCCGTCGATCCAGGTGGCGTCGCCTTCGTCCTCGGCGGCGGCGGCGGCCCGTTCGGCGCTCATGAGGTCGGCATGCTGCGCGCGCTGGTCGAGCGCGGCATCGTCCCGAACTTCGTGCTGGGTACGTCGGTGGGCGCGATCAACGGCGCGGCGGTGGCGGCCGACCCGAGCCCGGGCGGCATCGAGCGGCTGACCGGCATGTGGTCTGACATCGACCGCAGCGACGTCTTCGACGGGTCCGCGCTGCGCCGGCTGGCCACGCTCGCCCGCACGCGCACGCACCTGCACGGCAACGAGGCGCTGCGCGCGCTGCTGAGCGGCGCGCTGGGGAATGCTCGCATCGAGGACCTGGCGGTCCGGTTCCAGTGCGTGGCCGCGAGCATCGAGCGCGCCCGCGAGCACTGGTTCGCCGAGGGGCCGCTCGTCGACGCCGTGCTGGCCTCGGCCGCGGTGCCGGGCCTCCTGCCCCCCGTCGAGATCCGCGGCGAGCACTTCATCGACGGCGGCATCGTCAACAGCATCCCCGTGCGTCGCGCGGTCGAGCTCGGGGCGCGCCACATCTACGTCCTGCACGTCGGCCGTCTCGACCGGCCCCTCGAGCCGCCGCGCTGGCCGTGGGAGGTCGCCCTGGTGGCGTTCGAGATCGCTCGCCGGCACCGATTCATCGGCGATCTCGCCGCGCTCCCGGAGGGCATCGTCGTCCACGTCCTGCCGACCGGGCAGCAGGACCCGCCGCGCTACACCGACCTCTCGCAGTTCCGCTATCGCGAGACCTCGAACGTCCGTTATCGCATCGCCCGCGCCCGCGAGGCGTCGGCGCGCTATCTCGAGGCACACGGACTCGGAGCGCCCTGATGGGCGTGCCGCCGATCCTCGCCCGGCGCCTGGTCGTGGCGCCCATCGTCCTGCTCGTCGAGGCTGCGGTCGTCGTCGTGGCCCCGCTGCTCGGGCTGGTCGCAGCGGTGCTGTCGCCGCTCATCGAGGGGCGGCGGCTCCTCCGGCTGCAGGCGATCGCCGCCGGCTACGCCGCCCGTCACGTCGCGTGCACGATCGCGTGCCTGGGCCTGTGGGTCGCGAGCGGGTTCGGCCGGCACGCGGACTCGGCGCCCATCCAGCGCGCCCACTACGCCGTGCTGCGCTGGTTCGTGGGCGGGGTCTACCGCTCGGTGACCCGCCGGGCGTCCGTCGACGTGCGGGTCACCGAGTCCGAGGCGGCCGAGGAGGTGCTGTCCGCCGGCCGGCGGCCGGTCATCGTGCTGAGCCGGCACGCGGGCGAGGGCGACTCGCTGCTGGTCCTGCATCAGCTGCTGTGCCGGCACGGCCGGCGGCCGCGCGTGGTCCTGCACGAGGCGTTGCGGCTCGATCCCCTGATCGACGTGCTCGGCGAGCGGCTGCCCAACCGCTTCGTCGACCCGCGCGGCGGCGACACGGAGGTGGAGATCGCCGCCATGACGGCGGACGTCAGCGACGATGGCGCGGTGCTGATCTTCCCCGAGGGCGGCAACTTCTCGCCCGCCCGCCGCCGGCGGGGGATCGAGCGGCTCGAGCAGGCCGGCCACGACGAGGAGGCTGCGTGGGCGCGCGCGATGGAGCATGTCTGCGCGCCCCGGCCCGGCGGCGCGCTGGCCGCGCTCGGGGCCGCACCGCACGCCGACGTGGTCTTCGTCGGCCACGTCGGGGTGCCGATCGGCCTACGGGACCTCTGGCGCCTGCTGTCGGCCGACCGGACCGTGCAACTGCGGCTCTGGCTCGTGGGCGCCGACGAGGTCCCGGCCGACCGCGACGAGCAGATCGACTGGCTCTTCGGCTGGTGGCGCACGCTCGACCGCTGGGTGGCCGAGCGCCAGGGGCCGGCCGTCGGCATCTAGACCAGCGCGCGCATGAGGGCGAACGCGCCGGCCGCCCCCGCGAAGGTGAGCACCGCGGGGCGGAGCCAGCCGTGCTCGAGCCGGGCGGCGACGCGGCGGCCGACCAGGAGGCCGGCGAAGGTGGCGGGGATGAGGGCGACGCCGAGCAGGAGCGGGCCGCGGGCGATCTGACCGGCCACCCCGACGGCGACGAGGGAGAAGACGACCCCGACCGCGAAGGCCAGCGAGATGGTGGAGCGCAGGACGGGGCCGGAGCGGTCGGCGTAGGCGAGCGCGAGGTAGGGGCCGCCGACGGCGCCGACGGTGCCCGCGACGCCGGAGGCGAAGCCGGCGGCGACCTCGACCGGCCGTGAGGTCGTGCGCACCCCGCGGAGCGCGCTGGCGAGCACGGCGAGCAGCAGGAAGCCGCCCGCCGCCGCCGCGATGAAGGTCGTGCCGGCCACCGTCAGCATCCAGGCGCCGAGCACGGTCCCGGGCACGCGCCCGGCGGTCATGCGCGCGAAGCCGCCACGGTCGAGCGCGTGGCGCTCGGCGAAGGCCTGCACGAGCACCATCGGCGTGGCGACGGCGAGCGCGGTGACCGGCACCGCCTCGGGCGCGACCAGCAGCAGCGCCGGGACCATGACGAGCGCGTAGCCGAACCCGATCGCGCCCTGGACCGCCGCGCCGCCGGCGGCGGCGAGCGCGCACAGGACCAGCTCCAGGAGCGACACGTCGAGCGCTTCGAGCACCGTTCGAGTGTGGCGAGCGCCGAGCGCGACCGCGTGTGCGGCTGGCGCGCGCCGGACGTCGAGCGTCGTGTTCGTCCGGCTGAGGCGGCCGAAGTCGCACCGCTCAGGCGCGGTCGGGGCGCTCCGGGTAGACGTCGTCGATCGTGGCCAGCGCCTCGTAGGGCGCGTCGCCGGAGGCGAGGGCGATGGCGGCGGCGCCCCCGGCCAGGCGGTCGAGCACCGAGACCACGCCGCAGACCTCGAGGCCCTGGGCGCGGACCGCCTCGATCGCCTGGACCGTCGAGCCGCCCGTGGTCACGACGTCCTCAACGATCAGGCAGCGCTCGCCCGGCTCGAGCGGCGGCCCCTCGACCCGCCGCTGCAGCCCGTGCGCCTTGGCCTCCTTGCGCACGAAGAACGCCTTGACGTCCGCGCCGCCGGCCAGCGCCGCGCAGGCGGGCGCGTCGGCGCCGAGCGTGAGGCCGCCGACCGCGGTCGCCTCCCGCTCGCGCGCGAAGCCGGCGACCAGCTCGGCCAGCGCCATGAAGCCGGCCGGGCGCAGGATCGCCCGCTTGGCGTCCACGTAGTACTGGGCCGTCGCGCCGGAGGTGAGCGTCACCTCGCCGATCTGCAGGGCGTGCAGGCGCAGCTGCGCGACGAGCGTCTCCCGGGCGGGCACGCACCCAATGCTACGGCGAGCCCCGGCCGTACACTCCCGCCGCGTGGAGCACGCCTTCGGCCGCGCGGCGCCCTTCGCGATCGGCGTCGAGGAGGAGCTGCTGCTCGTCGACGCGCGCACGCTCGCGCTCGACCACGACGCCAGCGCGCTGCTCGCCCGCCTGGGCGGGCGCGCCAAGCCGGACCTCTACGAGGCGGAGGTCGAGACGGCCTCGCCGATCTGCACCGACGCCGTGGAGGCGACCGCCGCCCTCGGCGAGATCCGCGCCGCGCTGCGCGCGGCGGGCGCCACGCCGCTGGGCGCCGGCATCCACCCCGACGGCGCGTTCGGAGAGGCCCCGCACGTCCCCGGAGAGCGCTACGACGCCATCGCGGAGACGATGCGCGGCCTGGTCCGCCGCACGCCGACCTGCGCGCTGCACGTCCACGTCGGCATGCCGGACCCGGCCACCGCGATCGCGGCGTTCAACGGCGTGCGCGCCTTCCTGCCGCTGCTGCAGGGCCTCGCCGCCCACTCCCCGTTCTGGCACGGCCTCGACTCGGGCTTCGCCAGCGCCCGCGCCCAGCTCTTCCGCGGCTTCCCGCGCGCCGTGATCCCGCCGGCGTTCGAGGACTACGGCGCCTACGAGGCCTACGTCGAGGACTGGCTGCGGGCGGGCGACGTCCCCGACTACACGTACCTGTGGTGGGACCTGCGGCCGCACCCGCGGCTCGGCACCGTCGAGCTGCGCGCGATGGACGCCCAGTCGCGCCTCGGCGCGGTGGCGGGCCTCGCCGCGCTCGTGCACGGCCTCGCGCTCGCGTACGCGCACGGGAACGGGCCGCCCGAGTCGCCGCCCGGCCCCGCCCTGCTTGAGACCTCGTTCCGCGCCGGCCGCGACGGCCTCGCGGCGACGATCTGGTGGCGCGACGGCCTGCGCCCGCTGCGCGAGGTCGCCCGGGAGGCGCTCGCGCTCGCGCGCGTCCATCTCGACGACCCCGCCCCGCTCGAGCAGGTCGAGCGGATCCTGCGGGAGGGCAACGGCGCCGACCGGATGCGAGCCGCCTACGCGGAGGGCGGGATGCGCGCGCTGCTCGAGCGGCTCGTGGCCGAGACCGCCGCGCCCTGACCGGCGCGCGCGAGGGCCGTCCCGATCAGCACGACGGGCCCGACGCTCGAGGCCACGAGCGCCAGGATCGCCCACGCGGGCAGCGACTTCGTGAAGCCGAAGGAGATGGCGTTGTTGAGGGCGTGCAGCGCCATGCAGGGGATCAGCGACCCCGTCCTCCAGTACAACAGGCAGAGCAGGACGCCGAAGCCGACGAGCACCGCGACGCCCAGCAGCGGCGCCCCCGGCAGGTGGATCACGCCGAAGATGGCTCCGGTCACGGCCGCGGCCAGGCCGACCCCGATGCGGCCCGCGAGCGCGCTGAACAGGAACCCGCGGAAGAAGAACTCCTCGGCGACCGGCGCGACGAGGCAGGTGAGGACGCCGAAGCCGATCAGCACGGCGACGTCCCGCGTCTCGCGCAGGTCGCGCACGAGATCCTGCTCGGGCGGCTCGCCGAAGATGCCGAGCAGGAGGATGTTCAAGATCCAATAGGTCACGTAGGCGGCCAGCATCCACTGCAGCGCGGTCCCTAGCGCGACGGGACGGAAGCCGAACATCCGCGGCGTGGCGCGCCCGAGCACCGCCGTCACGGCGAACACGGCGGCGCCCACCAACAAGGCGTCCTGGATGACGGTGAGGCCGATCAGCAGGCCGTCCGGCGTCGACTCGGTGTCGGCGCCCGGGTCGGCCACGAGCCAGACCGCGGTCGCCACCGCGCCGAGCACGAGGATCGCGATCACCGCGGCGAGCATCGCGGCGAACGGGACCCACGGTGGCAGCGCGAGCCAGCCGTCCTGTCGCGCGCGCTCCGGCGGCTCGTCGGGCGGCACCCGCTCGGGCGGAAGGCCCTCCGGGAGCTCGGGGCGAGCCGGCGGCGCGGAGCCGAAGCCGGAGGGAGGCGGGAAGCTCGTCACTCGACCAGGGAGGTTAGGACCACAGGCGCGCGAGCTCGGCCAGCGAGCGGATGACGGGCGCGCCGCCGGGGGCCGCGGGCGACCCGCCGGCGCCCGCTCCGGCGGTGCCCTCGCGCGCGAGCAGCACCGCGCGCAGTCCGGCGGCCAGCGCGCCCTCCACGTCGGCCTCCGGCGAGTCGCCGACGTGGCACGCCTCCGCGGCGCCGGCGCCCGCCAGCGCCAGGCCGTGCGCGAAGATGGCCGGATCCGGCTTGGCCGCGCCGACCTCGGCCGACGCCACCGCTCCGTCGACCAGCTCCGCGAGGCCCGTCTCGGCCAGCCGCTCGTGCAGCGACACGTCCCAGTTGGAGACGACGACGAGCCGGAGCCCGCGCCGCCGCAGCGCGGTCAGCGCCTCCCGGGCCTCGGGGTAGGCGACGAAGCGCAGCGAGTCCAGCAGCGCCGCCGTCAGCGCCTCGCCGTCCGCGCAAGCCGCGGGCGCCGGCAGCGCCGGCCGCATCGCCTCGGCGCTCGCCCGCCGCAGCGCGGCCAGACCGGCCTCGTCGGAGCCCTCGTGCAGGTGCGCCCGGTAATGGGCGATCTCGGCCCGGATCGCCCGCGCCGCGGCTGCCGCCCCCACGTCGACCCCGAGCCCCGCGCGCAGCGCGGCGCGCAGCAGCGGCGCGGGCGGCTCGAACGTGAGCAGGGTGCCCATCGCGTCGAGCAGGAGGGCTTTAGGCTGCCACGCCATGTCCGGCGGTGATGTTGGCAGCGAGGTCGCGGGCTTCTGGTCTCAGAACGACTGGGTCCGGGCGCTCGTCACGCTCGCCATCTGGGTCCTGATCGCCTTCCTCGTGGACCGCTGGTTCGCCGCGCGCGGGCGCAAGCTCGCCGGCCGCGTGCTGCGCGGCGGGGTCTCCCAGCAGGCGGACACGCGGCTGCGCTTCGTGCGCCGGCTCGTGTGGCTGCTGATCCTGCTGATCGGCGTCCTCAGCGCGCTCTCGCAGTTCGCGGGGCTGGGCCGGGTCGCCGCCAGCGTGCTGGCCTCGGGCGCCCTGGCCGCGGCGATCGTCGGCTTCGCCGCCCGCCAGACGCTCGCCAACCTCGTCGCCGGGATCATGCTCGCCGTCACCCAGCCGCTGCGCGTCGGCGACTGGGTCACCTTCGAGGAGCACTACGGCCTGGTCGAGGACGTGCGGCTGAACTTCACCGTGCTGCGCACGCTGGGCGAGCAGCGGATCGTGATCCCCAACGAGCGCCTGGCCAGCGGCATCCTCCAGAACGACACGCTCGAGACCGACGCAGTCGGGCTCGACGTCCAGCTGTGGCTCGCGCCCGAGGCCGACGTCGAGCGCGCCCTCGCCTCGCTGCGCGCCCACACCGACCAGACGGTCACGGTCGCCGAGTCGACCGTCGAGGGTGTCCGGCTGACCGTGGGCGGGGAGCGGGTGCCGCCGCGCGAGCGCCCGGGGCGCGAGGCCGAGCTGCGCGAGGCGTGCCTGACGCGGCTGCGCGCCGACGGCCTCTGAGCGCAAGCCGGCGTGCACCGGCGAGGGTTCCGCGGCCCGAGGGCGAACCCGGAAGGCGCCTCTACACTCGAACGTCCGCCGCATGAGCCGCTCCCAACGAACCAGGCTGAGCCGAAGCCATCGCGGCCGCCCGCGCAACAAGGCCCTGCTCGGGGTCGTGCTCGTGCTCGTCGTGGTCGGCATCGCGGGGCTGAGCGCCGTCGGCTACGTGGTCTCCGTCGCCGCGTCGGCGCCGGCGCTCTCCACGCTGAAGGAGCGCGACCCCGGCTCCAACTCCGAGGTGCTGGCCGCCGACGGCTCGCGGCTCGGTTTCATCCAGGCCTCCGAGCTGCGCCTGCCGGCCGAGAGCGAGGAGTTCCCCCAGGTGCTCAAGGACGCCACGGTCGCGATCGAGGACCGCCGCTTCTACCAGCACGAGGGCATCGACTACGAGGGGATCGTGCGCGCCGGCGTGCAGAACCTCGTCAACCAGGAGACCGTGCAGGGCGGCTCGACGATCACGATGCAGCTGGCGCGCAACCTCTACATCACCAAGGAGCGCACCTACGAGCGCAAGATCCGCGAGGCCAAGGTCGCCGAGGAGATCGAGAACGAGCACTCCAAGGAGTGGATCCTCTCCAAGTACCTCAACACCGTCCCCTACGGCACCGTCGGCGGGCAGTCGGCGATCGGCGTCAAGGCCGCGGCGCGCATCTACTTCAACAAGCGCCTCGGCCAGCTGACGCTGCGCGAGGCGGCGCTGATGGCCGGGCTTCCGCAGGCGCCCTCGCTGTACTCGCCGCTGCGCAGCCGCGGCGCCGCCAAGGCCCGCCGCGACGACGTGCTGCGCGAGATGGCCCGCTCGGGCATGATCTCGACGGAGCTGGCCGAGCGCACGATGCGCCGCGGCCTCGGCCTCGACCCCTCCACGTACTTCACCCGCCGGCGCGAGAGCTACTTCTTCGACTACGTCAAGGACGAGCTGCTCAAGGAGTACGGCGCCAAGACGGTGCGGCTCGGCGGCCTGGAGGTGCGCACCACGGTCGACCTGGACAAGCAGCAGCAGGCGCGCGAGGCGATCACGGCGCGCCTGGGCGACGTCGGGCCGTCCTCGGCGATCGTCACCATCGACCCGAAGAACGGCTACATCGAGGCGATGGCGTCCTCCGCCGCCTACGGCGAGTCCAAGTTCAACCTCGCCGCGCAGGGCCGCCGGCAGCCGGGGTCCGCGTTCAAGGTGATGGCGTTGATGGCGGCGCTGCGCAACGGCGTCGACCCGGATGCCACGACCTACGTCTCGCGGTCGCCGATCAAGTTCGACGCGCCCGAGTACGACGGCCCGCCGTTCGAGGTCAAGACCTACTCCGGCAGCGGGCTCGGCAACGTCAGCCTGCGCCGCGCCACGCTGGCCTCCGACAACTCGGTCTACATCCAGCTCGCGCTCGACCTCGGGCCCGAGAAGGTCGCGCAGGCGGCGTGGGACATGGGCATCCGCTCGAAGCTCGAGTCGCTCCCGGCCGAGACGCTCGGCGGGCTCGGCAACTGCTGCTCGCCGCTGGAGATGGCCAACGCCTACGCGACGATCGCCTCCGGCGGCATGCGCAACCGCCCGACCGCGATCACCAAGGTCACGTTCCCGGACGGGCGCTCAGAGCTGCCGGACCGCTGGAAGGTCAAGCGGACGCGAGCGTTCGAGGACGGCGTGACGGCGAAGGCGACCGAGATCCTCGAGCAGAACATCCAGGGCGGCACCGGTGGCAAGGCCACGATCGGCTGCCCGGCCGGCGGCAAGACCGGCACGACCGACAACAACACCGACGCGTGGTTCGTCGGCTTCACGCCGCGGCTGTCGACGGCGGTCTGGGTCGGCTACCCGAAGGACAACCGCACCGAGATGAGCGGTCTGTACTACGGCGCCAACGTGGACGGCGGCACGTTCCCGGCGGAGATCTGGGGCACGTACATGAAGGAGGCCGTGGGCGGCTTCTGCGGTGACTTCGAGGCTGCCGAGACGGCCTTCGTGGCCTCGCCGTTCTTCGGCGAGTACTCCACCTCGGGCGGCGGCGAGGGCACGGAGGGCGGCTACGACGAGACCGACTCCACCTTCGCGCCGGCGGTCCCGGAGGCGCCGGAGACCGAGGCGCCGGAGGAGGACGCGGGCGCGGAGGACACCGGCGGAGCGCTGGAGGAGCAGCCGGACGAGGGATTCGACCCGGACGCCTACGAGGCCCCGCCGCAGCCCGCGCCGGGCGACGATGGAGCCGACGGCGGGACCCAGGCGCCCGGGTGATCGTGGCGCCCGCGCCCTGACCTGGCGCCTCCGACTGGTATAACCCGCTCCGTCCAGCACCGTCGATCCGGCGGTGGGAAGCATGCGGGAAGGCAGTGCCCCGAATGGCAGCACCACCTCGCGCATCGAGTTCACAGTGAGGAGGTGTTGGGATTGGCTACCGGTGTCGTGAAGTGGTTCAGCGACGAGAAGGGCTTCGGGTTCATCACCCCCGATGACGGGGGGAAGGACGCGTTCGTGCACTTCTCCGGGATCGCGGGCGACGGGTTCCGCACGCTCGCCGAGGGCGCCAGGGTCGAATACGAGCTCGGCGAGGGCGCGAAGGGCCCCCAGGCATCCGACGTGCGGGTCATCTGACTTGGCGAAGGAAGAGAAGGTCGAATTCGAGGGCGAGGTCGTCGAGGCGCTGCCGAACGCCATGTTCAAGGTACAGCTCGACAACGGCCACGAGGTGCTCGGCCACGTCGCCGGCAAGATGCGCCGGTTTCGCATCCGCATCCTGCCCGGTGACCGGGTGCGCGTGGAGGTCTCTCCCTACGACCTCAACCGCGCCCGCATCGTCTACCGCCACCGCTGAGCACCCCCGTCGACAGCGGCCGGCGGGCTGACCCGTGGGCGAGCGCTCGCTGATCGAGGCGATCGCCGCGACGCTGCGGCGGCGCGAGGGCTCGCGCGTGGTCCGCTGGCTGGGCGACGACTGCGCCGTGGTGCGCGCCGGCGGCTTCGCCGCCGTCTCCGTCGACGTGATGGTCGACGGCGTGCACTTCCGGCTCGGGCGCGGCTGCTCGGCCGCCGACGCCGGCTGGCGCGCGCTCGCCGGCGCGCTGTCGGACGTCGCCGCGATGGGCGCGGAGGCGGGCGAGGCCTACCTCTCGGTCGTGCTGCCGCCAGGGATGGCCGACGCGGACGTGCTGGCCGTGCACGAGGGCGCCGAGGCGCTCGCGGCACGGACGGGCGTGACGATCGCCGGCGGCGACCTGGTCTTCGCCCCCACCCACCCACCCACCCGCCGCCCCGCCCTCACCCTGGCCGTCACCGTCGTCGGCTGGGCGGACGCCGCCGAGGCGCTGGTGGGCCGCGACGGGGCGCGGCCGGGCGACCTCGTCGGGGTGACCGGCGGGCTCGGCGCGCCGGCCGCGGGGCTGGCGGTGCTCGACGGACGCATCGAGGGCCCACCCGGCCTCGTGCAGGCCTACCTGCGCCCGCAGCCTCGGCTCGCCGAGGGCCGCGCCCTGGCGGCGGCTGGGGCGAGCGCGATGCTCGACGTCTCCGACGGGGTGGCCTCGGACGCCATGCGGCTCGCCGAGCAGAGCGCCCTCGCGCTCATGCTCGACGCCCGCACGCTCCCGCTCGCGCCCGGCGTCGCCGCGGCGGCCGCCGCGCTCGGCCGCGACCCCGCCGAGCTGGCCGCCACCGGCGGCGAGGACTACGAGCTGCTGGTGTGCGTCGCGCCCGCGCGCCGGGCGGCCGCGGAGGGGGCGGCCGCCGGCGCGGGGCTGACGTGGATCGGACGCACGGTGGAAGGGGCACCGGCCGTCCGCTGGGAGGGCGCCCCACCGGCCGCGGAGGGCTGGCGGGGGTTCGAGCACTGAGGCACACGGCGCTCAACGCCGCGTGTCGGCCTCCGAGGACGGCCGGCCCGCGAGCAGGCGCGCGACGATCGCCGCGGCGACCTTCGTCGGGTCCACGGCGTAGGCGTCGCGCTCGACGAGCGCGCGGATCTCCTCCACCTTCGTCATGGTGCTGGTCTCACGGTCGCCGCGGACGTCACGTCCGAAACGGGTTCTCGTGGTGTCGGTGGGCTGCCGGAGTGCGAGGGCCGTCATGCAAGGAGCATCGACACCGTCCGCGGATCCGACCATGGGGTGTGCGCCCTAACCCTCGCTTGACGCTGCGCCGGCCGGCACGACGCGCACCTGCCGCGCGAACACGACGATCCGCTGCGCGGCCGAGTAGAGCGGGTGGCAGGCGGAGAGGATCAGGCGGTCGAAGCCGACGCGGTCGGTGACCTCGGTCGCCGTCGGCGGCACGATGCGCGTGCGCTCCACGCGGTACTCGAAGCGCCCGTATGGCATCGCCAACTCGATCCGGTCGCCGCGGCGCAGCCCGTCGACGTCGTGGAACGGCGCCCCGTAGGTGGTGCGGTGGCCGGCGATCCCGACCGTGCCGCGCTGCCCGGGCAGCGGCGTGTCGGGGTAGTGGCCCGGCCCCGTCCGCAGCGCGGCCGCGCCCGTGCCGGCGACGAACACCTGCGAGACGCCGATCGAGGGCATCCGGATCCGGCCGAGCGGGTCACCGGCACGGCTGCGGCGCCCGAGCGCCCGCGCCGCGAACGCGACGCGGCGCCCCTCGTCGAGGGCGGCGAGCGCGCGCCGGTCGACCGCCGCCACCGGCGCCCGCTCGAGCTGCGCGAGCCGGTCCTCGAGCCGCCCCTGCTGGACCCGGCCGTAGAGGGCCGAGACCGGCTCCTGCCACAGCAGCGTGATCGCGGCGTCGGCGAGCAGCAGCGCGCCGACCGTGATCAGCAGCGTCGAGATCCGGCGCCTCATCGCCGCAGCGCGGACTCCGTGCCGCCGAGCGAGCCTGGCCCCGCGTACCCTGCCGGCCCGCGCGTGCGCAACCGCTCCGGCTCGGCCTGCGCCGCCAGGCGCCCGCGCACCCGCACCACCTTCAGCAGGCCCGCCAGGCAGGCCAGCCAGAGCGCGACGACGAGGACGGCGGCCGGTGACACGTGGCCGTTCGCGGTGATCAGCGTCGCCAGCCAGGCGAGCGCGAGCGGGTCGAGCCCGAAGGCGCGGGCGTAGTGCAGCGCCACCAGGGCCGGGAGCAGGAGCCCGCCCACCACCGGCAGCGCAGCGGCGAGCCCGCGCAGGCGCGAGCCCGGCGAGGCCGCCAGCAGCCACAGGTGCGCGGCCGGGAGCAGCAGCGCGGCGGCGTACGGGTTGGCGAGCCACACCAGCGCCGCGAGGCCCGTCACCACGAGCCCGGTGGCGGCGCCCAGGCCGCCCGCGGCCGCGCTCCCCGGCACCGCCAGCCGGCGTAGCAGCAGCGGGCGCACGCCGAACCAGCCGACCGCCGCCACCACGGCGGTCGAGGCGAGCGCGACCGCGCCCGCGGTGTCCAGCGGATAGGCGTCGGGGAGCACCGGCGCCGCCGGGACGGCGAGCGCGCCGGTCGCGCCGAGCACGCGCAGCCACAGCCACGCCAGCAGCGGGGCCACCGCCCCGGCGGCGATCCAACCGGCCCAGCGCGCGGCCGGCAGGCGGCGCCGACGCGCGCGGAACCAGGCGTCCAGCGCCGTGAGCAGCGCCGGCAGCAGCAGCGTCCCGACCAGCAGCCGCACCGCCCAGTCGGGCAGCACGTTACGCATCGTGACGATCCCGTCCGGGCCCGACGCGAAGGCGGCGCGCTCGTCGTCGAGCGGGCCGGCGCCGTCGATCGCGGTGACGGCGCGCAGCACGCCGCGGCCGAACGTGGCCAGGCGAGCGCGCGAGACCTCCTCCTGCGGCCGCGCGCCCAGCTCCCCAGAGGCGCCGACCAGCAATGCGGGCAGCCCCTCGGCCGCCACCACGCCCTGCTCGGACACGGTCAGCGGGACCGCGCGGCGGATCCACTGGCCGGACGCGTGCGCGCCGCCGGGGTTCGGCGCCACTTCGCCGCGCAGCGCGGCCTCGACCGTCCGCTGGAGCGCCAGCGGCGCCGGCCCGGCCGCAGTCGACCACGGCACCACCCACGGCTTGTGGACCCGATCGCCGGCCATGTCGCCCAGCACGAGCACGGCGTCGACGGGATCGGCGGCGGCCTCGCGCGCCCACGCGCGCGCCCCCGCGAAGCCGGTGGTGGCGCCCGAGGTCGAGACGAGCACGAGCGTCTTGCGCGGGTCGCGGCGGCGGAACAGCCGCGCCAGCTCGAGCAGGGTCGCCGTGGCCGACAGCTGCGCGCGGGCGGGTGCGGCGAGCGCGTCGCGGCTCGCGAGCACCACGATCCGGCGGCTGGAGAGGCCGGGGCGCACGCCGACCACCGTCTCCAGCGCCTCCCCGCCCGCCGGCCGGCTCCTGCGGGTCACCTCGAAGGCCGCCCGGCGCGTCCGCCCTTCCCGCTGGCCGAGCACCCGCGCGACGCGGTCGGCCAGCCGCTCGTCGCCCACGGAGCCGGGGCTGCGCTGCGGGAACGCGCGGGCCAGCTCGTTCAGCGAGTTGCGTCGCGGGCGGGTGCCGTCGCCGAAGGCGACCGCGACGTCGAAGGCGTCCGCGGCGAGCGGCGACGTCGCGGGCGCCGGGCGGTCGGCCAGCGAGAACGCGGCCATGAACATCGCCACCAGAGCGGGGACGAAGGCGGCCCTGTAGACCCGGACGTCGAGCACCTAGTGGGTCTCCGCGTGATCCCGGGCGTCGTCCCGGGGGTCGCCGGCGGCGCCAGGCGAGGACGCAGGCCTGGCACAGTGGCGGAGCCACGGGCCTGGCCGAGGACAAAGCCTGGCGGCGAGCGGCGGCCGTCGGGGCACGTTCGGGGTCGCGTGGAGGCCCACACCTAGACGGTACCGGCGGGGGTCCCGTCTATCCTCGGGTCGCAGAGGTCATGGCCGACCGTGCACCGCGCATCCTGCTGGTCGACGACGAGCAGCCGATCCAGACGCTGCTCTCCTTCCCGCTGCAGCGCGACGGCTACGAGGTCGTGCAGGCCTCCGACGGCCGCGAGGCGCTGACGCGCTTCTCCGAGCAGTCCTTCGACCTCGTCGTGCTCGACGTGATGATGCCGCGCATGGACGGCCTCGAGGTGTGCCGGCGCCTGCGCGCCCGCTCCTCGGTGCCGATCATCATGCTCACGGCCAAATCCGAGGAGATCGACAAGGTCCTCGGGCTGGAGCTGGGCGCCGACGACTACATCACCAAGCCGTTCTCGATGCGCGAGTTCCGCTCGCGCGTGAAGGCGGCGCTGCGGCGCTCCGGCATGGCGCAGGCCGACGAGGACGCCGAGCGGCCCGTCGAGGCGCGCGGCCTGCGGATCGACCCCGCCAAGCGGACGGTCACGCTCGGCGGCGGCGCGGTCGCCACCACCTTCGTCGAGTTCGAGATCCTCAACGCGCTCGCCCGCAGCCCGGGGCGCGTGTTCACCCGCGACATGCTGCTGGCGCGCGTGTGGGGCGACTCCGCGTACCGCGACCCGCGCACGATCGACGTCCACATCCGCCACCTGCGCGAGAAGATCGAGCGCGACGCCAAGGAGCCGGACTTCATCTTCACGGTGCGCGGCGTCGGCTATCGCTTCCGCGACGAGGAGTAGGCCCGTCGTGCTCGGGATGCGGTCGCTGCGCAACCGGCTGGCGGCCGTGTTCGGGCTGATCGTGCTCGGCGCGATCGGGACCGTGTACCTGTCGACGATCCCGCGCCTGGAGGACCGCCTCACGGCGCAGAAGCTCGAGGCGCTCCAGCGCGACGCCCGCCAGGCCGCCGCCGGCCTGACGACCACGTTCCCGCCCTTCAGCGACAGCGAGCGCCGGCTGCTCGGCCGGCGGGTGACCGCGACCGCCTCGCGTGCGAGCGCCGAGGTGCTGCTGATGGAGCCGCTGGAGGGCCCCCCGGCGGGGCTCTCGCTGACCGTGGACTCCTCCCCCAACGGCGGCGTGCGCTTCGAGGAGATCACCGGGCTGGCGATCGAGGCGCTCACCTCCGGGCGTCCCCAGATGGCGACGCGCAGTACCGGCGTCGGGACCCAGGCGATCGCCGCCGAGCCGCTGATGCGGGATCGCGAGGTGGTCGGGGTGTCGGTGTTCGCGGACGCGCTCGCCGACGTGGAGGCCAACGTCAGCGTGATCCGCCGCCAGATCCTGATCTCCGGCGCCGCGGCGCTCGTGATCGCGCTGCTGGCCGGCTATCTCGTCGCGCGCGCGCTCTCCCTGCGCGTCAAGCGCTTGGAGCGGGCGGCGCGCAAGGTGTCCGCGGGCGACTTCACCGACCCCATCCGCGCCGACTCCGACGACGAGCTGGGCCAGCTGGCGGCCGCCTTCGACGACATGCAGAACCAGCTCGCGCAGCTCGACCGGGCGCGCAAGCAGTTCATCGCCTCCGCCTCGCACGAGCTGCGCACGCCGATCTTCTCGCTCGGCGGCTTCCTCGAGCTGCTGGCCGACGAGGAGCTGGACGAGGAGACGCGGCGGTCGTTCCTGGAGCAGCTCCAGGGCCAGGTCGAGCGGATGCGCAACCTCGCCACCGAGCTGCTCGACCTCTCACGGCTGGAGGCGGGGGCACTGGAGCTGCGGCCGGAGACGACCGACGTGGGCCAGCTCGCCCGCGAGGTCGCCGCCGAGTTCACCCCCGCCGCGGCCCGTCACCAGGCCGACGTGCGGCTCGAGCTGGGCCGCGAGCCGATCGAGCTGGAGTGCGACCCTGAGCGCGTCGCCCAGGTGCTTCGTATCCTGCTCGACAACGCGCTCGTGCACACTCCTGAGGGGACGGGTGTGCGAGTTTCGGCGGCACGCGCGAACGGGCACGTCCGGTTGGAGGTCTCCGACCGCGGCCTCGGGATCAAGCGACAGAACATGCCTCACATCTTCGAGCCCTTCTTCACCTCCAACGACGACGCGCAGGGCGCGGGGCTCGGGCTCGCGATCGCGCGCGAGCTGGCCGACCGCATGCACGGCGAGCTGACGGTGCGCTCCGTGCCCGGCCGCACCACCTTCTCGCTGGAGCTGCCCTTATGACCCGGCGCCGGCTCGCCGCGGGTGGATGCGCGCTCGCCCTGGCGCTCGGCGGCGGCACGCTCGCCGGCTGCGGCCTCGGCGGCGACGACGAGGGCGGCGGCGACGACGGGGGCGCCGCCCAGGAGCCCACGACGACTACGACGCGCGTGCAGGTCGTCGAGGGCCAGGGCGGCCGCGGTGGCAAGGGCATCGACTCGCGGGCGATCTTCGAGAACGAGGGCCAGGGCGTGGTCACGGTCATCTCGCTGTTCGGCTCCGGCGGGCTGGAGTCGATCGCCGGCGGCGGCGGTGGCGTCGGCTCCGGCTTCGTCCTCAACGGCGAGGGCGAGGTCGCCACCAACGCGCACGTCGTGACGCAGGGCGAGGGCGGGGACGTCCAGCGCGCCCGCGAGGTCTACGTCGAGTTCGCCGACGGCAACCGCGTGGAGGCCGAGATCGTCGGCCAGGACCCCAACGCGGACATCGCGCTGCTGAAGGTCGACCCTGCCGGCCTGACGCTGCGCGCGCTGCCGCTCGGCTCCAGCGCCGACGTGAAGACCGGCGCGCCCGTGGCCGCGATCGGCTCGCCGTTCGGCGAGCGCCAGTCGCTCTCGGTCGGCGTCGTCTCGGCCGTCGACCGCGACATCCAGTCGCTCAACGGCGACTTCGCGATCCCCGGCGCGATCCAGACCGACGCGGCGATCAACCCCGGCAACTCGGGCGGCCCGCTCGTCGACGCCGACGGCCGGGTGATCGGCGTCAACCAGCAGATCAAGAGCACCTCCGGCGGCGGCGAGGGCGTCGGCTTCGCCGTCCCGGTCGACATCGTCAAGCGCTCGCTCGGCGCGCTGCGCGAGACGGGCGACGCCGAGTACGCCTACCTCGGCGTCGGCTCGGTGCCGCTGTACCCGCAGCTCGTCGAGCGCTTCGACCTGTCGGTCGACCGGGGTGCGTGGGTCCAGGACGTGCAGTCGGGCTCCCCCGCCGCTCGCGCCGGCATCCGCCCCGGCCGCGGCGACGTGCGCTTCCAGATCCAGTCCTACGCGCAGGGCGGCGACATCATCACGAAGGTCGAGGGCAAGCCGATCGCCGACGCCAACGACCTCTCGGCCATCGTCGCCCAGTTCCAGCCGGGCAAGGAGGTGACCGTCGAGGTGCACCGCGGCGGCGACACCGAGCAGGTCGAGGTCGAGCTCGGCGAGCGGCCGCTGTCCGCGCCGGGCGCCGGAGGCTGAGCGGGATGACCGACCGGGCGCCGCTCGTGCTCGTCTCCAACCGCGGGCCGGTGACCTACCAGGACGACGGCTCCGTCAAGCGCGGGTCCGGCGGCCTGGTGACCGCGCTGACCGGGCTGGCCTCGCATCGCGACGCCGTCTGGATCGCCTCGGCGATGTCCAGGGGCGACGTCGAGGTCACGCGCGAGCACGGCGGCCGCCCGTTCGAGGTGGAGGAGCCGGAGGGCGGCCTCTTCCGCGTGCGCTTCGTCGAGTCCGACGACGAGGCCTACGACCGCTTCTACAACATCATCGCCAACCCGCTGCTGTGGTTCATCCAGCACTACCTGTGGGACCAGAGCAACGCGCCGGACATCCGCCGCCACGAGGTCGAGGCGTTCGAGCACGGCTACAAGGCCGTCAACGAGGACCTCGCGCGGGCGCTGCTGGAGGAGATCGAGGGCCTCGAGGCGCCGGTCGTGATGGTCCACGACTACCACCTCTACACGCTCCCGGCGATCATCCGGCGCGAGAAGCCGGATGTCTTCCTGCACCACTTCATCCACATCCCGTGGACCCAGCCCGATGCCTGGCGCGTGCTGCCG
>Ga0136617_10001486_pt1 | contig 20820 bp, 20 predicted proteins | sample AntDrymUQ3222106_2_FD_129672 | JGI IMG/M metagenome (GOLD analysis project Ga0136617, IMG submission 129672) | Polar desert sand microbial communities from Dry Valleys, Antarctica - metaG UQ322 (21.06) | ecosystem: Environmental > Terrestrial > Soil > Desert | place: Antarctica: Dry Valley...
CCATTTACCTGGGCGAAGGCGCCTACGGCGTGCAGGCCGCGGCGCGCCACTACTTCGGCATCGACGCCGCCCGCCTGCGATTGCCGCAGGCGGCGCTGCTGGCCGGGCTGATCCGTTCCCCAGAGACCAACTCCCCCTCACGACACCCCGTCGCAGCACGCGCGGCCAGGCGTCGCGCCCTCGCCGGCATGGTGGCCACCGGCGCGATCGGACCTCGTAGGGCGCGGTGGGCCGCTGGCCAGCCCCTCGGGGTCCGGGCCAGGGCGGCTTCTCCCACCACCCGGTACCCGTACTTCGTCGAGTACGTCAAGCGCGTGCTGCTGGCCAACCCCGCGCTGGGACCCGACGAGGCCAGCCGCGTGAGCGCCCTGTACCGCGGCGGCCTGCGCATCCACACGAGCATCGATCCGAACCTGCAGGCCAAAGCCGAGGCGGCGGCCAGCGCGCATCTTCCCGACAACAGCGACCCTGAGGTCGCCATCGCCGTCATCCGGCCCCGCAGCGGCCGCGTGGTGGCGGCGGTGGGCGGACGGGACTTCCGCCGGCTGCAGTTCGACCTGGCGACCCAGGCTCACCGCCAGCCCGGCAGCGCCTTCAAGACCTTCGCCCTAGTGGCGGCCCTGCGCAGCGGCATGCGCTTGGACGATCTGATGGACAGCGGCTCGGCAACGCTGCTGGGCAGCGACGGCGACGACCCGTGGCCAGTCAGCAGCTCAACCGTGGGACAGCTGTCGCTGGACCGGGCGCTGGCGCTGTCATCCAACGGCGCCTTCGCCCGGCTGGCCGTGGAGCTCGGGGGTCCTCGCATCGCCGAGCAGGCGCAGGCGATGGGCGTGACCTCCGACACCGGCAGCAACGATGCGATCGTGCTCGGCGGGTTGCGCCACGGCGTGACACCACTGGAGATGGCGTCGGCCTACGCCACGCTGGCCAACACCGGCATCCACGTTCCGCCCATGCCGATCGTCAAGATCACCGACGCCGAGGGCAGCCTGCTGTGGCACCCGACGCCCGACCCGCGCGTGGCCGTGGACCCCGAGAACAGCTATCTCAGCACGCAGGCGCTTCAGGAGGTGGTCGAGTCTGGCACCGGCCAGGCGGCCCGACTTCCACGTCCAGCGGCGGGCAAGACCGGCACCACCCAGAACTATCGCGACGCGTGGTTCGTTGGCTTCACACCGCAGCTGGCTGCGTCGGTCTGGGTCGGCCACACGCGCCCGCGCCCGATGTACGACGTGCATGGCGTCTCGCGTGTGGAGGGCGGGACCTTCCCGGCGCGCATCTGGCAATCCTTCATGACCGCGGCTCTGGCGGGCAAGCCCGTACGGCCCTTCCCGTACCCGTCGAGGTTGGCGGTCACGGTGCGCGTGGATCCGGCCAGTGGCTTGCTGGCCGCCCCGTGGTGCGCTCCCGGTGTGGTCCACACGGCCCTGCCCAAGCAGCTTCCCACCAGTTCCTGCCCGCAACCGCCGCCGCCGCCGACGCCGGCACCGGTCGCTGCGGCCACTCCGGCGCCGAGCCCCACGCCGACATCACCAGCGCCGTCCGAAGCAGCATCGGAGCCGGTACGCAAGGCGCCGGTCGACCGGCCGTCGCCGTCTCCGTCGCCGTCAGCGGCTCCCGAGGCCAGCGAGCCACCAACTCGACCCAGACCGCAGCCGTCACCCTCTCCGTCGCCGTCGCCGTCGCCGTCGCCGAAGAAGAGCAGGGGCTGAAGCAGACCGCTGCTAGCGTGCTCCCCATGCGCGCCCTGCTGTTGCACAATCCGAACGCCACCTCGACCAACCCCGCGGTGACCGACGTCATCGCCCGCGCGCTGTCCGCCGAGCTGAAGCTCGACGTCGAAGCCACGAAGCGACGGGACCACGCGAGCTTCCTGGCTGCTGGAGCGGTGGACGCCGGCTATGAGGTGGTCGTGGCACTCGGCGGGGACGGCACCGTCAACGAGGTGCTGCAGGGCCTGGCTGGTACCGATGTGCGGCTGGGAATCCTGCCAGGAGGCTCGACCAACGTCTGGGCGCGCAGCCTCGGGTTGCCCAACGCTGCGGTCGAGGCAACGTCGCTGCTCCTGAGCAAATTGCGCAGCCGCGAGGATCGCCAGGTCAACCTCGGCTCCGCGAACGGGCGGTACTTCGGTTTCACCGCTGGCTTCGGCTACGACGCCGAGGCCGTCCGCTACGTCGAACGTCGCTACCGGCTCAAGCGGGCGGTGCGGCAAGCGTCGTTCCTGTGGAGTGGGGCGCTGGCCTATCGCGGCGGCGCCGGAGGGCGTCATTCCTGGCCGAAGACCGACATCACGCTGTCGGTGGAGCGCGAGGAGCCGGTGCGCGGGCTCAAGTCGGTGGTGTGCTGCAACACCAACCCCTTCACCTACCTGGGGAACTGGCCGGCCCAGATGTGCCCCGACGCCGACCTCGACAAGGCGCTGGACGTCACGGCGCTGACTCGGATCAGCTTCCTGGGGTTGGTGCGCATCGCCCGCACGGCGCTGACCTCCGCGGGTGTCGGTCGGCTGCGCAGCGTGCGGCTGTGGCATGACCAGCCGGCGTACGACCTGGACAGCGCAACGCCGCTGGCCCTGCAGGTGGACGGTGACTATATCGGCGAGACGACGCGGGTCGAGTTGCGCAGCGCTCCCGCGGCCCTGCACATCGTCGCCTGACGCGGCACCCCGGGTCCTGGCCGCCGGCTCAGCCCGGCCTCGCCGCTGTGGCTCAGCCCAGCCGCGCCCGCAGCGCAGCGGGATCATCGGTAAGCAGCCCGTCCACGCCCAACGCGGCCAGCGACGCCGCTTGGGTGGGCTCGTTGACGGTCCATACCATCAGGCCGAGCCCGTCGTCGTGCAGCGCGGCTATGGTCGCCGCGTCCAGGCCCGGACTACCGCAGTGAGAGGCGATGACCTGGGCGCCGTACTCCGCCGCGATCTCGGTCGCCGCCGCGAGTCCAAGGCTGTCGAAGTGCACCAGGCCCGTGGCGGTCTCCGGCAGGGCCTCGCGCAGGGCGGCGACCGTCAGCGGACTGAAGGCGCTGGTCAGCAGCTGCCGCCCGGCCATCAGCTTGCGCACGGCCTCAGCGACGAGCCCCGCGACCGCCTCGCCCTCGTCGAAGTCCGGCTCCCCCGGCAGGTTCTTGACCTCCAGGATTACCCCCAGCTTGACCGGCATGGTTGTCAGCACCTCATGCAGGGTGTGGATTCCGGCCGCGGCCAGTTGCCGGGCGGTGCGCGCGACGATGTCGACGCCACCGAAGCTTGGATCGTGGTGGACGACGGCGACGCCGTCGGCACTACGGCGCACGTCCAACTCCACCCAGTCGGCGCCCGCCGCAGCCGCGGCGGCGAAGGCCGCGGGAGTGTTCTCGACTGGTTGCGGCTGGCGCAACCCCCGGTGGCCCACCACCAGTGGCCGACCGGGTGGCCTGCACAGCGGCATCGGGGGGTGCACCAGCGGCATCCTAGGGGTTGGCCAGCTGTCCAAGGACGCCCGGCAAAGTTTGTACGCCGCACCCCTAGACGCTGCTGCTGCTCGCCGTTACAGTCGTGAGCGAGAAGGTGCAGATTATGTTGTCGCGGCTTGTGAGCGGTTTCACAAGTGCGCCAGCGCGGTAGCTGCCGGGGCGGCCCGGTGTCGCCGTTGCTACCCCACCCGGAGGCGCACCGCGACCGTGTCAACGCCCGCGTCGTCCCCCGGCGACGGCGGCCAGAACAATCACAGACAGAAAGCGAGCATCCTCATGGATTGGCGCTCCAGAGCAGCCTGCCTGGACGAAGACCCCGAGCTGTTCTTCCCGATCGGCACCACCGGCCCGGCCTTGGAACAGGTCGAGGCGGCCAAGCAGGTGTGCCGTGGCTGCGAGGTCATCGACCATTGCCTCGAATGGGCGCTGGAGACCAACCAGGATGCCGGGGTATGGGGTGGCCTGTCCGAAGATGAGCGCCGTACGCTGCGTCGCAGCCGCCAGCGGCGGCGCCGGATGGCCAGCTAGCGCTCAAGTAGCGAAGCGGTAGCGCACCTGGCTATTCCTACCGCAGCGGGATCGCCAGTCGAACGCTGGTGCCCGACGGGGTCGAGTTGGCGGAGAAGGTGCCGCCCAGCTCGCTTTCGATCAGGGAGCGCGCGATCTGCAGACCGAGATTGGCCACAGCGTCGAGCGTCACACCCTGCGGCAGCCCAACACCGTCGTCGCTGACCTCGACGCCGAGGACCGGACCGTCGTGGGAGAAGCTGATGCGCACCGTGCCGCCCACGGCCGCGGCGCTGTCCTCGGCGCCGGGAAAGGCGTGCTCGACGGAGTTCTGCAGCAACTCGGTCAGCACCAGGGCCAGCGGCGTGGCGATCTCCGCCGACAGGTCCCCGGGCTCTCCCTCCATCTCGAACAGCACGGGGATGTCAGGATCGGTCAACCCGTCGGCCAGCATGTCGATGACCCGCCGCGCCACCTTGGCGAAGTCGACACGCTCGCGTGACTCCTGGCTGAGCGTCTCGTGCACCAGCGCGATCGAGGCGATGCGGCGCACGCTCTCAGCCAGCGCCTCACGAGCCTCCGCCGACTGCAGCCGCCGAGCCTGGAGTCGCAGCAGCGCGGCAACCGTCTGCAGGTTGTTCTTCACGCGATGGTGGATCTCGCGGATGGTGGCGTCTTTGAGGCGCAGGGCGCGCTCATGGCGCCGCAGCTCGGTGACCTCGCGAACCAGCAGTAATCCACCGATGACGTCGTCGTGGCCGATCAGCGGCAGCAGCCGGCGCATGACCACCGCCCCCTGACGCTCGACCTCCACGACGCGCGACTCGCCAACGTGGAGCGCTGTAAGCAGCTCGTCGTGACCGAGGTCAAAGTCGCGCAGGTTCTGACCGAGCAGGTTTTCCAGGCTGCCCATCCGCCGGTACGCCGAAATCGCGTTCGGCGACGCGAAGGTGACGCGGCCTTCCGCATCGACGCGCATGATGCCGTCGCCGACGCGCAGGGCGACCTCCCGCTCCTCGGGGTGGTCGTCGGCGTACGGGAAGTTGCCGTCGGCCAGCATCTGGGCCAGCTCACCGGCGGACTGCAGGTAGGTCAGCTCCAGCTGCGACGGCGAGCGTGCCGTGGCAACGTTCGCCTCGCGCGTGACGACCGCCGCGATCTCGCCGTGGAAGCGGACGGGGATGGCCTCCTCGCGAACGGGCACGCCGGTCGACCAATCCGGGTCGGCGTCGCGGATGACGCGTTGCTCGGCGAACGCCCGACCCACCATCGGCCGGTCAGTCATCGGGAACGCCTGGCCGACGAGGTCTTCGGAGTAGATGGTCTGGGCGGTATACGGCCGCATCTGGCCGACGCACAGGTAGGCGGCGCTGTCGTCGAATAAGGTGTGGCGGACGAACAGCAGCAGGTCGGCGAAGGACAGGTCAGCCAGGATCTGCCAGTCGGCCAGCAGCAGCTGCAGATGGTCGACGGTGTCGGCGTTCAACCCCGTGCGATCCAGTAGCCGCTCTTCCAACAGCGCCATGCGTCAGTCCTGCTCCAGCAGTACCAAAACGTCGCCTTCCTGCACCACATCGGCGACATCCACTTGGATCGCCAACACCGTCGCGGCAGCCGGCGCGAGCACGGGGATCTCCATCTTCATCGACTCGACGACCAGCAGGATGTCGCCCTCGGCGACACGCTTGCCTGGGGTGACCTCGACGGCCACCACGTTGGCCACCATCTCGGCGACGACCTCCAGCACGCGGCTTACCGCTCGAGGAAGCGCTCAAGGCCCTTGATGGGGCCCACCTCGCGGATGCGCGCAAAGGCGCGCGCCTCGATCTTGCGCACCTCGGGAATCGTCAGGCCCAACCGGTCGGCCACCTCGCCCGGCTTGGCGGGCGTGCCGTCGACCAAGCCCATGCGCAGCTCAACCACGCGCCGCTCGACCTCGGGCAGACGTCGCAGCACGCCCGACAGCTTCTGGCGCAGCGCGTTGAGCGCCGCCGCCTCGGGGTCGGCGTCTCGGCTCCGGCTCGCGGCGGGGCGAGCGGGCCGGTCGGGGCGCTTGTTTGGACTCATGTCCTACCGCTTCGTTACTTGAGGACTTCCGCGGTCATGCTACCCGTGTGCTGCATCGCCCCGGCCAGCGGGCTTGGCAAGGCGGGTGCGTGCGACGGATCACCTAGGCTCGCACGCTGTGGAGCAACTCCAACAACTCGTCGACGCCGCGGATACGGCCGCGCTGCTGCGCGCGGTGGACGGCCTGTGCGCCGGCAGGGAGTGGGATCGCCTCGCCGATCTGGCGCGACGCTGCCGGGACGCCGTGGAACTCGGCAAGCAGCTGTGGCCCGTGGCGATGCACATCGACTACCGCCTGGCCTGGGAAGGACCCGCGTCGCACGCGGCCGCGGTGCTGCGTCCAGGAGCCGGTCGCTTCGCGCTGGGTCCGCTCACGGAGGTGGCGGCCAGCACGCACGACTGGGGCGCACTGGCTCCGCATCTGGGAGATCCCATCTCGGCGGCTGCCGTGGCCGGCGAGCGCGTGCTGCGTGGCGAGGATCTGCGCGAGGCACAACCGGCCGCGTTGTTGGGAAGTGCGGAGCTGCCCCTGGTCCTGGCCGACTGGGAGCCCGCGTACGCGCTGCCGACCTACCGCGACCGATCGGCGCTGTTTCCCCGCCCGAAGGCGACGCTTTCCGGTCCTGGGCGCCCGGCGACCGCCTCCACCAGCGGGCGAGGCAGCGACGACGAGGCCGTCCGCGCCCTGCGCGACGTCGTCGAGACGTGGGTGTCGCAGTCATCGGGGCGCGTCGACGCCGTGGTGGTCGAGGGCCCTGCCGAGGCCGCGGTCGGGGCGCTGGCGCCGGAGGGGTTGTTGTACGAGGTCGACGCCGCCGAGGTGCTGGCCATCCTGCAGTGGGCCGGCGCCAGCGGGGGCGCCTACGGACGCCGGCGCGGTGGGGCGGCTGGGCGCTTCACCGCGTGGTGGGTCGCCGCGGCGGTCGCGGGTCTGGAGTGGCCGGCCGACCCCAGTGACGGCCAGTTCGCCGGCGACTTGGGGACCGCTGCCGACGAGCTGCGCTGGTATGTGTGGAGCGCTCCAGGTGACGACAGCGGCTGGGTGCTGCGGGTTGCCATCGCCGACCCGGTCGATGGGCTCGCCTGGGCGGTGGATGCCAGCGACCGGCGGGACGAGGAAGCGGCCGAGACCGTCGCGGTACCACCGGCGGCTACCTGAGTCCTCGTGGTCCTCGTCGTCGTCACCGTCGCCTGCTCCGTGGTCATCGGCTGGCTGCGCGGAGGGCGGCTGGCCAACCTGAGTTCCCTGCGACTGGCCGGACTGTGGTGGCTGGTGCTGGCCGCCGGCGCGCAGTTCGTGCTGTTCGCGGTCACTCGGACGGGGGGACCCGCCCAGACGCTGGCGCTGCCGCTGCTGGCTGTGGGCCAGGTGGGGCTGCTCGGCTTCATCTGGGTCAACCACCTGCTGCCGGGCATCGTCCTGGTGCTGGTGGGCTCCGTCGCCAACGCCGCCGTCATCGTCGCCAACCGAGGCATGCCGGTATCCGCCGGGGCCCTGGCCAGCGTGACGGGCGGCACGTCGGACTTCGAGCCGGGCCAACACCGGCTGCTGGAGGCCGGCGACCCCCTGAGGTGGCTGGCCGACATCATCGCCGTGCCACTGTTGCGTACGGTGGTCAGTCTTGGCGACGTGGTGCTCGCCGCGGGTATCGGTCTGCTGGTCAGCACCCTGATGCTGCGGGCTCCTGAGTCCGCAGCATCCTCGCGTCACCAGCGGTAGCGCACCCCGACTAACCACGCAGCCAGCGCACCGTCTCAGTCAGGCCCTCCCGCAAGGTCGTCCACGGCTTCCAGCCCAGCTCCGTGGCGGCCAGGCGTGCGTCCAGCGCGATGTTGCGCAGCTCCCCGGGGCGTTCCGGCGCATGCTCGGCTTGCCGGTTGTAGCCGATCACCTCCGCCAGTGCGGTGAACAGCTCGTTGACGCTGGTTTCCTCGCCGGTTCCGATGTTGCAGCGAAGGCCGTCACCACGCTCCATCGCCAGCACGAAGGCGTGGACCACGTCGTCAACGAACACGAAGTCGCGGGTCTGCTGCCCGTCCCCGAAGATGGTGACCGGCTGATCCTCCAACATGCGGCCGCCGAAGATGGAGACCACCCCGGCCTCGCCCATCGGGTCCTGCCGCGGACCGAAGACGTTGCCCAGCGCTAACGAGGTCCACTTAAGGTCGTACAGCGCCGCGTAGGTGTACAGGTACTCCTCGACGCCACGCTTGCTGGCACCGTAGGGCGAGTGCGGATGCCCGGGATAGTCCTCGGCGATCGGCAGCTCCTCGGCGGATGGCTCGCCGTAGATGCAACCGCCCGAGGTCGCCATGACAATTTTTCGGGCCCCGTGCTTGCGGGCGCTCTCCAGGAGGTTGACCGTCCCCAGGACGTTGATCTTGGCGTCGCGCACCGGGTCAGCGACGCTGCGGCGCACGTCGATCTGCGCCGCAAGGTGCAAGACCACCTCCGGTTGCGCCCGGGCGACGACCCGCTCCAGGCCGTCGGAGACGAGATCGATGCGCTGGAAGACCAGCGGCAGGTCGGGGTTGCGGCGGGCGTCGTCGAGGTTGTGCAGCTTGCCGGTGGACAGGTCGTCCACCACCGTCACCTTGTGGCCCTCCGCCAGCAGACGGTCGGTCAGCATCGATCCGATGAAGCCGGCCCCGCCCGTCACCAGCACGCTGGTCAATGGTCTTCCTTTGTCCGCACCATTCCGTGATCGTGCCAGATCACGGGCGCGTCGAGGTCAGCCGGCGGCCCGCAACCGGATCCGGACCCGAGCCAGCAGGCCGGGCGGCGCGCAGTCCCGGCACTTGGCGGCCACCAGCGCGCGCAGCTCCCGCTCGAACTCCGCACGGTCAAGGCACGGCGGGCAGTCTTGCAGGTGATGCTGGATCGCCGCCTCTAGATCCATCTGCGTCTCGCCGTCCAGGTAGATCTCCAGGCGGTCGAGCACCTCGCGACAGTCCTCATTCATCGTCGCTGCTGCCTCCTGCGTCGCCCGTTGCCGCCGGCAGCAGGCCTCGGGCCGCCGCGTAGTCGTACAACGCTTGATGCAGCGCTGCTCTTCCCCGGTGCAGCCGGCTCATCACCGTGCCGATCGGCGAATCCATGATCTCGGCGATCTCGGCATAGCTGAAACCCTCGACGTCGGCCAGGTAGACCGCCATGCGGAACTGCTCGGGAAGGTCGGCCAGCGCCCGCTTGACCTCGTCGTCTGGCAGCTGCCGGAGGAACTCGACCTCGGCGGGTGCCTGCGTGGTGGCCGCGATCCGGTCGTACAGCGAGAAGTCGCCACCGTCCTCCAGGCCGTCGCGGTAGGCGTCGACGGACACGGGAGTGGGCTGGCGCTGCTGGCGGCGATAGGTGTTGATGTAGGTGTTGGTCAGGATGCGATACAGCCAGGCTCGCAAGTTGGTGCCCGGCTCGTACTGGTGGAACGCCCGGTAGGCCTTGGTGAACGCCTCTTGCACCAAGTCCTCCGCGTCGGCGGGGTTGCGCGTGTAGCGCAGGGCCGCCGAGTACAGCTGATCCAGGTAGGGCAGCGCGTCGCGGCCGAAGACCTCCCGCCGCTGGTCGTCGGTGAGCTCCTGCCTGACCGTGCCGCTCGGCACCCTGCCTCCCTGTCCTCATGTAGTGAAGCGGTAGGACACAAGACCTTCCTTGTGCGTTCGCCGAGGGGAGTGTAGGCGCTGCCCGGACCAGGCTCCGTGCCGGTCTTACACGCCAGTTCGTGTAAAACCTTGTTGACACGTGTTGTCAAGCCGCGTACAACGACACCGCTGGAACGACAGGGAGCACAATGTGACCGACGACCCGCTTGGCGCTTGGCTGCGTGAGACCAGCGACGCCGATGCCCGCGCTCCACAAGCCGGGCCCGCGCCTGCGGCCGACGGCCGAGTCCCGCAGCCCGACGGACGGAGTACCGAGGCCAGCGGTGATCGGGTGGCGGCGCTGTTCGCCGACGACCGGTTGCCGACCGCGCCGAACCGCCGCAGACGGCTGCTGTGGCTGCTCGCCGCCCTTCCCTGGCTGGTGGTGGCTGTGCTGCTGCTGGCCCGAGGCGGCCAGGCGCCGACCCAAGGCGCCGTGGGCTCCCAGCCTCTGCACGAAGCGGGAAGTCATTCGACCTCGGAAGCCGGCGATTCGCATCCTGCCGAGATCCTGACCGCGTCGCTTCCCGACGACCGGCTGCTGGCCGCTGCTGCCGTGGCGGTGCGCACCGGAGCCACGGCCACCGACGGCCTCGCGCGGCGCTATGTCGACACCGTGGCCGCCGAGTCCGTGATCCACCATGGGGACATCGCCATTGTCACCGTCCGTGCCGTGGTGCTGGACGGCACCGCCGATCGCTGGCTGCGTGCCCGGCCGGCCCGCTTTGCGGTGCCCGTCGGTGCGGCAGACGGCGAGGTGGTCGCCCTGGCCGAGCCGTGGGTCCTGGCGCCGCCCACGGCCCGGCCTGCCGCCCCGGCGTGGCGGCCGCTGGCCGACCGGTCGCTGGCGCCGGCGGTAGTGGTGACGCTGCGCAAGGCGGGCTACCACACGATCGGGCTGGCACGGTTGAGCGTCCGCCACGACCTGGTGGGCATCGTGCGAAGCAGCGTGCGCGCCCGAGCCCCCGGTGAACGGACGGTCCGCCGTCACACGTTGTGGCTCAGCGACGACTCGCCACCCCAGCTGCTCGGTGCCTCGCCCCCGGAGCCGACGCTGCCGCCGCCCTCCCCTGCGCTATCCAACCGTCCTTCGCCGTCGCCGACCAGCACCCCCGAACCGTTGGAGCAGCCGTGACCCTTCCCGCCCCAGCTGCCGCCAGCCGTCGCCGACCGGACGGCGCCGCGGGACCGGGTCCTTCGGGCGGCGCTGGCCGCCGACCACCATCGCTCGGCCCAACTCCCGCTGGACCCCGCGGCAGGCAGTCGCTGCCGCTGCTGGCGGCGGCCTTTGCCACGCTGTACTGCGAGTTCGAAGCCGGTCGCCGCCCTCGGCGTCACCTCACCTCGATGGCCACTCCACTGCTCGTCGCACGGCTGGCCGCCGCCTCGGTCCGGCCCAGCACCCCTGCCACGGTGGCGCGCGTGCTGGTCGTCCCGGTCGAGAGCGACACCGCCGAGGCGGTGGTCGTGGTACGCCGCGGTGAGCGGTACACCGCCCTGGCCTTGCGATTGGTGCGCACGGGCGACGGCTGGCGCATCGACGACGTCGCGCGCCCCGAGCTCGGTGGCCTGCCGCCACCGCCCTTTCCCATGCCCGCCGACGAGGAGGACGGCTTCGCCGCAGTGGCTGCTGGATTGCCACAGCTGGCTTGTGATGGGTAGCCTGCCGCCCAATGCGCGCGTATCGACGCACGCGGCATCCGCTTCTTGTCCTTGGCGTTGTTGCTGCCGCTGCCCTCTCCGCCTGCCTGGTCACGCCCGTGGCTCGAGCTTCCGACCCGCGGCTGCAGGAGGCCATCGACCGCCGCCTCGAGGTGCAACAGCGCCTCGACGGCCTGCTGGACCGCACCGGCCGATTGGAGGCCGAGGTGTCGGCGGAACGTGAGCGGCTGCAAGTGCTTCGTGTGACCGCCACCGGGCAGCGGCGCCGGGCAAGGGCAGCCGGTGATCTGGTGGCGTCCCGCATCCGCGCCGCCTACAAGTGGGGCCAGACCGACCTGTCGCTGTCGCTGCTCACCAGCGGTTCTTCCGCGCAGGCCAGGGAGCGGGCCCAGATGTTGGGGCTGCTGGCCCAGCGCAGCCGCGCCGAACTGGAGAGGGTGGCGGCGGCCCGCGAGCGCACCGACGCCACCGCGGCACAAGTCGCCGCGTCGGTCAAGCGGTTGCGTTCCAGGCAGGCGCAGCTGGACGCGGCGCACGCCGAGTCGACTCGGTTAGTCGCTCAGGCACGGTCCGACGAGCAGCAGATCCGCGAGACCATCGCGGCCGAGCGCCGGGCCGCCCGCGAGGAGGCAGCACGCCAACGGCGCGAGGCGGCGGCCGCGGCCGCGGTCAGCGCCGCCACCACCGAGACTGCCGCCGCTGAGACCGCCGAGGCAGCGGCGCCCCGCAGCAGCGCCGCGGCCAGCCGCAGCGGCGGGGTTGCCTCTGGGTCCACGACATCGGCAGCCTCAACGGCATGTCCAGTGGGCCAGCCACGGACCTACAGCGACACCTGGGGCGCTCCGCGCTCGGGCGGGCGTAGTCACATGGGCACCGACATCTTGGCACCACACGGGACGCCGAGCTACGCCTACGAAGACGGGGTCATCAGCCGTATGGAGGCGAGCTCACTGGGCGGCATCTCCCTGTACCTGCAAGGAGCCGGCGGTGCCAGCTACTACTACACCCACCTGTCGGGCTATACCGAGGGCGCCAGCGTCGGCAAGGCGGTGACGGCGGGCGAGCACATCGCCTACGTCGGCGACTCCGGCAACGCCGCGGGCATCTCCCATCTGCACTTCGAGGTGCTGCCCGGCGGCGGTTCCAACGTCAACCCGTATCCGTACGTGGTGCGCGCCTGCGGGTGATCGACTCCCGTCTTGTCGCCCTGACCCAGGCCTGGCTGCGTGGAACCGACGACGTGGTGACCGGCACCCCGGCCGTCGCCGCCGCCCTGACCGCCGCCGGCCTGACCGCCCGCACGGCTTCGCTGGCGGCGATGCCCGCCGAGTCCTGCGATGCGGTCGCGCTGCTCGACGACGAGCTGAGCCTCGCCGGTGATCACGGCGAGGGCTTGGTCGCCGAGGCTGCCCAGGCCTTGGCGCCCGGCGGACTGCTGATGGTGTCGGTATCGGGCCGCGTGCACGCGCAGGCCACCGGCCGCCGCATCCTGGGGCGCGGCTACATCGCCGACGAGCTGCGGCGGGCCCTCGGTCACCGCGGCTTCGACGTGGAGCTGCTGTGCGCTCCCGGCGCGGCGGCCACCGTCGCGGGCCGGCCCGACGGCCCGCTGCAGCCGGAACTGGACCGCTCCCCCGGCTTGCTCGACGCCGCTGCCCGGCTGGTGGCCGTCGGACGCCGGCACCACGCTGCGCGGGATCGCAGTGCGGCGTTCTTCGAGACGCTGCCCCGCAAGGTCGTCGCGGCGGCGGTGCTGTGCCGCAAGCAGGGCCGGCTGCTGGTGGTGCACGACAGCTTCAAGCGCCACTGGACGATCCCGGGCGGGGTGGTGGACCCGGGCGAGGACCCGCGCAGCGGCGCGCGGCGCGAGGCCTTCGAGGAGGCCGGCGTCGAGGTGGACGTCGGCGCGGTGCTCGGCGTCTTCGCCTCATCTTGGCCCGAGCGGGTGGTGCTGGTGTACGACGCGCGACCGCTGCACGACGACGACGCCGAGCTGCGGGCGGTGCACGCCCACGAGATCGACGCCGTGGAGTGGCTGGACCTCGACGAGGCGCTGGACCGGCTGGCGCCGTACGTCGCCGAGCAGGTCCGTCGCTGCCTGGCGGAACCGGGCGGCACCTCCTGGCAGGACCACGCCTGAGCCACGCGAGTAGCGAAGCGGCGGCCGCAGGACGATCAGCCGTCGTCGGGGCAGGGGCCCGAGCACTGCACGCGGTCGCTGACCTCGCTGTAGTCGTAGACGTGCGCCCGGCTGCGAAAGATGTAGCTGCGGTCGTCCAGCAGCGGCAGGTCGGCGCCGAAGTAGCGGTCGAGGATCAGCCGCCAGGTGTTCACGGGGGTAATTGACGGATACAGGCCGGGATCGTCGAGGCCCGGCAGGAGGTAGGCGTTGAGGATCTGGAACTTCTCCCGCAACTCCTCGTCGGTCGCCTGCTCCCAGTCAAAGCCGACCTCGTCGGCCTTGTAGCGCACCGGGTGCGGGCCCTCGTCAGCCTGGATCACGACGATGGGGCGGTCGGCCTCCGCGACATCCAGCAGGTCATCCAGGAACGCCGAGATCAAGCCGTTGGTGTACTGCGTCTGCTCGATGTAGCCGCGGGTGCGGCCACGCCGAGCGTCGCCGAGCAGGCTGACGTAGCGACCTCGGCGGTCGAACACGAACGGCTCATGGGGCAGCAGAATGTGCGCGAAGGTGAACGTGGGACCCGGCTTGGCCATGGCGGTGCGCAGCGCCTGGAACTGTTGCAGCGCGCCGTCGTAGTGGACCCGCCGTTGTTCGTCGCCCGACATCTGAGATGGTCGTTTGCCGACCTCCGACAGCAGCGTTGTCTCCCACCAGGCGAGCTCGAAGTCTGATGTCTGGTCGTAGCCGAGGTTGACGTCGGCCTGCGGGTTGGCCTGGGTCCCGCCCCACCAAGCCCCGATGTGGATGTACTCGTACCCCCGGCGCTTGAGGATGCGGCCCAGCTGGTGGTTGCGCAGGAGTTCGTACAGCGGGAGCAGGTTGCCGGTGTTGGGCCCGTAGCGCCGCGGCATGTCATCCAGGTAGCGCAAGTTCAGCGACGACGACAGCGACGTGGCGGTCTTCAAGTAGTTGGCAGTGCTATCCGGGGCAACGTAGAAGCCACGGCGTCGCAGGTCGGCGGTGAAGGAATGGTTGTCGTAGCCCAGGTGGGACCGCATGTTCTTCTCGGACGGGTAGCGGTCGAAGATCAGGTAGTAGACGTCTCGCGGGTCTCCCGGCGAGCTCCATGGCCCCACTCGCGGCTCGAGGTCCTCCGGGGCGGGGACGGAGGCCGCGGCAGCGAGGGCCGGTGACTTGGCCTGCCAGATCGTCAGCAGGGACAATGCAACGAGCACCACCGACACGCCGGTCAGGATCGTTGTCGCCTCGCCAAGGCCAGATCGCAGGCGGATAGCGCCGACGACGCACAACGCCATGACCAGCAGCCACAACGGCAGCAGCCAGGCGGGATCACCGACCAGGTTGCGCACGTGCCCCCACAGCAGCAGGCCCACGATCAACACGGACGACACCATCCCCGCACGGCGGGCGTCACGCAGTACCACCGCCAGGACTCCGAAGACCACCGCAGCGATGCCGACGTTGTAGGTCAGGAGACGGACCGCCTCCTGGATCGGGGTCTCCCCGACGTTGCGTGCGTACAGAAACAGTACCGGCCAGGCCGCGAGCAGCAGCGGGTACACGACCAGCTGTTGCCGCCAGCCCACACGACCGCGTTGTCCCTGCAGCACCGTCACCGCCGTCGTAGCAGGTACAGCGTCCGCTGCGAGCCGTGCACCGGCTCTCGTTGCACCACGTCGAACCAGCCGCTAAGGGCGTCTTGGAGTCCCTGCTCGCAGTAATCGTCGAACACGTCTTGGCGGGAGGCCAGCAGCCGGCGCACCATGGGATCGTCCTTGGGCACCCACTCAAGGACCAGCCACTGGCACAGGGTCGCCAACCATGCCGCCACGTGGGTCAGCGGCACGTTGTTGGCGATCGCCAGGTGATGGATGAGCGCCAGGGCCAGGGCGAGGTCGGCGGGGCCACGTTGGCTCAGCGATGGCCGCTCGGCAGAGCCCCACCCAAGTCCGGGGCTTGGGTTGGCAAGGTCCATAACCAGCGGCAGGACGGCCGGCGCCTCGCCGGCGACGACCTGGCGCCAGCTCACCTCGACCGCCGATGGGTCCATCTCCAACGCCACCACGGAGGCGCCCGCACGGGCGGCCAGCCACGAGAAGCGGCCGGTGTTGGCCCCAAGGTCCCACACCGAGCGGGGCTGCAGCTCACCGACGAACTTGGCGACCAGCTCCTCCTTGGAGGCCATGGCCTCGTCGCTGTAGCTCTCCTTGGCCGCGTAATAGTCGCGCCAGGCGGACTCGCCAGGTTCCCAAGCCTGCTTGCGCACCGCCGTGGTAAGGCTGTCGATCAGCCCGCGAAAGGCCTGCTCGCTGAAGCGGGGGGCGTCTTTGGTGCCGACCTTGTTGTCGCCCTTGCCGGCGCCCGCCCGCCCAGCGTCATCAGCGTGCCGGCGTTGGCTGCGTGCGTGCGCGTGCAGGTGGACAGCCAGACCGGGCTGCAAGCGGCTACGCCCCGGCAGCAGGGCGGCCGCCAAATCCAGCGGGACGCCGTCGAGATGCACGCCGAGTAGCCGCAACAGGCGCGCGTCCACGCTGCTGGCCAGGGCCAGCGGGGCGAGGAAGTGCTGGCAGAACTGCCGGTAGGCCACCCAGGGCTGCCCTTGCGGCAGGATCTCGAACGACAGGGTGTCGATCAACACCGGCCGGCTCGCCACGAACTGCACGTTGAAGGCGCTGGCGTCGCGCAGCGACATGCCGTGGTTTAACGCCAGCTGCTGAGCCTGCAGCGTCGCCAGTGCGGCATCGCGCAGCTGGCCGGGGCACCACTCGTAGGGAAAGGAGATGAACTCGACGATCGCCGGGCGTAGGACGCGGTGGGCGTCGTCGGCGTGCGCGGCGACGTCGACCTCCTCATGGCGCACGAGCAGCCCGGCGTCGGTCAGGGCCTGGTACAGCCCGGAGCTCATGAGGTGGTCGTAGTGCTCAGCGAAGCGCGGGTTGACCTGCCGGTACAACACGCCTTCCCGCGTGAAGACGAAGCCAGCGGGATCGCGGAAGGAGCCCGCGACCCGCCCGTCGACCACTACCTGCTCCGGCGCGAGAAGAACCCGGTGATGCGCCGCCAGAACACCTTGACGCCGAGGCTCATCGCCATCGCGGCACCCACGACCACCTGAAAGATCAGGCTGCCCGATCCGGGGTCGATGTAGGCGTTCGCCGCGGGTACGACCAGCAGTGACAGGCACAGGGTGAACCAGATGGTCCACGCCAGCCTTGAGCCCGACTTGCGCATGGACGTTCCTCCGTCGTTGCCCGAACCGACACGTTCCCGCAACCGTAGCACCGTGATCGGGGGTGAGCCTGGCGGGTTGCGCGGGTGGTCCACCGCCGGCTTCGGCGCCGGGGACCGACGCCGTCATGCGCCGTGGCAGCGCTTGTACTTCCGACCCGAGCCGCAGGGGCAGGGATCGTTGCGACCGACCTTGTCTTCGTTGCGCACCGTCTGCTGCGTCGGCGCCGCAGCGGCGGCCTGCTGTTGGGCGGCGGCGCCGGCGGACGTGGTCGCGTCTGCGCCGACGGCGTAGCCAGAGCCGGAGCGCGAGCCCGACGCCGCGGCCGACGAGGTGTAGGACAGCTGCGACGGCGCGGGGCCGCGGGGTTCGTCGCGCAGGCGGGGACGGGCCACCTTGGCGTCTTCGCGCGACGCGCGGCCGTTGCCGGAGCCAGCGCCCGCTTGCTCGCGGTCGACTTCGGCTTGGGGGGGAGCGACCGGCAGGTTGAAGAAGTAGCCGCAGGCTTCTTCCTTGATGTGGGCCATCATCTCGGCGAACGCCTCGTAGGCCTCGCGCTGGTACTCCACGAGCGGGTCGCGCTGACCAACCGCGCGCAGCCCGATCCCGTCGCGCAGGTGGTCCATCTCGTACAGGTGCTCGCGCCAGATGCGGTCGACGACCGACAGGATCACGCGGCGCTCCACCTGCCGCATGGTGTCCGAGCCGATCTCGGCCTCGCGGCGCTCGTAGGCCCGCATGCAGTCGTCCAGCAGCAGCTCGCGCAGCTGCGCCCTGGTGACGGTCTCCAGATCGATGGCCTCGCGCTCGACGCCGACCGCGTAGATCTGCTCCAACGCGGTCCACAGCTCCTCCAGGCCCCACTCCTCGGCGAAGACCCCGTCCGGGGCGTACGTCGCGCACAGGTTGGTGACCGTGTCCTCGACGAAGTCCTCGGCGTACTCGGCGACCTTGTCGTCGGGGCCCTCCAGCACGGTGGAGCGCTGCGCGTAGATGACCTCGCGCTGCTTGTTCATGACGTCGTCGTACTTGAGGACGTTCTTGCGGATCTCGAAGTTGCGGGCTTCCACCTGACCCTGTGCGCGGGCCACGGCGCGTGAGACCATCTTGTGCTCGATCGGCATGTCCTCCGGCAGCTTCAGTCGCGTCATGATCGACTCGACTGCGCTGGCGTTGAACAGCCGCATAAGGTCGTCTTCCAGCGACAAAAAGAACCTCGACTCGCCGGGGTCACCCTGCCGCCCTGAACGGCCGCGCAGCTGGTTGTCGATGCGGCGCGACTCGTGGCGCTCGGTGCCCAGCACGTACAGCCCGCCGAGCTCGCGGATCTTGTCGCCCTCCGCCTTGGTCTCGGCCGTCGCCTGCTCCAACGCGTCGGCGAAGGCCGCTTGATAGGACTCGGGATCCTCGTCGGGGTCGTGCAGGCGGCGCGCCTCAGTGTGGGCCAGCGACTCCGCGTTGCCGCCGAGCACGATGTCGACGCCGCGGCCGGCCATGTTCGTGGCCACGGTGACCGCCCCGAGGCGGCCCGCCTGGGCCACGACCTGGGCCTCCTTGAAGTGGTTCTTGGCGTTGAGCACCTCATGGGGGATGCCGCGGCGGGTCAGCATGGCCGCCAGCTTCTCGGACTTGTCGATCGACACGGTGCCGACCAGGACCGGCTGGCCCTTGGCATGGCGAGCCGCGATGTCCTCGGTGACGGCCTCGTACTTGGCTTTCTCGGTCTTGTAGACCTGATCCGCGGCGTCGAGTCGCACCATCGGACGGTTCGTCGGTACCGTCACCACACCGATGTCGTAGATGTGCGCGAACTCGCTCTCCTCGGTCTTGGCCGTACCGGTCATCCCTGACAGCTTGTGGTACAGGCGGAAGTAGTTCTGCAGGGTGATCGTGGCCAGGGTCTGGTTCTCCTCCTTGATCCGGACCCCCTCCTTGGCCTCGATGGCCTGGTGCAGGCCCTCGGAGTAGCGCCGGCCGATCAGCGTGCGGCCGGTGAACTCGTCCACGATCAGGACTTCGCCGTCGGAAACCATGTACTCGCGGTCGAGCAGGTACAGCTCCTGTGCGCGGATGGCGTTCTGCAGATGGTGGATGAGCGGCGTGTTGACGCTCTCGTACAGGTTGTTGACGCCGAGCAGCTCCTCGACGCGGGTGACGCCCACCTCGGTGACCGCCACGGTCCGCTTGGCCTCGTCGATCTCGTAGTGGGTGTCCTTGGTCAGGCGGGGCACAACCCGCTTGGCGAAGACCGCGTACCACTCGGTGGCCTGGTCGGCGGGCCCGGAGATGATCAACGGCGTTCGTGCTTCGTCAACCAAGATCGAGTCGACCTCGTCGACGATGGCGTAGTGGTGCCCGCGCTGCGCCTTGTCTTCACTGGACAGCACCATGTGGTCGCGAAGGAAGTCGAAGCCGAACTCGTTGTTGGTTCCGTAGGTGATGTCGGCGGCGTACGCGGCCAGCTTGTCCTCCCTCGACTGCTGGGCGGCGACGAGACCGACGTTCAAGCCAAGGAAGCGGTGGACCCGTCCCATCCAGTCGGCGTCGCGACTGGCCAGGTACGGGTTGACCGTGATGACGTGCACACCCTTGCTCGCCAGGGCGTTGAGGTAGACGGGCATGGTCGAGGTCAGCGTCTTGCCCTCGCCTGTGCGCATCTCGGAGATGTCGCCTTGGTGCAGCGCGATGCCGCCGAGGACCTGGACGTCGTAGGGGCGCTGGCCAAGGACCCGGTGCGCGGCCTGGCGGACAGTGGCGAAGGCCTCCGGCAGCAGCTCGTCGATGGTCTCGCCGTCGGCCAGCCGGTTGCGGAACTCCACGGTCCGATCACGCAGCTGTTCGTCGGTCAGCTCGGTGACCGACGACTCAACGCCGTTGACCTGGGTGACGAGGGTCTCGAGCTGTTTGAGGTGACGACCCTCGCCGAGCCGCAAGATCTTCTGGAGAACCACAAGACAGCCTGCCTTTGTGCCGGGATGCGACGGGTGCCCCAGTGTAGGCGGCGGTGTGCGCGGCGCTCCCGGCTGCCGTGAGGCCGTCCTCCCGTCCCCGACCGCCCGAGCGGGTGCCGCTTCGGACACCTTGGTCCGAAACCGCACCCAGACTGGGGCCGGCGCTTGGCTCGACGTGGCGACTTGAGCTATCGCGTGGCGGCTTGGCCGTGGCCGGCAGCTCGGAGGGCCGCAAGGATCTGACTGCGCAGGACCTGCCAGGCCGCGTCGTCCTCGACGTGCCGCCATGTCGCCACGAAGATCGTCCAGGGCGTGCCCGCAAGCCCATTGGTGCGCAGCGCATCGACGTCCAGTTGCACGCGGTCGGCATGGCTGCCCATCCCGAGGCACTCCAGGCCCACCCACCCGGTTGGCCAGCCGACGTCGACCTCGACGGTGCGCCCGTCGGTGCAGCGCACAGGCACGTGCTGCGACGCTGGTGGCGGCAACTCGAGGTCACTGCGGATGCGGTTGCGAAGCTCCAGTTCAAGCACCGAGTCGGCGCGTTCGGCGTCCAACTCCCTCAGGAGCGATCGCAACGCCCGCGCACCAGGGATGGGACCGCGCAACGCAAGCAGCTCCGCCAGCTCCCCCAGCGCCAGCAGCCTGCGCTGGCGTGCATCGATGATGATGGCCCGCAACATCGTTCGGTCGAGCTTTGGGGCGAGGTCGGTGATCGCCCACGCAACCGAGACGGTAGGCAGACCCCGGATAGCCTCGATGGCGGCCTGATCAAAGTGACGTGACCGGCTGACGATCGCCTTGGCTTGGCGGCGAAGCCGTCGCTGATGATCGATGAGGACATGCGAACGAGTCGGCAGCACTCCCACGAGGCCGTTCAGCCATACGGCTGACCAGCCCGTCAACGCGGCCGGTGGTCCCACCCACAGCAACGTTCGACACAGCCCTCGCTCGGGCAGGTCGCTCCACGGTGCACCCACCACGCCTCGACACGTGCGATCCCAACCGCGTCGAGCGGCCGTTCGCCGCCATGCGTGTGCCTCGCTGTCACTGCGTGCTTGCCTGGCCGCGACATACCCGTACTGCTCGGCGGCCCATCGTTCCCACTCCTGCCACTGCATGGAGCCGAGCATGCAGGGCGAACCGCAGCGCGTCGTTGCCGA
>Ga0136617_10001487_pt1 | contig 20803 bp, 19 predicted proteins | sample AntDrymUQ3222106_2_FD_129672 | JGI IMG/M metagenome (GOLD analysis project Ga0136617, IMG submission 129672) | Polar desert sand microbial communities from Dry Valleys, Antarctica - metaG UQ322 (21.06) | ecosystem: Environmental > Terrestrial > Soil > Desert | place: Antarctica: Dry Valley...
CGGTCCACACCCCGGCCGACAGCCCGTACGGCGTGTTGTTGGCCTTCTCGACCGCCTCGTCGGGAGTACGGAACGTAAGCACAGACAGCACCGGGCCGAAGATCTCCTCGCGGGCGATCCGGTGCGCCTGGCTGACACCGGTGAACAGTGTCGGGGGGAACCAGAAGCCGTGGTCAGGCAGCTCGCACGGGGGCGACCACCGGGTCGCACCCTCGGCGTCTCCGGCGTCGGACAGCTCGCGGATCCGGGCCAGTTGCTCAGCGGAGTTGATCGCGCCGATGTCGGTGTTCTTGTCGAGCGGGTCGCCTAGGCGCAGGGTAGCCAGCCGGTGCTTGAGCTTGTCGAGCAATTCCTCGGCGATCGACTCCTGCACGAGCAGCCGTGAGCCGGCGCAGCAGACGTGACCCTGGTTGAAGAAGATGCCGTTGACGATCCCCTCGATGGCTTGGTCGAGCGGGGCGTCGTCGAAGACGATGTTGGCTGCTTTGCCGCCGAGCTCGAGCGTCAGCTTCTTGCGGGTGCCGGCCAGCTGACGCGCGATGAGCTTGCCGACCTCGGTCGATCCGGTGAACGCGACCTTGTTGACATCGGGATGGGTCACGACGGTGCGGCCGGTGTTGCCAGCCCCGGGCAGGACGTTGACCACGCCCGGCGGCAGGTCGGCCTGCTGGCAGATCTCGGCCAGCACGAGCGCGGTCAGCGGCGTGGTCTCGGCCGGCTTGAGCACGCAGGCGTTGCCGGTGGCCAGTGCGGGCGCCAGCTTCCAGGCCGCCATCAGCAGCGGGAAGTTCCACGGGATGACCTGGCCGGCGACGCCCAGCGGCTGCGGGTCCGGCCCGAAGCCGGCGTAGGACAGCTTGTCGGCCCAGCCGGCGTTGTAGAAGAAGTGCGCGGACACCAGCGGGATGTCGACATCGCGCGACTCGCGGATCGGCTTGCCGTTGTCGAGGGATTCCAGCACCGACAGCTCGCGTGATCGCTCCTGGATCAGGCGGGCGATGCGGAACAGGTACTTGCCCCGCTCGGCGGGGGGCATGGGGCCCCACACCTTGTCCTGTGCCTTGCGGGCGGCCGCAACTGCGGTGTCCACATCGGACTCACTGGCTTCGGCGACCTCGGCGAGCACCTCTTCGGTGGCCGGGTTGATGGTCTTGAACGACTCGCCAGTGCCCCCAGAGAACTTGCCGTCGATGAACATGCCGTACGACGTGCGCAGCTTCGCGACGGCGCGGGACTCAGGTGCTGGGGCGTACTCCCAGACGGGCACAGCTATCAGTCCAAGGTGAAGTAGTCGGGACCGGAGTAGGCGCCGGTGCGCTGGGTGGCCCGCTGCATCAGCAGATCGTTGAGCAGGCTGGAGGCGCCGAACCGGAAGAGATCGGGATCGAGCCAGCGCTCGCCGGCGATCTCGTTGACCATCACGAGGTAGCGGATCGCTTCCTTGGCCGATCGGATGCCGCCGGCCAACTTCACGCCGCGGACGGCGCCGGTTGCCTTCTCGAAGTCGCGTACGGCCTGCAGCATGACCACGGCGACCGGAGGGGTGGCGGCCGGAGAAATCTTGCCGGTGGAGGTCTTGATGAAGTCACCGCCGGCCAGCAGCGCCAGCCACGATGCCCGGCGGACATTGTCGAGAGTGGACAGCTCACCGGTCTCAAGGATCACTTTGAGGTGGGCGCGATCACCACATGCCTCTTTGACCGCGACGATATCGTCGTAGACCTCGAGCAGGCGGCCGGACAGGAAGGCACCGCGGTCGATCACCATGTCGATCTCGTCGGCGCCGGCCGCGACCGCCTCGGTGACATCGACCAGCTTGGTGGCCAGCGTCGCGCGGCCGGAGGGGAAGGCGGTGGCCACCGACGCGGTGCGCACTGCGGAGCCGCGCAGGGCTTCGACGGCGACTCCCACGAGGTCGGGATAGACGCAGACGGCGGCCACGGCCGGCGTCTGCGGGTCGCTCGGGTCGGGCCGGCGGGCCTTGGCGCACAGCGCGCGTACCTTACCCGGGGTGTCCTGGCCTTCCAGCGTGGTCAGATCGATCATCCGGATGGACTGCTCGAGCGCCCAAACCTTGGCGGCCTTCTTGATGCTGCGGGTGAACAGCGTGGCCGCCCGTGACTCGGCCCCGACCTGGTCGACGCCGGGCAGGCCGAACAGGAACCGCCGCAGCGAAGAGTCGGATGACGCGACGTCCGCTAGCTCGCTGGCCGGCGCCCGCGCCGCAGGAGGAGCGCTCACGTAGCGAGTCTACGCACGCCTGCACCGGCCCGCCCCGAACCGCCGATCAAGGAGTGGTCGTTAGATGATCTCCGGCGACGACCATTTCTCCCTGTTCGCGCCGACGATTGGCGCGGACGATCGGGGGCCGAGCCGGGGGCCGGGCGGCTGGGGTGGTTCGATGACCCGACTAGCGGACGGAGGGGTTGCCGGTGCGGCCGATGGTGGAGATCGAGGGCTGCCGGGTGGCGCACCGAGTGCTGTCCGACCGGTTGGAGGAGCTGACCGAGCGTGCCGTCCGGCAACCGAGCCGGCTGCCCGGCTGGGATGTCGCACACGTGCTCGCACACATCGCGCGCAATGCCGACAGCGTCGTACGGCGACTTCAGGGCGCCATCGACGATCAAGTGATGGAGCAATACGTCGGGGGTCCGGCCGGCCGGGTCGCCGAGATCGAGCAGTCGGCCGGGCTGCCGGTCGGCGAATTGGTGGCATACGTCCGCGCCTCGGCCGACGAAGTGGACCGAATCGTCGAGCGGGTTCCGGACTCGGGATGGGACCGGCGCTCCCGCAGCGTCGGAGGGGAGGAGCGCCCAGCACGCTTCGTGGTCTTCAGTCGCTGGCGTGAGGTTGAGGTGCATCACGTTGATCTCGGGCTGGGATACCAGCCGGCGGATTGGCCCGAAGCGCTTGTCGCCAGCTGGTTGCCCGACGTCGTCGCGGCGCTACCAGGACGTACCGACCCTCGTGAGCTGCTCGCCTGGGCCCTCGGCCGGGCCGCGGCTCCGCCCCTCGGCCCCTGGGGCTGAATTCCCCGGCCGGCCGGGGGATAGCGTGTCGAGCCGTGGAGACACTTGTTATCGATCACCCGCTCGCTGCCGCTCGGCTCACGACGATGCGGGACAAACGCACCGGCCCAGCAGTCTTCCGGGCCGCATTGCGTGAATTGACCCTGATGCTGGTGTACGAGGCGACCAGGCGGCTTCCCGTGACCCGCGCGCGAATCGACACGCCGGTCGCTCCCACCGAAGGCGTCATGATCGCCACTCCGCCGCTGCTGGTGCCTGTGCTCCGGGCCGGGCTGGGCATGGCTGAGGCCGCCTTCGGTCTGCTGCCCGAGGCTCAGATGGGCTTTGTCGGGCTGGCTCGAGATGAGGTGACGTTCGCACCGCGCGCGTACATGGAGTCCCTGCCGGCCGATCTGACCGATCGCCCGGTGATGGTCCTCGACCCGATGCTGGCCACCGGCGGATCGCTGGTGCACTGCGTGAGCCTGTTGACGACGCGAGGCGCCACCGACGTGACAGTCATCTGCACGCTGGCCGCGCCCGAGGGCCTGGCCCGCCTCGAGGCCAGCGGCCTGCCGGTCCGGGTGGTCACCGCGAGCATCGACGAGCGGCTCAACGACACCGCCTATATCGTCCCGGGGCTGGGCGATGCCGGTGATCGTCAGTTCGGTGCCGTCTGAACTCACCGCTCGTCACGGCCGTTCACTCAGCTGAGACCGAGCACCTCGGCCAACTCGGTACGCAGCCTGGCAAGCTCTGCCGCGGCGGCCGTCCGCACCTGCGGCAGGTCGTTGCCGCGCACCGGCCGGACGACCTCGAGATAGACCTTCAGCTTCGGCTCGGTGCCGCTGGGCCGCACCACGACCCGCACGCCGTCGGCTCGCAGCCGGATGACGTCAGCGTCTGGCAGGAGGTCCTCGGCGGAGGTCACCGGCCGGCCGAGCAACCGCTCGGGCGGGCGAGCGCGCAGCCGCGCCATCGCCGCGGCGATCAGCGAGAGGTCAGCCACCCGGACGGAAAACTGATCGGTGGCATAGAGCCCGTACTCGCGGGCGAGGTCGTCGAGGCGGTCGAACAGGGTCCGGCCCTGGGTCTTGAGCCCTGCTGCCATTTCGGCCAGCAGGAGGGCTGCGCTGATGCCGTCCTTGTCGCGCACCAGGGCAGGCGCCACCGCGTATCCGAGGGCCTCCTCGTAGCCGTAGGCAACCTGATCGGCGGCCCGCACGATCCACTTGAAGCCGGTCAGCGTCCCTGCGTACGGCACGCCGTGCCGTGCGCACATCGCGCCGAGCAGTGACGACGACACGATGGTCGTCGCGTAGCTCCCGCCGCGCACGCCTCGCCCGAGGAGGTGGTCGGCCAGCAGCACGCCGAGCTCGTCGCCGCGCAGCATCCGGCCGCCGACAGCGGCAGCGCAGCGGTCGGCGTCGGGGTCATTGGCGATCGCCAGGTCGGCGCCGGAGCGCTGCGCCAGATCCAGCAGCAGGTCCATCGCCCCTGGCTCTTCGGGGTTGGGGAAGGCCACCGTCGGGAATCGCGGATCGGGCTCGGCCTGTGCGGCTACCACGTGCAGCGGGGGGAAGCCGGCCCGCTGGAAGACTTCGCTCACCACCGCGCCACCCACGCCGTGCAAGGGCGTGTACGCGATCGTGAGGTCGGTGCCGGACTTCGGGTCGAGCAGCGCGGCGATGTGACCGACGTAGGCCTGCAGCAGGTCTTCGCCGAGGATCTCGTACGAGTCGTCCAGTGGCACCTCGGCGGCCGGCCCAATCGCGGCGATGGCCGCCTCGATGGCGCGGTCGACCGGCGGCGCGATCTGACCGCCGTCACTCAGATAGACCTTGTAGCCGTTGTCCGCTGGTGGGTTGTGGCTGGCCGTGACCATAACGCCGGCCGCCGCACCGAGGTGGCGGACCGCGAAGGCGAGCACAGGTGTGGGTAGCCGCCGCGGTAGCAGCAGCGCGCTCCTTCCGGCGGCCGCGAAGACCGCAGCGGTGTCGTGGGCAAACTCCTGGCTGCCGAAGCGAGCGTCGTAGCCGATCACGACCGGACCTACCGCCCCACTGGCTTTCAGGTGCGCGGCCAAGCCGGCGGCGGCGCGGCGGACGACAGCCCGGTTCATGCCGTTGGGGCCGGCTCGCAGCGGGCCGCGCAGCCCGGCCGTCCCGAACACCAGGGTGGCGGCAAACCGGTCGGCCAACTCGGCCGCGGACTCCGGGCCGCCGTTGTCGAGCAGCGACCGCAGCTCGGCGCGGGCGGCGGGATCGGGGTCCGCGGCCATCCAGGCGGTTACCTGCTCGGTCAGCTCCGGTGCCAGCATGCCGACATACTGCCGTACCCCACCGCGGTCGCGGTCCCCCCGGCGAGGATTCGGTCCCACCGTACCAAGCGCGGCGTCAGCTTAGGAGGAACGGACCAACCAGCTCGGTCTGGCTGAGGCAGACACTGTGTCCCCCGAGGAGGTGCCAGCGTGCCGATGACCCGCCCGACGCAGGCCGAGCTGCAGGCAAGCCTCGACGCGTTGACGGTCAAGTACCGGGTGCCAGGCGCGGCTGTCGCCCTGCTGATCGACGACGAGGTCACTGTCTGCGCCGCTGGTGTCACGCGCAAGGACTCCGAGGGTGGGTGAGGCGTGGGGCCTCGGGTGGGAGGTTCCCCGCAGGGCGGAGCCGATGATCGTGGGGCACGGCGGGAACACGAACGGTCACGCGAGCCAGCTGTACTTGGTGCCCGATCGCGGATTGGCGGTCTGCGTGCTCACCAACGGCGACATGACCGGCCGGCTCCGCGAGGATCTCTGTGACGAGGTGCTCTCACCGGCGGTCGGTGTCACCCTTGCCCATCGGCCGACGCCAGCCCCGAAGGGCACTCAGGTGGACCTGACGCCCTTCGTCGGCAGCTACGGACGAGAGGATCTCCGGTTCACGTTCCGAGCCACCGACGGCGTCCTGGAGGCCGATTTCCTGCCGGGCCGCGACACCGAGCGGACGGTCGGCTCGTTCACAGTGGCACTGCCGTACGTCTCGGGCTCCGGCTTCCTGCTGACCATCCCGGGTTCAGCGATGTGCCGCAACTACTCACCTTCGTCCGGGAGGGCGGTGGTGACGGCGCCGCGACCCATGTGGGCATGGGCGGACGAGTGCTACCCCGGCTATCGGCTGACGACCGCATTCCCCAAGGAGGAACAAGGTGAGAACGGCTACCACCCTCGCGGCCGCCGTGCTGGCGCCTCTGCTCGTTGTGGGGTGCACGGGGACAGGGAACCAACGTCGGCGGGAACGACAAGGCGGACTACGCCGACGGGGGTACGTTCAGCACCACCCTCGGCGGGGATCCCGGCAACCTCGACCCGCTGCTCACCTCGGACCAGGTGAGCAACGAGCTCCTCGCATACACGTACGACACGCTGATCAATATCGACGAGAAAGGTAACCCGGTCCGCCAACTCGCCACCAAGTGGCAGGTCACCCCGTCATCCGTCACGTTCACCCTCGACAAGAACGTGACCTGTGCCGACGGCAGCAAACTGACCGCCCGTCAGGTGGCCGCGACATTCGAGTTCATCAAGAACCCGGCCAACCGGTCGACGATGATCGGAAGTTCGCTGCCGAACACAGACTTCACCGTACGCGCCGACGACACCGCCGGCACTGTCACGATCAGCCTCGCCAAGCCGTACGGCTTCCTGCTGACCGGGGCGGTGCTGGTGCGGATCGTGTGCGCCAAGGGGACGGCGAATCGCAAGCTCCTCGCGCGCGGTACCGACGGCACCGGGCCGTTCACGCTGGCCGAGTCCGTCTCCAGCGACCACTACACGTTCGTCGCCGCAAGGACTACCGTTGGGGCCCGGGCGGAGCCGGCACTGATGCGCCCGGTTTCCCGAACAAGGTGGTGTTCAAGGTCGTCCAGAGCGAAACCACGGCCAACAACCTGTTCCTCAACGGACAGCTCAACCAGGTCAGTGTGGTCGGTGTGGAACGCAAGCGCCTGGAAGGACGCGGGTTTTACGCGGTCACCCAGCCAGGCTCGATGATCGAGCTGTTCTTCAACCAGCGGCCGGGCCACCCGGGAGCTGACCAGGCACGAACAGAAGGCAATGCGTATATGAAATGGAAGAATCTTGGTGAACATACCGTTTACGAGAACCAGTGGTTGTGCGTCAATCTCGCCGACGTGAGCTGCCAGACGGCCGGCATCTTGAGCACTTCCTTCTGCGGCAGCGTCCGGTCGCCTTGACGGTCGCGTTAAACGAACGAGACGAGGCGCTGTTGCTGTGGCGTCATCGATTTATCACCGATACGTGGGGATGGGAGTTGCCGGCCGGCGTAGTGGATGACGGGGAAACGATCGAAGAGGCTGCCGCGCGAGAGACACTGGAAGAGACAGGCTGGCGGCCAGGGCCGCTGCACCACTTGATAACCCTTGAGCCGTCCAACGGCTTGTCCGATGCTCGGCATCACGTGTTCTGGGCTGAGGGTGCGGAACATGTAGGTGAACCCATAGATGACTTCGAGTCAGACCGGCGCGACTGGGTTCCGCTGTCCAGCGTCCCCGACTTGATCGTCAAGGGTGAGATCCCGTCATCCAACGCGGTAGCTGCGCTGCTCATGCTCCGCCACATGCGCAGGCGGCAACTCCCCTCGTCGTGAGTCGCACACCTACCGCCGTGTGGAACGATCGTGTGTTATGCCGATCGACCAGCACCTGCTTGTGGTGTTCACCGTGGCCACGATCATCGCCATGATCGCTCCTGGGCCGGACATGCTGTTCGTCTTGGGGTGTGGGATGCGCGGTGGCCCGCGCGCTGGCTTGCTCGCAACCGCTGGGGTGGCCACCAGCGAGGCTGTCCACGTCGCTGTGGCGGCCGCGGGACTGGCCGCCCTCTTCGCGGCGGTGCCGATCGCCTTCACGGTGGTGCGGATCTCTGGAGCCGCTTATTTGATCTACCTTGGCGTGCAGATCATTCGTCACCGCAAGGATGGTCAACGTGAGGTGGCGGTCGGCGGCGGGGGGATGTCGGGCCGTCGCGCGTATCTGAGCGGCTTGTTGACCAACCTGCTGAACCCGAAGATGGTCACCTTCACGATCGCCTTCCTGCCTCAGTTCATCAACCCGCAACTGGGGCAGGTCTGGCTACAGTTCGTGATCCTGGGCGCCATCCTGATCGTGTTGGAGTTTCTCGTCGACGGCACGGTCGGCGTACTCGCAGGACGCATCGGAGGATGGCTAGCTCGCCGACGGGACGCTCGCCGTCGCGTCGACATCGCTACCGGCGGCCTGTTCATCGGGCTGGGAGTACGACTGGCCGTCGAGCGATGAATCCGCGGCTACGACGACACCGAATTCACAACCGCCTGACCACCTCGACCAGGAGATCGCCCATCCGGACAGCGGCTGCCTGGCCGGCTTGGAGCACCTCGGTGTGGTCGAGGGGCTCGCTGGTGATGCCGGCCGCCATATTGGTGACCAGCGAGATGCCGAGCACTTCGGCGCCGGCGGCGCGGGCCGCGATCGCCTCCATCGCGGTGGACATGCCGACCAGGTCGGCGCCCATACCACGCAGCATCCTGATCTCAGCCGGGGTCTCGTAGTGCGGCCCGGGCAGTGCCGCGTACACCCCCTCGGCGAGCGAGGGATCCACGGCTCGGGCCAGTGAGCGCAACCGGCGGGAGTACAGGTCGGTGAGGTCGACGAAGGTCGGCCCGACGATCGGCGACCGCCCGGTCAGGTTGAGGTGGTCGGCGATGAGGACCGGCTGGCCGACTGCATAGTCCGCACGGAGCCCGCCGGCGGCATTGGTCAGCACGATCGTGGAACAGCCAGCGGCAGCGGCCATCCGCACCCCGTGGACGACAGGATCCACGCCGAGTCCTTCGTACAGGTGTGTCCGGCCCAAGAAGATCAGGACGCGGCGCTGCCCGACCGTGCATGACCGGATTTGCCCGGAATGACCGGTGACGACCGGCGCCACGAAGCCGGGCAGGTCGGTGACCGACGCCTCGGCGCTCGCCGCACCCAACCGGCTGGCGGCTGGCACCCAACCTGAGCCCAGGACGATCGCAACGTCGTGCCGCTCGGCACCGGTCAGGTCGGCGAGCGTGGCAGCCGCTGCTCTGGCACGGTCACTCGCACTGTTCGGGCCGACGGTCACCCGTCAGACGCTATCGGCTGAGCTTGAAGCTGCCCGCGATCCGGTCGAGGATCGGCTTACTGTCGGCAAAGTCTGGCTGTCGCGTCGACAGATAGACGATGTACGCGGTGTTGTCGATGATGATCCCGCGGCCGAGCGTGCGATGGGTGATGGCTTCGGAGCCCGTGCCCTGGCGGCGCGTGAATTCCCACTCGGCGCCAGCCTGCCCAGCCATTCTTGCCGTCCGAATGCCCAGCAGATGGTAGCCAGGCTGATTCTTCTGAGCTGAATCCCCGGCCTGCCAGTAGTCACGCATGCTCTCGGCTGCCCTGTCCACCCGTTGCAGCGCGATGATCCGGCCGCGGACGGGTTCGCGAAAGATCGTGTCGCCGTTGGAGCGCTCCTTCTCCTTGGGCCAGTCGATGGGAATGTCGAGAGAGAATCCGAGGCGATGCTCGTAGCGCACGTACGTGGCTGGTAGGGCCACAGTCGGCGTGGCATCGGGCACCCCCTCTGCCGATCTCGATGGTGACGGTGTCGGCTGGGGCAGTGGTACGGCCGACGGCGTGGCCGCGTTGCCGCTCGGGCCGAGCCTGGAAAAGGTCACCACCAGCAGGGCCGCGACCAGGACGCATGCGATGGCTCCCCCGGCGATTGCCATGACGGTCCGGCTGCCGTCCCTGCTGCTCGGTGACAAGCGGTGCCTGTTCGGCCGGCCTGACAGTGAGCGGGCCCGGGGTGGTGCCTCGGCGCCCAGCGTTCGTGGTGGTGTTCTTGACGGCCGGGATGGACGGGCCGGGATTGGCGCTGTCGGATCGGCTCCCGCGAGCACTGCTCGCAGGCCCGCGCGGGCGCGCTCGAGGTCCCACCGCCGGCGCGGGTCTTTGTCGAGGAGTCCGGCCAGGACCGGCGCGAGGGGGCCGGCCCGCCGGACCGGGACCGGCTCATCGGCCAGGATCGCCGCGAGCGTAGGCATCGGGTCACCCTCGTCGAACGGTGGCCGGCCCTCCGCGGTGGTGAAGAGGACAGCCCCGAGGGACCACAGGTCCGAGGCCGGGCTCGCCTCGTCGCCGCGGGCCCGCTCCGGTGGGATGAAGCACGGCGAGCACAACGCCAGCCCGGCGCTGGTCATCGCCGAGTCGCCGCTGGTGCGGGCCACGCCGAATCCGGTCAGGGTGGCCCAGCCTCCGCGGCCGAGCAGGACATTGCTCGGTTTCACGTCCCGGTGCAGGATCCCCGCCTGATGGGCTGCCTCAAGGGCGCCAAGCACGTGCAGTCCGACGTCGGCGACTACCGCGAACGGTAGCGGGCCGTCGTCCCGGATGACCTGGTGCAGGTCGCGTGTCTCAAGAAACTCCATCACGATCCACGGCCGATCGCCGTGCATCACGACATCGCAGATCGGCACTACCGAGGGGTGGCGCAGCGTGGCGACGACCCGTGCTTCCCGAAGACTGCGTTCGCTGAGCATGTGCCGCTCCGCCGCTGACACCCCGGGTGGCATGACGACTTCCTGGAGGGCCACGTCATGGTCGCGGCGGCGGTCGTAGGCCCGCCAGACAGTTCCCACGCCGTATGAGCCCATCGGTGATCGGAGGGCGTACCGCCCGCCGATCAGCCGGTCCTGAGGGGATGCAACGACGCTCACCCTCTCAGTTCATACCTCATGTGGCCTTTCTACGGGATGCCGGTCTTTCCGGAATCTCACTGGTGAACGCCCACTCCGGCCCGTGCGCCTACCGGACATGATCGAGCCCTGTCGGCGCAAACGCGACCAGCAAAGACGATCATGACGTTCGTCTCGGATAAAACGGCCAGAACACCCGGCGTACGCAAGGCAAACGTCATGATCGCGCCCCGTCGGCGGATCTTTGTGCGACAGGCTCGATCTGCGCGGTCAGGCCACGGCTCGCAACTGCCCCACCCGGCCGATGAAGGCCGCCCGCGTGCCCACCCGGAACCGCTGTAGGGCCCGCACGTCGGGGCCGAGGGAGACTTTGCGCGCCTCGGTGGTCACCGCGATGACCGCGTGGTCGTCCAGGACGCCGCACAACGCGCGGATCATCGCCCGCAGCGGCTCGCCGTCAGACGGCACCGAACCCTGCCAGCTCGTCTGCCGGTCGTAGGGCAGGTCGGTGAGCACTAGATCCGGCGCCGGTGCTGGGAGGAGCGCTGCGAGCGCCGTCGGGTTGAACACGTCCGCCAACCCGGCCACGGCGGTGATGTCGCCACCTGCGGTGCGCAGTTGCCCGGCGAGCCGGTCCGCCGCATCGGCCGCCTCGCCGTATCCGGGCTTGCCGTGCTCGACCTCCCGTCGGCGAAGCTCGCGGGCGCGAGCATCGAGACCGGCGCTGGTCAACAACGCCAGGTTGCGGCCGGCCAGGGCGACGGCGGCCGGCGCGACGTCGGTGGCCAGCACGTACCGCAGCCGCTCGCGCCGCAGCAGCCCAACGACGGTCACGAGAGTAACCGCTGCCGCAGCACGGGCCCCACAGTCCGACCGGGCCTTCGGGAAGGTGCGACAGGGCGCGAAGGAAGAGTTCCTGGGCTAGCCGGACCGGGTAGGCCGGGTATCCCGGCGCCGACCGGAGCACCGACCCGCTGGCCAGATCGCGATAGTCCTCGCGGTTGGGAACCAGGCGGTACGACAGAGGGCCTGTCCTTCCGCTTCTGTCAGATCAGCGCGAAACTGCCAGCCGAGTCATCGAGGACGTGTGTGCTGCTCGCGAACTGCTCCTCGCGAGTGGACAGATAGAACGAGTAGGCCGTGCCGTCAATGATGAAGCCACGCTCGAGAACATGCCGGTTGGCCTCGCGGGTGTGTGTGAACTCCCAGTCGCCGCTGTCGCGAGCACCCACCCGGGACGGGTCGATGCGCACCAGGCGGTAACCCTCGATACCTGCCCTGGTGGCGGGTTCCCGCGCCTCGAAATACCCCTCCATATCGGCGCTGCTGGTCTTCGCGGCCAGCAGACGCAGGAAGCGACCGCCACCGGCATTGTCGCCCGGGTCACGAAACTGGATGATCCCGCTGTCGCTGACTTCCTTCTGCCAACCGTTCGGGATGGCGATGGAAAACCCCCTCGGGTGGTTGAAGCGGAAGTAGCCCGCCGGCGGGGCCGGAACGGCGGCCCCGGTCGGTGAGGCGGTCGGGCCGGGTGTCTGGTTTTGGGCTCGGGTCAGGTAGTAGCCGCTTGCCGCGGCGAGGCCGGCGAGCACGATGATCAGGCCGATCGCCAGTGCTACGGGGCCGCTGCGGCGCTGACGCCCAGCCGCCCGCCCAGGTGTGGCGGTCGGCCGGCCCTGCCACTGGACCGGCTCGGGCTCGGCCTGCCAGCTGGGCGCCGAGGTCGGCGACGACGTCGGCGCTGGGTCCGACCCGATGGGGGGCGGCAGTGACCCGAAGGATCGAGTCGTCCCGGCTTCGAGACGGCTGTTCACGTCAGCGCGGCTGATACCCAGGGCGTCGCGGAAACCGTCGCGGGCTCGCCGCATGTCCCAGCGGTGTTCCGGTTCCTTTTCCAGCAAGCCGGTGAGCGTCGAGCGGAGTGGCCCGGCCCGCGTGAACGGCGGTGGCGGGTCGGAAACGATCGCGGTCAGAGTGCCCACCGGGTCGCCCCTGTCGTACGGCGGATGGCCCTCCACCGCGGCGTACAAGGTGGCGCCCAGCGCCCACAGGTCCGAGGCGGGCACGGCCGGCCTGCCGCGCGCCCGCTCAGGGGGGATGTAGGACGGAGAACCCAGCAACAGGCCGGTGCTGGTCAGGGCCGAGTCACCGCTGCTGCGGGCGACTCCGAAGTCGGTGAGGGTGGCCCGGCCGTCCTCGCTGAGCAGGATGTTGCCGGGCTTCACGTCGCGGTGCAGGATCCCGGCGGAGTGCGCTGCCTTGAGCGCGCCGAGTACCTGCAACCCGATGTCGGCGACGACATGGGGCGGCATCGGGCCGCTGGTGGTGATGATCTCGGCCAGGCTCCGGGCCGCGACGAGCTCCATGACGATCCAGGGGCGGTCATCCTCCTCGACGACGTCATAGATCCGCACCACAGAGGGGTTGTTCAAGGACGCGGCGGCGCGTGCCTCACGCAGGGTCCGCTCGCAGAGCATCTGGCGCTCCGCGCGTGGCACACCGGGCGGTAGCAGCACCTCTTTGACGGCGACGTCGCGCCGCAGTAGCTGGTCATGAGCCCGCCAGACCGTGCCCATGCCGCCTGCTCCGACCGTCGCGAGCAGCGCGTATCGCCCGCCAATCGTTCGGCCGGGAATGGACGTGGGGGTGGTCATGCCGCCTGTTCCTACTGGTCGGAGCTCCGGGTCGGTCGTCGATCGCCGCCTAGGATCGTCCCATGGGTACCAGGGAAACGGAGTCGGGCCTGCCGGTGAAGCCGGTCTATGGCCCCGACAGCGTCGCTCCTGACCTCCAGCACCGTTTGGGTGCCCCCGGGTCCTACCCCTTCACCCGAGGTGTGTACGAGACGATGTACACGAAGCGGCCGTGGACCATGCGCCAGTACGCCGGCTTCGGCACCGCCACGGAGTCCAACGCCCGCTACCACCAGTTGCTCAAGGCCGGCACGCACGGGCTGTCCGTGGCCTTCGACCTGCCCACGCAGATGGGCATGGACAGCGACGCCGAGCTGGCCGCGGGTGAGGTCGGCAAGGTCGGCGTCGCGATCGACTCCATCGACGACATGCGGGTGCTCTTCGACGGCATCCCCCTGGGCGAGGTTTCCACGTCGATGACGATCAACTCACCGGCATCTGTGCTGCTCTTGCTCTATCAACTCGTGGCCGAAGAGCAGGGCTTTCCCGCTGTGCAGCTGACCGGCACCGTGCAGAACGACGTGCTCAAGGAGTACATCGCGCGCGGCACGTATATCTACCCGCCGGTGCACTCGCTGCGCCTGGTCACGGACACCTTCGCCTACTGCCACGCCGAGCTGCCCCGCTGGAACACCATCTCGATCTCCGGCTATCACATGGCCGAGGCGGGAGCCACGCCAGTTCAGGAGATCGCGTTCACCCTCGCCGACGGTGTCGAATATGTCCGGGCGGCGCTCGCGGCCGGGCTCGCCATCGACGACTTCGCGCCCCGGCTGGCGTTCTTCTTCGTCGCCCGTACCACTCTGCTCGAGGAGGTGGCGAAGTTCCGGGCCGCGCGGCGGATCTGGGCCAGGATCATGCGTGAGGAGTTCGGCGCGCAGAACCCGAAGTCGCTCATGCTGCGCTTTCACACCCAGACCGCCGGGGTGCAGCTCACCGCCCAGCAGCCCGAGGTCAATCTGGTACGAGTCGCGGTGCAGGCGCTCGGGGCCGTGTTCGGCGGCACTCAGTCGCTGCACACCAACTCCTTCGACGAGGCGATCGCGCTGCCGAGTGAGAAGGCCGCGCGGCTGGCGCTACGTACCCAGCAGGTGCTGGCCCACGAGTCCGACGTCACAGCGACTGTTGATCCGTTCGCCGGGTCATATGCCGTCGAGTCGATGACCGACGACATGGAGGTGGCCGTCGTCGCGCTGATGAATCGGGTGGAAGAGCTCGGCGGCGCCGTGCACGCCATCGAGCAAGGATTCCAGAAGAGCGAGATCGAGCGTGCGGCCTACGACATCGCGCGGTCCATTGAGGACGGGTCGCGGGTGATAGTCGGGTTGAACAAGTACGCTGTCGGCGACGACGAGCGCTACGAGCCGATGCGGGGTGATCCCCTGATCGAGGCCGCCGCGCGGGAGCGGCTGGCGACGCTGCGATCTGAGCGGGACGCCGGTGTGGTCACGGCCGCACTGGACGACGTGCGCAAGGCTGCCGAAGGCAGCGACAATGTGCTCTATCCGATGAAGGCGGCACTACAGGCTCGGGCCACCGTCGGGGAGGTGTGCGACACCCTTCGGGTCGTGTGGGGGATCTACCACCCGACCGAGCGCTTTTAGGGGGCATCGGCATGGAGATTCCGTTTCACAGCTCCGAGCGTTCCAGTCTCGGTGTCGAATGGGAGCTGGGCCTGGTCGACCTCGACACCCGGCAACTGGCGTCGGCTGCCTCCGAAATCCTGGCGGCGATCAGCGCGGCGGGTGACGGGGTCCATCCCAAGGCCAAGCACGAGCTGTTCGAATCCACCATCGAGGTGATCACCGGCGTTTGCGGCACCGTCGCCGAGGCGCGCGCCGACCTGGCGTCCACTGTGGCCGATGTCGCCGCGGCCGCCGCGCAGCGCAATCTGGGCCTGCTGTGCTCGGGCACCCATCCGATGACGCACTGGGCCACCCAGCAGGCTAGCCCCGACCCGCGCTACGAACGGTTGCTCACCGACTACCAGTGGGTCGCGCGCCGGTTGCTGATCTTCGGCGTGCACTGTCACATCGGGGTGCGCTCGGCCGACAAGGTCATCCCGATCGTCAACGCCCTGTCGGCCTACATCCCGCACATCCTCGCGCTGTCGGGATCCAGCCCCTACTGGTGCGGCCGCGACACCGGGCTCGCCTCCGTGCGCAGCAAGATCTTCGAGCCGCTGCCGCAGGCTGGTCTGCCGTACCAGCTCGCCGACTGGGACGAGTTCGAGTCCTATATGGAGACGCTGATCGGAATCGGGGCGATCGAGAGCGTCCGCGAGGTCTGGTGGGACATCCGCCCGCACCCGGACTTCGGCACCGTCGAGTTGCGGATCGCCGACGGGTTACCCACCCTCGACGAGGTGGCGACGCATGCGGCGCTGGCGCAGTGCCTGGTCGAGCGCTTCGACAACGAGATCGACCGCGGCTACACGCTGCCTGCGCCCAAGGGCTGGGTGGTCAAGGCGAACAAATGGCGAGCGGCGAGGTACGGGCTCGACGCAGAGATCGTCATCGACGACAAGGGCACGATGGCCCCGGTCCGGCAAGCGCTGGGTGACCTCGTGGAGGAGCTCATGCCGGTTGCCCGTAGGCTGGACTGCGCCGAAGAGCTCGCCGGTGTCCATCGGATCCTCGACATCGGCGCCAGTTATCAGCGCCAGCGGGCGGTCGCCGAGGCCAGCCAAGGTGACCTGAGCCGGGTCGTCGACGGCCTGCTAGACGAGATGAGGACAGGACTACCCGCGTGAGCTCGCTCGAAGTGCCGCATGAATTGCCGACCGACGGGTCGCCCGGAGCACCCCAACCGCAAGCCCGACTGGACCGCTGGCTGGCCCGGTACGGCACTGAGATGATCGCGATCCGCCGGCAACTGCACACCCATCCCGAGCTCGGCCGGCGTGAGTACGTCACTACCGAGCTGATCCGATCCCGGCTGGCCGCCGCCGGCCTGGAGCCGCGCGTGCTGCCACTCGGTTCGGGCGTCGTCTGCGATGTGGGCAGCGGTGACCGGCTTGTCGCGATACGCGCCGATATCGACGCCTTGCCGGTGCCCGACACGAAGGATGTGCCGTACCGCTCCACTGTGGAGGGCATCAGCCACGCCTGCGGCCACGATGTGCACACGGCGATGCTGCTGGCCGCGGGGCTGGCACTGCACGACGCCGCCATGCACGAACCGCCGGGTACGCTGCCCGGCCGGGTTCGGCTGATCTTCCAACCGGCCGAGGAGCTCACCCCAGGCGGCGCGCTGGACGTCATCGCGGCTGACGCGCTGGTCGGCGTCGAGGCGTTGTTCGCGCTGCATTGCGATCCACGGCTGGCCACCGGCAAGGTCGGACTGCGCAGCGGCGCGATCACCGCGGCCGCCGATATGGTCGAGGTCTATCTGTCCGGCCCGGGTGGGCACACGGCCCGGCCGCATCTTACGGCAGATCTCGTCTACGCCCTCGGCCGCGTCATCGTCGACGTGCCAGGACTGCTGTCCCGAGTTGTCGATCCGCGCGTGGGGCTGTCGCTGGTGTGGGGCGAGGTGCAAGCCGGGCGCACGGCCAATGCCGTACCGGACAGCGGTGTCCTGCGCGGCACGGTCCGGATGCTGGACCGCACTGCGTGGCGACTGGCGCCGGACCTGCTGCGCCGGCTGGTTGCCGACGTGGTGGCCCCGACCGGTGTGACCGCCGAGGTGGAGTACACGCCTGGCGTCCCCCCCGTCGACAACGACCCGGCGGTCATCTCGATGCTGCGGGTCGCCGCGCTCGCCGCCCTGGGCCGCGATGCCGTTGTCGACACGCAGCAGAGCATGGGCGGCGAGGACTTCGCGTGGTATCTGGACAAGACTCCCGGTGCGCTCGCCCGCCTCGGCACCGCCCGGGCGGCCGACTCCGGCTTCCCCCCGGGGGATCTGCATCAGGGCAGCTTCGATATCGACGAGCGCGCGATCGCGGTCGGCGTCCGGCTGCTCGTACAAACTGCCTATACCGCCCTGCGCTAGCCAACCCGACGTTACTCCCGTTGCCCACATCACTCGCCAGTGGAAAGCTGATAGATTCCGCTGGCCCACTTCGCGTTACGGCATCGTTCACATCACAGGCGTTGGAGGATTCTGTGGGCGGATTCGAAGTCGAGATCGACGCTTTGCGCTCGGCCGCTGTCGCGGCCGAGCGCGCAGGCGAGCAGGTGGGCGCTATCGACTTGGCGGGTGCGATCGCCGGGGTCCGGGCGGCCTTGCCGGGCAGTCGCTCGGGGTCGCTGGTGGCTGGCGTGGCCGATACGTGGCGCTGGCGGATCAACTCGTCCTCTCGCGCGGCGGCCGAGTTCGGCCACGACATGGCTGCTGCCGCTCATCGCTACCTCGCAAACGACGAGGAGGCCGCACGCGACCTGTCTGCCCTGCAATCGGGCCGACCGAGCCGATGATCAGCTACGCAGATGTCCGCAACTGGCGGCCCGATCCGCTCGATGACGTCGAGCAGCGGCTGACGGCCTTTTCGGAGGCTCTGCGCGGCCAGGTCGACGAGGTGAACGCAGCGACGAGGCCCGGTTCCTGGCACGGGTCAGCCGCAGAAGCGGCTTCGCGGACGCGCGACCAGCTTGCCGGTCGTGTGGGTCACATCGTGGCCGGTGTTGAGGCGGTGCGGGTATCAGTGACAGCTGCTGCGGTCCAGGTGAGGGGCCTGGCCCTGATGGTCGCGGCTCTCGATGAGTCAGCGCGCGCACAGGGATACACGATCGACGGCGCCGGCCGGGTCGTCGACGGCGCACCGGACCACAACGGCGTCGGTTGTCAATGTCCTCCTTGTGTTTGCGGTGTTTCCGCTGGCCCCGGTGGCCGCCCTGCAGCGGATGATCGTCAGCTCGCAACTGTCCTCTCGGGTCGAGCAGATCATCGCCCGCGCCGAGGGAGTCGACGCTGCCGTGGCTGACGTGTTCGGCCGGGTCGAGCGCAATGAGATTCCGGCCCCCCGGCCCCGTCTGCCGGCTGACCGCGGGGCCGGCGAGCACGGTTCAGATCCCTGGTACACCAGGGGCGACGATCTGCTCTCCGAGGCCGACTTTAAGATCGCCAGGCTGTGGGGCCGGGCCATCGGCTGGACCCACGCCGCCGACCTGCTGAAGCACTATCTGGGCAACTCGGGGGACGACTACCTCGTCAATCCCGATGACATGACCCGCGACATGCCGATATTCCGCCGGGGCTTGGAAGCGACCGCGACGGACCACATACGCACGTTGGCGCAGGATGTGGTACGCGACGGCAGGTATGGCGTGTCGTTGCCGTTTCGCTCGGAGTGGAAACGCGCTGACCTCATCGACGACACCGACGCCGACTGGTTCAACGCGATCGGCCAGGTGGACTACTCCGTGACCGGTGTGGCGACCGTGTTCGCTCCCGATCAGCCGGGTGCCCCGCCTACCGTCGAGGTCGATTACCAGAATCACATTTTCGACCGCTACAACTGGGACGAAGGCAAGACGGCGACGTTCGGCCCGCTGACTATCTCTTTGGACCGGCTGGCGGAGTTGCATCGCGCGGGAGTGGCGAAGGAGTTCAACGTCGTTGGCTCGAGCGAGGTCAAGCGCTACGCGGGGCCAGTGCCGTAAACAGCCACGACACGCTCTGGCCGTAGTAGATTGCGCAGTGTACGGCGGGAGGTGCGCAGTGTCATTGTCCGAGGTCACCGAGCTGCGGATACATGGCGTGAGCGGCACGCCACCCGAGAGCATCCTGCTCCGGCCGCACGTCAGCCGGGTCGCCGGCGACGGCTCCGCGGGCTTCTATCGACCCAGTGGCGGTGGCAGTCCCACGCACGGTCCGGGCGGGCCCCGGCTCGAGGCCTACAGCTGGGGCAACCTGACCTCCGGAGCGTCGGCCCGAGCGCTGTGGTTGTTGCTGCTGCCCTTCATGCTGGTCAACCTGGCGTCGTGGATGCGCCCGCGCCGGGTTCGGCCGGGTGATCCGCGGCGGGTGGTGGTCGGCGAGACACTGGTCCTCGGATTTTGCCGGCTGCTCGCGCTGACCCTGACCGCGACGGTGGTCCTCACATCGGTCGGTCTGGCCATGGACCTGGTGGCCTGGCAATGCGCCGGCCCGGACCACAAGTGCGATGACCGCCGGTCCTACCTGCGGTTCCTCAGCTCGGGATTCTTCTCGGAGCCGGGGCGGCGGGTGGCAGTCGGCGCGCTGGTGCCACTGCTGACGGTCGGCGTCCTGTGGTACCTCGGGCGGCGGACCTGGCAGCGCTACGAGTCCGTACCGGCCGGCGTCGGTGTCGGCTGCGCACTCGACGACCCGGGCTTCTGGTACGGCCGGCACCTCGTCGGCCGGCTGCGTACCCTGCACGTGGTTGTCGCGCTGTCGACGGTGGCCGCCGCGCTGAGCTGGCCGATCCTCCGTCATGACCGCGAGGTCGGCTCGGGCCGCGACGTGATCGGTTATGCCTTGATGTTTACCGCCACGGCGCTGATCCTCGCCGCCGCGATATCGGTATGGCTGCCGGTGGTGATCCGCCGCGACATCAAGGGCCGCGCACCCATGCTCAAGCCGATGCGGCTGCTCGTGTTGCTGCTGGTGCCGGCCGCCTTCGCCTATGCGATGCTGCCGCGCCCGCAGTGGGTCTCCGCAGGTGGCCTGCCGGGGTTCACCAGCGGGGTGAGCTGGCTCTTCGGCACGCAAATGTTGCTGCTGGTCCTGCTCACCCTCGCCATCTGGCTATTGCGCGGCCGCCATCTGCCGCAGAAGGCCGCCCTGAGCGGGTTCGCCACGCCGCTGGTCGCCGGGCTAGCCCTGTTCCTCCAGTCGGCCTTCACCGCCGGCCTGTCCTTCCGGCTGGCCGACTGGCTCGATCGCGGTGGCGTCCCTAGCTCGTCAATCGAGGGCGCGGTGGCCGCCCAGCTGGAGCCGCCGGGTCCGTACGCCTGGGCGGGTCTGGCCTTCTTCCTGGCCTGTGTGCTGGTGGTGGCAGTCGCCGCATTGACGAATTTCTGGCTGCTTGGTCGCCTGGTGAAACGCGCTGCGCTGCGGGTGCGTCGCGACTACCGGCTCGGCCCGCAGGATCGGCCCGACCGTGTCGAGGCCATCGCCAAGGTGGCCGGTGCTGCCGCGCTGACCGACCGGGCCGGGCCGTTGCTGGCCGCGGTGCTCGTGCCGACTGCGTTCGGTGCCTTGGCCGTGACCGGGATCGTGCTCTTCGTCGGCAAGGCTCCGGTGGAGCTCGTCGCGCCGCGCACTGGGCCCGCACTGGCGCTCAGCCTTGCGACGAACGCCGGTGCGTTCCTGATCGGCGTCTTTGCCATTGCGCTGGTCGTTCTGGGGCGGATGGCCTACAAGACTCCGAAGATCC
>Ga0136617_10001488_pt1 | contig 20801 bp, 22 predicted proteins | sample AntDrymUQ3222106_2_FD_129672 | JGI IMG/M metagenome (GOLD analysis project Ga0136617, IMG submission 129672) | Polar desert sand microbial communities from Dry Valleys, Antarctica - metaG UQ322 (21.06) | ecosystem: Environmental > Terrestrial > Soil > Desert | place: Antarctica: Dry Valley...
CGAGGAGCACGCATGACCACCACGAGTACGACGCCCGCAGCCATCGCCGACCTGTCCGGCACCTACGTGATCGACCCCGGCCACACCCGCATCGGCTTCCAGGCCCGTCACGCGATGGTGACCAAGGTCCGAGGCGCGTTCAACGAGTTCGAGGGCAGCGCGGTCGTCGACCCGGCCGACCTCACCATGTCGACCGCTCAGCTGACCATCCAGGCCGCCAGCATCGACACCCGCAACGAGCAGCGCGACGGTCACCTGCGCAGCAACGACTTCCTCTCGATGGAGGAGCACCCGCAGATCACCTTCGCCTCCACCGGCGTCCGACAGAGCGGGCCGACCAGCCTGGAGCTCACCGGCGACCTCACCATCAAGGGGGTGACCAACTCGGTCACCATCCCCTTCGATTTCGAAGGCGCCGCGACCGACCCGTTCGGCAACCTGCGTGTCGGCTTCGAGGGCGCGGTCACGATCCACCGCAAGGACTGGGGCATCACCTGGAACGCCGCGCTCGAAGGCGGCGGCGTGCTTGTCAGCGACAAGGTCGTCCTGGAGTTCGAGGTCTCCGCCATCAAGTCCGCCTGACTCTCGCGGCCCAGGGGAAGTAGGCCGTCGAGACCTCGGGCGTTGAGTTGTCAGGCGCTGACGTCGCCATAGCGCGCTCAGCGCCTGACAACTCGGTCAGTCCACGACGCGGACGGTCACCGAGCCCAGTCGGTCGAACTCGGCGCGGAAGACGTCACCGGCTTCCATGGGGCAGGCGGCGTGTAGTGCGCCGGTCATCACGAGATGACCCGGTTCGAGTGCGACGCCGTGCTCGCCGAGCGTGTTGGCCAGCCACGCGACGACCCCGAGCGGGTCGCCCAATGCAGCGGCGCCGGCCCCGGTGTCGACCAGCTCGCCGTCCTTGGTCAAGACCATGCCGACGAGCCGGGTGTCGACCTCGGCCAGGGGCACCACCCGGCTGGAGATGGCGGCGGCGCCGTTGCTGGCCAGGTCGGCGACCGTGTCGGCGAGCTTGATCCGCCAGTCCGCGAACCGTGAGTCGACGATCTCCATCGAGGCCGACACTCCCTCGACCGCCCGCACCACGTCGGCCACCGTGACGCCTGGGCCGCGGAGCTCCTGACCCATCACCGCGACGATCTCCGCCTCGATCTTCGGCTGGATGAACGAGCTGAGGGAGATCTCGTCGCCGTCGCCGTAGATCGTCGAGCCGAGCACCGGCGCGTAGTCGGGCGTGTCGACGCCGATCATGCGCTGCATCGGCTTCGAGGTCAGCCCGACCTTGTGGCCGACGATCGTGTCGCCGTCGGCGAGGATGAGGTCGACCAGCTCCCGCTGCACGGCATACCCGTCGGCCATCCCGAGCGTCGGGTCCTCGTCGGTGAACGGCTCGATGGCCACTCGGGTGCGTCGGGCGTCGTACAGCAGGCGGGCCTTCGCCCCGGGATCGACAACCGGCATCGCAGCCCTCTCGTGTCTGGATGGCTCAGGCGACCACCCCGCGCGCAAGGATACGATCCTGGCGAGCCGGTGATGAGGCGCCCATGATGCGGCACCGTGGCGCCGCGCCGGGCGACGAGACACCAGAGATGGGACCTATGAGCAACAAGTTGGCATTGGCAGCCATCATCGGGCCGGGCAACATCGGCACCGACCTGCTCGCGAAGCTGAGGCGCAGCGACGCGATCGAGGTCGGCTATATGGTCGGCGTGGTCGAGTCCGACGGGCTTGCCCGAGCTCGCGAGCTGGGCATCGAGGCCTCAGCCGGCGGGCTGGACTGGCTGATGCAGCAGGACCCGCTGCCTGACATCGTCTTCGACGCCACCTCCGCCAAGGCGCACCAGGCCGCCGCTCCCGTGCTCGAGAAGGCCGGGGTCGTTGCGATCGACCTGACGCCTGCCGCCGTCGGCCCCTTGGTCTCGCCGACGGTGAACTTCCGCGAGCACGTCGACGCGATGAACATCAACATGATCAGCTGCGGCGCACAGGCGACGGTGCCGATCGTGCACGCGGTGTCCTCCGTCGTACCCGTGCCCTACGCCGAGATCGTGGCCAGCGTCGCGTCAAAGTCGGCCGGGCCGGGCACGCGCGCCAACATCGACGAGTTCACGCACACGACCTCACGTGCGGTCCGCGAGCTCGGTGGCGCAGACCGCGGTAAGGCGATCGTCGTGCTGAACCCGGTCGAGCCGCCGATGCTGATGCGCGACACGATCTTCTGCGCCATCCCGGCCGACGCCGACGAGGACGCGGTCACGGCATCGATCGAGAGCAGGGTGCGCGAGGTGCAGGAGTACGTCCCCGGCTACACGCTGCGCCAGCCCCCGCAGTACGACCCACCCCGGGAGATGTGGGACGGCAACGGCCGGGTGTCGGTCTTCCTCGAGGTGAAGGGCGCCGGTGACTACCTTCCGGAGTACGCCGGCAACCTCGACATCATGACCGCGGCAGCGGCCCGGATCGGCAACCTGGTCGCCACCACCCGGATGCAGCAGGTGCCGGCATGACGCAGATGCAGCAGGTGCCGGCGACCACGGCAAGCACAGTGAGCATGAACGGCGTCGGCACCAGCCGGCCCGTCCGGCTGACCGACACCACGTTGCGCGACGGCAGCCACGCCATGCAGCACCAGTTCACCGAGGAGCAGGTGCGGGCCACCGTGCACGCGCTCGACGAGGCCAACGTCGAGGTGATCGAGGTCAGCCACGGCGACGGGATTGGCGGTTCCTCCTTCAACTATGGGTTCTCCAAGGTCGAGGACATCACTCTGGTCCGGGCGGCGACGGAGGAGGCCGCGCGGGCGAAGATCGCGATCCTGCTGGTGCCCGGCATCGGCACGATGGACGACCTCCGCAACGCGCGCGAAGCAGGTGCCTCCGTGGCCCGGATCGCCACGCACTGCACCGAGGCCGACGTCTCGATCCAGCACTTCGGGCTGGCCCGGTCCTTGGACATGGAGACCGTCGGGTTCCTGATGATGGCGCACCGCACCAGTCCCGAGGAGCTCGCCCGGCAGGGCCGGATCATGGTCGATGCCGGCTGCGAGTGCGTCTACGCCGTCGACTCGGCCGGCGCGCTGGTGCTCGACGAGGCGGAGTCCCGGATCAAGGCGCTCGTCGACGAGGTCGGGGGACAGGCGCAGGTGGGCTTCCACGGCCACCAGAACCTCTCGCTCGGGGTGGCGAACTCCGTGCTCGCGTTCCGCACGGGCGCCCGTCAGATCGACGGCTCGCTGTGTGCACTGGGCGCAGGCGCTGGCAACTCGCCGACCGAGGTCTTGGCGGCGACGTTCAACCACCTCGAGGTCGAGACCGGTGTCGATGTGGGGGGAGTGCTGGACGCGGCCGAGGAGGTGGTCCGGCCGTTCCTCCCGCGCTGGCCGAAGTCGGACCGCACCGCGATCGTGCAGGGTTGGGCCGGCGTGTACTCGTCGTTCCTGCTGCACGCCGAGCACGCGGCGGAGCGCTACGACGTCCCCGCTCACGTGATCCTCCAGCGCGCGGGCGAGGCGGGCTATGTCGGTGGCCAGGAGGACATGCTGATCGACATCGCGCTGCAGCTCGTGCAGGAGCGCGACCTCGCCACGACCGGAGCGCGCTGATCTGCTGTTGTGGCACTCAAACGAACTTATCAACACACCTGAGTGGAGCGTCCGCGCCCAAGCTACTCGTTCCCTCGGCCGGCGCAACCCAACGCGCCGGCCGGCGGGCACTACCGGGTCGAGAGGCTCTCCTCGGTTGCGGCTCCTCCGACCAGAGCCACCGGCGGGTCCAGTGTGACGACCAGCTCGGGGTCGACGCGGCGCTCGCGCGAGACGAGCCGGGCCGAGTCGAGGTCGAGGGTGGCGCTCACCAGGCAGTCGCCTCCGCGCAGGCCGACCAGGCACCCCTCTCGCACGATGGCCGCTAGTCCGACCACGTCGAAGGTGAGGACGAGCGCGAGCTCGATCTTCTTCAGGGTGGTCTCGCCGAGCATCAGGTCCACGTGCGGGCGGTAGGCCGAGGTGAGCCGGTGGGTGGCGAGCTCTACCACCTCGGTGCTTCCTGGCGAGTGGACCGTACGCCGGGCCGCGTCGGTGATCGCGGTGTACTTGCGCCATCCGGCGATGAGCACCTCGCCGAGGTCGAGCTCGAGCAGCCCAGCGGCCACTCTGCCGATCTCGACGTCGACGGCCTCGAGCGACGAGCGCGTGAAGCTCCGGGCACCCAGAAGCACCCCGTGAGCCGTGCCGCGCTCGCTGATCGCCTGGCCCAGTGATCGACCGAGCGCCCCTGCACCAGCCTCGTCGCCGTAAAGGACCGCTCGGGCAGTGAGCGCTCCGGTGGTCGTCGTACTCGTCATCTCTCGACCTCCTCGAGGACGTGGCTGCCGGCGTCGCGTTGCGGGACCAGCCTCACCGGCGGGGGACGCGCGGAGGCACCTGGCGGCTCGGACACGGTCGGGTCGGGCGACGCGGCCGGGACGGGCTGGATGTGCACCTCACGCAGCCATCGCCTCTGCCGCCAGCGACCGCGTGCCAGCCAACCCGCCAGCAGGAGACCGACCAGGATCGCTGCACCTGCCGCGAGTGGGACGAACGAGGTCGGCTCTGCCGCCACGACGGTGACCGCAGTCCCGACGGGCACCACGGAGCCGGCCGCCGGACTCTGGCTCTCGACCGTGTCCGCCCCGTCGGCGTCGTTGGCCAGCACCAGCCCAGCAGCGGCGAGGAGTACGACGCCGTCCTCCACGCTCTCGCCGACGAGGTCGGGGACGCGCGCCAGGGGAGGGGGACTTGCGCCGAGGACCACATCGACCGTGGTGCCTGCCGGCACCTGGCTGCCCGCTGTGGGCACCTGCTCGACGACCACGTCGCCGTTGCCTGACACACCACCCAGCGCCAGGCCGGCCAGGGCGACGGAAGGTCGGGCCTGGTCGAGCCTGCCTCCCACCACGTTAGGCACGACGACCAGGGCGGCGCTCGCCCCGTCCTCGAGCGTGATGCCGACGATGGTCTTCGTCGGCACCGGGGTCCCGGCGGCCGGGTCCTGGCTCTCGACCAACGGCCCGTCACCGGAGGTCACGAAGGCAGAGAGCCCGGCGTCCTCGAGCACCACACGCGCGTCGTCGAGCGAGAGCGCCACGACATCCGGCACGATCACCGGGCCCTCGGGCGGCGCGGTCACCTCGAAGGTGGCGGCGGATGCCACGCTTTCGGCGGCAAGACAGCGTGCCACCACCTGGTGGATCCCCGGTTCGACCGTCTCTGCGACCACGAAGCTGGTCGCGCCCTCGCCCTTGGTGGGGACGCGGCTGAGCTCGTCGACGCCGTCGAAGGTGAAGACGATCGTGGGACTCTCGTCCTCGGTCGCGGGGCAGGCCTCGAAGCCGGTCGCCACGGCCTCGACCTGGGTCCCGACCGGACCGCTGGTCGGGTCGAGCGAGACGGCCGGCGTCGGGATGTCGACTGCCATGGAGTCCGCGGAGAACAGTGGCCCCGCCATCGCTACGACCACGACGACGACCAGGACCGCGATGACGCGGGCGACCAGCCTGCGCATGAGTGACATCCCCACTCCCCGGGACTCGACTCTTGGCTCCTTTGTACTCCGTTCCGGCCGTTGTCGCCATGCCCGCTCGGTTGCGGTGGTTTCGAGACGGCGCGTTCCTCGCCTACTGAACCACCGGTCGGCTGAAAGGGTCAGTAGCCGCCGCCTCCGCCGGTCCCCCCGCCGGAGCCCCCGCTCCCGCCCCCGCCGTACAGGACCACGAACAGCACGACCACGATGACCGCGACCGCGACCGCGGCACCGATCCAGACGAGCCTTCTCGAGCTTCCCGCCTCTGCCATGACCAAGCCTCCTCGCATCACGCGCTTGTGCCGTTGTTCGGGTCCGCTCGTTGCTTCGGATTGGTCCGCCGCGGAGCAGAGACCGGGCTACAGTCGACGACGTGGAGGCTCGGGTCCTGGTTCGACGCACCTGTGCGGCTGCTCTGGTGGCCGGACTGTCCCTGGCCGCGACACCCGCGCTCGCCGGCCGCCAGGCCCGCCGAGGCGGACTACTCCGGTGGTGCGGTGCGGTGAGGTTCTACTCCGAGGGTCTCTGTGTCGCGGTGAGCTGCAACGACTACCCGCAGCCCTACTCGGTCACGGCGCCGTTCGCGAAACGTGAGCGGCAGCTCCGGCGGTCCTACGCCGACCTCCGACGGCGTACCCCCGACGTCTTCAGCCCGTTCTCGGTCCGCGAGTGGACCACCTCGCCGTACGGCTACTACGACTCCTGCCTGCGCTGGCCCTCCCCGAGCCGTCGTGTGCCAGCGATCCCCGACGACGCGACCTACCCCGACGTGCCCACGCTGGTGCTCGCCGGTGACCTGGACTCACTCACCTCGCCGGAGGGTGCCCGCGACACCGCCGCGGCGTTCCCGCGCTCGACCTACGTCGAGGTCGCGAACACCACCCACGTCACCGCCCTGGTCGACTTCGACACCTGCACCTCGTTGCTGGCCCGGCGGTTCGTCCGCACCCGGTCGGCGGGGGACACCTCATGCGCCGATGACTACCACGAGAACCGGCTGGTCCCGCGCTTCACCCGCACCGCAGCGGCTCAGAGCTCGTCGGGCCGAAGAGCCACCACCGCGAGGGTCGCCGCGGCCACGGTAGGCGACGTCGTGGCGCGGTGGCTGTCCATGTACGGCGAGCGTGGCGTCGGTCTGCACGGCGGCTCGTTCACGACTCGGGGCGGCGGGTTCACCGACCGTCCCTCCGTCGCACGATGGAGGTTGCGCGAGGTCCGCTGGGTGCGGGACGTCGCCGTCTCCGGTGAGGTCAGCTGGAACCGCCGCACCGGGGAGATCCGGTCGGTCTTCACCACGAGAGGACCGGGAGCGTCCCCGGGACGGCTGCGACTGAGCTGGAACGACCTCGACCGCCACGCGCGTGCGAGGGCAGCGGGCGTGCTGGGCGGCCGGACAGTCCGGTTCGACTTCCCGGCGCCATGAACCGGGGGCTCTGGCTCTCCTCGGCGGCCGCGCTGCTGGTCGCCGCATCTGCCTGCACTGGTTCCGAGATGCCGGGCCGCGTCGCCTCGGAAACGCCGCGCACGGCAGTGGCCGCGGACTCCTCGCTCGCCGACCGGGCCGTGCACACCGCCACCAGTCTCAACGACGAGGTCACGCTCGTCGCCGGCGGCTGCGCTGTCGACGGCTGTGTGTCGGCAACGCGCTCAGCAGTGCTGGTGAGCGCCGACGGCGACCGACCTGTCGATGCGATGGGCGTGGCTCGCGACGGGCACACCGCCACCCTGCTCGAAGACGGGCGGGTTCTCGTCGTGGGCGGTTTCACGGCGGAGGGCCAGCCACCCCTGTCCAGTGCCGAGGTGTACGCGCCGGACACGGACCGATGGATCCGCGTCGGCTCGACGAGCACGGGTCGCGGCGGCCACGCCGCTGCCCGCCTCGGAGATGGCCGGGTGCTCGTGGCCGGCGGCTGGCTCGAGTCCGGCCGCTACACCGCGACCACGGAGATCTTCGATCCTGTCTCGGAGCGCTTCACGCCGGGGCCGCGGCTGCCCAGGGGCCTCGACGGCCTTGCGGCTGCCAGCCTCACCGATGGCAGCGTGCTGGTAGCGGGCGGGCAGCCGAGCCCCGGCCTCGCGACCGACCTCGCCGTGCTCATCGCCCCGGACGGCTCCAGCAGCCGCCGGGTCGGTGCGCTGTCCTCGGCTCGGTTCAAGCACGCGCTGGTGTCCCTGCCCTCGGGCGAGGTCCTGGTCATCGGCGGGACCAGCGACGACACCGAGCTGCTCGCCAGCACCGAGGTGTTCGACCCGCGCACCCGCTCCTTCTCGCCGGGACCGACCATGTCGTCGGGTCGCTACAAGCTCAGCGGGGGAGCCAGCCTCCTTCCCGACGGCCGAGTCCTTGTCGCCGGTGGGGGGCCGGGCGTCGAGGTGATCGACGTCCAGGCCGGGACCAGCGAGCCCCTCGCCAGTGCGCCGCCGGTGCGCTCGTCGTTCTCCACGGTCAGCGTCGTCGCCGACACCGTCCGGGTGGTCGGCGGGTATGACGAGGGCATTGCGCTGACCGGGACCAACCTCCGAATTCCTTTACCTTCCCTGTGATGACCCAGTAGTGACTCGGTGACGACCCGATCTGACCGGACCTGACCTGGTTCGGCCGTGCCACGCGAGCGATTCATCATGTGACTGGCGGGTATCCTTCCGGAATGAAGTGGAAGCCGGCCGTTCTGGCCTTCGCTGTGGTCGCGGTCGTCTCGGTGCTGGTCGTGGTCTTCGCGCTGGTCCGACCGGGCACCGAGGATGCGACTCTGGCGGGCACCTCGGCCGGGACGCCCGAAGGGGCCCCGGAGGAGACACAGCAGGAGAAGCCGAGCAAGCCCCGGCGCACAAAGGTTTTTGCCGGGGAGGACATCGTGCCGTTCCCCGAGCCCACCGACCTGCCGCCGCCACGGGTGCAGGACAACCAGCCGGAGCCGCAAGGTCCGGCACCCTCGTTCGACCCTGACCGCGTCGCCGACCTCAAGGAGGCACTGCGAGAGTCGCTGAGGGAGCAAGAGCAAAAGCAGGAGGGAGAGTCCTCACCCGGGGATAAGGACCTCGAGTTGCTCCCGACGGCCACGTTGGACTTCACGCTCAGCTCGTTCAACGTCCTCGGCAGCAGTCACACCGCGCGCGGAGGCAACAGGCCCGGTCTGCCTGCGGGCACGACCCGGATCCGCTGGGTCGCGGGGATGCTGGCTCAGCAGTCGGTCGACGTGGTCGGGTTCCAGGAGTTCCAGCTCGACCAGCAACGGACGTTCCTGCGGCACACCCGAGGCAAGTACGACATCTACCCGGGCTTCAGCAAGGGCGGCAAGGGGTCGAATAACTCGATCGCCTGGCGGCGGGACAGCTGGGAGGTGGTGTCCGCAGGCACGGTCCCCATCCCGTACTTCAACGGCAACCGCTGGCCGATGCCCGTCGTACTCCTGCGCCACAAGGCATCCGGACTCAGTGCCTACTTCACGAACTTCCACAACCCGGCGAGCAACCAGCGGCACCCGGGCAACCAGCGCTGGAAGCGGCTCGCCGCGACGATTGAAGCGGCGTTGGTCCGGCGGATCCAGGAGCGCAGCGACTTCCCGGTGTTCTTGACCGGTGACCTGAACGAACGTCTGAGCGTGTTCTGCCTCATGACCGGACGCGGCGGCCTGATCGCTGCCAACGGCGGCAGCAACAACGGGCGCTGCGTGCCACCCCGCGACCTGCGGATCGACTGGATCTTCGGCTCGCGCGACGTGCAGTTCTACGGCTATCGCAGCCTGACCAACCGTGCCTCGGATCACCCGATGGTCGTGAGCAACGCCCGGATCCAGGGCGGGGGCTAGCGAAGAGGCGCCGGTGTCCTGCCGATCCAGAGGATCAGCGGACGCCGATCGCGCGCGAGCAGTGTGGCCAGGCACCCCAGCCCTGTCCGCGTCGGACTCGCTCGGCCACCACGATCTGCTCGCGCTTGGTGGCGAGGTGTGCGTTGTAGGCGAACTTCCGGCCGCCGTACGCCCGCCAGGTGCCGGCGCTGAACTGCAGGCCGCCGTAGTAGCCGTTGCCGGTGTTGATGTGCCAGCGTCCCCCCGACTCGCAGCGGGCCAGCCGCTCCCAGGTCCGCATTGAGGCGGCCTCGGCGGGGGTGAATGCCAGGAGCGAGGAGAGGACCGCGAGGAGGGCCACGGCGAGGGTTGATACACGGATGCGTGCGGACAAGACGAAACCTGTTCTCCAACGCCTGCGAGGTGAGCTGTCGGGTTCGGGCTGAGAAGCGTGCCCGGCCGCCGCACCGATGTCCGGTGCGGCGACTTCACCCCAGGTGCTCGTGCGTACGAGGACCGCGATCTTGGGTCCCCCGCTCCTGCCCACGGGTGGTGCTGGAAGGGGCCGGCTGGGTGGCGGACAGGACTCGGCGTGGCCACAGCCGGTGCCTCGTGAAGCGAGACTCCGCGAGACTAGCTCCGGCGGCCGCACCTGTCGAGGGCTGCCTGCTTCCGATGACTCATCAAGCCGGAGGGTGCCTCCTGTGTCCACGCTCGACCAGGCAACCGTGGTGCGGGCCAGGAGCGCCCGCACCGCGGTCGCCGTCGTGTTCGCGCTCAACGGTTTCGCCTTCGCCAGCTGGCTCTCCCGGATCCCCGACGCGCGCGACACTCTCGAGCTGTCACCCGGCCGGCTCGGTAACCTGCTGCTGGCGTTGTCGCTGGGCGCGGTCGTGGCCCTGCCCTCGGCCGGATGGTGGGTGCATCGGTACGGCGCGGTGCGTGTCGTCGCGGTCGGGGCGTTCCTGGACGGGCTCGGACTCGCGCTGGCCGGCATCGGCGCGGCCGTGGTCCAAGACCCCTGGGTCACGGCCGCGGGTCTGTTCCTGAACGGCTTCGGGGCAGGTGTCTGGGACGTGGCGATGAACGTCGAGGGGTCCGCGGTCGAACGACGGTTGGGTCGATCGGTGATGCCCCGCTTCCATGCGGCATTCAGCGTGGGCACGGTCGCCGGGGCCGGCCTCGGCGCGGTCGCTGCGGCGCTGGCGCTCTCGATCGCCGTCCACCTCGGGCTGGCCTCTCTGCTTGTTGTGGCGGGGCCGCTGTGGGCGGTGCGGCGGTTCCTCCCGGCGACTGCAGATACGTCGCGCAATCGATCGCATCCGCTCCGGGCGTGGACCGAGCCACGAACCCTGGTGCTCGGCCTGATGGTCCTGGCGATGGCCTTGGCCGAGGGGGTCGCCAACGACTGGCTGGCGCTGGCGCTGGTCGACGGCTACGACCTCCCGTCGTGGGTCGGCGCGACCGGATTCGCACTCTTCGTCTCGGCGATGACCGTGGGGCGTCTGGCTGGGACACTCCTGCTGGACCGGTTCGGGCGGGCACCCGTCCTCTGGGTGAGCATGGCGATGGCCGCGGGCGGCGTACTCCTCGTCGTCTTCGGTGGGTGGCTCCCGCTCGTCGCGGTCGGGGTCCTGGTGTGGGGGCTCGGTGCGGCACTCGGCTTCCCCGTCGGGATGAGCGCGGCCGCCGACGATCCCGCACACGCGCCGGCCAGGGTCAGCGTGGTCGCGACGATCGGCTACACGGCCTTCCTCGCCGGGCCACCACTGGTCGGTTACCTCGGGGACCGGGTCGGCGTTCTGCGGTCACTGTTGCTGTTGGTGGTGGTGCTGGTCCCATCGGCGCTCGCCGTGCCCGCGGCCCGCCGTCGTCCCACCTAGTGCCCCGACCGGCAACGTCTGCCCTGCTGCGCGCCGCCCGGCGGGCGCCCGGCGGCGTTGTCGTCACTCGACGATGCTCGAGCATCGCCTTCGCTCCTCCGCCTTGCCGTGCACTCCGCCAGACGACGCTCGCGACGGACAACGTCGCCGGTCCGGGCACTGCCACGACGCCTCGTATAGGTTCGCTGCGATGTCCGCGATCATCACCACCAGCCCCGAGCTCGACGAGGAGCGCCGTCGGGGGCTGCGCCGCATGCGCACCGTGGCCGTATCCCTGCTCCTGTTCGCGGCGGTTGTCTACCTCCTCACGCTCGACCGCGACGGCTTCCTCGGCTTCGTCAACGCCGGTGCGGAGGCATCGATGGTGGGTGCGATCGCGGACTGGTTCGCGGTCACCGCACTGTTCAAGCACCCGCTCGGGATACCGATCCCGCACACCGCACTGATCCCGCGACGCAAGGACATGCTGGGGCGCAGCCTGCAGGAGTTCGTCGCGGAGAACTTCCTGCAGGAGGACATCGTCCGTGACCGGATGCGGCTTGCGGAGATCGGCCATCGTCTCGGCACCTGGCTGGTCGAACCCGCCAACAGCCGGCGAGTCGCCGACGAGGCCGCCAGCCTCCTCCGGATCGGCCTCGGTCGAGTGCGCGACGAGGATGTCGCGACTCTCGTTGAGGAGGCGCTGCTGCCGCGGTTCGTCGAGGAGCCGATCAGCCCCGTCGCCGGCAGCCTCCTCGAAGAGATCGTCCACGACCGCGCCCATCACGGCCTCGTCGACCTCGCGCTCACCGAGGCGCACCAGTGGCTGGTGGAGAACGAGGAGACGTTCACCGATGTCGTGGGGGAGCGCGCCCCCTGGTGGGCTCCGACCTCGGTCAACGAGCGGGTCACCCAGCGGGTGCACCTGGAGGTGATGCGATGGGTGGCCGACATACGTGACGACCCGCACCACCAGGCCAGGTACGCGCTCGACGATCTGATGCGGCAGCTCGCGCACGACTTGCTGAACGACCCGTCGACCCAGCAGCGCACCGAACGGCTCAAGGTCCGGGTGCTCGGACATCCTCAGGTGGTCGCGACCGGAGTGTCCTTGTGGCAGGCGTTCCGGAAGGCGCTGCTCGGCTCGCTGGAGGACCCGGAGGGGCCCCTGCGGGTGAGAGCCGTCGCGGAGCTGACCCGATTCGGTGACCGCCTGCAGACCGAAACGGCCTTGCAGCAGCGGGTGGACGGGTATCTCGCCGACCTCGCGGTCTTCGCCGTCGAGAGGTACGGCGACGAGCTGACCACGGTGATCTCGCACACCATCGACCGATGGGACGGCAAGGAGGCCGCACGCAGGATCGAGCTGCACGTGGGTCGCGACCTCCAGTTCATCCGGATCAACGGAACTCTCGTAGGTGGCCTGGTCGGTATCGCGATCCACACCGTCTCCGTCCTGTGAGAGAACCGCGCCGAGTCGCCACATCCTTAGTGGGTCGACGGTCGGGTGACGACTAGGTTGGGGACATGAAATGCCCCATCGACGACACCGTCCTGCAGATGACCGATCGGCAGGGGATCGAGATCGACTACTGCCCGCAATGCCGCGGGGTGTGGCTGGACCGCGGAGAGCTGGACAAGATCATCGACCGCGCCGACGCTCCGCCCTCGAGACATGAGCAACCCCAGGCGGCGCCGCCCCCGTCGTACGAGCGGCACGACACGCGGTCCTATCCGTCCGAGTCCTACGGTGACCGGCGCCATGACAGCGGCCACTACAAGAAGCGGAAGAAGGAGTCGCTCCTCGGGGAGCTGTTCGACTTCTGACCAGGCGATCCGCTCCGGGGGCGAGTGATGCGCCCGCGCCACGTGAGGTGGCGATCCGGGATGACTCCATCCGTCTCGGTCAGTTCCTGAAGCTCGCCGACCTGATCGACAACGGTGCTGAGGCCAAGCCGCTGCTGATGCGAAGTCTGGTGCGCGTGAACGGTGAGATTGAGACGCGGCGTGGCCGCCAGCTGCACCACGGCGACGTCGTACTCGTGCTCGACGGACCTGCCTGCATCGTCGCCGACGGCTCGGCCGACAAACCCTGACGGCTCGCGCGGCCCCGTCTCGGGTGGACGCCGTGCCAAGGAAGCGTCAAGGGGCTTGGCCGCGGCGGCCGGAGCGAACCTTGACCACAGCGAAACGGTGTCCGGCCGACGCGCCGCCCCAGCGACCGGGCACGGGGGCTACTCGAGACGGGGCCTTCGGCTCGGCGGATAGACCTTGACGGCTTGGCGGGTCAGGTCTGGGAGGACTGGACGTAGCTGTCGAGCTGGTCGCGCTCGAACTCGAGCTCGCTCATCCTGCTCTTCACCACGTCGCCGATGCTGATGATCCCGCTCAGCGCACCGTTGTCGACCACCGGGACGTGACGGATCCGGCGCTCGGTCATCAGCTGCATGAGGTCGTTGACCAGGTCCTGGGGCTTGCAGGTGACCACGTCGGCAGTCATGATCGCCGACACCGGCGACCCCAGCACCGACTCGTCGTCGTGGATCCTGCGCACGACATCACGCTCGGAGACGATCCCGTCGATGCTGCTGCCGTCGTCGCTGACGATGAGCGCGCCCACGTTGTGGTCGGCGAGCTGAGCCACCAGCTCGCGCACGGTGGCATCCGGGGCGACCGTGACCACCTCATGGCTGGGCTTGGTCGAGAGCACCTGGGCGATACGCATCGAGGCTCCTCCTACGGACGGTCCGTGGGTGAAGGCTAGTGAAAGAACCGGCTGCGCGGTAGTGATTGGATGCTCCTGTGCACGATGCCCAGCGTCTCGGAGTCGCGGGCGTGGTGACGATGATGGGCTGGCTCTCGCTGGTGCTGTGGCTCGACTCGACGGGAGGCATCTGGCTGCAGCGAGGCCTGGGCGCGCTCACCTGGGTGGTTCTACTGGTCGCCGTACGGCGGGTTAACCCGCTCGTGCGCGCACAGACGGGCGTGGTCGTCGGCTTCGCCACCCTGGTGGAGCTCATCTTCAGCCCGACGCTGGAGGTCTACCTCTACCGCTTCGACAACGTGCCGGCCTATGTGCCGCCAGGCCACGGGCTGGTCTACCTCTCGGCCTTCGCCCTCGGTCACACCCGCTTCGTCGAGCGGCACATGCGCGCCTGCGTGGCGACTGCCCTCGCCGTCGGTGGCGCTTGGGCCGGATACGGGTTGTTCGTGGCGCAGCGGCCGGACGCGCTCGGTGCCTTCTGGTACGCCTGCCTGGTCGGTTTCATGTTCTGGGGGCCCTCGAAGGCGGTGTACGTCGGCGCGTTCGTCGCCGTGAGCTACCTCGAGCTGCTCGGCACCGGGCTCGGGAACTGGGTGTGGCAGACCCGGGACCCGACCGGCTGGGTCACGATCGGGAACCCGCCGTCCGGCGCAGCGGGAGGCTACGGCTGGTTCGACCTCGCCGGGCTGCTCGCAGCGCCGTACCTGCTGAGCGCGTCCCGCCGCGTATCCACTCTGTGGCCTGGGCGACGGTCCGGTCGAAGGCTTAGTCGGCGTCCGCGCCCGGACCCGTTGACCGCCCCTCCGGCTGGCTCCGTCGACGCGCGGTGAGGTCGTGCAGGCGCCCTCCCGGGCCCCTCGCGGCGTCGGGATCGTCAGGGTCGTCATGGTCGTCGGGCAGCGAGCCGAGGAAGGCGAGCACCTGGTCGTGGAGCCGACCGTTGCTGGTCAGTGCGTTCCCACCGTGGGGTCCCGGCGTGCCGTCGAGCGAGGTGAACATGCCGCCGGCCTCCCGCACGATCACGTCGAGCGCCGCCATGTCGTGGAGCGCGAGCTCGGGCTCGGCTGCGACGTCGACGGCGCCCTCAGCGACGAGCATGTGGGACCAGAAGTCCCCGTAGGCACGGGTGCGCCAACAACGCCGCGAGAGTGCCAGCACGTCCTCGAGCCGGTCGCGCTGCTCCCACCCGCCCAGTGAGGAGAAGGAGAACGATGCCTCCTCGAGCGCGCTGACGTCGGAGACGTTGCACTCCGCAGCGCGTAGCAGCGACTTCCCGGTCCAGGCGCCGGTGTCCTTCGCGGCCCACCAGCGACGGTTCAGCTGGGGAGCGGACACGACGCCGACCACCACCTCGTCGTGGACCATGAGCGCGATCAGGGTCGCCCAGACCGGCACCCCGCGGAGGAAGTTCTTCGTCCCGTCGATCGGGTCGACCACCCACCGACGCTGCCCGAACCCGGATGCGCCGTACTCCTCGCCGAGCACCGCGTCGCGTGGGCGAGCCCGCGACAGAGTGCGCCGGATTCCCTCCTCGACGGACTCGTCGGCGTCGGTCACCGGTGAGAGATCGGGTTTGGTGACCACGTGCAGGTCGAGTGCCTTGAAGCGGTTGGTGGTCAGCGAGTCCGCGTCGTCGGCGAGCACATGCGCCAGCCTCAGGTCGTCGGTGAAGTTCGTGGCCATGGCTCACAGGCTATGCCCGGCGCGCTCAGTCGAGATCACCGCGCTCTCGGCTGGCGAGCAGCCTGCGGAACGAGTCGACCCTGGCCCGCTCGGTGTCCCCGCCCTCGATGGCTGCGTCGAGTGCGCACTCAGGTTCCTGCTCGCCGTGCGTGCACCCGCGGGAACACTCCGCGGTCAACGCGGCAAGGTCGGGGAACGCCTCGATGAGTCGCCTGGGCTCGACATGAGCCAGCCCGAAGGAGCGGATCCCCGGCGTGTCCACGATCCAGCCCTCGCTCACGCCGCCGGTCCGCTCGGCGGGAGTGTCATCGGGTGCGCCATCCGGCGGGGGCAGCCGCAGCATCAGGACCGAGGTAGAGGTGTGTCTGCCGCGGCCGGTGGTGGCGTTCACGTGGCCGATGGCACGCTCGGCTCCGGGCACCAGCGCGTTGACCAACGTCGACTTGCCGACACCGCTGTGGCCGACGAGAACGCTGATCCGTCCAGCGAGACGCTGCCGGACCTCGAAGGGGTCCTCACCTCGCTCGGTCACCACGTGAGGAACGCCCAACGGGCGGTACGTCGAGAGCAGGGTCTCCGGGTCTGCGAGGTCGGGCTTGGTCAGACACAGCAAGGGGTCGAGTCCCGCGTCGTAGGCCGCGACGAGTGCGCGGTCGATCAGCCGTGGGCGGGGCTCCGGGTTCGCCAGCGCCGCCACCACGACGAGCTGGTCGGCGTTCGCCACGATGACGCGTTCGACCGGGTCGTCGTCATCTGCGGTACGGCGAAGCACGGTACGTCGTTCGACCACCTCGACGATGCGCGCCAGGGTGCCGTCGCGCCCGGTGACGTCTCCCACGAGTCGCACACGGTCCCCTACGACCACCCCCTTGCGTCCGAGGGGCCGCGACTTCATCGCGGTCACCACCTGGTCGGGCTGCGCTGCCTCGCCCGCGACCAGGCAGGTGAACCGACCTCGGTCCACGGTCACGATCATCGCCTCGATCGCGTCGTCGTAGCTGGGCCGATCCTTGGTCCTCGGTCGCGTGTGTCGGCGCGGACGGTCGAACCGCTCGTGGTCGTCGTAGTCGTGTCCCCGCAGCGTCACCGAGTGCCCCGACCCGAAACGAACGTCTCGCAGCGTGCCAACTAGAACAACCTCGACCAGTCAGCGGCGAACTCGGGGTAGGTCTTCGCGGTCGTCTCGATGTCCTCGACCAGGACCCCCTCGACGGCAAGAGCCACGATGACGCCGGCGTGCGCCATCCGATGGTCGCCGTAGGTGCCGAAGACGCCTCCGCGAAGGCTTGCCGGCGCGATGACGAGCCCGTCGTCGGTCTCGGTCACATCCCCTCCGAGACCGTTCAGCTCGGTGGCCAGCGCCTGGAGCCGGTCGCTCTCATGTCCACGAATGTGTGCCACCCCGCGCAACCTCGACGGCGACTTCGCGAGAGCGCACAACGCCGCTATCGCAGGAGTCAGCTCGCTCACGTCGTGCAGATCGATATCGATCCCCTCGATGGCACCGGTCCCGGTCACGGTGAGCCCGCCGTCGTGCAGATCCTCGCTGCCGCCCATCGCCACGACGACCTCCCGCAGGTAGTCACCGGCCTGAGTGGTCGACCGCGGCCAGCCGAGCACGGTCACCTCCCCGCCGGTGACCAGGGCGGCGGCGACGTACGGCGCCGCGTTCGAGAGGTCGGGCTCGATCGTCGAGTCCACCGCCTGGATCGGGCCAGGGCCGACCCGCCATCGGTCGGCTTGGGTGTCGTCGACCTCGACGCCGTGTTCTCGCAACATCGCGACGGTCATCTCGACATGCGGGGCCGACGGGATTGGCGCTCCCCGGTGACGTACGTCGACGCCCTCGTCGTACCTCGCTCCCGCGAGCAGGAGCCCAGAGACGAACTGGCTCGAGCCTGATGCATCGACGATGACCGGTCCGCCTCGCATGCGGCCAGACCCGATGACGGTGAACGGCAGGGTGGTCCGGCCCTCGTCCTCCACCGTGACGCCCAACGTGCGAAGTGCCGCGAGCGCGGGGCCCATGGGCCGCGACCGGGCCCTGGGGTCGCCGTCGAAGATGACCGGACCGTCTGCCAGGGCCGACACAGGTGGGACGAAGCGCATAATCGTCCCGGACAGACCGCAGTCGATCGTCGCCGGGGCGCGGGGGCCGCCCGGGCTCACCGTCCAGTCGTCTCCGGAGGAGTCCACGACGGCACCGAGACTGCGCAGCGCCGAGGCCATCAGCTCGGTGTCTCGGGAGCGCAGCGCACCGCGCACCACGGAGTCCGTGTCCGAGAGAGCGGCGAGTACGAGTGCTCGGTTGGTCTGCGACTTCGAGCCCGGCAGGGCCACGCCCGCGTGGACTGGCTGCTCGGCTCGTGGGGCCGGCCAGAGTGCAGCCCGGCCGGCACTCCGCTGGGACTCGGTCATCGGATCGAGGCTACCGCCCTGCCGCCGCCGCGCAGTTGTGCTCAGAGGTTCTGGCGGCTCGACGGAGTGGTCCCCAGAGGTCTTGGCGGGTTGACGAAGGGGTCCCCAGAGGATGTGACGGGTCGGCGTTCAGCCCACGCTCTTCGCGGCGAGCTTCGCCTCTCGCTTGGCGGTCTTGCCCAGGTGACGGGTTTCCCGGCGTACGTCCTTGGCCGCTCGTTGTGCGCGCCACGCCAGGCCCGGCTTGCCCTCCGTGTCGACGCTGGCCAGCATCAGCCCGCCCAGCATCGAGATGTTCTTGAAGAAGTGCACCTGCTGGTTGGACTTCATCGCCGGGTCGGACTCCTCCCAGAAGCGGTGTCCGGCGAGGGTGGTCGGGACGAGCGTCCCCGCCAGGGCCAGGGAGGAGAGCCGAGGTGCGCGACCGGTGGCCAGGGTGAAGCCCGCGAGGATGTGGACGGCCGAGTTGATCCGGACCCAGGTCTGGGGGTCCTTCGGCAAGGTGACGCCCGGTGACACCTTCTTCGCCAGTGCTTCGGCCCGGGGCAGCATCGAATCCACCACGGGTTTGGCCTGCTGTGTCGCCCATTCGCTGTTCCTGAGGGAGTTGATCCCACCGGCGACGAACATCGAGGCGAGCATGGGTCGGGCGAGGAGTCTGATCGGCGTCATAGGCAATTCATACCCCAGCATCGTTCGGTTACGCCTAGGTCGGCAGGTCGACGTACTAGCCCTGACTGTCCGAACGGACCACGTGACCCGGCGCGGGGTAGCCCGTGTGGGCCATCTTTCGCGTGCCTGCGGACAGCGGCGCCCGCTTCCTGGAAAGGTCGGGGCGGACGTTCCGTACGACGGGACGGGTTGTTCAGGGCGACTCGGCCCCTTGGGAGGGGGGCCGGCGTGCCCGGAACCAGGAACAGCCTCAGGCACGGCTCCGGAGCACACGCGATCCGGATCCCCTGACGACTCTGCGGGTCAGGGGAAGAGTCTGTTCACGTCGCGCGGGAACAACCGCACCGCTCGGACGTTCGCGGCGTCGATGAGCCGCGCCACCCAGCGTTCGAGACCGATAGCGAACCCACCGTGCGGCGGCATGCCGTGGCGAAACGCCTGCAGGTACCCCTGGTAGGGGTCCGCGGGCTGGCCAGAGGCGCGCAGTGCGGTGAGGTAGTCGGCGTACCGGTGCAGGCGTTGGCCCCCGGTGGTGAGCTCGAGCCCGCGAAAGAGCAGGTCGAAGGACTTGGACCAGCGAGGGTCATCCGGGTCGGGGTGGGTGTAGAAGGGCCGTTTCACCATCGGGTACCCCTCGACGGCCAGGAACTCGCTGCCATGCCGTTCGATGGCCCACTCGCTGAGCGCACGCTCGTGGGCGGGTGCGAGATCGGGCTCGTCGTCCGGAGCGCCGACGATGCGGAGAGCCTCGGAGAAGTGGATCACCGGGATGTCGTCGGGCACGACCGGCAGCCTGACCTCGAGCAGGGCCGATGCCGTCTGTGCTTCCTCGGCCACGGCGGCCACCATGCCGGCGATGACATCACGGAGTACGACGATCACGTCGCGGTGGTCAGCGATGAACCCGAGCTCGGCGTCCAGCGAGACATACTCCGCCAGGTGCCGCGCGGTGTCATGTGGCTCGGCACGGAAGACCGGGCCGACCTCGAAGACTCTCTCGAACACACCCACCAGGATCTGCTTGTACAGCTGAGGCGACTGAGCCAGGTAGGCCTGCTTGCCGAAGTAGTCGACGGTGAAGACGTTCGCGCCGGACTCGGTGCTCGCGCCGACAAGTCGTGGCGTGGCCACCTCGGTGAAGCCGGCCGCTCCCAGAGTGCGGCGGAAGCCCTGCATGCTTGCAGCCGCCACCTGCCACGTGGCCACGCTGCGCGGGTGCCGCAGGGCTACGGGTGCGTTGTCGAGGACGCTGGCCAGACCAGCGGTGAGCCGTGGTCGCCACAGCTCGACCGGCGGTGACTGGTCGGGCTCGCTCAACACCTCGAACTCCGGCTCGACGAGCTCGACACCACCGGGCGCGGAGGGGTTGGGACTCGGGAGCGCGGTCACGCTCACGACAGACTCCTCGCCGAGGGCCTGGACCTGCGCCAGTGCCGCGGAGTCCTTGACCACGATCTGCACGAGGCCGGAGCGGTCGCGCAGGACCACGAAGGTGACCGTTGCGAGACTGCGTCGCCGATGGACCCAGCCGGCGACGCGGACGGGCCGCTGCGTGGGGTGTGGGTCGGCGTCGCTGGCACGGGCCGCAAGTTCGGCAAGCTCGGCTGCTAAGACGCGTTGCATGTGCGTCACCTTCTGAGGTTCGGCCCCAGGAGGTGTGGGCGACGGGGACTCGCTGTGCCACCACACCTTCGTCGCCGCAGCAGGCGACCTCATTGGACGAGCTGTGCTCGGGAGTGTCTTCGGCGCCGGCCCGGACCCCGTCCTCGCAGCCTTCCGGACGGTTCTCTGTGCTCCACGGCCGGCGGCTACTCGTCTCCGTCAACGCAGTAGCTGGATCCTAGGTGGTCATGGGCGCGCAGCACCACTGACTTGTTGCACGTTGCGCGGGGTGAGATCAGGCGGTTGTGGCGATGTCAGTCGTCGTCGTCGTCATCATCGTGGTCGTGGTCGTCGTCGTGGTCATCGTCGTCGTCGTCCTTGCCGCCGCCGCCGTTGCCGCCGCCGCCGTTGCCGCCGCCGCCGTTGCCGCCGCCGCCGTTGCCGCCGCCGC
>Ga0136617_10001489_pt1 | contig 20800 bp, 21 predicted proteins | sample AntDrymUQ3222106_2_FD_129672 | JGI IMG/M metagenome (GOLD analysis project Ga0136617, IMG submission 129672) | Polar desert sand microbial communities from Dry Valleys, Antarctica - metaG UQ322 (21.06) | ecosystem: Environmental > Terrestrial > Soil > Desert | place: Antarctica: Dry Valley...
CGAGGTGTTGGCCATGTGCGCGACGTAGTCGGCGACCTTGGCCGGCTCGAGGTCGAGCCGCTCCCCGACCGCGCGGATGATGCGGCCGTTGGCCTGGTGGTAGACGAACAGGTCGACGTCCTCCAGCTCCAGCCCGGCGCGCGCGATCGCGGCGACCGTGGCCTCGCTGAGGCGCTTGACGGCGGTCTGGTAGGTCGAGTGGCCGTCCATGCGGATGATGCGCTCCTCGATCGAGCACGTGATCGCCGGACCGAGCGAGCCGTCGGCGGCGAGCATGATCGGGCCGATCTCGCCGGCGCCGTCGGCGCCGAGCACGACGGCTCCGGCGCCGTCGCCGAACAGATGGGCGGTCTTGCGGTCGTCGAAGTCGAGCAGCCGCGTCAGCGCCTCGGCGCCGATCACGAGGACGTGGTCGGCGCGGCCCGTCTCGATCTGCCCGGCGGCCATCCGCAGCGCGGCCAGGAAGCCGGTGCAGGCGGCGCCGATGTCCATCGCCCCGGCGCGCTCGGCGCCGAGCGCGTTGGCCACGAGCGGCGCTGCGTTGGGACATAGGTCGTCCGGGCTCATCGTCGCCACGAGCACGAGGTCGAGGTCGTAGGCGTCGATCCCGGAGTCCGACAGCGCGCGGCGGCCGGCCCAGGTCGCCATGTCGCTCAGGCGGTCGGTCGGCGCGGCGCGGCGGCGCGTCTGCACGCCCGTGCGCTTGACGATCCACGCGTCGTCGACGCCGAGGCGCGGCGCCAGCTCGGAGTTCGGCACGACCTCGGCGGGGACCCAGTGGCCCACGCCGATGATCGAGGCGGTGCGCGGGGGCGCGACCGGCGTGCCGCTGCGCGTGGCCTCGCGAGCGATCGTGCGCAGGTCGGGCGGGAGCGTGGCGCTACGCATGGGCCAGCTCCGGGGTCTCGACCTTGCCGCCGTCGGGCAGGATCCGCTTCCCGAGGCGGGCGAGGACCTTGCCGGGCCCGACCTCGACGTAGCGGCCCACGCCCGCAGCGTGCAACGCGAGCATCGTCTCGCGCCAACGCACGGGAGTGGTCAGCGCGGCGCTCAGCTCGGCGCGGACGTCGGTGAACGGCTCGGTGGTCGAGCACGAGACGACCGGGAAGCGCGACTCGCCGAGCTGCACCTCGTCGAGGGCGGCGCGGAAGGGCGCGACGGCCGGCGCCATCGCCGGCGAGTGGAACGCGCCGGCGACGTCGAGCTTGAGCGCGCGCCGGCCGTGGTCGCGGGCGTCCTCCTCGGCCACGGCCAGTGCCGTGCGCGAGCCGGACAGGACGAGCTGCCCGGGCGCGTTGTCGTTGGCGACCGTGACACCGGCCTGCTGCGCGATCTCGGCGGCCTCCGCCTCGGTGGCGCCGACGAGCGCGAGCATCGAGCCGCTGTCGTCGGCCTCCGCCATCAGGCGGCCGCGCAGCACGACGAGCGCGAGGGCGTCGTCGCGGTCGAGCACGCCGGCGGCGGCCAGCGCGGCCAGCTCGCCGAGCGAGTGCCCGGCGGCGGCGGACGGCTCGAGGTCGAGCGCGTCCCAGCCGGCGAGGCTGGCACAGAAGATCGCGGGCTGCGCGAAGCGGGTGCTCTCCTCGACGCGCGCGAAGGGGTCCTCGCCGACCAGCTCGATCACGCGATCGAGCAGGTCGGGGACGACGCGCGCGACGCGGTCGCGCATGTCGGGTGTCTGGCTGCCCTGGCCGGGGAACAGCGCGGCCGGCGCCTGGGTATCGGTCACGAAGCTCACGCCTCCCACCTTGGTGGCCATGCGCGCGTTTCGGGGTCTGGCGCTGTGCTTACCCCCCGGGTGGGGGGATGGTTGGCGCTTGGTGGGGGGTGGTGGTGGGGGTGGCGAGGTTCGAGGGGACGTGGCGAGGGGCGGGTGGCGAGGTTCGGGTGGCGCGTGGCGAGGGGCGGAGCGTCTTGAACTGCGGGCATGTATGGGTGGGGGGTTCGGATGGAGTCGGTGGCGCCGTCAACGTCGTGCGCGACGCCGGGGGAGCCGGCCCGTACGACGTTGACCGCGATATCCGCGGCTAACGTCGTGAGGACGCCCGTCGGGACTCACCCGTACGACGTTGACCGCGATATCCGCGGCTAACGTCGTGAGGACGCCCCGCCCACCCGCCGCGAGGCCGGACCAGACCGCACCGCCCGGGCAACCCCCTCCCAACCCAGCCGCAGTAGACGCTCGCGCCGCCGCGCCGCCGGCCGTCAGCCTGTCAGCTGATCAGCCCGATCCGCTGCGCCTTCTGCACGGCCTCGGCCCGATTGCGCGCGCCGAGCTTGCGATACAGCGACGAGGTGTGCTCCTTGACGGTGTGCGGCGAGAGGAAGAGCCGCTCGGCGATCTCGCGGTTCGTGGCGCCGCCGGCGACGGCCTCGAGCACCTCGCGCTCGCGCTCGGACAGCGGCGGGCCCGCCGGAGCCTCGTGCGGCTTGAAGACCGTCATGCCGAGCCCGACCATCCGCACCGCGCCGGCGATGTCGGCGGCCGGCCAGTCCTTGGAGATGAACCCGGCGGCGCCCGCGGCGCGCGCGGCGTTGGGCGAGATGCGCCCCGCCCCGGAGATCATCAGCACGTTCGGAGGGGGGGCCAGCTCGCGCAGGCGCTCGCAGATCTCCGCGCCCGACTCCTGGCCCACGAACAGGTCGACGAGCGCCACGTGCGGCTCGTAGCGGCGCGCCATCGCCAGCGCCTCGTCGGTGTTGCGCGCGCTCAGGCAGCGCTCAACCCACGGCTGCTCGCCGAGCATCAGCCGCAGCCCCCAATGCACGACCTCGTGGTCGTCGACGACGAGCACCCGCAGCCGCCGCTCGCCGGTCCGGCCCGCCGTGGCGAGGCGCGACGGGTTCACGTCGGGCGTGGTCATAAGGGCACCGCGAGGCGCACGCGCCAGGCCCCCGGCTCGCGCTCGCCGAACTCGACGATGCCGCCGGCCTGCAGCGCCTCCAGCGCCGCCAGCTTCAAGCCCATCCCCGTCTGCCGCCGCGGCCGGCCGCGCACGCCGTCGTTGGAGACGTCGAGGAACAGCGTGTCGTCGCCGCGCTCGAGCGCCACCTCCACGCGCGAGGGTTGGGCGTGCTTGTGCGCATTGCGCACGGCCTCGGCGAGCACGGACTGCGCGAGCGGCTCGAGCCCGGCGGGCACCTGCACCCGCTCGGACCCGCGCTTGAGCTCGAGGTGCAGGTCCGGGTGCTCGCGCCGCAGCCGCTCGACCTCGTCGAGCAGCGTCGTCTGCGTCTCGGGCGCCGAGCGCCCGAGCGGCCGCTGCAGCGCGCGGCGCAGGTCGACGAGCGCGGCCTGCAGCTCGGCGGCGATCCGCTCGCGCGCTCCGGGGGCCAGCTCGGCCGAGCTGGAGAACACGAGCTGCACGCCGAACAGCCGCTGGATGACGCCCTCGTGCACCTCGCGGGCGAGGTCGATGCGCTCCTGCAGCTGCCGCGCGCGAGCGCCCTGCACCGTCGCCACGCGCGCGAGCGTCGCCAGCGCCGCCGTCTTGCCCAGCGTCCACAGCAGGTGGCGCTCCTCGTCGGAGAGCGGCCCGCGCGCGCTGCGATCGGAGAGGATCACGCCGAACCAGCGGCCGGCGGCGGCCAGCGGCGTGCACACGAGGTTGGACTGGCGCACCAGCTCGCGGAACTCCGCCGGCACCTCGTCCGCGATGTCGTGCGTCACCTCGATCACGCGGTCCTCCTCGAGCGACTGGCGCGCGACGGGCGCCGACTCGACGGTGACGTGCGCGTCGGCGAAGAACTCGAGCGGGATGTTGTAGGCGCCCACGGCACGCACCCGCCGGCGCACCTCGTCGTAGCGGAAGATCACCGCGCGCTCCATCGAGGTCAGCGCGCAGGTCGCCTCGCACAGGCGGTTGTAGAAGGCGTCGGGGGAGGCGTCGTCCTCGACCTGCGCGAGCAGCTCGACGAACGTCTCCAGGGCGTCGATCCGGATCGCGGGTCTCGCGGTGTCGATCGTCGATGACTCCGGTGGCTCCATCCCTCGCGTCACATCATCCTCTACACCGCGGCGGGGCGGTGTGTACGCGACGGGAACGTCTCCCCGGCGGCGGGCTCAGCCCGGCGGCGTGATGCGCAGGACGCGGTCGTCCTCGTCGGCGGGGTCGCCGCGGCCGTCACGGTTAGAGGTCAGCGCGTAGAGGTCGCCGTCGGGGCCCTCGACGATCGTGCGCAGGCGTCCGAAGCGGCCCTCCAGCAGCGGCTCGTCGACCGTGATCTCCTCGCCGTCGAAGCGCAGCCGGCGCAGGCTCTCGCCGCGCAGGTTCGCGAACAGGTAGTCGCCCGTCCAGTCGGAGCCCTCGCGGGCGACGAACGTCGCGCCGGAGGGCGCGAGCGCCTCCTCGTAGACGCGCAGCGGCGCGTCGAAGCCCTCGTGCTCGGAGCCGTAGACCTCGGCCCAGCCGTAGTTGCCGCCCGCCTCGATCGCGTTGACCTCGTCGAAGCCCTGCGGCCCGTCGCCGCCGCTCGGGCCGTGCTCGGTCGAGACCAGCCGGTCGGTCCCCGGCTCCCAGTCGAAGCCCTGCGGGTTGCGGTGGCCCTTCGAGACGATCTCCGGGCGCACCTCGGCGTCGCCGCGGTACTGCCGCCTGTCGAGGCGCAGGTACTTGCCGTTCAGCGAGCCGTCGTCCTGGGCCAGCGCCCCGTTGCCGGCGTCGCCCGTGGCCACGTAGAGCCTGCCGTCCGGGCCGAAGGCGATCCGCCCCGAGTCGTGGACCGGGCCCGCCTCGATGTCCGACACGAGCGTCGCCTCGCGCACGAGGCGGTCGTCCTCGCCGAAGCGCCAGCGCTCCAGCCTCAGGCTCTCGGCGGTCGTGAAGTACAGGTACACGAAGCGGTTGGCGTCGAACTGCGGGTCGAGCGCCAGCCCCATCAGCCCGCCCTCGCCGAGCGCGCTGACGGCGACCTCGGCCACCGGCTCGGACTGCAGCTCGCCCTGCGCCTCGATCAGCCGCACGCGACCGGGGCGCTCGGTCACCAGCGCGCGCCCGTCGGGCAGGAACGCGATCTCCCACGGGACCTCCAGCCCGGTGGCCACGGTGCGCACGGTCATCTCGCCGCCGCTCCCGTCGCCGCCGCCGCTCTGGGGCGCCGGCGCGGAGGGAGCGTCCTCGCCGCCGCCGCAGCCCGCCAGGGCGAGCACGAGCGCCGCGGCTGCTAGCCAACGGGCCAGGAGTGCACCGGCTCGTTGGAGTGCATGAGGTCGCGATAGCGGACGGTCATCTGCCTCAGCGCATCCTGGCGATCGAGCTTCTCGTCCTCGTAAAGGGCGTGGAACGTGGCGGCTTGCCACGCGGCCCCGTTGCGCAGCGTCAGGCAGCGCTGCTCGATGATCCCCAACAGCCGGTCGCGGTCGGCGCGCGCTACGCCCCAGCGCTCGAGCCCCTCGTGGGCCAGCGGCAGCAGCCGGCGCAGCACCAGCTCGGTCACCGGCACCTCGCCGACGCCCGGCCAGTACACGTTCGCCTCGATGCCGTCGCGCGCGCCCGCGTGGAAGTTCTCCTCGGCGGTGGAGAAGGACATCTGCGACCAGATCGGCCGGTCCTGGTCGACGAGCGTGCGCACGAGCCCGTAGTAGAACGCCGCGTTGGCGAGGATGTCGGCCACCGTCGGGCCCGCCGGCAGCACGCGGTTTTCCACGCGCAGGTGCGGGCGCCCGCGCACGATGTCGTAGATCGGGCGGTTCCAGCGGTAGATCGTGCCGTTGTGCAGCCGCAGCTCTCCGAGGCCGGGGATGTCGCCGCGCTCGATCACCGCGAGCGGGTCCTCGTCCTCGCACAGCGGCAGCAGCGCGGGGAAGTAGCGCACGTTCTCCTCGAAGAGGTCGAAGATCGAGGTGACCCAGCGCTCGCCGAACCACACGCGCGGCCGCACGCCCTGCGCGCGCAGCTCCTCCGAGCGGGTGTCGGTGGCCTGCTCGAACAGCGGGATGCGCGTCTCGCGCCACAGCTCCTTGCCGAAGAAGAACGGCGAGTTGGCCCCCAGCGCGAGCTGGACGCCGGCGATCGCCTGCGCCGCGTTCCAGTGCACCCCGAACGCGGCGGGATCGACCTGCAGGTGCAGCTGCACGCTGGTGCAGGCCGCCTCGGGGGCGATCGTGTCGGCGAAGGTCGCGAGGCGCTCGACGCCGGCGATCGCGACGTCGAGATCCTCGCCGCGCGCAGCGAAGATCTGCTCGTTGAGCAGCTGGTAGCGCGGGTTGGCGCTGAACGCCTCCGCGTCCAGATGGCGGTCCACCACCGTCGGGAGGATCCCCACCATCACCATGTGCGCCCCGACGCCGCGCGCCTTCTCCTCGGCGTTGTTGAGGCTGGTGCGGACGTCGTGCTCGAGCGCGCCGAGCACGTCGCCCTCCAGCGAGCGCGGCGGCACGTTGATCTCCACGTTGAACTGCGCCAGCTCGGTCTGGAAGTCGCCGTCGGCGATCGCCTCCAGCACGCGCGCGTTGAGCATCGCCGGGTCGCCGGCCTCGTCGGTGAGGTTCAGCTCGATCTCCAGGCCGATCGAGCCCGGCGCCTGGTCGAAGCGCGCCTCGGAGAGCATCCGGGCGAACACGTCGAGGCAGCGCTTGACCTTCTGGCGGTAGCGCTGACGGTCCTCGCGGCTGAAGACGGTGGCGGTGACGTCCTCCCCCATGGGAGCCGAACATACCCTCCCGCGGGCTCGTGGCACTCCGCTCGGAGTTGCGCGCGCACGCGTCGCCCGGTTTCCTACGCCTGTGTCGAGCCAGCCAGACGTCCTCCCGGCGCGCCGCCGGCCGTCCGCGTGGGGGTGGCTGGTGACGGTGTCGGCGTGTCTGGTCGCCGGCGCCGCGCTGACCTTGACGCTGTGGTGGCTGCTCAGCAGCCAGAGCAGCGTCGCGACCTACTCGGTGGACGGCGCGCTGAACGGGATCACGCTCGACCTGGGGTCGGCGGACGCCGAGATCGTCGGCGGCGGCGACCGTCCCGCCGTCGAGGTCCGGCGCACCGACGAGTTCGCGTTCGGCCGCCGTGCCGAGGCCCAGCGCAGCGCCGACGGCGGCGTGCTCGCGATCCGCTCGCGCTGCCCGCGGACGGTCCTCGGCGTCTGCTCGGCGCGCTACCGGCTGACCGTGCCCGACAACGTCCGCGTCACGGTGCGCACGACCTCCGGCCGCGTGCGCTTCACGGGCTACCGCGGCTCGGCCGAGGTGGACACCGGCCAGGGCGACGTCGCCGTCGCGGGCTTCTGCGGCTTCGCGCTGCGAGCGCGCTCGCTGGGCGGCGACGTCAGCGCGGGCTCCTCGTGCGCGGTCGAGCGGCTCGAGCTGCGCTCGCGCACCGGTGACGTACGCGCCGTCGTGCCGCCGGGCCGCTACCAGGTCGACGCCGACAGCGACGTCGGCTCGCGCACCGTCCGCGGCCTCACTCCGGCCGAGGACGCGCCGTTCCAGATCCAGGTGCTCTCCAGCGCCGGCGACGTCACGGTGGAGGCGAGCGGGTGAGCGCCGGCTTCCAGCTGCGCCGCCGGGTGGAGGTGGCGCTCGAGGGGCTCGCGGCGATCGCCGGCACGCTCGTGGTCGGCCTGATCGGCGCGCTCGTCCTCGGCGCGCTGGCGCTCGGAGTGCTGCTGAGCCCCCTGTGGATCGGGCTGCCGCTGGTGATCGGGGCGCTGGCCGCCTGCCAGACGCTGGCCGAGGTCCAGCGCCGCCAGGCCAACCGGCTGCTGGGCGCGCACGTGCCGCCACTGCCCGAGCCCGAGCGGCGCGGGCAGACGCTGTGGCGGCGCTCCCTGCACGCGCTGTCGGACCGCCGCCGCTGGCGCGTCGTCGCGTTGGTCGCGCTCGACCTGCCGGTCGGCGCGGCGCTGCTCGTGGCCGCGATCGCGCCGATCGCCCTGACGCTGGAGCTGCTGGCGCTCGGCATCGCCGCGATCGCCGGCGTCGGCGCCGCCGACTTCCTCGGGCCGATGACCCTCGGCCCGCCCGCCGGCGTGCTGCTGCTCGTGCTCGCCGTCGCGTGCGCGGTGCTGTCGGTGGCGATCCTCGGCGCCCTGCGGCTCGCGGTACGCGGCTACACGCGGGCCATGCTGGGCAGGCGCACGGGAGACGAGGGCCCGATCCGCGAGCTGCTGGCCGAGCGCGTGGGCGACCGCACGCTGTCGCTCGCCTATTGGCTCGCCGACCGCGAGACGTTCGTCGACGAGTTCGGCCGACCCGTCAAGCTCCCGGCGCCCGGCTCGGGGCGGGCCTGGACCGCGGTCGAGCACGAGGGGCGCCGGGTGGCGGCGATCATCCACGACGCCGAGCTGGACACCTCGACCGAGCTGGTCAACGCGGCGGCGGCGGCCGCGGCGCTCGCGCTCGACAACGAGCGCCTGAAGGCCGAGCTGCGCGCGCGTGTGGAGGACCTGCGGATCTCCCGCGCGCGCATCGTCGAGGCCGCCGACACGGCACGGCGGCGGCTCGAGCGCGACCTCCACGACGGCGCCCAGCAGCAGCTCGTCTCGCTGGCGCTGGACCTGCGGCTGCTGCGCGCGCGGCTGAAGGGCTCGGACACCGTGCCGATGATCGACGAGCTCTCCGACAAGCTCAACGTGGCCCTGGCCGAGCTGCGCGAGCTGGCGCGCGGCATCCACCCCGCCATCCTCACCGACCGCGGGCTCGGGCCCGCCGTCCAGGGTCTCGCCGACCGCGTGCCGCTGCCGGTGGAGGTCGACGTCGAGCTGCCCGAGCGCCCGTCGCCGCCGGTCGAGGCCGCGGCCTACTTCGTGACCGCCGAGGCGCTGACCAACGTGGCGCGCTACGCGAAGGCGCGCGAGGCGCGCGTGAAGATCCGTCGCGCCGGCGACGACGTCGTGGTGGCGGTCTCCGACGACGGTGTCGGCGGCGCCGACGTCGAGGCCGGCACCGGCCTGCGCGGGCTGCAGGACCGCCTCGCCGCGCTCGACGGGCGGCTCACGATCTCCAGCCCGCCGCACGAGGGGACGCAGCTGCGGGCCGTGATCCCGTGCGGCGCGACCGCGCTCGCGACCGAGCCGCTGCAGGGCGACGGCTCGCCGTTCGCCGGCTCGGAGCTGGAGCCGCGGCCGTAGGCTCTGCGGATGATCGGAGTCCTCCGGCAGGCCGCCATCTACCGCGCCGGCGTCAGCGGGCGCCGCCCCCGGGTGCCCACCGACGCGGCGAAGCTCGAGGCGCGCGGCCGCAAGGCGATGCCGCGCGAGGCGTTCGCGTACATCGCGGGCGGGGCCGGGACGGGCGCGACGATCCGCGCCAACCGCGAGGGCTTCGACCGGTGGCGGATCGTGCCGCGCATGCTGCGCGACGTCTCCGGGCGCGACTCCGGGATCGAGTTGTTCGGGCGCCGTCTGCCGTCCCCGTTCGTGCTGAGCCCGGTCGGCGTGCTCGAGATGGCCCACCCGGACGCCGACCTCGGCGTGGCGCGGGCGGCCGGCGCCGAAGGCGTGCCGATGATCCTCTCCAACCAGGCGTCGAATCCGATGGAGGCGTGCGCGGCGGCGCTGGGCGACGGTCCGCGCTGGTTCCAGCTCTACTGGAGCACCTCGAACGAGCTGGTGGAGAGCTTCGTGCGCCGCGCGGAGGCGTGCGGCTGCGAGGCGATCGTGGTCACGCTGGACACGACGCTGCTCGGCTGGCGCACGCATGACCTGGACCTCGGATACCTGCCGTTCCTGCGCGGCAAGGGGATCGCCCAGTACACGAGCGACCCGGTGTTCCGTCGCATCGTCGCGACCGAGCCCGCGCAGCTCGCTCCCGACGAGCGCCCGAAGCCGACACCGGCGGCGCTGCGCACGCTGGTGGCGCTCACGCGCGCATACCCGGAGCGCTTCGTCGACGGCCTGCGCTCGGGCCGCGCACGGGCCGCGGTTCAGACGTTCACGCGGATCTACTCGCGACCGTCACTGAGCTGGGAGGACCTGCCGTTCCTGCGCGAGCGTACGAAGCTGCCGATCCTGCTCAAGGGCATCCTGCACCCCGACGACGCCGCGCGCGCCGTCGACGCGGGCATGGACGGCGTGATCGTCTCCAACCACGGCGGCCGCCAGGTCGACGGCGCGACGTCGACGATCGAGGCGCTGCCCGAGATCGCGAAGGCGGTCGACGGCCGTGTGCCGATCGTGCTCGACAGCGGCGTGCGCAGCGGCGCCGACGCGTTCAAGGCGCTGGCGCTGGGCGCGACCGCGGTCGGCATCGGCCGCCCGTACGCCTACGCGCTCGCGATCGCCGGCGAGGCCGGCGTCCGCGAGTTGCTACAGAACCTCAAGGCCGACTTCGACCTCACGCTCGGGTTGTCGGGCTGCCGATCGATCGGCGAGATCGGCCCCGAGGCGCTCGCCCCGGGGCCGCGCGAGCTGCTTGGCGCTACACCGCGCTGAGGCTGCGCGGCCGCGGGCTGCGTGGCGGCCGCGCCTTCGCCTGCAGCTGGCGCGCGCGCTCGGCGAGAAGGAACGACAGCTCGCCCGAGGGCCGGAACGGGTCGGCGATCGCGTGCTGGTCCTCCAGCGACTGGGCGGCCCACAGCTGCCCGCCGACCTCGGCCACGATCACGACGCCGGTCGGCGTCCGGCTCGAGTCCAGGTAGGCGAGGTCGAGCAGGGCGAGGGCGTCGTCGGGGCGCGCGTAGCGGATCGTCACGGACGGCGTGTCGGGGCCGACGGACTGGGTCGGCCCGGCGATCTTCTTGAGTGTGGTGATGGCTCGCATGTAGGTCATTCTCGCCCTGAGGAGGCCGCTCTACATCGGGAGGATGGAGCGGGTTGAGGGGTCAGACCCCTTAGGCCCAGCGCTTTCGTGCGTCCGGCGAGCAGGGGTGTCCTCGCGGACCTCGCCCTCCGGGGGTCGCGTAGAGGTAGGCATGCGGGAAGGGTGCGCATGCCGGGGTTACTCCGGGGCCGGCGGGGCGGTTCCTCAGTGGCGCTTTCCGCAGGGCCGAGATGTCGACTGCGGCTGGGTAGGGAGGGCGTGCCGACCCGGCCGCAACTCGACAACGTCGTACGCGGCGCGTGGAAAGTCGCCCGAGCGACGTTGACCCCACATACCGAGGACAACGTCGTACGGCCACCCGCGAAGCCGCCCCTCACGACGTTGGCCGCGCATACCGCGCGTCGCGGTCTCCCGCGCCCAGGCCCTCGCCGTCGTCGTCTGCTCCCCGCGCCTGCTCTGGGCTCGCTGCAACACCGTCGAGCAGATGCGCCTCGTCAACGCCCTCTGCGCCTTCGCCGACGAGGCGGAGCGCCAGGCCGCTCCCTCCGGCCGCTAGTTATACTTCAAGTATGACCCAGCGAGTGGGAGCCAAGGGGCAGGTCGTCATCCCGAAGGAGATCCGCGACGAGCTCGGACTCCAGCCGGGCATCGAGGTCGACTTCGAGCGTGACGGAGCCACCGTCCGCATCTTGCCGGCGGGGACGGCTGCGACCCACGGCCTGCGAGGCCGCTACACCGGCAGCGGCCTCGCCGCCGGGCTGCTCGCCGATCGCGCGCGCGAGCGACGGTGACCGTCTGCCTCGACTCATGGGCGGTGCTGGCATGGCTCGACGGCGACGAGCCGGCCGCCACCACGGTGCAAGAGGCGTTCGCCGCGGGCCGCCCCTGGATGAGCTGGCTCAACGTCGGCGAGGTCGCCTATCTGATCGAACGCCGACACGGCGCCGGCGAAGCCGCTCTCGTACTCGGCCGGCTGCGCGCAGCGGTCGCGCTCGACGACCTCGCATCAAAGCGGGTCCTCGCCGCCGCGCATGTCAAGGCCGCCCATCCGATCGCCTTCGCCGACTGCTTCGCCGCCGCGACCGCCACGGCCCGCGACGCGACCCTCCTGACCGGCGACCCAGAGCTCCTCGACCGCGACGTCGGCTGCCGCACGCACGACCTTCGCGTCGCTCCCGCCGGCTGACCGGCTGAGTCGCGCCTCGCGGAGCGACTGCGTTGCGCACAGCACGTCCAGGTTGTCGCCGCAATGAAGGACGCTGGTTTCGAGGAGGCTGACCGGATTCATCGCCGGTCTCGATTCGGGCGGTGTCGCCAACGCCCGCTCAGGCCGCCGCGTGCGAAGCGGCGACCGCGAGCTGGTCGGCGCGCTCGTTGAGGGCCTTGTGGGCGTGCCGGGCGCCGGTCTCGTGGCCGCGGACCCAGTGCCAGCGGACGGCGGCGTGGCGGGCGATCTCGCTGTCGAGGGCGCGGACGAGGTCCTGGTTGGAGACGGCGTCGCCGGCGGCGGTCCTCCAGCCCTTGCGCTTCCAGCCGGCGATCCACTTCGTCATCGAGTCGAGCATCAGCCGCGAGTCGGTGACGATGCACGCGCGGCTCCCGTCGGGCAGCGCGCGCAGGCCCTCCAGCGCCGCCGTGTACTCCATCCGGTTGTTCGTCGTGTGCGGCGAGCCGCCGGCCAGCTCGACCGGCGTCTCGCCGCCTGCGCCGACCACGATCGCCGCCCAGCCGCCGGGGCCGGGGTTGCCGCGGCAGGCGCCGTCGGTCCACACCAGCACCTCCCCTGGGCGGGCTGCCACGGGAACCTCGGGAGCGTGGGCGCGGCGACGGCGGGCACGGGTGGCTGGCATCGGGTCGCGATGCTACGCGGCGGGGAGGACAATCCCGTGAATGCTGATCGACCACGTGATCCTCGCCGCCACGGACCTCGACGGCGCGGCCGCTCGCCTCGCGGCCGAGCACGGATTCGTCGCGACCGGTGGTGGCCGCCACGAGGGCATGGGCACCCACAACCGGATCGTGCCGCTCGGCGGCGGCTACCTCGAGCTGATGGCGGTCGCCGATCCCGAGGAGGCGGCCGCCTCGCCGCTCGGCCGGCTGCTCGCCGAGCGGATCGCCGCACGGACGGAGGGGTTGATGGCCTGGTGCGTAGCCGTGCCCGACGTCGAGCGCACCGCGGAGCGGCTCGGGACCGAGCTCCACGTCGTCGCCCGTGACGGGCTCAGCTCGCGCGTGACGGGCGTCGAGTCGGCGCTGAGCGACCCTTCGCTGCCGTTCTTCATCACGCGCGATCCCGGCGTGGCCGACCCCGGGGCGGCCGCCGGCGGGGGAGGCATCACGTGGGTCGAGGTGGCGGGCGACGCCGAGCGGCTCGCGGACCGGCTCGGCGGCGAGCCGCTCCCCGTGCGCGTCGTCGCCGGCCCGCCCGCCCTGCTCGGCGTCGGCATCGGCGACCGCGAGCTGCGCTGACCGAGCACGGGGCTCCGGCTCACGGCGCGATCAGCCGGACGGCCGGGAAGTATTCGCGGACGCGTCGCGGATCGCGGGTGAGCAGCGGCAAGCCCGCAATCCCGGCATGGGCGCCGATGAAGAAGTCCGGCAGCGGCGCCGTGCGCTCACCGCCGCGGCGGCGGTATTCGCGGAAGGCCCGGGCGGCGTCCCAGCACGCCGCCCAGGGAACGTTGGCTCGCACGATGCCGACGCCCTGGAGCGTGCGCTCGAGCCGTTCGCGGGTCGCGAAGCCCGCCGCCACCTCGGCGTAGACGACCTGGTTCACGAGGATCTCGCCTTCGTCGGCGGCGGCCGCGAGCCGCTCCTCCGACCATTCGCGCCAGCTCGACGGTGCGAGGACGTCGAGCAGGACGCTCGAGTCCACCAGCGTCTGCGTGCTCACCGGCCGCGGGTCAGCCGCAGCACGGCGTCCGCGCTGAGGTCACCGTCGGCTCGATCGCGCAGCCGGGCGACGAGCTCCGCACCGCGGCCGGCCCGGCGCTCGGCCCGGCGCACGAGCGCGCCACCCTCTGCGGGAACGACCTCGACTTCGTCCCCGGGGCCGAGCCCGTACTGGTCCCGCAGCTCGACGGGAATCGTGACCTGCCCCTTGCTCGTCATCCGCATGTAAGGATCGTACCAGCCTTACATTCGACGAGTTCGAGGTGCTCGGCCGGTCTACAGTCGGACGAGGATGAGCTCGGAGCGCGTGACGACGCAGGAGGGCGAGCTGCTGACGGCGGCCCGCCGCGGCGACGAGGGCGCGTTCCGCGAGCTGCTGGAGCCCAGGCGAGGGGAGCTGCACGCCCACTGCTACCGGATGCTGGGCTCCGTTCACGACGCCGAGGACGCCCTCCAGGAGACCATGCTGCGCGCCTGGCGCGGGCTGCCCGACTTCCAGGGGCGCAGCTCCCTGCGCTCCTGGCTGTACCGGATCGCGACGAACGTGTGCCTGAACGCGATCGAGAAGCGCCGCGGGCGCACGCTCCCCGTCGACTACGGCCCCGCCGCCGCCGATCCCCCCGACGACGCTCACGAGCCGCCGCTGGTCGAATCCGGGATCTGGCTCGAGCCCTACCCGGACGAGGCGCTCGGGCTCGCCGACGGGCGGGCGGCGCCCGACGCCCGTTACGAGCAGCGCGAGAGCGTGGAGCTGGCGTTCGTCGCGGCGCTCCAGCACCTGCCGGGCAACCAGCGCGCCGCGCTGATCCTGCGCGAGGTGCTCGGCTTCTCCGCCCGCGAGGTCGCCGAGTCGCTCGAGACGACGCCGGCGTCGGTCAACAGCGCCCTGCAGCGCGCCCGCAGGCTCGTCGACGAGCGGCTGCCCGAGCGCAGCCAGCAGGCCACCCTGCGCTCGCTCGGCGACGAGCGCCTCGGCGAGATCGTCGCGGCCTACATGGCCGCGCTGGAGGCGGCCGACGTCGGCGCGATGGTCACGCTGCTCACGGAGGACGCGACCTGGTCGATGCCTCCGGACCCGAGCTGGTACCGCGGCCACGAGGCCATCGCCGGCTTCCTCGCCGCGGGCCCGTTCCGCGCCCGCTGGCGCCACGTCCCCACGCGCGCCAACGGGCAGCCGGCGGTCGGCTGCTACGCCTTCGACGAGCAGGCGGGAAGCTACGTCGCCATGGTGATCGACGTGCTCACCCTGCGGGGAACGCAGATCGCCGAGGTCACCGCCTTCATCGACCGCGCCATGTTCGCGCGCTTCGGCCTCCCGGACGAGCTGCCCGCGTAAGCCGCCCCGGCGGGCGATGAGTTCCCGCACCGCGCCCGGTCTGTAGTCGAAACACGACCGACCGGAAGGAACGCCATGCACGCCCAGCGGAGGTGGGTGCTCGCCCTGACCGCGATCGCCTCGCTCATGGTCGCGCTCGACACGCTCCTGGTGTCGACGGCGCTGACCACGATCCGGCTCGACCTCGGCGCCTCGCTCGAGGCGCTGGAGTGGACCGCCAACGCCTACAACCTGAGCCTCGCGGTGCTGCTCATGCCGGCCGCGGCGCTCGGCGACCGCTTCGGCCGCCGCCGGATGTTCGCCGCGGGGCTCGGCCTGTTCGTCGCCGCGTCGGCGGCCTGCGCGCTCTCGACCGACGCCGGCACGCTGATCGCCGCGCGCGCCGTCCAGGGCGCCGGCGCGGCGCTGGTCATCTCGCTCGCGCTCGCGATCGTCAGCGCGGCCTACCCGCCCGAGCGCCGGGGCGGCGCCATCGGGATCCTCGAGGGCATCACCGGGCTCGCCGTGATCGCCGGCCCCGTCCTCGGCGGCGCGATCGCCGCGGGGATCGCCTGGGAGTGGATCTTCTGGCTCAACGTGCCGATCGGCCTGGCGGTGCTGCCGCTCGCGCTCGCGCGCATCGACGAGAGCGTCGGCGAGGACACGGCGCTCGACCTCGCCGGCGTCGCGCTGATCACGGCCGGCGGCTTCGGGATCGTCTGGGGGCTGGTGCGCGGGAACGGCTCCGGGTGGGCCAGCCTCGAGGTGCTCGGCGCGCTCGCCGGCGGGGCGTTGCTGGTGCTCGCGTTCGTCGCGTGGGAGCTGCGCGCCCGCGAGCCGATGCTGCCGATGGGCCTGTTCGCCTCGCGGGCGTTCTCGGGCGGCAACGCGGCCACCTTCGCGCTGTTCGCCTCGATCTTCGTGGGCGTGTTCTTCATCGCCCAGTTCCTGCAGACCGGGCTCGGCTTCGACCCGCTCGAAGCCGGCCTCGGGCTGCTCCCGTGGACGGCGCTGCTGTTCGTCGTGGCCCCGATCGCCGGCCTCCTGGCCGACCGCGTCGGCGAGCGCCCGCTGCTGGTCTGCGGCCTCGCCGTGCAGGCCGCCGGCTTCGGCTGGCTCGCCCTGATCGTCGCGCCCGGCATCGCCTATTCCGAGCTGGTGGCGCCGCTGCTGGTCACAGCGCTCGGCGGTTCGCTGGCGATCCCGCCGGCCGCCAGCGCGGTCCTGCGCTCGATCCCGGACGGCGCGATCGGCAAGGCCGCGGGCGCCAACGGCATGCTGCGGGAGCTGGGCGGCGTGTTCGGGATCGCCCTGGGCGTCGCGGTGTTCGCCGGCGCCGGGAGCTACGCGTCCGCCGCCGCGTTCAGCGACGGGTTCGCCGCCGCGATCGTCGCCGCCGCGACCCTCTCGCTCGCCGGCGCGCTCGCCGCGAGCGCGGTCCCCGGGCGAGCGTGACCTGGCAGACTCGAGCCCGATGGCGTCCGTGAACGTCCCGTGCGAGGAGAGCTGACCGCGCTCCTCGCAGCCGTCGTGGACACGCTCGGCGGCGGTCCGCAGCCGGACCTGCTCGAGGCGCGCCAGATGCAGGCGCTCTCGCTGGGCGTGCACATCCCGCTGGTGTGCTTCGGGATCGCGTTCCCGGCGATGTTCCTGTTCGTGGAGGGGCTGTACCTGCGCACGGGCGACGCGACGTACAAGGCGCTCGCCAAGCGCTGGTCGAAGGTCGCGCTGATCCTGTTCGCGGTCGGCGTCGTGACCGGCACGATCCTCTCCTTCGAGTTCGGGCTGCTGTGGCCGGAGTTCATGGCCACCTTCGGCGGCGTGTTCGGGGTCGCCTTCGGGCTGGAGGGCATCTCGTTCTTCGTCGAGGCGATCTTCATGGCGATCTACGTCTACGGCTGGGACCGGCTAGGCCCGCGCGCGCATCTCCTCTGCGGCGTGCCGATCGTGATCTCGGGCTTCGCCGGCTCGTTCAACGTGATCGCCGTGAACGGGTGGATGAACGACCCGGAGGGCTTCGACGTCGTCGACGGCCGCGTCGTGGACCCGCGGCCGTTCGACGCGCTGATCAACACCCACCTGTGGCACGAGCTGATCCACATGTACCTGGCCGGCTACATCGTGGCCGGCTTCCTGGTGGCGGGCGTGTACGCGTTCGCGTGGCGGCGCGGGCGCCGTGACCGCTACCACCGCACCGGGCTGGTGGTGGCGCTGTCGTTCGCGTGCCTGGCCGCGCCGGTGCAGGTGGTGATCGGCGACTGGGCGGCGCGGACCGTGGCCGACACCCAGCCGGTCAAGCTGGCCGCGTTCGAGGGGCTCGCCCGCACGCAGGCCGGCGCGCCGTTCACGATCGGCGGGATCTTCGACGAGGACGAGCAGCGCGTGCGCTACGGGATCGAGGTGCCGAAGCTGCTCTCGCTGCTCTCCGAGCACGACCCGGACGCGCGCGTGACCGGGCTCGACGCCGTCCCGCCCGAGGACCGCCCGCCCGTGAACGTCGTGCGCTTCGCGTTCCAGACGATGGTCGGCATCGGCACGGGGCTCGCGCTGCTGGGCGCGGTCTTCGTCGCCACCTGGCTGCGGCGGCGCCGGCTCCCGCGCTCGGCCTGGTTCTATCGCGCGGTGATGGCGGCCGGCCCGCTGTCGATCGTCGCGCTGATCTCGGGCTGGATCACGACCGAGGTCGGGCGCCAGCCGTGGGTCGTCTACGGGGTCATGCGCACCGAGCAGGCCGTCACCGCGGCCGACGGGCTCGAGGTCGGCTACGCCGTCCTGGTCGCGGTCTACGTCTCGCTCGCGGCGGGCGTGCTGTGGCTGCTGCGCAGGCTGGCCGGGCAGCCGCCGCAGACCGAGGTCTCCGAGCCGGTGGCGGCTGATTGATGGCGGAGCTGTGCCTCGGCCTGGTCATGCTCGGCATCGCCGCCTACGCCGTGCTGGGCAGCGCCGACTTCGGCGCGGGGCTGTGGGACCTCACGGCCGGCGGCGACGCGCGCGGCGGGCGCCTGCGCGGGATGGTCCAGCGCTCGATGAGCCCCGTGTGGGAGGCCAACCACGTATGGCTGATCTTCGTGCTCGTGATCGCGTGGACCGCGTTCCCGGTCGCCTTCGCGTCGGTCTTCTCCAACCTCTCGATCCCGCTCTTCCTGGCCGCGATCGGCATCATCTTCCGCGGTGCCGCGTTCGCGCTGCGCGGGCAGGCGGCGACGATCCGCGAGGCGCGGGTGCTGGGCGCGCTGTTCGCCTCCGCGTCGGTGCTGATCCCGTTCTGCCTCGGCGCGGTGCTGGGCGCGATCGCCTCGGGCCGTGTGGAGGTCGGCAACGCGGTGGCGGACCCGTTCGGCGTGTGGCTGAACCCGACCTCGGTGCTGGCCGGGCTCGTGGGCATCGTGACCGGCGCGCACCTCGCCGCCGTCTACCTGACCGTCGACTCGCGGCGCGCCGGCCTCGAGGACCTCGAGCGCGCGTTCCGTGCCCGCGCGCTCGCCTCCGGGGTGCTGGCGGGCTCCGTCGCGCTCGCCGGGCTGCTCGTCGTGCGCGCCGACGCGCCCGAGCTGTACGCCGGCCTGACCTCCGGCGCGGGCCTGGGCTGCGTGCTCGCCTCCGCGGCCGCCGGCGTGGCGACGCTCGCGCTGGTGGCCGGCGGCCGCCCCGCGCCGGCGCGCGCTACCGCGGCCGCCGCGGTCGTCGCGGTCGTCGCCGGCTGGGCCTTCGCCCAGCGCCCGTACCTGCTGCCGCCGGCGCTGACGCTCGAGCAGGCGGCCGCCGCCGACGCGACGCTGGCGGCGGTGCTGATCGGCATCGGGATCGGCCTGGTCGTGCTCGTGCCGTCGCTGGTGCTGCTCTACCGGCTGGTGCTGCGCGGCGTGCTCGACCAGGGCTTCGAGCCGCTCGACCAGCGCTTCAAGCCGCTCTCGGCCGCCGACGACCGCGACCCGCCACGATGAGGCGTCGGCTGACCGCCGTCATGCTCGGCTGCCTGGCCGTCGGCCTCGTGCTGATGCTCGGCTTCGAGGCGCCGCTGGCGCGGATCGTCGGCGTGCCCGCGCTGTTCGCCTTCATCGTCGCCGGCGTGTTCCTGATCGCCGACCCGGCCTTCCTGGCGCAGGACGAGGACGAGCCGGTCAGGCGCGAGCGAAGCGGCTGAGCGTGCGCTCGGCGCTGATGCCCTGCAGGTGCTCGCGCCAGACGCGGTAGTAGGCGACCTCCTCCTTGGTGCGCAGCGGCGGCTCGACCGCGTCGCGCTCCGCCTCGTACTCGAGATCGGACACCGTCGCCTCGACCTCGCGCGTGAGCACGTCGCGCGCACCGCTGCCGTCACCGAACTCGGCCTTCTCGCGCCACAGCAGCTCGTCCGGCAGCCAGCCGTCGAACGCCTCGCGCAGCAGGCGCTTCTCCGGCTCGCCGGGGCCGGCCAGCTTCGCGGCGGCCGGGACGCGCAGCGCCCACGCGATCACCTCGCGGTCCAGGACGGGGACGCGCGCCTCCACCGAGTGCGCCATCGTGACGCGGTCGCAGCGCTGCAGGTTGAGGTTGTGCAGCGAGCGGACCGTGCGCTCCAGCTCCGCGTGCAGGTCCGCCGCCGTGGTGAACTCGCGCAGGTACTCGTAGCCCGCGAACAGCTCGTCGGCGCCCTCTCCGGTGAGCACCACGCGGACGTGCTGGCGCGTCATCCGCGCGAGCATGTAGTTCGGCACGGCGCTGCGCACCAGCCCCGGGTCGAAGGACTCGATCGCCCGCACGACGCCGGGCAGCGACTCGAGCGCCTCGGCCGCCGTGTAGTCGATCTCGTGGTGCTCCGTGCCGAGGTGCTCGGCGACCACGCGGGCGGCGGCGAGGTCGGGCGAGGCCTTGGTGCCGACCGCGAAGGTGTGCAGCGGCAGGTCGCGCGCCCGCGCCCAGCGGACGGCGATCGCCGCCACCAGCGAGGAGTCCAGCCCGCCGGAGAGGAACACGCCGACGGGCACGTCGCCCATCATCTGGCGCTCGACGGCGCGCACCAGCACCTCGCGCGTGCCGTCCCGCAGGTCCTCGCCGTCCGGCATCGGCTCGAGCGCCTCCGGCACGGCCGAGGCGAAGCGCACCAGCCCGTCCTCCGGCGTCCACGAGTGCCCGGGCGGGAACGGCTCGACGTAGGGCTGCCAGTCCACGTCGAACGCGTGCATCTCGGAGGCGAACCGGACCGCGCCGTTGGCGTGGGGTGGGCGGGCCCAGTACAGCGGCTTGATCCCGACGGGGTCGCGGGCGGCCACGAAGCGGCCGTCGCGGCTGGCCATCACGAACGCGAACATGCCGTTCAGCCGCCCCAGCGCGTCCGGGCCGAACGCGTCGATCAGGTGCAGCGCGACCTCGTTGTCGGAGGTCGTGAGGATGTCGCGCCCCTCGAGCCGCGCGCGCACGTGCTCGTGGTTGTAGACCTCGCCGTTGCCGACCAGGTAGGCGTCCGCGTCGGGCGTGCGCAGCGGCTGCCCGCCGCCCTCGACGTCGACGATCGACAGCCGCCGGTGGCCGAGCCAGCTGCCGTTGACCTGGATCGAGCCGCGGTCGTCGGGCCCGCGGTGCGCGAGCCGCTCGAGCATGCGCTCGAGCTCGTCGGGGTCGGAGCCCCCGTGTTCCGCGACGATGCCGCACATGTGACGTCTGACACTACCCGAGCAGCTCGAGCGTGGCCGCCGGGGCCGTGCTCGCCACGGCGGGAGCCGGGGCCGTCGCGACGTGCGCCGGCACGCCGTAGGCGTCGGGGCGGCGGTCGGCGAGATGGTCGATCGCCAGCCGCGACTCGCGCACCGCGCCGAGGTCGACGCGCGCGCCGGCGAGCCCCGCCCGCGCGCCGGTGCGTGCCAGCACGACGCCGTCGGGGTCGACGATCTTCGCCCCGCCGAGGAAGCGCAGCTCGCCCCACGGGC
>Ga0136617_10001490_pt1 | contig 20793 bp, 22 predicted proteins | sample AntDrymUQ3222106_2_FD_129672 | JGI IMG/M metagenome (GOLD analysis project Ga0136617, IMG submission 129672) | Polar desert sand microbial communities from Dry Valleys, Antarctica - metaG UQ322 (21.06) | ecosystem: Environmental > Terrestrial > Soil > Desert | place: Antarctica: Dry Valley...
CCCCCTCGCCCTGGAGCCCGTGCTCCAGCCCGACGAACGCGCCCGACCGCTCTACCACGATCCGGAGCTGACGCACGAGGAGCGCTACGACGCCTTCGTGGAGCATGTGCAGGCCGGCCACAAGGTCGAGGCGCGTGACTGGATGCCCGACGAGTACCGCCAGGGCGTCCTTCGCTTCGTGGAGATGCACGCCAACAGCGAGCTGATGGGCGTGCTGCCCGAGCGCGAATGGATCATGCGCGCCCCGAACCTCAAGCGGAAGCTGGCACTCACGGCCAAGGTCCAGGACGAGGTCGGCCATGCGCAGCTTCTCTACCGCGTGGCGGAGGACCTGGGCAAGCCGCGCGAGCAGATGATCGAGGACCTGCTGGACGGCAAGACGAAGTTCCACAACGTGTTCCACTACCCCACCAAGAGCTGGGGTGACGTGGGCATCATCGCCTGGCTCGTGGACGCCGCGGCGATCGTGGCCCAGCAGGCGCTGCGCGAGTCCAGCTATGGCCCGTACAGCCGCACCATGAAGAAGATCTGCTGGGAGGAATCGGTGCACATCATGCACGGCCGGGACGTGGTCGTGACGATGATGAACGGCACGCCGAAGCAGCGCGACATGGTCCAGGAGGCGCTCGATCGCTGGTGGGGTCCGCTGATGCAGATGCACGGCCCGCGCTCCGACCGGGCCCGGGATCGCGACCTGTTCTGGCACATCAAGGCCAAGTCCAGCGAGGAGCTGCGCCAGGAGTTCCTGACCATCTACGTTCCGCGCATCCGGGAGCTGGGCCTCACCATCCCCGATCCCGAGCTGCGCTTCGACGAGGCAGCAGGGGAGTGGCGCTACTCCGAGCCGGACTGGAACGAGCTGCGCACGGTGGTCACCAACCACGGTCCCATGTCGCAGGAACGGCTCGACTTCCGCCGCGAGAACCACGACCTGACGGCTTGGGTGCGCGCCACGGTCCTGGCGCCGCCCTCGGCCGCGGTGGTGGCGGCGTGAGCCGGAGGAGCCAAATGCCCGACTTTGCGGGAAGAGTGAACCGGAGCGTGACTTGCCGGACCTTGGGTCAGTCGGTAAGCGTTCGAGGCACCAGATCACCCGGCCGATACGCGGTCTGTCAGCCGTGAGCGGCTACTTCAGGCCCGCGACCGGCGCCGCACCGAGTTCCGCGGTCGCGTTACGCCCGTTCTGGGGTGCTCGGCGTTCACTCATTCCGGAAAAGACGGTCGTTGCCCAGCCGGCAGTCCGCAGGAGGCGCCAGGTGCTCGCTGACGACACGACCGGGCCGCTTGGCCAGCCCGGGCCCGCTGCCGGGCCTGCGGCCAAGCCCAAGCCCGCCCCGAGCTCAGAGGGCGGCAGCGACCCGGCCGGTCGACTGGGGGACGGTGCGCAGCCCGACATCTGGGAGGTCTTCCGCCAGGAGAAGGACGGCGACCCGATGCGCCACGCCGGAAACGTGCGCGCTCCCGACCGGGACCTGGCCACCCACTATGCCCGCGAGCTGTACGCCAGGCGTCAGGAGAGCGTGCGCCTCTGGATCGTCTCCCGGCTCGACATCACCGACCTGTCCGATCCCGACCTGCTCCAGCCACCGCTCGACCGGACCTTCAAGAAGCCCGGCGGCTACGTGATGCGGGACAAGCTTGACGCCGCCCGCAAGCGCGCGGCCGGGGCCAACGACGGCGACGATGGCGACGAGGGCGGCGGCCTGGGAGCGTCCGCGTGACCGCCACCCCGGAGCGTCGGAGCACGCGGCAGCTAGCGCGACCCGATCTGCCCCGTTTCGATACGGAGGAACTCGACCCGCCGACGCGCGAGGCGCTGTCCGGCCTGCTCCTGACCATGGCCGACGACGAGTTCGTGCTCGGCTTCTGGGATTCGGAGTGGACCGGCATAGCGCCGATGCTGGAGGAGGACGTGGCCTTCAGCTCCCTTGCCCAGGACGAGATCGGTCACGCGCGCCTGCTCTTCGAGATGCTCGCCCAGCTTCGCGGCTCCGACGCCGATGACCTGGCCTTCGGCCGGACCGCGGACGAGTACCGACACTGCCGCCTGCTGGATCACCCGCGCACGGACTGGGCCTTCTCCGTGGCACGGCGCTGGCTCTACGACACGGCCGACGCCGTGCGTCTCGGCGCCCTTCGCCGTTCAGGCTTCGTGCCGCTGGCGCAGATCGTGGAGAAGATCCGCCGCGAGGAGACCTACCACCTGATGCACATGGACGTGTGGATGCGGCGCCTGGCACAGGGTGGCGAGCCGCGCGAGAGGCTGGAAGTGGCGCTCGCCAGCCTGTGGCCTGACGCCCTCTCGGTCTTCGCCCCGCTACCGGAGGAGGATCTGCTGATCGAGGCGGGCATCCTGGCGGCGCCCATGTCGGGGCTGGCCGACCGGCACTACGAACAGCTGCGTGGCGTGCTCTCGAGCCTGGGCCTGACCGTGCCCGAGCCGCGTCCGTCGTCGCAGGACGGTCGGGACAGAGCGAAGCCGTCGGAGTCGTTCCGCTGGCTATGGGGCGAGTTCACGATGGTCCATCGACTGGAACCAGGAGCCACCTGGTGAGCGCGCTCCGCACGGTCGACCCCTCGGCGGGCGCACCGATGCCGCTGGAGCAGGCCATCTGGGCGGCGCTGGAGGACGTGTCGGATCCCGAGATCCCGACCATCTCGGTGGTCGATCTGGGCGTCGTACGCAGGGTCGAGGTAGGTCCGGGGCGCGTCCGGGTGGAGCTCCTGCCCACCTTCGTGGGCTGCCCGGCGATCGACCTCATGCGCAGCGCCGTGGAGGAAAGGCTGGCGGGGTTCGCCCCCGACGTGGAAGCCGTGGTCAGCTTCGCCGAGCCGTGGACCAGCCAACGGATCACCCCCCAGGGCCACATGCGGCTCCGGGAGAGTGGTTTCGGGCCGCCCGCGCCGGCTGGCGACGGCGAGAGTCTGCTGCCCATGTTGCCCGTCGCGCCGTGCCCCTACTGCGGCTCTCTGGACACGTCGATCCAGAACGCCTTCGGCCCAACCCTCTGTCGCGCCATCTACCACTGCGCCGCCTGCCGGCAGCCGTTCGAGCAGTTCAAGACGGTCTAGCTCAGCTGCGGCGTTTCGGGAGCGATCCGCGCCATCAGGGCCCTGGCGGCAGTCAGCACCAGCTCCCTGTCGTAGGTCACCACGACGTCGAAGCGACGGTCCGCGTCTGGACCGTCATCGCCCACATCGCGTGCGATCAAGGCACCGGCCACGTGAGGCCCGACGACGATGACGTTCCACTCCCGCCGCAGCGCGTCGTCCGGATCGAAGCTCTGACCTCGCACGCCCACGGCGGGCACGGCCGGCATGCCGGTGCCCAGGGCTGCGACCAGGGCGTTGCTGCCAGCCAGGGCCGCATAGCGATGTCGCGTGGCGGGCGTGAAGCGGGAGGCCTCCTGGAAGGTCGCCAGCACGACCGCGGGGTCTCGTCCCTCGGTCGCCCATCCTTCGAGATGTCGGGAGACGGCCAGGAGATGTCGCTTCGCTGCACGGCGAGGTGAGCGCGCCTGGAAGACGAGCTCGGCGGGCGTACCCTCCGGTACCGCCTGGGCGGCCGGCCGTGGTTGAAGAGGGTGCTGCGGTGGCTGGAAGACATCAGGCAGCGGGCCGGCCCGACCGAAGAGCCAACCCTGGCCCAGGGTCGCTCCAAGCGCCAGTGCTCGTTCCAGGTGCTCGGGCGTCTCGATCCCCTCAGCCACGATCTGCGCGCCGGTCGACTCTGCCTCGGCCAGGACGCCGCCGATGATGCGGACCGCTTCCGCGCTCGGTTCGCTGCGGATGAGGCTGAGGTCCAGCTTGATGATCTCGGGTCGGAGGAACGGCATCAAGGCAAGGGACGCGGTCTCCGCGCCCACGTCGTCGAGCGCGACCCCCCAGCCCTGATCGCGGATCCAGCTAGCGGTCCAGAGCAGTTCGGCAGGTCGAGCGGCGACCGCCCGCTCGGTCAGCTCGATGACGATGCGCAGCCGTTCCGCGCCTTCGCCACCGATGCCCGTCAGGCCGCCGGGCGCGTAAGGTGAAGTGTGGACGGTTCGATCGCCCGGGACCAGTGGCCGATGGTCCTAGTCCGCCAAGGCGGCTTGCTCTCTGCATTGACACTTCATGCGTCAGATGTCAGATCGCGACGATGTTGTCAACCAAGGTCTTCGGCGCTCCTTGCCATGCTTCAGGCAGAGCCGGGCGCCGAGCGGGTAGAGGCGATGCTCGTCGGCTCGTTAGTCTCGACCGTCAACTGGGCGGAGGTCATCCAGAAGGCGCAGGCACGGGGCGTCGAGACGGAGGGGTTGGCCGGCGAGCTCAGTGGAGCCGGCCTCCGGATCGTGCCGTTCGGTCTCGAGGAGGCCGAGCGATGTGGGCGCTTGTGGGCCGCCACGTCGCGATATGGCCTATCGCCGGGCGATCGAGCCTGCCTTGCGACCGCGCTCGAGCGCGACCTTCCGGTTCTCACCGCTGATCGCTCATGGACAGAGCTGAAGATCGGCGTCCGCATCGAGTCGATCAGCTGATCAGGCGGGTCAGCGCCCCGGCTTGACGCCACTATCGTCGAGAAGCGGGCGGACTCGACGCAGATCCTGAGGATCGGCCCGGGCGAGCGGTGACCACGCCGTGATGTGCGGCCATAAGGCATGGTTCGACGCCGCTATCGTCGATAGGGCGGACATGGGGCCGCACCTGCCTTGTGGTCGCCAGGCGGCTCGACCGCACGCACGCATATGACGCGCCGGCGACGATAGTGCCGTCACTCGGCAGCTCGGGCCGGGAGCGGACGTTCAGTGGCGACGTTCACCACGTCGGCGGACCCGCCCGGTCAGGCCGTGGCGCAGTCCCGGCAGAGGCCGACCACCGACAGGTGCGAGAGATCCACGGCGAAGCCGCGACGCCGGCACAGGGACCGCACCAGCTCATCGGCTTCGGACGCCTCGATATCCCAGGACCCGCCGCATGTCGTGCAGTGGAGGTGGCCGTGCTCCGTCTTTGGAAGGACGTGGAACTCCTCCCGGCCATCGGCCGCGTGGTTGTGGCGGATGACGCCCAGCTCCTCCAACACGTCCAGTGTCCGGTAGACGGTCGACGGGATGGTCTGCGGATCCACCTCCCGGCAGCGCTCGACCAGCTCCGCACTGCTGATATGACCGTCGGCCTGGGCCAGGACCTCCACTAGGACACGCCGCTGCGGCGTCCAGCGCAGCCCACGCTCGCGCAGGCGCGTGCGCACGGAAGCCCAGGTCTGATCGGTGCCGACGGGGCCGGCCGGGGGCGATCCGTTCGTGCTCATCGTGCGAAGTATAGAGCGCCGGACGCCTTAGATTGCTGTTGCCTGCGCTTGCAATAGGCCACGCGGCGTGCCACCATTCCCCCCGGCCAAGCCCACCGCACGAGACACCGATGATCCTCGCTTCCATCGCCGGACCGTCACTGACGGGCGGCGGCGCGCTCCAGCTCCATACACCGGACGGCTTCCTCAGCCCGGCCGTCGCGCTGGTCATGTGGGTCGTCACGGCCATCGTGGTGGGCTTCGCCGTGCGCCAGACCAACAGGTCGCTGGATGAGCGCGCGGTCCCGCTCATGGGCGTCACCGCTGCCTTCATCTTCGCCGGCCAGATGGTCAACTTCCCGGTCGCGCCGGGGACCTCCGGCCACCTGCTGGGCGGCGTCCTGGCGGCCGTGCTGCTTGGGCCGTGGGCAGGCACGCTGGTGATGACCGCCGTGGTCACCGTTCAGGCGCTCCTGTTCCAGGACGGCGGACTGATCGTGCTGGGGGCGAACATCTTCATCATGGGCATCGTCGGCACGCTGGGTGCCTACGCGGTCTACCGCTTCATGGCCGGCCTGCTGGGCGGAGAGGCGCGTCGGCGGGTCCCGGCCTCGGCCGTCGCCTCCTGGTTGGCGGTCATGGGTGGCGCGTTGAGCATCAGCCTCATGCTGCTCGCCTCCAACGCGACCACGCTGGAGACCATGGGCCTCATCCTTGGCGTCCACGCACTGATCGGCATCGGCGAGGCGGCCATCACGGTCGCCGCACTGCTCTTCATCCAGGCCACGCGGCCGGACCTCTTCCGCCTGCGCGACGCTTTCGACCCCATGCGCCTGCGCGCGACCCATGGGGCCTGAGCATGGCCGACGGAACCGGGGCCGACCGACCGACCCCGAAGCGTCGCAGCAACTGGTGGTGGCTGGCCGGGCTTGCAATCGCCGCGCTCGTGGTGATCGTGCTCGCTCCTCTGGCCTCGCCGGATCCCGATGGACTGGAGAAGGTGGCCGAGGACCGCGGCTTCGTGGACCGCGCCCAGGACGCTGTCTACGAGATCCTTCCCGGCTACTCCATCCCGGGGATCGATGATCCCTTCCTCTCCACGGTCCTGTCGGGACTCATCGGCGTGGCCGTCCTCTTCGGGCTGATGGTGCTCCTGGGCCGATTGCTGGCCCGCCGCCGCGGTCCCGGCGAGAAGGCCTGAGGGCCCGCTCTGACCTTCGAGCGCTACCTCCCGCGAGACAGCCCTCTACACGCCGCCGACCCGCGCCTCAAGATCGTCGGGGCAGTGGCGGTCATCCTGTCCATCACGCTCCTGCCCAACGGGGCCTTCCCGGCCATGGTCATCGCCTGGGGCGCTATCCTCGCGACCGCCGGAGCGGCCCGCATCGGGCCGCTCCACTTGGTGCGCGGCACGCTCGTGGCCCTGCCGTTCCTCCTGGCCGCCCTGCCGCTCGCCTTCATCGGGGAGGGGCGGATCCTCGCCACCTTGGAGCTTGGCCCGTTGCGCCTGACGGTCGTGGAGGAAGGGCTGCTGCGTGTCCTGACCATCATCGGCAAGAGCTGGCTGAGCGTCCAGATCGCCCTCCTGCTGGCCTTCACGACACCATTCCACGAGCTGGTGGACGGACTGCGCGGCCTCCGTGTGCCGCGCATCCTGGTGGCCATCATCGGCTTCATGTATCGCTACCTGGCGGTCATGTCCGACGAGGCGAGCCGCATGCTGCGCGCCCGCACCGCCCGATCGGCGCAGGGGGAGGGGCGGGCCGGCGGCTCGCTTCGCTGGCGGGCACGCACCACCGGCTCGCTCATCGGTTCCCTCTTCCTCCGCGCCTATGAGCGGAGCGAGCGGATCTATGCCGCCATGCAGTCGCGCGGCTTCGAGGGGGAGTTCCACCACATGACCGTGCGACGCATCGGCGCGCGCGAGTGGCTGGCACTTGCCGCCCTGGTCGCGGTGCTCATGACCTGGCAGCTGGCGGCCCACTTCTGGCTGCCGCACGCATGAACGACCACGCGCACGAGCATCTCCACGATCACACCGCTGACGACCGCCACGCGCACCGCCATTCCCACCCTGAACCCGCGGCAGATGCTGGCGGGCTGCCTGATGGCACGATCGAGGTCGAGCACCTGCACTTCCGCTACCCGGACGGCACGGAGGCCTTGACCGGCATCGATCTGCGCGTCGCACACGGCGAAAAGGTGGCCATCGTCGGACCGAATGGCGCGGGCAAGAGCACGCTGCTGCTGCACCTCAACGGCATCCATGCGGCGAGCCACGGCGTCGTGCGCATCGGTGGGGTAGAGGTGGACCGGGGGACCGTCCGACGGATCCGGGCAGTGGTCGGCCTCGTCTTCCAGGATCCTGACGATCAGCTGTTCAGCCCGACGGTGTTCGACGATGTGGCCTTCGGGCCGCTGCACATGGGCATGCCACATGAGCGCATCCACGATCGCGTGGAGACGGCACTCGCCTCGGTGGGCATGAGCGGCTTCGGGGCGCGCGTGCCGCACCGCCTTTCACTGGGCCAGCGCAAGCGCGTGGCCATGGCCACGGTGCTCTCCATGGAGCCCGAGATACTGGCGTTCGACGAGCCGACGGCCGGCCTGGACCCACGCGGAAGGCGCGAACTCATCCGGCTGCTGGCTCAGATGCCGCAGACGCTACTGGTGAGCACCCACGACATGCCGCTGGTGGCGGAGGCGTTTCCGCGGACCGTGGTCATGGACGGCGGCCGGATCGTGGCCGACGGCCCGACCGAGCTGATCCTTGGTGACGGGCCGCTCCTGGAAGCGCATGGCCTGGAGCGGCCCTGATCAGAACGACCCTCAGGTGCCGTTGACCCGCCAGAGCGAGCCGCGCAGATCGGTCAGGTAGATGGTCCCATCGGCGCCCTCACCGAAGGAGCTGATGAGCCGGCCCGAGGCGAACGGCGCGGGCAGCGGATCGCTGCCGGAGTGGGTCGCCGAGATGTCCCAGATATCGCCCGAGCAGAAGTCGCCGAAGATGTAGCGTCCTGCCAGGGCGGCGCCCGCTCGCCGGGAGACGTAGCCACCGGTCACGGAGCAGCGGCCCTGGGACTGCCCGTACTCGACGATGGGCAGCGTCTTGCAGTCGTTCTGGCAACGGTTCCCGGATGGGTAGAGGTGCCGGCCCTCCAGCTTGTTCCAGCCGTAGTTCGAACCCCTGGCATTGCCGTTCTGGTTGACCTCCTCGTACGCGCTCTGACCGACATCGGCGATCCACAGGTCGCCGGTCAGGCGGTCGAAGCTGTTGCGCCAGGGATTACGCAGCCCGTAGGCCCAGATGACGCCCTTGCCGCCCCCGTCGGCGTACGGGTTCGTATCAGGCACCCTGAACTTCTTGGGGCCGCTGCCGTCGGGATCGAGGGGATCGATGCGCAGGATCTTGCCCAGCCGGCCACGCAGGTCCTGGGCTCGGTCGCCGGGATCGCCGCCGCTGCCGCCGTCGCCCGTGGCGATGTACAGCTTGTTTCCCTGGAACGCCATCCAGCCGCCGTTGTGGTTCTCGTACGGCTGCTTCAGGTTCATCACGATGCGCTGGGACCCGGCCGCGGCCTGGTTCTTCGTCGAGCGGCGGTACTCGGCGACCACCGTGTCGCCGCCGTTATCGGTGTAGTTCACGTAGAAGCGCCCGTTCGAGGCGTAGCCCGGGTGGAAGGCCAGGCCCAAGAGACCCTGCTCTCCTCCGCTATCGCCCACGCTTGAGCGGATGTCCAGGAAGGTGCCGATCTTGCGCCAGGCGCCGTCCTTGAACTTGACGATGCGGATGCGGCCGGGCTTCTCCACCACGAACAGGCGCGCGTCGCCGGCATGCGTCACATAGAGCGGCTCGGTCAGGCCGTCGACCAGCTGGCTGACACCACTCACACCCTGGGGCACCACGCTGGGTGCCTGGGCAGCTGCGGAACCGGCGGCGCCGGCCAGCAGGCCGGCCACGAGCGCTCCAACGGCGAGCGCGCGGACGGGAGCCCGGCTCCGAGACCGTGATCGGGAAAGTGATCGGTACGACATGATGCCCCCAAGTAACGCGGTACGATAAAGCTTGACCACCATACTCGACGGACCGACGCAGGTCTAACCGTTTGGGGGAGAGGGGTGCTGATGGGGGAGTGACGCCAGCCCGACGGGACGCTCCACACAGCGAAAAGGTTGAACATCGATTGAAGCGACTCATCTCAGCGACTCTCACGGCCCTGGCCCTCATGGCCTTCATGGCCCTGCCGACCTTGGCCAACCACTCCGGCGACCGCAACTGCGACGACTTCGATTCCCACGCTCAGGCCCAAGCGTTCTTCGAGCGTCATGGAGGCTCAGAGTCCGCGAACGTGGACGGGCTGGACGGCGACAGCGATGGCCAAGCCTGCGAGGACTATGAGTACAGCGGCGGCAACGGTCGCGGCGACCGGGACAACGATGACGACGACAACACGCCGCCGGCTGACGACGAGGACGACACGGGCGGGATGCCTGACACCTCCACGCCGTCCGACGCGGCTCCGATCCTGCCATTGATGATGGTAGGCGTCTTCGGCGCCTCGGCTCTGCTCCTGTACCGGCGGCGCCTCGCTCTGTAGAGTCCTGGACCGCACTACCCTGATGCCCTCCGATCCGTCGGAGGGCATCGCACTGTCCAGCCAGTCCATGGAGCAACGGATGCAAGCCCGATGAGAGGGCGCTTCAATACCTTCGTGGCTCGCCACGAGGTGCCTTGGGAACTGACGATGGCCGTCTTGGCCGTGCTGTACGTAGTGGTCGGTTTCGCGACGGATGATGCCCCGGGGGGCCTCGTCTCCAACCTGGCAGTGGTCGACCTGGCGCTGACGGTCATCTTCGTCGCCGAGTTCGGCTCTCGTTTCCTTGCCAGCTACGACCGGCGCCGCTATCTACGCGGCCATTGGATCGACCTAGTGGCGCTCATCCCCGCCGGGCGCGGCCTTCGCCTCTTTCGACTCCTTCGCCTTCTGCGGCTCGTTCGGGCATTCGCGGGCTTCTACCGGGTCCTTACGCACTACGAGCGGCTGGCTCGGCACGGTCGTCTGCTGGGCCTATTCGTGGCTTGGCTCGCAGTGGCGGTCATCTCCGCTACTGCCCTTTACATCGCCGAGGCGGGCGTCAACGAGAACATCCAGACTCCGCTTGATGCGCTGTGGTGGGGCGTGGTGACCCTGACTACGGTCGGATATGGTGACGTCTTCCCGGTGACACCAGAGGGTCGTCTGGCCGGCGGAGCGCTGATGATCGTCGGCATCACGCTCTTTGCCGCGATCACCGGGACGATCACGAGCTTCCTGGTGACGGAGGAAGCCAGTGAGCAGGCTGTCCGTGATGACATCCCGAATACGCTACGCGGGCTGGCATCTCTCCGCGACGATGGGATCATCACGGCCGCGGAGTTCGACGCCAAGAAAGCGGAGCTGCTCGCGCGGATATGAAGGACTGAGCGTTCCGGTCACGAAAGGCCGACAGGTAGGGAGGTCGGACCATGGCGGGCGTGGGCACGAAGTGCCCGTGACCGGACAAGCAAGCCGCCGATGACGCCGATCGCCTTGCTCGCAGCCGCCGTCTTCTTCGGCGTCGGGTCCGTCCTCCTCAGCGTCTACGCCTCCCGGCGCATGAGCCGCGGCGAGTGGCGCTTCGCCCCGCGTTGTCGCGCCGCGTCTCGCCATCTACACGGTCGTGCTTGGTATCGGGATCCGTATGTCCGTGGACCAGCCGCTCCCCGGCATCCTCGTCACGCTCTTCGCCTTGGTGATGCTCGCCTTCTGGCTACGCGCCGGGATCGCGGTCGCCCGAGCGGCCCGGAGCGGCAAGACGCCAGAGCAGTTGGCCGATGAGATGAGCGAGCGCATGGTCGAACCGTTGGCGCTCTACGGGGTCCTGGTGCTTGTGGTGGCGTTTCTGGCGGTCATAGGGCTGATCGTCTTCGGCGTTGCTGAGCGCCTCGGCTGACTCGGTGATGGGCGCCTTTTTCCGACGGCGTACCCTGTCTCGTCATGAGTGTTCCCGAGCTGCGTCATGGTCCGCCGTGGGTCATGGAGGACATGATCGCCCTTCAACCCGGCTTGGCCGGGCCGATCGCGGCCGATCGCCAAGCGGCCGCCGCCATCGCCGAGATTGCCGCGGGTGTGGCCGCGAAGTCGGCGCCCATCGTGGTGACCGGCTGTGGCACCAGCGAGCATGCCGCCATGGCGGTCGCGGCCCTGCTGCGCGACGTGGCACCGGGTCCGTTCGTGGTCGCCCGGGAGGCGTTCGAGGCGTCCCTGGAGCCGCAGTCGGGCGGTCTCTGCCTGGCCATCTCCCATGAGGGCGAGACGGCCGCCACGGTCGCTGCGCTGAAGTCGGCTCGCGCGCGTGGCGCCGCAACAGCTGTCATCACGGCGGTCGCAGGCGCTCCCGTGACCAGGTTCGCGGACGACGCCTTGGTCACGCCCACGGTCGACCGGTCGTGGTGTCACACCGTGGGCTTCCTCTCGCCCATCCTGGCGGGCGGGGCCATCGCCGCCGCCTTCTCCGGTCGGGGGCTGCCCGCTGAGGCGGTGTCCGTTCGCATCAGCACGATTCTGGCGATGCGTGACGCCGCAATGGACATCGGCCGGCGATTGGCCGGACTCGATCGACTCGTCGCCGTGGGCAGCGGCCTGGATCTCATCGCGGCGCGCGAGCTCGCGCTGAAGGTGGAAGAAGGTGCCCGGTCACCAGCCGTCGGGCGCGCTCTGGAGACGCAGCTTCATGGCCACTTGGCATCGGCGGACGATCGATGCGGCCTCATCGTCATCGTCACGGACCCGGCTGCACACGACCGGCGACAGGCGCGTGCAGAGCAGCTCCTTGGCGCGGCGCAACGTCTGGGCATGCCTGCGGCGGGCATCGTGAGCGAGGATGTGGCCGCCTCGTGGCCAGCCGACCTGACATCCGCCGGCCGGCTGGTCGTTCCCGATCCGAGGCCGGCGGCGGCACTCGCAGCGCCGCTCGCGACCATCGTGCAGACAGCGGTCGCGGTCCAGCTCCTGACGGTGGGTCTCATCCATGCGGCCGGCACGAACCCTGACCGTATCCGGCGCGAGGAACCGGCCTATGCGGAAGCTGCCGCGATCGCCGAGGTCACGGCCCCCATCAGCTGAGGCCACTCACCAAGCTGCGCATCGAGGCCGGGCCAGCTGGTACTTGAGGGCTGGTGCCCGCAAGCGCCACGGACTACCCTGAAGTCCAGAGACTCGATCACTCCGAGGCTGAATGCCTGCTACTACCCCTGTCCAGCCGGATACGCCCGCGGCCGGTCTGGAAGACGTGCACCGTGTCCCGACCGGCGAACGGGAGCGCATGCGCCTGTTCGTCTTCGCCCTGATCGGCGTGACCCTGGCGGTATCGGTCGCGACTTCCGTCCTCGCCTTCCTGACCGCTTCTCCGCAGCTGGCCGTGGCGGGTTTCGCCGTCGGTTCGGTCGGGGCATGGGCTGCCTGGGCGTGGCCACGGGCCGACACCCGCAAGCCGGACTGGTTCCCGACTCGACTGGCGGCGCTGATCCTGGCGGTCGTGGTGGTGGTGGCCGTCGTCGTGCCCGGGCTGGGCATCGTCCTGCCAGCCGGCGTCCTGGTGCCGGTGGTCATCGCCATGCCCTACGTACGAGCGGCCCCGTTGCGGCGCCTGATGGTCAGCGCCTGGCTCATCGGTCTCGTCGTGGCGATCCTGGGACAGGTGGGCTTGCCTTCCGCCGGCCTTCCCAGCTGGGTGCTCGCATCCCTGCGCGTGCTGTCCTCCGCGAGCGTGGCTGGTGTCGCTCTGCTGTTGCTGTGGCAGTACCGGCACCGCCTGGAGGCGTCAGCGACCGAGCTGGGGACGTTGGTGGCCATGTCCCGGGACCTGGCGCAGACACTGGACCCGCAACTCATCGGTCATCTGATGGCACGGCACCTGGCCCGTGCCGCTGGGGCCGACGCGTGCCTGATCTCTCGCTGGGACCGGGCCGGTGACTGCGTGGCGACGGTGGGCCGGTTTCCCGTCGATGCCCTGCCCGGTGTCGCCGACACGTACGACCTCCCTGCCTACCCCTTGACGCGGCGTGTCCTGGAACGACAGGAGACGGTGGAGCTCCAGGTCTCGGACGCCCGAGCGGACCCGGCGGAGGTGTCATATCTGCGAACCGTGGGTCAGGGCACTTTGGTGATGCTGCCCCTGATGGTCAAGCGCCGGACCGTCGGTCTGGTGGAGTTGAGTACTGCGCGCGAGCGCCCACTCGACGAGCACGGCCTGGAGCTGGCCGCCACGCTGGCCACGGAGGCGGCCATGGCCCTGGAGAACGCGCAGCTCTACCAGGAGCTGCGTCATCAGGCCTTCCACGACGCCCTCACGCACTTGCCAAATCGAGCCCTATTCCATGATCGGTTGGACCACGCGCTCGACCGGGGTGAGCGTCGGACGGTCTCCCTGGCCGTCCTGTTCATCGACCTGGACGACTTCAAGAACGTCAACGATCGGCTGGGCCATGTCCGCGGCGATCAGCTTCTCGCTGCCGTCGCGGAGCGGCTGACGAGTTGTCTGAGGGCCGGGGACACCGCCGCCCGGCTGGGTGGCGACGAGTTCGCGGTGCTGCTCGAGGATCTGGAGGACGGGTCACCGGCAGCGGTCGTCGCAGAGAGGATCATGGAGGCCATGTCCCTGCCCTTCCGCGTTGCCGACGTCGATCTCCCCGTCTCGGCGAGCATCGGCGTAGCGTTCGCTGGGAGTGGTGGGGACACGGCGGATGACCTGCTGCGCAACGCCGACTTCGCGATGTACCAGGCCAAGGAGGCCGGCAAGGCCAGGGTGGCGCTATTCCAGCCCAGCATGCGGGCGGGCGCCTCGGAGCGTCGGGACCTCCAGGCGCTGCTGGCCGGGGCGTTGGAGCGAGACGAGCTTCGCCTCCAGTACCAGCCGATGATAGAGCTGGATCGCGGCGCCATCGTGGGCGTGGAAGCGCTGGTGCGTTGGCACCGGCCGGGTCGGGACGTCTGCATGCCGGCCGAATTCATCCCCCAAGCCGAGCAGAGCGGCCTTATCGTGCCCATCGGCCGCTGGGTCCTCGGCGAGGCCTGCCGGCAGGTCCGCGAGTGGCAGACCCAGAGCGGTCGCGCGGACCTCTTCGTCAGCGTCAATCTATCGGCGCGGCAGTTCCAGCACCCGGCTCTTCGCGACGACATCATGGATGCGCTGAGCACCAGCGGTCTCGCCCCCGCCGCTCTCCTCATCGAGATCACCGAGAGCGTCCTGATGCACCACACGCCGACCACGATCTCCACGCTGGAGGCCCTGCGCGACGCCGGCATCCGCGTGGCCATCGATGATTTCGGGACCGGCTACTCCTCCCTCTCCTACCTCCAGCGCTTCCCCATCGATGTGCTCAAGGTGGACCGCTCGTTCGTGGAGGGCGCCACAGAGGCGGCCGATGGCGGCGTGCTCGCCCGAGCGATCGTGGAGATCGGCGGCGCGCTGGACCTGGTCGTCGTGGCCGAGGGGATCGAAAGGGCCGAGGAGCTGGTGGCCTTCAGGTCGTACGGGTGCGACATGGGACAGGGCTACCTGTTCGCGAAGCCCCTCGACAGCGCGGACATGGAGGAGCTGCTTCGAGCGGCCATTCCGCCCTGGGGGGCTTTGGTGTCACGCTCCGCCCGACGCGCTGAGGCCATGCGGCTCGCGTTCGCTCGGCCGCGTTAGGCGGCGGTGCCCGGGCGGATCAGAACGGGGGCCAAGGGATGGCCGGCCGGTACGGATCGGGCAGCGGCATGCGGCGTTCGGACAGCAGGCGGTCAAGGCGTCGGGCCGTAGCGGCGACCTCGGGCCCGCTCAGCAGGGCAGCCAGTCGCCGGCCCAGATCGCCATCGATCGAGCCGCGCAGCGTCTTCAGGCAGGCGACCTCCTCGTCGGTCAGCGGCTCACCGCGCCAGCCCCAGAGCACGGTACGGAGCTTGGGCTCGACGGCGAAGCAGACGCCGTGGTCGCAGCCGTGGAGGTGCCCGTCGTCGGTCGGCAGGACGTGGCCGCCCTTCCGGTCGGCGTTGTTGACGATGGCATCAAAGAGGGCCATGCGGCGTAACCGAGGGTCACGGGTCAGGATCATCTCCACGATGTCCGCGTCCTCATCGATCTCGATCCAGGCTTGGACCATGCCCTCGCCCAGGGGGCCGTCGCGCAGCACGGTGGGGGGCACGATGCGCCAGCCGGTCGCCTGCGAGAGCTCGTAAGCGGCCACCTCGCGATAGGCCAGCGTCCCGATGGGGAAGTCGTCCAGCGGACGTTCGCCGCGGATGGGCTTGTAGACGCAGTGGACGGGCTCCGGCTCCGCGCCGTTCGGTCGAAGCTCGCAGAGGAGGGTCACGTTGGACGCCTCTGTGAGCCGGCCCACGACATCCAGCGTGCCCGTGCGCAATAGGCCGAGTGGCCCGTTGATGGTCGAGCTCAGTTCAGGTAGCCGTTGCGGCGGGCGCACAGGTGGCCCTGTGGGTCGAGCGGCTGGCCGCAGAAGGGACACGGCGGCCGCCCACCGGCGATGACGCGGCCGGCTCGCTCGGCGAAGCCCCTGGCGGCGGCTACGGGCAGGTGCACGCGCAATAGGTCGGGGCCGTCGGGATCGTCATCGTCGATCTCCAGGTCCTCGTCCTCCTCACCGGTCTGCTCGCGGGCCTCGATCATCACCACGGCGTCGTCCCTATCCCAGGAGAGGGCGATGGTGCCCACGCGGAACTCCTCGCGCACGGGCTCGTCCAGCGGCCGGTCGTCGTCGCCCACCGGTGGGGCGGCAGCTCCCGCCGCGCCCTGCCGGTCGAGGTCGGCCACGATGACCTCGATGCGTTCCGCGATGGCGGCTACCTGGATCTTCTCCAGCACGACGGAGATGATGCGGTCACCCTGAAGTGCCTGGAGGAAGAAGGTGCGCTCACCGATGGGCCCGACGGTCCCGCAGACGAAGCGGTCGGGTGGATCGAAGATGAAGATGCGACGGGCCATGCTGCGACTCTATAACGGATGTCCGCGCCGGTCAGCGACGAGCAAGGGGAGGGGGGTCCGATGCAGGTCTTCGCGTCATCGGCGCACCGCCGTCACGACCCGCCGGCGGAAGTGAGTGGCGGTCTGTCCATCCCGGCTTGGGAAGTGCCCCAGCGTGCGGAGGTCATCCTGACGGCTGTGCGCGAGGCTGGGCACGACATCCGCACGCCTCGAGAGTTCGGGGAGGGGCCCATCGTGGCGGTGCACGACCCGGCCGTGCTGCTCTACCTGGAGTCGGCTGGCGGGAGTGGCAGGCGGCCGGCACGGGTCGCGCGTCGATCATCCCCGACACCCTGCTGCACGGCAGATATCGGGAGGGCATGGGCAAGTCGCCCGAGCCTGACTCGCCCTGCGGGCGCATCGGCTACTGGTGCTTCGATACCGCGACGCCCATAGTGGCGGGCACGTACGAGGCGGCCAGGGCGGCCGTGGACGTGGCGCTCACGGCGGCCGAAGCCCTCTTGGCCGGGCAGCGCGCGGTCTACGGACTGTGCCGGCCACCGGGCCACCATGCCGCCCGGGCGATGTTCGGCGGGTACTGCTACTTCAACAACGCCGCCATCGCCGCAGAGTGGCTGGTGGCAGGGCCGCGGGCCGGGTGGGGATCCTGGATGTCGACTTCCACCACGGCAACGGCACGCAGCAGCTCTTCTACGACCGCGCCGACGTGGCCTACGCCTCGCTGCATGCGGATCCGGCTCGGATGTATCCCTACTTCTCAGGCTATGCCGGCGAGACCGGCACCGGCGACGGCGTGGGAGGGACCTTCAATCAGCCGCTGGCGGCCGGGACGGGTGACGCCGCCTATCTCGTGGCGCTGGAACGGGCGCTCGACTGGCTGCTGCCGCGGACGGACGGACCGATCGTGGTGAGCCTGGGCGTGGACACGTTCGTGGAGGATCCCATCGGCGACCTCGCTCTGACGACCGCGGCGTACGGCGATTGCGGTCGCCTGGTGGCGGCGGCGGACCGGCCGCTAATCATCCTCCAGGAGGGCGGCTACCACGTGCCTTCATTGGGTGCGAACGTGCGCGAGTGGCTCGGTGGGGTGGAGCAGGAATAGAGGGGGCTCGGCGACGGAGTCGAGCGCCCGGCGCGAGTCCGCGGCCGTGAGCCGCGGGGCCAGGCGGAGCATCAGGCCGAACGTCCCGAGTCCGAGCGCGGTTAGGAACAGAGGGAGGCCGCTCACCGGATCCATCCCGAAGGTGGCCGTTTCGGGGAGGCCGCCATCGTCTTCCTCGCCGGGGTCTCGACTGTTGTCATCGCCGGGGCCGTTGTCGCCACCACCGCCGCCCGGTAGGGTCTCGCAGGCTCGGCCATCGCCATCCGCGTCAAGCCGATCCACGTTGTTGGAGCGGGAGCCGCCGTGGTTCTTGAAGAACCGTTGCGCCTGTGGCTGAGTGTCGAAGCTTGGGCAGTCGCGGTCGCCCGGATGCTCGGCCATGGCTGGCATTGCTATGAGAGCCACGAGAGCCAGAGCCGTGAGCGTCGCTGAGATGAGTCGCTTCAATCGATGTTCATCCTTTCGCCGTGTAGGCCTCAATGGGTTGGCTCATTCGACCGTCCGCACCTCACCCCCCGTGCTTGTCGACGACCCCGCCAAACACCTCGTTGGCTGATGGGACGACCCGCTGTTCAGCAATACTCTTTCACCTGCCAATGTCTGAAAGGCCGCAGACTACCTGTCGGACCAAGCTCCCGAAGATTGTCACCACTGAAGCGCCGTCACTACGCTGACTGGGTCTACTCGCGGGCGCGTGAGTTCTATGACGGCTCCGCAGGGACCAACGGCCACAATTGGCCGGCGCCTCGAAGCGGTCGCTCTCGGAATGGCGCAAGGAGAGCGACGAGGACGATGCTGTTCCCCCTTTGACCGCCAAAGACGAGGTGGGAAGAGTCGGAGAGCATTGGCGACGCGCAGAGCGTGAGCGACAGAAGGCGGAGGGCAGCGAGCAGCGGTAACCGCGGACAACACCCACTTCACCGCGACATGCAGAAGGGCGCGGCGGACCGCATGGACCCCGGACGTGCGTCGGGAGCGTGACGGGGGTACGGCCGCGGATCCGAAGTGCCCTCGGGATCGTCGCAGAGCCAGAGTCGTGCTGGGACTTTGGCTGGCGAGCTAGGATTCGAACCTAGGATCTCCTGATCCAGAGTCAGGCGCCTTACCGCTTGGCCACTCGCCAGCGACCGGCCGGTAGTCTACCGCGTCAGCCGTGACGCGTGGGCGCACCCCCGGCAGATCCGGACCCGCATCTTCGGCTCTGGGAGAGCGACGCTCGCGGCTGCTATCTGTAGCGAGCTCAGGAATGTTCTCAGCCTGTTCACCGCCCTGTCGCCCCCCGTTCAGAGACGGGTGGGAGCATGTCCCAGCGCGCGACACCGGGCCGGTGGCCGGAGCTTGTGGTATGAGCGCCGGACGCCTCCGGCGCATCGCGCTACACCGGCGTGCGCACCAGCCGCTGCCTGCGAGTCCGAGCGGATCCGCGCGTCGCGTGAGCTGGTCCGCGCAGGGTCTGAACCGTTGCCTGGGGCCCCGACACGGAGGAGTAACGCATGGCAGTCGCTACAAGACCGAAGGTGCCGGGGGCGGGCTGGGCGGTGAAGCACGGTGTCATCGGCGGCACCATCGCCGGGATCGTCTTTGCGCTGGCCGAGATGGTCGGCTCCGTGCTGATGGGCATGCCGTCCCTGATGCCGTTCCAGGTATTCGCCTCGATACCGCTCGGCATCCCCCCGATGGACATCCCGCTCGGAACGGCCATCCCCCTCGGGACGGTCGCACACATGCTCCTGTCGATCATCTACGGCGTCGTGTTCGCCCTCGCCGTGCAGAACATCGCGCTGCTGCGCACGTCGGGGCCGGCCACCGTCATCGCGGCGACCCTGTTCGGGATCGCACTCTGGTTCGTCAACATCAACGTCCTGGCCGTGCCCCTCGGGCGTCCTTGGTTCGCGATGGGTCCGCCGATTCCGCCGTTCATATACCACGCGATCTTCTTCGGCCCGCCACTCGGGCTCTACCTCGCTAGCCGGCTCCCGTTCGCGGCGCGCTCAGCTTGATCGACGACTTGACCGACGCAACGCCGCGCCCGCTCCCTGTGCGTGCCGAGGAACCCCGCGTCGCTTCAGACCCAGGTAGCTACGACCCGCCAGGAGGCTCCTCGATCACGGCACTGGAGACGATGGTCCTGCGCATCCCGACGGCAGCGCCGGAGGCGGATGGCACACTCGAATGGTGCGCCACGACCATGCTCGTCGTCGAAGCGGTGACCAGATCTGGTGCGCGTGGCATCGGCTACAGCTACACCTCGCCCGCCGCCGCGGAGGTCGTAGGCGACCATCTGGTGGACGTCGTCGTCGGTCGCCCACCGTCGGAGGCGCTCCAGGCGTGGGACGCGATGGCGCGTGCCGTGCGCAACATCGGCCTGCCGGGTATCGCGGCGGCGGCGATCTCCGCCGTCGACACGGCCCTGTGGGACCTCCGCGCGCGGCTGGCCGGCGAGCCCCTCTTCCGCTTCCTCGGCGCTCATCGGGCCGAGGTGCCCATCTACGGCAGCGGCGGCTTCACGTCCTTCTCGGAGCGTGAGCTCACGGAACAACTGGCTGGCTGGCTCGCCCAAGGTATCCCGCGCGTCAAGATGAAGATCGGGATGGAGGACGGCGCACGACCGGATGCCGACGTCGTTCGCGTCCGCGCCGCGCGAAAGGCGATCGGGCCGGAGGCGGAACTCTTCGTCGACGCCAACGGCGCCTACACCAGACGTATGGCCATCGAGCAGGCGCACCGCTTCGCCGAGTACCGGGTGAGCTATTTCGAAGAGCCAGTGCCGCAGCGGCGGCTCGACGATCTCAAGGCGATCAGGGCGGCCGCCCCGATGGCCATCGCGGCCGGCGAGTACAGCTACACCCGCGAAGACACGCGTGATCTCCTCGCGAGCGACGCTGTGGACGTGGTCCAGGCGGATGCGACGCGCTGTCTCGGCGTCACCGGTTGGATGGAAGCGGCCTCGATGGCCGCTGGGCACGCGACACAGCTCTCGGCCCACACCGCGCCTTCGCTGCATGCGCACCTCGGATGCGCGGCGCCTGCGATCGCCCACGTCGAGTGGTTCGCGGATCACGTGCGCGTCGAACCGATGGTCTTCGACGGCGTCCTGTCCCCGATCGACGGATACCTGCGACCCGACCCGACCGCACCGGGGCTGGGCTTGACCATCCGTCGTCCGGACGTGGATCGATGGCGTATCTGAGCGCCCGCGGTCACCGGAGCCGCGAACGCGCCCCCGTTCTTGTGGAGGAGAACTGACATGCGACGGAAGGAGACCTGACATGCGACAAGATGGTGGTCCGGTTCGCGGTGCGCTCGCGGGCTTGTTAGGCGGAACGGTCGGCCTGCTCGCCATGACGGGCTATTGGGCGATGGTCGAAGGGATCACCGGAAAGGACCCGCGCGAGGAGGCGCAGGAGCAGGCGAAGGCCGC
>Ga0136617_10001491_pt1 | contig 20771 bp, 19 predicted proteins | sample AntDrymUQ3222106_2_FD_129672 | JGI IMG/M metagenome (GOLD analysis project Ga0136617, IMG submission 129672) | Polar desert sand microbial communities from Dry Valleys, Antarctica - metaG UQ322 (21.06) | ecosystem: Environmental > Terrestrial > Soil > Desert | place: Antarctica: Dry Valley...
GCGGCCCAACCACAGTGCCGCTCCCCGAACGCAACCACGCGATCCGAACCTGGGGCTCCCAGCTCGGTCAGCTGGTGGCTCAGCCTCAGGTCGAGGTCGCGGTGGCGGTCGCCGCGCCCACGGGCTGGCGGTCGCGATCGAGGTCGAGGTGGAGCATGCGGATGGCGTTGCCCCGCATGATCTTGTACACGTCGCCCTCGGCTACGCCCTGCATCAAGCCGGTGGCCACCTCGAGGGTGTTGGGCCAGGTGGAGTCGGTGTGGGGGTAGTCGGTCTCGAAGGTCACGTTGTCGGCGCCGACGACGTCGAGGCTGTCGATGCCGTGCTGGTCACGGAAGAAGCAGCCGAACATGTTGCGGTAGTAGTAGGTGCTCGGGGGCTCGGGGATCAGGTCCTTGACCCCGCCCCAGGCCCGGTGCTCGCGCCACACGTCGTCGACCCGCTCGAGGATGTAGGGGATCCACCCGATCTGACCCTCGGAGTAGGCGAGCTTCAGGTCGGGGTGCTTGACCAGGTTGCCGCTGAACAGCCAGTCACTCATCGACGCCATGGCGTTGTTGAACGACAACGACGCCGCGACCGCCGTCGGAGCGTCGGGAGAGGTGGCGGGCATGCGCGACGACGACCCGATGTGCATGTTGATGGTCGTGTCGGTGTCCTCACACGCAGCGAAGAACGGCTCCCAGAACCCTGAGTGGATCGACGGGAGCCCCAGGTGGGCGGGCACCTCGCTGAAGCACACGGCGTGCACGCCTCGCGCCGCGTTGCGTTGGACCTCGGCCGCGGCCAGCTCGGCGTCCCACAGCGGCACGATGACGAGGGGGATGAGGGCGCCCGCAGAGTCGCCGCACCACTCCTCGACCATCCAGTCGTTGTAGGCCCGCACGCAGGCCAGGCCCATGTCGTGGTCGGGGTGCTCGGTGAAGGTCTGGCCGCAGAAGCGCGGGAACGTCGGGAAGCAGAGCGAGGCCTCGACGTGGTTGACCACCATGTCTTCGACCCGGGCCTTGGGCTCGTAGCAGCCGGGACGCATCTCCTCGTAGGTCATCGGCGTCATCGTCATCTCATCGCGGCTGTAGCCCACGGCGGCGACGTGGCGCTTGTGGATGTAGACGAGGTCGCCGAACACCCAGCAGTCGGCCGGTCGACCATCGTCGGTGAACTGCTGGGTGTAGGTACCGCCGCCCACGTGCTTGATGTCGCCGACGCGACGACGCTCGACTCGTGGCCCCTCGGCCCGGAAGCGCTCCGGCAACCACGTCTGCCACACGTGGGCCGGCTCGACGACGTGATCGTCGACGCTGATGATCTTGGGCAGCTCGGCCATCGGGTGGCTCCTCCTGGTCGTGCCGACCAGAATCTGACGGACCGTCAGATGTTATCCCCGAACGGCCGCTGGCCTTCAGCCGCGCCGCATAGCGTCACCTTCCGTGCGGTTCGGAATCACGTTCGGTCGGCTCAACCCGGCGTCCTTCGTGGAGGTCGCCACGGAGGCCGATCGACTCGGGTTCGAGTCAGCGTGGCTGCCGGAGCACCTGGTCTTCCCGTTGCGGGCCGAGGGGCACCTGGTCCCCGGCGAGGAGCATCCCCCGGTACCGCCCACGGTTCCCATCTTCGACGCCCCGGCCTACCTTTCGTTCCTCGCCGGGCGAACCGAACAGATCAGGCTGGGCACCTTCGTGTACCTGCTCGGCATCCGCCACCCGTTCATCGGTGCTCGGGCCTTCGCAACGCTCGACATCGTCTCCGGCGGGCGGGCCCTGTGCGGGGTCGGGGCCGGGTGGCTGACGCCGGAGTGGGACGCCGTCGGCATCGACCCGTCCACCCGAGGCGCTCGGCTGGACGAGGCCATCGGGGTGGTGCGACGGCTCTGGACAGAGGACGTCATCGCCCACGACGGCGAACACTTCGCATTCGAGCCGGTTGCCTTCGAGCCCAAGCCGAGCCAGGAGGGCGGTCCGCCCGTGCTGGTCGGCGGCGAGTCGGGCCGAGCCCTCCGGCGGGCCGCGACGCTCGGTGACGGCTGGCTGGGCATGGAGCACACGCCCGACTCGGCGGGGGTTCAGGTCCGCCGCCTCCGTGAGCTGGCCGTCGACGCCGGCCGGAACCCGAGCTCGATCGAGGTGACGGTGATGGGTGAGGTGTCGTCGACCGCTGAGGCCGAGCGCTTCGCCGAGGTCGGCGTCGATCGCCTCATCGTCACCCCCTGGCGTCGCTCCCGTGAAGCCGTCGACGGCATCCGCCGGCTGGCCGACACCCTCTGGGGCTAAGGGTACCGTGGCCCTTCCGTCGCCCCGGCCCCAGCCTGGCGGGACTCGGGCCCGTAGCTCAGTGGTCAGAGCAGGGGACTCATAATCCCTCGGTCGTGGGTTCGATCCCCACCGGGCCCACCTCGAAGTAGCTGTCGGCCAAGTGTTGTGTGGTCGCCAAGAGACCCGACGATGTGCGCCCCCATCGCCGATTCCAGGCGTCAGTAGGGATCCGCCCGCGAGAGGCCGAACCGGTTCGCCAGGTGCGCCATGTCAGCGCGGTCTCGATCCCTCGGGTCGTATCCGCGGTGATGCTCGAGCTGCAGTCCCGGCGCCAGGCACGGCACCACACGATCTAGGATGCGGCCCTGGCCGAAGCCAGATGGCGGGTACGCGCAATCCGATCCATCGGGAGAGGCGCCGCGCTGCCATCCCGTTCCGTCCGTGGCGAAGCTCACAGGATGCGGGTCAACCTGTCGGCCGTCGGTCGCTCGCATCACAGCACGAGTCGGGACGTCGTCCTCAACCAGATCGAACCCGAGCCCCCCGAGTGTGTCCATGACATCCGAGAGCGCCTCGAGCTCGACGACCAGGTCGACGTCTTGGTGCGTGCGGGTCTCCTCCTCGAGCAGGGCATCCACGCCCCATCCGCCATCGAGCCAGACCCGCAGACCCTTCGCCTGCAGGGCATCGAGGACGCTCAGCACCTCTCCCGCTCGCACTGAGGGTTCCTACCGCACCCGGGTCCGGCCGTGTGCCCCACCGGCCCGGGATCGCGGCTGACGGCGGCCGCCGCCGCGGCCGGCCGTCTCGCGGACCGGGATACCGTCACGCCGGATGACCTTCCGTTGGCTGGCCGACGCCGTGGTGGTCGTCCACCTCGGCTTCATCATCTTCGTCGCCGCGGGCGGTTTCCTGGTGTGGCGTTGGCGCTGGCTCTTGTGGGCCCACGTCCCCGCCATGGTCTGGGGTGCCGCCATCATCATCATCGGCTTCGATTGTCCCCTCACGCCACTGGAGAAGGGGTTCAGAGAGCGGGGCGGCGAGACGGCCTACGAAGGCGGGTTCGTCGACCGCTACGTCGAGGACGTGGTGTATCCCGACGAGTACGCCCCGTACCTGCGCTTGTTGGCTGTGTTGCTGATCGTCGTTTCCTACGCTCGGATCCTGGGGAGTCGCACCGCGGTCAGCAAGGGGCTCACCCACGAGCGCCGGCCCGGGCCGCCGTTTCGATGGAGGTGAGCCAGGCCTCGTGGAAGGCCCCGGCGTCGACTGTGGTCACGAACCGGGCTGGTCGGCCGTCGGCTGTCTCTCGAAGGAGTAGGACGCCGTCGATGACCTCGCCGGTGACGCGCACCCTCGACATCTCGATTCCAGGCCAGCCGACGGCCACGGCACAGGTGACCGGGTCCCAGTGGAAGTTGACCAGGTCATCAGCGAGGAGGGGGTGCGCTCGGCCCAGCGCAGCCATGTCGCGGCTGGCGGCGTACACCTCGGACTGCTGCGCCAGGAGCCGGCCGACCGGCCCTGATGCGCGCAGGCGGGGCAGGTGAGCGGCGCGCAGGTGGACGCCGATCGTCGCCGGGATGGTGACGAAGGTCAGGTCCGCTCCGCTCTCGAGGACGACCTCGGCCGCCCTAGTGTCGCACTGGAGGTTCCAGTCCCGCTCCGGGCCCCAGGTGGGGTAGCCGTCGGCGGGGGGATCGAGCCATCCGCCCATGACGACGACGGGCACCCCGTCGAGGGCCCCGGGACGCGATAGCTCGAGCTCGGCCAGGTTGGTGAGCGCCCCGACCGTGACGGTGGTGGCCCCGGCCCCGATGCTCTCGGCCAGGCGGTCGAGCGCCGCACCCGGGCGGGCGGGGAGCGGCTGCACCGGGTCGGGCCACGAGCGAGCGTCGCCCCACGTCGAGTGGTGCTGATCGCCGGCGGTCAGGGTGGCCTCGGCGCCGGCCACCACCGCCACGTCGGCTCGCCCGGCCAAGGCCAGGTAGTGGGCCGTGCAGCCCGCTCGACGGCCGCCGGGGTCGAGGTTGGTGGTGACGGCAAGGAGCTCAACGTCGGGCCAGCCGAGCAGCATGACCAGAGCGCAGGCGTCATCGGGGTCGCCGCCCAGGTCGGTGTCGAGGTGGAGCTTCACGGGGTGGCCGACGAGTGGCGACGAGGTGACGTCGGATCAGCCTTGGACGGGCAGCCCGGCCTGGGCGTTGACCACCTCGACGAGGCGGCGCCGGTCGGCCGGCGAGGTGGCCGTCTTCGGCCAGCGGTTGGTGCCCCGCACCCGCCGATCGTGGTAGAGGGCGCCGGGCACCAGATGGTCGGCATCGGCGGCGGCCAGCCAGACGAGGGAGTCCGCTCCCTGGGCCGGGCTGCGCAGGAGCGGTCCCATGACCTTGTCGAAGCCGGGCAAGGAGTCGGTCACACCCGGCGTAGCCGCCCAGCCCGGATGGACCACCACCTGCAGCGGCTCCTCGCCCTGTGAGGTCGCCTCGGCGACCACGTCGACCTGGGCCCGTTTCGCCTGGGCGTAGACCCTGACACCGTTCCACTCCCGCCGTTGCCACCCGAGGTCGTCGAGGTCGACGGCCTGGAGGTACATGCCGCCGGAGGTCACCCACACGGCCCGGCCCAGCCCGTCGGCCAGATCCTCGGTCAGACGCCGGGTGAGCAGGCGGGGCCCCACGACCATCGACGCCCAGATCGACTCGTTCCCCTGAGCGGTCTCCTGACGCTGCTTGGTGATGCCGCCCGCTGCGTGCACGACGGCGTGGATCCGTCGATGTGACTCGACCAGCTCGCCTACGAGCGCGCGCAAGGCGCCGAGGTCGCCGACGTCGGTCGGTCGGAACCGGGCCACGACGCCGACGTCCGACAGCTCGCGCTCCGCCGCCGCCCCTCGCTCCTGGTTGCGGCCCACGAGCTCGACGGTCGCTCCCAGCGAGCCAAGGGCCTCAGCCGTGGCCCGGCCCAGACCCGACGTGGCCCCGGTGACGACGACCACCTCGCCCTCGAGGGAACCAGGTCGCAGCGCCTCCCACCCGCCGAGACGCTGGCGGACGCCGATGCCGATCTTGGTGAAGCTGGCGACGACGGTCGCCTCCAGGGCGGCATCGACGCCGCGGCGGACAGCGGGCGCGAGCTCGGTCATGTCCCACGATGCCCCGGTTGGGGTCGACCACGCCCATCAGGGACAGCAGCCAGGGCCTCGATGCCCCCTTCCTCGGAGACGGTGCCCCGCTATGCTTGGCGCCCCCAGCCGCACAGGGTGGGGATCCTGCGAACGAAGGCGTGGGCTCTGCCCACGCCTTTCTTCTGACAGGACGCAGCCACGAGACCAACCCGAGTGACCACGGAGGTGACACGCAGATGGGGCCGATCGAGCGCGTGCGCGACCTCGCCGGACCCGTCTGCGCGGCCGACGAGGTCGAGCTGGTCGACATCGAGCTGGCCAGCGGCGTGCTCCGCGTCACGGTCGACCGGCCCGGCGGCCTCGACGTCGGGGCCATCGCAGATCTGACCCGCCGCATCTCTCGCCGTCTCGACGACGACGATCCCGTCCCGGGCCGCTACACCCTCGAGGTCTCGAGCCCGGGTCTCGAGCGTCGCCTTCGTACGCCGGAGCACTTCCGGCGGGCCATCGGCGAGGAGGTGAGCGTGCGCACCCTCGCCCGCGGCGACGGGCCTCGGCGCCTGCACGGCCGGCTCGAGACGGCCGACGACGCCGGCATCACGGTCCTGTCCGATGCCGGCGAGCCCCAATCGGTCGCCTACGACCTGATCGAACGGGCCCGCACCGTCTTCGAGTGGGGCCCCACCCCCAAGCGAGGCGGTGCCGCGCCCGACGGCGGCCCCCCCGAACGCCCCGACCTCCGGAAGAAGGCATCGAAGCAATGACCGAGAAGCTCGACATGATGGAGGCGCTCCACGCCTTGGCCGCCGACCGCGGCATCTCACCCGAGACGATGATGGGCGCCCTCGCCGACGCCTTGGAGTCCGCTTACGGACGCCTGCCCGCGGCCAAGGACTACGCGTGGGTCACCATCGACCCCGACACCTACGACATCGTCGTGTGGTCCCAGGATCTCGACGAGGACGGCGAGCCCTACGGCGAGGTCACCGACGTGACGCCCCCGGACTTCGTGGGCCGCATCGCCGCCCAGACGGCCCGGCAGGTCATGGGCCAGCGCCTGCGCGAGGTCGATCGAGAGATGAAGTACGAGGAGTACTCCGGTCGCGAGGGCGACATCGTCACCGGAATCATCCAGCAGGGCGACTCCCGCTACACGCTGCTCGAGCTCAACCGCGGCGTGGAGGCCCTGTTGCCCCAGGCCGAGCAGGTCCAGCACGAGCGCCCTCAGGCCAACGCCCGCCTGAAGGCCTACATCGTCGAGGTCCGCAAGACGGCCAAGGGACCCCAGATCGTCGTCAGCCGGACCCATCCAGGCCTCATCAAGCGCCTGTTCGAGATGGAGGTGCCCGAGATCGCCGAGGGCATCGTGGAGATCAAGGCCTGCGCTCGGGAGCCCGGCCATCGCACGAAGATCGCGGTGTGGTCCAACGACACCAACGTCGACCCGGTCGGCGCCTGCGTCGGCGCCCGTGGGGCCCGGGTGCGGATGGTCGTCAACGAGCTCAACGGCGAGAAGATCGACATCGTACCCTTCACCGAGGTGCCCCAGGACCTGGTGGCCAAGGCGCTGGCCCCCGCGAAGGTGAAGGAGGTCCGGCTCGACTACGACACCGGCACGGCCACCGTGATCGTTCCCGACTTCCAGCTCTCCCTCGCCATCGGCAAGGAGGGCCAGAACGCCCGTCTCGCCGCCCGCCTCTCGGGCTGGCGGGTCGACATCAAGAGCGAGACCCAGCTGGTCGAGGAGGAGGCCTACGCCGCCCAGGACTGGGCCGAGGGCGAATGGATCACCGACGCCAAGACAGGCGAGCAGCTCTGGCAGCCCGCCGACGGCACCGAGGCCCTCTCGGCGGTGGCGTGGGCAGCGGCCACCGAGCAGAACGAGGCCGAGGCCGCCGCCGCCGGGACGGCTGATCCGGGCGCGACACCAGCACCGGCCGGAGGGTCGGAGGGCGCGATTCCACCGCCCGGCGACTCCGGTGTGCCCAGCATCGAGGCCGAGGCCGGCGACGATCCGGCGATCGCCGCCGACCCAGACGCCCCCGTCGACGAATCGTCGGTGTCGGGCGAGGCGGCCGCAGCCGACGACGTCCTCGAGGCCCTCGATGACGAACCCGTCGACGCCGCACCTGTCGTGGACGAAGCGGCCGGCGTCGGCGACGGGTCCGAGGAGCGCTAGCCGGCGCTAGGCCCCCGGTGACACCCCAGCGCACCTGCATCGGATGCCGACGCGTCGCGCCGTCTGACCAGCTCGTGCGGGTGGTGCGCACCGCCGTCGGCGAGCTGCAGGTGGGCCGGCACCACCCCGGTCGAGGGGCCTGGCTGTGCCCAGGGACGGCCTGCGTCGCCCTGGCCGCCAGGCGCAAGGGGTTCGCCCGGGCCCTGCGAGGACCCGTGACCGCCACGGCCGTGGCCTTGCTGTCGTCGTCGATGGATACCGAAGAGGTGGAGAGCCGGCCCTGAACCGGCACACTGGACGACCGCCGCTCGGGCGCCCTGACGATCGTCGGAGAACCGGTCCTGCCAAGCGCAGGCTTCGGTGGCGAGCCCTGGTGTGCGCGAAGATTGACCCCCCGTGCATGGGCACGGGTTTCATCCCGAAGGACTGGCACAAGACCTTGGCAGGAAAGATCCGCGTCCACGAGCTGGCGAAGGAGCTCGGCCTCACGAACAAGGAGGCCCTCGACCTGTGCGTCGGGTTGGGCATCGGCGTGAAGACCCACTCCTCGGGGGTCGAGGAGGCCCAGGCCGATCGCGTGCGGCGCAAGGCTCGCCGCGAGGGCCTCGTCCGCGACGAGCAGCCCGAGGAGCCCAAGAAGTCGGTCAAGGGCTCGAAGGCCGACGCCCCGGCCGCGACATCTGCCCCCGAGGACCCTGTCGAGGTCGCTGCACCTACCGAGGCGCCGGTCGCAGAGCAGACGGTCGAAGCTCCTTCCCCGGCGCCTCCGGCCGCCGCTCCACCTCCACCTCCGCAGCCACCTCCGCCGCCCCCGGCTCCGGCACGTCGGGTCCTGCCTCCCGCCGCTCCGGCGGAGCCCCGGCGCGTCGTGACCTCGACTGGTGCCGGCCGCCCGCCGCGCCCGGTCGCCTTTCCCGACGCTCCGGCCGCCCGGGCGGTGCCGCCCGACGGGCTGGGCGCGCGTGGGCCGGGACCGGGTGCGCCACCGGGTGCCGGAACCGCTGGCCCGGCCGGTGCGGCGCCGCCGACCGTCCGCCGCCCACCGCCGCCGCGACCTTCTCCTGAGGTGGCCCCCAAGGGGCACTCGGGCAAACCCATCCCTCCGCCCCCGGGACCGCCTCGCGGCCTGTCGGGCCGGCCCATCCCTCCGCCGCCGGGGCAGGGTGGGCGGACCGCCGCGCCGACGCGCCCCGGTGCCCCCGGGCGTTCCGCTAGCCCCGCTGGCGGTCGCGGCGGGCCGAGCCGAGCCCCGGGCATCCGCCCCGGCGCTCCCATGGGTCCGCCCCCGGGTGGTGGACCCGGGCGCCCCGGTGGTCCCGCCGGTCGCCGCCCTCCCCGCCGCAAGGGTCGTCGCCGTCGCAACCGCGAAGAGCTCCGTCCCATGGACATGCCGGAGTACACCCCGGCCGAGGCGCCGGTACCCGAGGGTGAGATCGTCATCGAACGAGGGTCGACCCCTCAGGAGATCGGACCCCTCCTCAACCGCACGGCCGCCGACGTGGTCCGGTTCCTCATGGCCGAGGGCGAGATGGTCACCGCCACCCAGTCGCTCACCGACGCCAACATCGAGCTGTTCGCTGTCGATGTCGGAGCCGACGTGCGCCTGGCCGACGCCGGTGAGGAGCAGGAGGTCGAGCTCCAGAAGCGCCTAGGCGTCGAGGCCCTCGACACCGACAGCGACGACGACGCGGTCGACCGGCCGCCGGTGATCACCGTGATGGGCCACGTCGACCATGGCAAGACGAAGCTGCTCGACCAGATCCGCAACGCCAACGTCGTCGCCGGCGAGGCCGGCGGGATCACCCAGCACATCGGCGCCTACCAGGTCACCAAGAACGACCGGAGGATCACCTTCATCGACACCCCGGGTCACGAGGCCTTCACCGCCATGCGGGCCCGGGGCGCCAACGCAACCGATGTGGTGGTCCTCGTGGTCGCCGCCGACGACGGGGTGATGCCCCAGACCCTCGAGGCCCTCGACCACGCCCGCGCCGCCGATGTCCCCATCGTGGTCGCAATCAACAAGATCGACCGCGACAACGCGGATCCCCAGCGGGTGATGAGCCAGCTGGCCGAGCGCCAGCTCGTGCCCGAGGCATGGGGAGGCGACACGATCATGGTCGAGGTCTCGGCCCTGCAGAACCTCGGCATCGACGATCTCCTCGAGCAGCTGCTCGTGGTGGCCGACGTCGAGGAGCTGAAGGCCAACCCCGAGGGCCGGGCCATGGGCGCGGTGCTCGAGTCGCACCTCGACGTGGGTCGTGGGCCGGTCGCCTCGCTGCTCGTGCAGCGGGGCACCCTCCGCGTCGGCGATCCTCTCGTCGCCGGCGCCGCCTGGGGCCGCGTCCGAGCCCTGATCGACGACAGCGGCCAGACCATCAAAGAGGCCGGCCCCTCCACCCCGGTAGCGGTGCTGGGCCTGTCCGACGTGGCCACCGCCGGCGACGACTTCGTGGTCGCCCCCGACGACCGCACCGCCCGCAGCGTCGCCGGCCAGCGCGAGCACTACCAGCGCGTCGCGTCCATCTCCGGCACCGCAGCGGTGGCGACCGGTGGCATGAAGCTCGAAGACATCTTCCTGCAGATCCAGGCCGGTGAGGCAGCCACGCTCAACCTCATCGTCAAGGCCGACGTCAACGGATCGCTCGAAGCCGTCACCGAGAGCCTGCGCAAGCTCGAGCGCGACGACGTGAAGCTGGGCTTCGCCCGGCGCGGCGTCGGCGGGGTCACCAAGGACGACATCCAGCTGGCCGTGGCCACCAACGCCACGATCATCGGCTTCAACGTCCGACCCGACCGCCTCGCCCGCGAGCTCGCCGCCCAGGAGGGCGTCGAGATCCGGTCCTACGAGATCATCTACAAGCTCATCGAGGACATCGAGAGCGCGATGGTCGGCATGTTGGCGCCGGAGTTCGAGGAGGTCGTCACCGGCGAGGCCGAGGTCCGGGAGATCTTCCGGGTGCCCCGCATCGGCGCCATCGCCGGGTGCTACGTCACCAACGGCACCATCACCCGCGGCTCCAAGGTCCGGTTCCTGCGCGAGGGCACCATCATCTGGAAGGGCGCCATCTCCTCGCTGAAGCGCTTCAAGGACGACGCTCGCGAGGTCGCCGCCGGCTACGAGTGCGGCATCGGCCTGTCGGACTTCCAGGACCTCAAGCAAGGCGACATCATCGAGACCTTCGAAGATCGCGAGATCGCTAGGTCGTAGTCGCGGCTGCGGCGGGCCACGAGGTTCGGCGCAGGCGATCGGCTCGCTCCGCTGTGAGCCTCGTCTGGTAGCGCGCCCGCGCCCCTAGTCTCCGGTCATGGTGGTCGGAGGCTTGCGGATGGACCTTCACCTTCCGGCGTCGGGGTCGCTCAAGGCGAAGCGGGCCGAGGTCCGGCCGATCCTCGACGGCGCGCGGCACCGGTTCCGGATCTCGGCGGCGGAGGTCGATCACCAGGACACCTGGCAGCGCAGCGCCCTCGGTTTCGCAGTGGTGAGCGCGAGCGCGGCGCAGGTGGCGGCCGTGCTCGACGACGTGGAGCGCTTCGTTTGGTCACGGCCCGGTGTCGAGGTCCTCGACGCCAGCCGGACCTGGATGGAGGAGGACAGCTGATGCCGAAGCGATCGAACCCCAAACGGCAGTACCCAAGGATGGTCCGTGTCAACGAGCTCCTGCGCGAGGTGCTGGCCGACGCGCTGCGGAACATCGACGACGACCGCCTCATCGATGTGGCCATCACCCATGTGGAGTGCGACTCGGACCTGGCCCGGGCCGTGGTCCACTTCGACGTGCTCGAAGGACCTGAGGCCGATGACGAGGTGGCCGAGGCGTTCGAGGAGCTGCGCCCCCGCCTGCAGTCAGTCATCAACCGCGAGACGCACCTCAAGGCGACGCCCAGGTTGAGCTTCGCTCCGGACCCGGTGGTGCGATCCGCCCTTCGGATCGAGGGTGTGCTGCGCGACCTCCAGGGTCACGATCCGAAGCCGGCCGCCGATCCCGAGCCGGCCTGACACCTCGTTGGACTCAACGACCCGACCCCCTGGGCCTGACGGGGTCGCGGTGGTCGACAAGGCGGCCGGGTGGACCAGCCACGATGTCGTCGCCAAGGCGCGGGGCTCGTTGAGCACGCGCAAGGTCGGGCACTCGGGCACCCTCGATCCCGACGCCACGGGCGTGCTCGTCCTCGGGGTCGGTCGGGCGACCCGGCTGCTGCGCTACCTGACCGCGCTCGGCAAGACCTACGAGGCCGAGATCGTGTTCGGCGCCGAGACGACGACGCTCGACGCCGCCGGTGAGGTGGTCGCCACCCACGACATGGCGGGGGTGACGATCGACGATGCCCGCCGGGTTGTGGCCGGGCAGCTCACCGGCGAGATCCTTCAGGTGCCGCCCATGGTCTCGGCGGTGAGAGTCGGCGGCCGACGCCTCCACGAGCTGGCCCGCGAGGGCGTGGAGGTCGAGCGCGACGCTCGCCCCGTCACCGTGAGCTCCTTCACCGTCGAGGATGTTCCCGGTCAGCCTGGTGTGCTGCGGGCCGTCGTCGAGTGCTCGTCCGGCACCTACGTGCGGGTCCTCGCCGCCGACCTCGGTCGGGCCCTCGGCGGGGGAGCACACCTCCGTGCGCTGCGCCGCACCGCGGTCGGCGGGTTCGGCCTGGCCGACGCCGTCGCCCTCGACGCCCTCAGCGTCGACGTCCTCCTCCCCATCGCCGCCGCCGTCGGCCACCTGCCCACGGTGGTGGTCGACGAGGAGGTCTCGTCGGCGGTCGGTCACGGCAAGGTCGTCGACCGCAAGGTGCTCGGCGTCGACGGCGACGGACCGTGGGCGGTCACCGACCAAGGTGGGACGCTGCTCGCCGTCTACGCCAGCCACAAGGCGGAGACGGTCAAGCCCGAGATGGTGCTGTCACAGTGAATCGGGCATCTAAGCCGTCGTGGGCGGGGTGGCGGCCGAGCTCGACACCTGAGGCGTTTTCCACGGCATCCCCGGCTGACGACGAGGACGGGGCCCCGACGCGACGGCCGGTAGCGTCGCCGAGGTGGAGGTCATCCGAGCCGATGGTCACTGCCCGGCGCCGGAGGTCGGTGCCGCGGTCACCATCGGGGCCTACGACGGAGTTCATCTCGGCCACCGAGCGGTGATCGCCGAGGTGCGTCACCGGGCCGAGGCGCTCGGCCTCCGCAGCGCGGTCGTCACCTTCGATCGCCACCCGGCCATGGTCGTGCGGCCGTCATCGGCCCCGCTGCTGCTCACCGACCTGGGTCAGAAGGTGGAGCTGCTCGCTTCGACCGGTGTCGACGTCGCCCTCGTCGTGCGCTTCGACGAGGTGCGCGCGGTGGAGAGCCCGGAGGACTTCGTGCAGGAGGTCATCGTCGGGTGCTTGGCGGCGCAGGTCGTGGTCGTGGGGGAGGACTTCCACTTCGGTCACCAGCGCCGCGGCAACGTCGGACTCCTGCGCGCCCTCGGGGCCGAAGCCGGGTTCGACGTCGAGGGTCTTGGGCTGCGCTCGGCGACCGACGTCGGGGCCGAGGCCGCCGCCATCTGGGCCGACGCCACCGAGGCGGTCGGAGGCGACGCGCCGGAGGACAAGGTGTCCTCCACCGCCATCCGCCACGCCCTCGTCGCCGGTGACATCGGTCGGGCCACCGCCCTGCTCGGTCGGACCCACGAGGTGCGCGGCCTCGTCTCGACCGGGGACAAGCGCGGGCGCGAGCTCGGCTTTCCCACCGCCAACGTGGCTGTGCCGGGAGAGATCCTGCTGCCCGCTGACGGGATCTACGCGGGATGGTTCGTCCGGCCCGACGGCTCGGTACTTCCGACCGCGATCAACCTGGGACGCCGTCCCACGTTCTACGAGCAGGCTCACGCCTCGCTGCTCGAGGCTCACGTCCTCGACTTCGACGGCGACCTCTACGGCGAGCACGTTGCCGTGCGCTTCGTCGCCCGCCTCCATGGCGAGGTCCGGTACGACTCGGTGGAAGAGCTCATCGCCGGCATACAGCGCGACTGCGACGACGCCAGAGAGATCCTCTCGGCCTGAGATCGGCGGCCTGACCTGGGGGTATGCGCTGGCGACGGGGCCATGGGTGCCATGCTGGCGCCATGTCCAACGTTTCCGGGGGCCGGGGCCGGGACCGCGGCCGACCCGACACCGAGCGCGCCGCCGGTGCTCGCATCACCCAGGTCGAGACGTCGCCGGACACGGCGCCGATCATCGGGCCGGCCGACCGCCCCGAGCAGGTCCGCAGTCGGTGCCTGCCCCGACTGGCCCGTCACACCGTGACCCTCTCCGACGGCCACCAGGTCGGCGTGGCGGTGTGCGGTCGGGGCGTGCCTCTGGTGCTGGTCCACGGCTTCAGCGCCGAGGGGATGCTCTACGCCCAGACCCTGTCGCGCCTCGTCGGCATCGGGTTCCGTGTGGTGGCCATCGACACCGCCGGCCATGGCGGCACCCTCGGCCTGCCCACCGGCGGAGCCAGCATGGAGGAGTACGCCCTGCTGCTGGGTCGCGTGCTCGACGAGCTGGGCATCCGTCGAGCCATCCTCGCCGGCCACTCGATGGGCGGGCGCCTTGTCACCGAGCTGGCCGCTCGCGAGCCCGAGCGAGCGATCGCCGTGATCCTGCTCGACGCCATCGTGGGCGACACGTGGGACCGCATGGTCAACCTTTTCCGGGTGGCCCCGCCCCTGCTCGCCGGCATCGGGGCTGTGCTGGTGCTCGACAGCATCCGGACCGTGCCCCTGCTCCGCGACCCGGCCCAGGCTCGCAAGCTCGGCCGCCTCGTGGTCCCTGTCATGGCCGGCCACCTCCGCCGCCCGTGGCGCATGGCCGGGCCTGCGGTGTCGATCATGCGGTCGCGTCGATCGGGGTGGATGCTCGACCGCCTGGCCGCGCGGGCGATACCCCTCGTCGTCATCCACGGCGAGCGCGACGTCGCCGTCCCCATGGCCACTGCTCGCGACGCCGCTCGCCGGGGCGACGGGACTCTCGTCACCGTGGAGAAGGCGGGCCACTCGTGGCTGCTGCGCGACCCGCGCACCCTGCCGGCCATCCTCGACGCCCTGGTGGTCAGCGACGTCGGCGAGGCCATCATGGATCGCGTCGCATCCGACCTCGGCCTCTCCGGGCGCGGCTACCTGGGCCAGGCCACCTTCGACGATCTCGACGCGGCCTACCTCGACCCCGGCGCCCTGATCCTCACCCTGTCGCCGCCGCCGACGCCGCCCGACACGCTGCCCCGCACGAGCCGTCCCCGGTACCGCTGGAGCGTCCGCGAGCCGGTCCGCGAGCCCATCCCCGACAACGTCACCCGCCTGCGCGCCTGACCTGACCCGTCCTGGCGGCGCCGGGATGTGGGTCGCCAAGGACCGGCTGCTACGGTCGTAGGTGGCTCGGAGCGCTTCGCGGCGCCCGAGACACCGCTCCCCGATACGTCACGGCTGCGAACCGCAGTACACGGTCACGGGAGCCGGGTCCTACACCCACCCTGGGTCGCCAACGCGGCCCGCAACCCCGAGAGATACCGCATGTCTGAGATCACCGACCGCGCCAAGCCGGGCGTCATCACCGAGCACCGCCTCCACGAAAGCGACACCGGCTCACCCGAGGTCCAGATCGCACTGCTGACCCAGCGCATCGAGCACCTGACCGGCCACCTGAAGGTCCACAAGAAGGACTTCCACAGCCGACGGGGACTGCTGATGTTGGTGGGTCGGCGACGACGCCTGCTCGACTACGTCGCCAAGAACGACGTCGAGCGCTACCGGGCGATCATCGCCAAGCTGGGCCTGCGCCGATAGAAGTCGAAGTCCCTGACGGGCGGCCTGCGGGCCGCTCGTCGCTCTTTTCCAACCCAACCACTGCGCACGGGCACGTTCAGTTGCCGGTCGCCTTCGTCCCGCACCGCTCCGTCGAGCGGCACCGGGGGGATGCCGACTGGGAGCTGGCCACCCGGCGCACCGAACGAGGCGCAAGACGCGCCTCGAGAGGAGTACCAGCATGGCCGAGGCCATCACCGTGTCCGCGCCCGTCTCGGGCACCGACAAGACCCTCGAGCTCTCCACCGGAGTGCTCGCCCCCCAGTCCCAGGGCGCCGTCGTCGCCCGCATCGGCAACACCCAGGCCCTCGTGACGGCCAACGGGGCGTCGTTCACCCGTGAGGGCATCGACTTCTTTCCCCTGACCGTCGACGTCGAGGAGAAGATGTACGCGGTCGGGAAGATCCCGGGCTCGTTCTTCCGCCGCGAGGGTCGCCCGCCCGACGAGGCCGTTCTCACCTGCCGGCTGATCGACCGCCCGCTGCGGCCCAGCTTCGCCGCCGGTTACCGCAACGAGACCCAGGTCGTGGCCACCATCCTCGGTGCCGACCAGGTCAACCCCCACGACGTGGTGGCCATCAACGGCGCCTCCGCGGCGCTGATGTTGTCGGGCCTGCCCTTCGACGGCCCGCTCGGCGCCGTGCGCCTGGCCTACTCCACCGAGGGCGAGTGGATCCCCCATCCCACCTTCGAGGAGGTCGCCGACTCCACCTTCCAGCTCGTCGTGGCTGGTCGCTCCGTCGGTGATGACGACGTGGCCATCATGATGGTCGAGGGCAACGGCAACGAGAAGGCGTGGAGCCACTACGAGGCCGGCGCCCCCAAGGTCACCGAGGCGGTCATCGCCGACGGGCTCGAGGCCTGCAAGGTGTGGATCGGCGAGTCCATCGCCCTACAGCGCCAGCTCGTGGCCGAGGCCGGGGTGCACCCCGCCCTCGAGTGGGAGTCGCAGCTCGACTACGACGACGCCACCTTCGAAGCCGTCTCCGCCTTCCGAGACGACATCGCCGAAGCCAACTCCGGCGCGGACAAGACCGAGCGCAACGCGGCGACGACCTCGCTGCGCGATCGCATCATCGAGGACCTGACCTCCGACGACAAGCCGTTCGCCGGTCGCAACAAGGAGGTCCTCAACGCCCTGAGGGCCGTGACCAAGAAGGTCATCCGCCAGCGCCTGGTCGACGACGGAGTGCGCATCGACGGCCGTGGTCCTCGCGACCTGCGCCCGGTGACCGCCTCAGTCGGCGTGGTGCCCACGGCGCACGGCACCGGCTTGTTCCAGCGCGGCGAGACCCAGGTGCTCAACGTGCTCACCCTGGGCATGCCCCGCATGGACCAGCTGCTCGACACGCTGAGCCTGCAGACCAAGAAGCGCTACATGCACCACTACAACATGCCGCCCTACTCCAACGGTGAGACAGGCCGCATGGGTGGTACCAAGCGCCGCGAGGTCGGCCACGGCATGTTGGCCGAGCGGGCCCTGCTGCCAGTGGTCCCCTCGCTCGAGGAGTGGCCTTACGCCCTGCGCGTGGTGTCCGAGGTGCTGTCATCGAACGGTTCGACCTCGATGGGCTCGGTCTGCTCGTCGTCGCTCTCGCTCATGGACGGCGGCGTGCCCATCAAGGCCCCGGTGTCGGGCATCGCCATGGGTCTGGTGAAGGAGGGTGACACCTTCATCACCCTCACCGACATCCTCGGCGCCGAGGATGCCTTCGGCGACATGGACTTCAAGATCGCCGGCACCGAGGACTTCATCACCGCCCTTCAGCTCGACACGAAGATCGACGGCCTGCCCGCCGACGTGTTGGCCGCCGCCCTCGACCAGGCTCGAGAGGCCCGGCTGCAGATCCTCGAGGTCATGAACGCCACGATCCCCGAGGCCCGGGCCGACGTGGGCGAGACGGCTCCGAAGATGATCGCCTTCGAGATCCCCATCGACAAGATCGGTGAGGTCATCGGGCCCAAGGGCAAGGTCATCAACGCCATCCAGGCCGAGACCGGAGCCGACATCAGCGTCGACGACGACGGCACGATCGGGACGGTCGCCATCGGGTCGACCGACCGGGGTGCGGTGGCCGAGGCCGAGCGCCAGATCAAGCTGATCCTCGACCCGCCGACCGCCGAGGTCGGCGCCGTCTACACCGGACGGGTCGTGAACATCACCAAGTTCGGGGCGTTCGTCAACATCCTCCCGGGCCGCGACGGCCTGGTCCACATCTCAAAGCTGGGCGGCGGCAAGCGCATCGACCGCGTCGAGGACGTGGTCAGCCTGGGCGACGAGATCGAGGTTCGGGTCGACGACGTCGACCCCAACGGCAAGGTGTCGCTGACCCCGGCTGACCAACCGGTCGAGGAGCGTGCTCCTCGCGGTGGCGGCGACCGCGATCGTGGTGATCGAGATCGCGGAGATCGCGGCGGACGCGATCGTGATCGTGGCGGCGACCGTGGTGGCCGCGACCGTGATCGGGGCGCTGATCGCGGTGGCCGCGACGGCGGCGATCGCGGTCCTCGTCGCGAGAGCGCCGAGTCCACCTCGTCGGGTACCGACACCGAGGTCGTGTCGTTCGAGGAGTCCTTCGACGCCGAGGTGGCGGCCGAGTTCGGAGACCTCGGCCCGGCCGGCGCCGAACGCCCGGCCAGCGGCGACGGTGGCGATCGGGACGACGCTCGGGGCGGCGGTCGCCGGCGCCGGCGCCGTTGAGGATGAGCCTGTGACCAGTGCCGTCGGAGGTCGGAAGGCCTCTGGCGGCACTGGTCGCGCGCCCTCGCCGGGTGCGGGACCGCAGGTCACCACCCTGGATTCGGGGCGGCGGGTTGTCACCGATGCCGTAGCCGGCGGAGCATCAGCGACCGTCGTCGCCCTGGTCGGGGTCGGGGGCCGTGACGAGCCCGAGCACCTGGCCGGCGCCTCACACTTCCTCGAGCACCTGTTGTGCAAGGGCAGTGCGTCGCGCCCCTCGGCCGAGGTGGCCGAGTCCGTCGACGCTGTCGGCGGCGAGCTCGATGCGGTCACCGACCGCGAGCGCACCGCGGTCCAGGTGCGGGTACCGGCCGCTGATGCCGCGTTCGCCCTCGACCTGCTCGGCGATCTCGTGGTGCGCCCGGCGCTGCGGCCCGACGAGGTCGAGGTGGAGCGGCGGGTGATCCTCGAGGAGCTGGCCCAGGCCGAGGAGGACCCTGAGGACCGGGCCCACACCCTCTCGGCCACCTGCCTCTACGGCGCTCACCCCCTGGGGCGAGAGGTGCTGGGCGACCGGAGGACCTTGAAGGAGATGGGCCGGGCCGACATCAGCTCGTTCCACGCCGCCCGATACCGGCCCGAGGCGATGGTGGTGGCGGCGGCCGGGGCGGTGGACCACGACACGGTCGTCGCCCTCGTCGAGCGCTGGGACGACGAGCATGCGAGGAAGACGGCGAGCGATGCGGCGGTGAGCGATGCGGCGGTCTCGCTCACCGAGCCCCGCCTCCCGCCTGAGTCGCTCACCCCGTCTACCAAGGTGCTTCGTCGGGCGGGGGAACAGGTCCACCTGGTGCTGGGCTGGCCGCTCGGAGCGGTGGCGGCCGGCGACCGGGCGGCCTGGGACGTGTTGGTCCAAGTCCTCGGCGGCGGCCCGGCCAGCCGCCTGTTCCGCTCGGTGCGCGACGAGCGGGGGCTGGCCTACGCCGTCGACGCGTCGCTGTCGATGCACTCCGACGCCGCCGCTCTCACCGCCTACGCCGGGTGCTCGCCCCGGGCCGTCGCCGAGGTCCGGGCCGTGGTCGGCGACGAGGTCGAGCGGCTGGCCACCGACGGGCCAACCGTACGCGAGGTCGAGGTGGCCATCGGCTATCTGGCCGGCTCGTCCACACTGGCCCTCGAGGACTCTGGCATCCGGGCCTGGCGCGTCGGCATCGAGGAGCTGGAACGCGGGGGTGCCCGCCCCGCTGCCGAGCGCATCGACGAGTTCCGCCAGGTTGCGGTCGACGACACCCGACGCGTCGCTGCGATCCTCGGCACAGCTCCGTCGGTCGTGGCTGTCGGCCCGGTCTCCCGCCGCACCCGCCTCTGACTCCGGTCGGCCGGCGCCTCCGGCGAGCGCGTGCCTCGTCGGCTCCCCGTTCTGGGCACACCAGTCGGGCTCGCATCTGTGCCCAGAAGCGAGATCAGGACCAGGCGTGGACCCCGATGGCGGCGCCTCGTCGGTTGACGACCTCCATGGTGCGAGCGATGGACCCCTCCAGCTCGCGTCGGAGGTCCGGACCGAGGTCGGAGCGGGCCAGCGTCTCGGCGGCCGGCAGGATCTCGTGGGTGGCCAGGTCGACCCATGTCGGCACGGCGTCGATGTCGCGGACCTCGAGTCGGCTGCCCTGCTGGCCGCCCACCGTGACCAGGACGGTCAGGCCGTCGCGCCGCGACATCTGCTCCTGGTTGCTGAGCTGGTTGCCGAGCCCGTAGACGACCCACGTCCCGTCGACCTGCTCGACGGGCTGCACGACGTGGGCGTGGTGCCCGATGATCAGGTCGACTTCCTCGATGGCCGCGAGCTGGCGGGCGAGGTCCTGCTGGAACGGGTCCGGGTCGTTCTGGTACTCGGTGCCCCAGTGGACGCTGACCACGACGAGCTGTGCTCCGGCGCTTCGGGCGGCAGCGGCGTCAGCGGCGACCCGGGCCGGGTCGACGAGGTTCGCCGCCCACGGGGCGCCGTCCGGGAGCTGGTAGCCGTTGAATCCGTAGGCATAGGACAGGTGGGCGATGCGGGCCCCGTCGACGTCGTACACCCGCGGCGTGACCGCCTCCCGGGAGTCACGGGCCGTCCCCACGTGGCCCAGCCCGAGGTCATCGAAGCGCTCGAGCGTGGCCTCGATGGCCGGCAGGCCGCCGTCGAGGCTGTGGTTCGAAGCCGTCGAGCAACCGTCGTAGCCAGCCCCGGCCACCGCGTCGGCCAGCTCCCTCGGCGCGTGGAAGGACGGGTAGCCGGTCACCTCCTGGCCATCGCCGACGAGGGGAACCTCGAGGTGGCAGAGGGCCAGATCAGCGGCACCGACGACCGGGGCGACGGGGGCGAACATGGGCCCGAAGTCGTACGGCGTCCCGCTCGCGGCGCCGTACTGCTGGGCCCGCTCGACCAGCGGGATGTGGGGGAGGAGGTCCCCGCCGAAGGCCAGCGTGACCTCCACCTCTGCGGGTGACGCCGTGGTCGTCGATCCCGTCTCCTCCGCGCCAGAAACAGACGGGCTCCGATCCGTGCCCGGCGTTCGAGACGTACCGTCGTCGGAGCCCTGGGCGCAGGACAGCGTGGCGGCCACGACCGCGGCGGCCACGACGAGGTGCCCCAAGCGAGCCCAGGGCCGGGGAAGCCCGGAGCCGGAGGCGATCGATTCCTCGGACCTAGTCCGCAGGGCCAGCACCGGGCGACGCTACCCGA
>Ga0136617_10001492_pt1 | contig 20767 bp, 16 predicted proteins | sample AntDrymUQ3222106_2_FD_129672 | JGI IMG/M metagenome (GOLD analysis project Ga0136617, IMG submission 129672) | Polar desert sand microbial communities from Dry Valleys, Antarctica - metaG UQ322 (21.06) | ecosystem: Environmental > Terrestrial > Soil > Desert | place: Antarctica: Dry Valley...
CAAACATATTCCCGCACAAACTCTTCTCGCAGATCTTCAATGTAGAGTTTTGAGGCGCCAGTCGCGAGGGCCTTCTCTCCCAGGCCGCTCATTTCTTCGCCCTGGCCGACGTCGGCGCAGTAACAAACCACTTCGCACGCATAACGCTCCTTGAGCCAGCGCAGCATGACGGAAGTGTCGAGCCCGCCTGAGTATGCCAAAACGATTTTGTTGATTTTCCTGTCGACCATTTAATTCCAGTCCTATGTATCTACTAGTCTCCGTGCAACCTCTGTGTTCTCTGTGGTGAACGCCCTCCTGAACAAGATCTCACCACAGAGACACAGAGGGCACTGAGGTTACACAGAGATCATCCAAACAACTCCCAAATCTTCTTCATTGCCGTGCGTTGCGACTTTTGATCCCGAACTGCTACAAAGATAGTGTCTTCACCGGCGAGAGTTCCTACAATTTCAGAAATAGCAGCGCCATCTATCTCCACGGCCACCGCCGATGCCAATCCCGGCTCGGTTCTGGCTACCACCAGGTTGTCGCCGGACAAGTCGAGGCTCAGGAGTCCCCGGGCTCCGGCGCCGTTCGCGCGCGGTACTGTGTAATGTCCGTGGTGCTTAACCACGCCCAGTTCTTCGAGGTCACGAGAGACACTTGACTGCGTCGCAGGCACTCCAGCGCGCTCGAGCAAAGACGTCAGCTCTTCCTGCGTTCCAATCGATTTCGCCCGAATCAGGCTTAGGATTTTCTTTTGCCGCGAGTCTTTTTTCATGGCTATCTACGCACAATATTTGCATAAACATTGCATAGATGAATAAACTACCAATCAAGATGCCTGTGCGTCAAGCATGGCTGACTTGTGATATGCACTCAGTTAGGGCATTGCCGTTAACTCCTTGGGGTGCGGCGGCCTGGCCGCGCTTTGGTCCCGCGGCGGGTTGGCGCCGCGTTTTTCCGGAGAATTAAGGAGTTGAGTATGCGACAGCGCACGGCAGACCAAAGCGCGGCCTGGCTGGCGCACTCCAAGGAGTTGACCGCAGCACAGTAAGGGAGAACTATAGACTTTCGGATGGGCCGCGAATCAGGAGCAGCGAATGACGAAAGAGAAAAACCTATGGGGCGGAAGATTCAAGGGAGAGGTGGATCGGACCTTCGCCGACTTTAACCGTTCCTTCAACTTCGATCGGCGGCTCCTCGAGGTGGATGTGCGCGCCAGCGTGGCGCATTGCAATGGGCTGCTGGGCGCTGAAGTGTTAACCGCGACGGAAGCTGTAGAAATCAAGAGTGCACTACAACAAATACTGGAGCAGTCCGGCACGGGTCCAAACTACGTCACCCAGGTTGAATCCGAAGACGTCCATTCGTTCGTGGAATCTCATTTGGTGGCATTGATTGGCGACACGGGCCGCAAACTTCACACCGGGCGCAGTCGAAACGATCAGGTGGCTACTGATCTCCGCCTGTGGCTCCGGGAGGCAACCGATCATCTCACCGCGCGCGTAGGTTCGACTCAAGCCGCCCTGTTGAACCTCGCGGAAGCAAACCAGAATGCGATTCTTCCGGGCTACACCCATTTGCAGAGAGCGCAGCCGGTGCTGTTCGCGCACTGGTGTCTGGCCTATGTTGAAATGCTTAGTCGGGATCGCGAGCGGTTAAGGGAAACGCGCACGAGAGTCAATGTGCTGCCGCTCGGCTCGGCGGCGCTCGCCGGCACTTCCTACGCAGTCGATCGAGAAGCGGTCGCGCGCGAACTGGGATTCGACTCAGTATCTCGCAACAGTCTTGATGCTGTGAGCGATCGCGATTTCTGCGTGGAGTTTGTCGGGGCCTGCTCGCTGATCATGGTCCATTTATCGCGGCTCGCTGAAGATATAATTCTCTATGTCACCGCGGAGTTTGGGTTTTTCGAGTTGAGTGACGCCGTGGCCACCGGATCGAGCCTGATGCCGCAAAAGAAGAACCCCGATTCGATGGAGCTCGTACGCGGCAAAGCAGGTCGCGTGTTTGGCCACAATATCTCCCTGCTGACGATGCTGAAGGGGTTGCCGCTTGCTTACAACAAAGACATGCAGGAGGACAAAGAAGCGGTCTTCGATACGTTTGACACCGCGGCCAACAGCCTCGATGTGACATCGCTGGTTTTGCGAAACATTGAGCTAAAGGAAGAGCGAATGCGAGAAGCAGCTTCGCACGGCTACATGAATGCCACGGAGCTAGCTGATTATCTGGTGCGTAAAGGAGTGCCATTTCGAGAAGCGCACGAAGCGGTTGGCAGAATCGTCATGCACGCCATTGAGCGAAATGTTGAGTTGCAGCAACTCTCGTGGGACGGATTGCGATCAATATCTGCTTTGATTGAGGACGACGTATTTGAATCCCTTTCACTGGAAAAAACTCTTGAAACTAAGTCCCAGATTGGCGGCACTTCACCGGCAAGAGTTTCAGAGGCTCTCGTAACCGCCCGCAAGACGCTTTTAAGCTGGTTTACGCGCTGAGATCAAAAACGATCCACGAAATACCACGAACTCTCACTAACGAGATTTTCGTGTTCGTTCGTGTGGTTTCGTGGATCGATTTGCTCGACCCATCCAATTCTCAAGACTGGACGCCGCCTGTTACCTCCTAAATATTGACAAGTCTTACCACGCCAAGTTAAAAGGTCTCACCGTTTTGCAACTCAATTCTTAAGAGGCTCCGTTCATGACAACCTCTCGCCGCGATTTTATTAAAACTGCAGGTCTGGCTGCGGGTGTGGTAGCTCTGCCGGTGGCGCTTCCTTCCTGGATAAGCGACGTGGATGCGGCTGAATCTGCCGTCGCTGCGGCGGTCGACAAAAACGCGCTTGCCGATATCGCACTAAGTACCGCGCGCAAGCTTGGCGTTACTTACGCGGACATACGAATCAACCGCTACCGCACGGAGTCGATCTCGACCCGCGAGAAACAAGTGCTGAATGTTTCGCGCAGTCAGAGCTTCGGTTTTGGCGTGCGGGTTCTTTTTAAAGGCACGTGGGGCTTCGCCTCGAGCCGCGACGTGACACCGGAGGAAGTGAGGCGGATTACCCGGCAAGCCGTAGAGATCGCGCGCGCTAATTCCGTGTACCAGCGTAAGCGAATCACCATGGTGCCGGCGCCGAAGGTTGTCGCGAGCTGGAAGAGCGGTTTTGAGAAAGATCCTTTTGATGTCGCGATTGACGACAAGATTCAGTTTCTCCTAAAGCTAAATGAACGGGCGCTGAAGACCTCTGGAGTCAGCTTCGTCAACTCATCGATGGGTTTTGTCAACGAACAGAAGTTCTACGCATCCACTGACGGCTCGCGGATTGATCAATACATCATTCGCGCCAATCCAAATTTCAATGTCACAGCCGTGAACCGTGTTAACGGCGATTTCCAGTCGCGCAGCTCCCTCGGTGGCCCGCAGGGGATGGGCTACGAGTACATGGAAAAGTATCCCTGGTTGACTGAGGCAGAGCGGGCCGGTGAAGAGGCCGTGGCCAAGCTCAAAGCCAAGCCAATCGAGCCGGGCAAGTATGATCTGGTGCTGCATCCATCGCATCTGTGGTTGACGATTCACGAATCGGTGGGCCACCCGACGGAGCTCGATCGTTCGCTTTGGTGGGAGGCAGACTATGCAGGCACCAGTTTCTTGACGCGCGACAAGATTGGCAAGCTTCAGTTTGCGTCGAAGATGGTGAACTTTATCGCCGATAGAACGCAGCCGGGTGCGCTGGCCACGATTGGTTACGACGACGAGGGGGTGCCGGGACAGCGATGGCACCTGGTGAAAGATGGCCTCTTCGTCGATTGGCAAACAACCCGCGATCTGGCTCTGATGTCCCCGCAGAAAAAATCGTATGGCTGCTTACATGCCGACAGTTGGGGGAGCATCTCGTTTCCCCGCATGCCAAACGTTTCGCTGCAACCGTCGGCGGGGAACACATCCATGGACGATCTTGTAGCCGGCGTTGAGAAGGGCATTTTGATCTATGGCGATGGCAGTTATTCGATTGATCAGCAGCGCTACAACTTCCAGTTTGGCGGCCAAACGTTCTGGGAGATCAAGAACGGCAAGGTTGGCCAGATGTTGCGCGACGTCGCATACCAGTCGCGCACGACAGATTTCTGGAATTCCTGCGACGGATTGGGAGGCCAGGCCTCGTACGAAATCGGCGGCAGCTTCAACGATGGTAAGGGCGAACCGGGCCAGTCAAACGCTGTCAGCCATGGTTGCCCCGTCGCGCGTTTTCGCCAGGTCAATGTTCTAAACACAGCCGCGAAGTAGGACAGGCATTCCTGCCTGTCCATGCCTGAGTGTTGAAACGAGGACACACAGGAATGTCTGTCCTACCCCGGAGAATCCTTTATGTTGCTAAGCGAAGCAGAAGCCAGAGCACTGACGCAAAAAGTGCTGGGCTACGTGAAGGCCGACGATGCTACTGTCAGTGTCGGCAGTGAAAACTATTCGCATCTGCGGTTTGCGGCGAATGCGTTCACTACGAGCGGAGCGCGCGAGAATACCACCGTCGGAGTCACTGTCTGGATTGACAAGAAACGGGGTTCGTCCTCAACCAACGAAATAGACGACGACTCGCTCAGAGCGATGGTGGCCCAGGCCCAGGATCTGGCGCGCATCTCGCCCGTCGACCGCGAATACATGGAGACGCTTGGTCCGCAGGTTTACAATCCGGTGAATGGCTATGCCGAAGCGACTGCAAACATCTCTCTGCACGATCGTGCCCGGGCGATTAACGATGTCATTGCAAACTGTGAAAAGGCCGGTGTGATTGGCGCAGGGTTTCATCAGGCCCGTGGCTCTGCCAGCGCTTCCGCCACCAAAAACGGAAACTTCGCTTACGAGCGGTCCAGTCTCGTGAGTCTTTCGACCACAGCGCGCACTCCTGACGGAGACAGTTCCGGCTACTTCCTGCGGAACCATTTCGACGTAGCAAAGCTCGATGTAAAACGCGTGTCCAGGGAAGCTATTCGCAAGGCGTTGGAGTCCCGGAAGCCGCGCACTTTGGAACCCGGGGTCTATCCCGCGATTCTGGAGCCCCAGGCAGTTGCAGACCTGCTGGGGTTCTTCGCGTTCAGTTTTGACGCACGCAACGCCGACGAGGGCCGCAGTCCTTTTTCGTTAGCGGGTGGGAAGACTAAAGTGGGCCAGCAAATTTTCGATGAGCGCATTAACATTTACAGTGATCCATGGAACCCGGAATTGCCGGGCTCGCAGTCTGCTCAGTCAGGAATACCAGCGCAGCGGGTTCAGCTTGTACGCAATGGTGTGCTGAAGAACCTGACCTACTCGCGCTTCTGGGCCAAGCAAAAAGACAAGCAACCTACTCCGGGGCCGGTCAACAACATCATGGAGAGTTCGATGAGTCCGGTTTCATTGGAAGACATGATCAGGGCTACAGACCGCGGAATTCTGCTCGGCCGGTTCTGGTATATCCGCGGCGTGGATCCTCGCTCGGCACTGCAAACCGGGTTGACGCGTGATGGCATCTGGTATGTTGAAAAAGGAAAGATTCAATATCCAGTGAAGAACTTCCGTTTCAATCAAAGCCTCATGCAACTGCTCGCTCCGGGCAACGTGGATATGATCGGCGTGCCGGAAAGAGTTGGCAGCGCGGAGGGGCAGGGTGGCAGTGCATCTCTACTGCCCGCACTCAAGGTAAAAGAGTTTCATTTCACGTCCCAGTCGGAAGCGGTTTAAGCTTTTCCTGTGCCGTTGCGGCCGCATTTGAGCGCGTCAATCGCCCAGGAGAAAATTGAGCAGAACCTCATCATCCGGGCCCCGCGCGACGAGCGCCGAACGTACTGATCAATTCGGAACTTCCTTGACTTCACTCCGAACGGCGACTATTTTCCGGTTACTCGGAGTCGAAGTGATTTTTTTGAAAGTGACGACTCGAAGCGGATTCACCTGGTCACACCCGCTTACTTAACGAGGTCAAGTCCACCGCATCTCACCCATCAAAGGAAACACTCATGAGCAAATTCTTCCCTCCCAGGCGAAACTTCAGCTCTCTATCAGTTAAGGATCTGCTGGATGCTCGTGAGGCTTATCATGTCCATCTGGCCCATCTTGAAAACGTGATCGGCACAGCAATAGGCCGTTATCGGATTCGAATTAACGACCCCGATACAAAACATCCCAACCAATGGCGCTCTCGCAAACAAGCGCCGGAACGAACCCTGGCCAATACCGTGGTGCGCAAATGGTCGTGGCCCTGCGTGCTTGTGTTCGTGAAAGAGTGGTTGACGCAAGAGCAATTTTTCAAACAGGAGCCCGACCAGGTTGTTCCGCGCTTTCTTTACCTCGCCGACGGCCGGGTGGCGCCTACCTGTGTAGTCCTTGCGGAGAAACAGCGACTTGGCCCGCCGCCTTTGCAAGACTTGACCTTCCCCGCGGACTTGATTGGCGGCGGATATCCCCTGTTCACCGAGGTGCAGAACCAGCAACATGTAGGGTCACTCGGCTGTCTAGTTACTGACGGTGATTCTGTTTACGCGTTAACCAACCGCCACGTCACCGGGATTCGGCGCGTCGAGGAGCCTTTTGGACGCGACATCTTCACGATGGTGCGCGGCCAACGTCAACGAATTGGCGAAACAGATGTGAAGCAGGTGGGAAAGAAACCGTTCAGCGAAGTGTATCCCGGGTGGCCCGGCAAGCGGTCCTATTCCGCTATTGACGCCGGCCTTATCCGCATCGCCGATGCTGGTGCGTGGACAGCGCAGGTATTTGGGATCGGCGAGGTGGGTGAGTTGGCCGACCTGAATGTGGACACGATTTCTATGGACCTAATCGGATGTCCGGTGCGTGCTTTCGGTGGAGCTTCAGGAGAATTAATCGGGGAGATCAAGGCTCTATTCTATCGTTACAAATCCGTTGGAGGATTCGATTACATAAGCGATCTAATGATCGGACAACGCTCCCCAAAGATTCCCGATGATGGAGATCCAGCGGCGGCAGACAATAAAAAGACAAAGCCGGAAGTTTTTCCACCGCTCAATACGTTGCCGGGTGACTCCGGCACTTTGTGGTTTTTTGATGAACTGCTTTCGCCCGATGATGCCAGGGAAAATAAGAAGGCCGGCGTTCGCGCCCGCAGGTTCCGGCCGCTCGGATTACAGTGGGGAGGCCAGACACTGATTGACTCAGGTAGCGAAACGGAGATGCGATTTGCGCTGGCCACTTGCCTCAGCACAGTCTGCCGCGAGCTTGATGTCGACGTAATTCCTGACTGGCAAATTGGCCACAGCGAGTATTGGGGAAAGCTCGGACACTACAAGATTGGAGCGAAGGCTTGCGAACTCGTCACCAGTGTCAAATTGAAGAAGTTGTTACTGGCCAACGTCAATAACATCGCCTTTGACGACGCTGCGATATCTGAAGGAGAACTCAAGAAGATCGACAAGAATAAATTTGTCCCACTGGCTGACGTCCCGGATCTTGTTTGGCGATCCACGCGGAAGAAGGACGAAGGCAATCACTTTGCGGACATGGATGAGCAAGGCACGGGGGATTTCAACGGCAAGACCCTTCTTCAGCTCTGCGCGGATCCGGACAATGTAGACATCAACGTCTGGAATTTGTTTTACGACAGCATCGGCACAAACTTCAAACGCGGCGCCCTGCCGTTTCGCGTCTGGCAGATTTACAACCAAATGGTGAAGTCGGTAAAGCTGGGAAAAGTCGCCGAGTATATTTGCGCGGCGGGAGTGTTGGCTCATTACGTCGGCGACGCCTGCCAGCCGCTGCACGTTTCATTTTTGCATCATGGCCGGCCCGGTCATCCTGAAGAGGAGGAGGTTCACGCTGTCTATGAAACTCGGATGCTGGATCGCTTTGCCGCTGACATCATCGCGGGCGTTAACGAGAAGCTCAAATCGTCAAAAGCCAAAGCGGATATTAAGGGCGGCAAAGGCGCTGCCGTGGCCGTGATTGAACTGATGAGAAACACGGTCAAAAACCTGCCGCCGTTGAAAGTCATCGAGGCTTATAACGCCATCGACGGTGGGCCGCAGCGAACCGAACACATGTTTAATGTGCTGGGTAAAAAGACTTCGGAATCGATGGCAGCCGGCTCTCATTGTCTGGCCCGCCTTTGGGCGAGCGCGTGGAAAGAGGGACTGGGAACCAAGATCGCCGCGGGCAAGATTGGCCCTGTGGAGCGGAGTGCGCTCAAGAAGCTCTACAACACCAACACCTTTGTCGAGGCTTTTCGCTTGCAGGATCCAAAGTTCAGCGCCGCTTTGTCGTGAAAAGCCTTACTCAATAAACTGATAGACTGTTGGCGTTAGTTCTAACCTTGGGAAGTGTCACCTGGTGGCTGGCGCAGAAGACTGCGGTAATGCAGCGGTCTCCGGCTGAATTGTTTCCTGGTAAATATACCTGCCGTCCAGCAGTTTCAGTATAACTGCTGACTTCACGGCGTTTCGATCCCGGTCCATGCTTATTATGCCGGTGATGCCGCGAAAGTTTTTAGTTTCGGCCAGGGCGGCGCGAAGCTTTGGCCCTTCAGTGATTTCAGCCTTTTGTATGGCTTCGGCGAGAAACCTGAGCGCGTCATAGGCGAGAGCTGCATGCGCATCAGGGGTGAGGTTCTGATAGCGCAGACGGTAGTTTCGCACAAATGTCTGGATGTTCTCGGCCGGATCGTCCGCTGAATAGTGGTTTGAGATATAGGAATCGTTGAGAGCGTCCCCGCCAAGCGCCCAGAGTTCGGGAGCATCCCATCCGTCCGCTCCGAGCAGAGGCATAGTCAAACCCAACTGGCGGGCCTGCTTGGCAATGAGAGCCACGTCCCCGTAATAACCCGGAATATAGATCACATCAGGCTCCGCCGCCTTGATGGCGCTTAACTGTCCCCGGTAATCCGCATCTTCCTGCTTGTACGATTGCTTGACGACAATGTTACCGTCGAGTTTGGCGAAACTGTACTCAAAAAAATCCGTTAAGCCGCGGCTGTAAGGAGAATTAAAGTCGAGCATGATGGCCGCTTTCCTGGCCTTCAGGGTGTTGGCAGCAAACTTGGCCATCACTTCGCCTTGAAAGGCGTCGATATAGCAGGCGCGGAAGATGTAATCACCAACCTGGGTAACCGCGGGATTGGTTGATGAGGGAGCGATCAGCGGTACTTTAGCTGACTGCGCTTTAGGGGCCGCGGCCAGGCTATTTCCTGATCCACCGGCGCCGATGATCGCCACTACCTTGTGATTATCGATTAGCTTGCCGGTAACCTGCGCCGCTGCTTCGGGGCTGCCTTTGTCGTCCTCGATAACCACATCGATCTGGTGTCCATTGATTCCGCCGCCCTGATTGATCTCATCGGCAGCCATTAACACGCCATTCTTTGCTGACTCGCCGTAGTTAAATGTCGGCCCTGAAAGATCGCCGAAGAACCCAATCTTAACTGTTGAACGATCCTCATTCTTTGGTTGATTGCACGAGAGCGCAAGACTGAGGAGCAGAAGGAAGGCCGCTAGCACTGGGCTCCGCAGGAATTGAATCTTTACCTGCCTGCGCTGAAGCTGGATGGACTGGAAATATCGTGAACAGCGATGCGGGGACATGGTGAACAGTTATGTACGAAACTCAGTTGTGAAATGCCAGCTTCAGCGGACTCAAAACAGAACAGGGAGCGGTAGCGACCTGGTCGGGTGGTACAGCATTCAAGCATCGGCGTGGTTTTTTATCGTTCACCACCTGCTTCGGCGTTGAGTATCGCGTAGCGGACCAGGTCGCTACCGCTCCCTGTTCTGTTACTCACCAAGGTAGGCTTCTTTGATTCTCGGATCCGCGGCAAGTTCTTTGGATGACCCTTCCATCACAATTCTCCCGGTCTCTAAAACGTAAGCGCGGTCAGAATGGCCCAGGGCGGCGTGCGCGTTTTGTTCAACCAAAAGGATTGTCGTTCCTTTGCCTCTAATTTCGTCGATTGCTTCAAAGATGGTATGCACGACCAGTGGCGCAAGACCCAGCGATGGCTCATCAAGCAGCAGCAGACGGGGATTCGACATTAACGCCCGGCCTATCGCAAGCATCTGCTGCTCGCCTCCCGACAAAGTTCCAGCCTTTTGTGACTCTCGCTCCTTCAGCCGCGAAAACATTCGGAACGCGCGCTCCATATCGGCGGCGACCTTCTTCTTGTCTTTGTTGAGATAGGCGCCCATTTGCAGGTTTTCGCGCACCGACAGGTTTGCGAATACTCCGCGTCCTTCAGGTGACATCGAGATCCCGCGAGCTACCAGTTTGTGGGTTGGGGTCCCGCTAATGTCTTCGCCTTCGTAAACGACTCGACCCTGACGCGGTTCGAGCAATCCGGTTATCGTGCGCAGAGTAGTAGTCTTGCCGGCGCCGTTAGCTCCGATCAGTGTGACAACTTCGCCCTCCTCGACGTGCATGGAGATGCCGGTCAGGGCTTCGATAGCGCCGTAGTTTACGGATACGTTTTCTAGCTTAAGCATAATTAACTGAGCCGGTCTTGGGTCTTGGGTCTTTGGCCTTTGTACTTAGAACTTTGTGCTTTGTACTTCGTAGGACAAGTCGCCCAAGTACAAAGCTCAAAGAACAAAGCTCAAAAAACAAAGACCTTAGGCCAAAGACCAAAGACCTAATCCCCAAGATACGCTTCGATCACCTTCGGATCATTCTTAATGTCCTGCGGCAAACCCAGCGCAATCGACTTTCCATAGTCAACGACCTGAATTCTTTCGCAGACGCCCATCACTACCTTCATGTTGTGTTCGACCAGAAGGATAGTTAGACCAAACCGATCGCGAATCTGCTTGATCAGTTTCATCAAATCTTCCTGCTCAGAAGGATTCATACCCGCGGCCGGCTCGTCCAGCAATAAAAGCTGAGGCCGGGTGGCGAGCGCACGCACAATCTCCAGGCGGCGCTGGCTTCCGTAGGGCAAACTTGTGCCACCTTCATCTTTGAAGCGATCAAGATCAAAAATCGCCAGCAGTTCCATGCAGTAAGCGCGTGACGCCTCTTCGCAACGGTAGAAGCGCGTACTGCGCAGGACGGCATCTGCCAGGGTCCGAGTGGTATGGATGTGACAGGCGGTGAGTACATTGTCGAGCACGCTCATGCTGGGGAAAAGACGTATGTTCTGAAATGTCCGTGAGATACCGTGGGCCGCGATTTCATAAGGCCGCTTTCCGTCGATACGCTTGCCTTCAAAGTGTATCTCGCCGGAGGTAGGTTGGTAGACACCGGTAAGCAAGTTAAAGATGGTAGTCTTGCCCGCACCGTTCGGACCAATGAGCCCGTAGATCTCACCCTGCTGCACAGTCATGTCGAGTTCACTGACGGCGACCAGGCCACCGAAGCGGATCGTGGCCTTGTCAGTTTTTAGGACTGGTAGACCACTGGCAGCAGTGTTAGCGCGGTCGTTGGTGGTAATGCTGGAACTCACTCCTTGTCTCCCTTTCTCAGCGACGTTTCACTCTGGCGCTCGCCCATTGTTGCTTTATCGACCGACCCGCCATCGCGGGTGTCTTCTGCCAGAATCTCCTCGATCTGCGAACGAGTCTTTACTCGTTTCTTTCCCCTCCATCCTTTGAACGCGGCCGTTGAACCCAACAGTCCCTGCGGCCGTGTGATCATCAGGATGATTAGCAGGAGTGAGTAGATTACCATGCGATATTCGGCGAAACCGCGCAGCGCCTCCGGCAAAACCGTCAGCAGAATTGCTCCCAGCACCGACCCGACGATCGAACCGAGACCGCCGAGAATAATCATGATGAGAATCTCAAACGACTTGATAAACTCGAAAGACTTTGGATTCAGATAGCCGTCAAAGTGGGCCAGTAACACGCCGCCAGCCCCAGCCATCGCCGACGAGATCACGAAGGCCATCACCTTGTAGCGCGTGGTGTTGACGCCCATGGCTTCCGCCGCGAGTTCGTCCTCACGAATAGAGATTAGCGCACGCCCAAATGCAGAATGGACGATGTTATAGACGACGACGATAGTGAGAATGGCAATCAGGAAAATCCAGAAGAAACTCTTGACGATGGGAATGCCGGAATAGCCTCGCGCACCGCCCACGATCTCAATGTTATTCAAGAAGACAACGATGATCTGGCCGAAACCGAGCGTGACGATTGCCAGATAGTCGCCCTTGAGACGCAGCGAAGGCACGCCCACGATCAGACCGGCAAGTCCGGCGAAGGCGGCGCCGATAATTGTGGCGGCCGCAAGCGCGATGGCCCAGCCGAGCTTGCCGCCCCCGAGCGTTCCCGCCAGGTTGGCCCCGTAGGTGACAGAGAAATAAGCAGAAGAATAAGCGCCGACCGCCATGAAACCCGCGTGAGCAATTGAAAACTGTCCGGTGAAACCGTTAATAAGATTCAGCGACACGGCGAGCGTGATGGCTATTCCCGAGAGCATGAGGATGCGGCTGAAGTAGGGACTAATCATGCGGCCCTGGAAGACGAAATCCAGTCCATACAGGACGGCGAGCACTATCAGGGCAATGATTAGATTACGCAGGTAGCGAGACATGGGAATCGAGAAATCAGAGATCAGAAGTCAGAGATCAGAAGTCAGAGGTCAGAGGTCAGAAGTTAGACTGGAACGCCTGGGCTTACCTTCTGACCGCTGAATTCTGACTTCTGACCTCTTGTTCTCAGACCTTTTCCTGTGCCACCGAACCCAGTAGACCTGAGGGGCGGAAAAGGAGTATCAGAATCAATATTGCGAACGCGACTGCATCTTTGTACGTTGACGAAAGATAACCCGCCACCATGGTCTCAGTAATACCAATCAGTAAGCCGCCCAGAACCGCGCCCGGAATGTTGCCGATGCCGCCCAGCACTGCCGCGACGAAAGCCTTCAATCCCACGAGAATGCCCATCAAGGGATCGATGCGAGGGATACGAATCGCAACCAACACTCCGGCCGCCGCAGCCAGGGCCGAGCCGAGAGCGAAGGTGAACATGATGATGCGGTCTGTGTTGATGCCCATTAGTTTCGCCGATTGAAGATTGAACGAAACAGCGCGCATTGCGCGACCGGTCTTGGTGCGAAACACGACGAACTGCAATCCAATCATCAAGGCGAGCGCAATGACGAGCACGATGATGTCGGCGCTGTTGATACTAGCTCCTCCAAACAAGTCTATGTTGCGCTTCTTGAACAGTTCCGGAAAAAACTTCGGATCGGCGCCGAAGACCACCTGGCCGCCGTTCTCCAGTAACAGGGAAACTCCGATGGCGGTGATCAGCGCGGTCAGACGGGAATACTTGCGCACCGGTCGATAAGCGAAGCGTTCGATGATGACTCCGAGCGCGGCGCATATCGCCATTGCCAGCAGCATCACGACCAGCGCTGTGATGAGTGAGGGCTCCATGGCGCCAGCTCCGAGCAAACCGCGGGCGATCACACCGTCGGCGCTTTGACCGAGGGCCTGAGCGGCCCGCGCTCCCAGACCGTTGGCCAGGTAATAGCCCATGAAAGCGCCCACCATGTAGACGTCGCCGTGCGCGAAGTTAATAAGCTTCAGCACGCCGTAAACCATTGTGTATCCCAGCGCGATGAGTGAGTAGATCGCGCCGAGCGAAATCCCATTGATAAGCTGTTGCAGGAACGTACTCATACTTGTGAGTCGCGGTTTTGAACTTTGTTCAGAATGCCAACTAGTGACGAGCAACTTAAGGTGTGGCTGTTTTCACCGGAGGCGAGGTGGTCTTCGCGGGTGTCGTGGCCGCAGCTGGAGACGCCTTGGTCGCCGGTGATGCGGTGGTTGCGGGAGCTGCGGGCGAAGCGCTGGACGTCGGGGATGGGGATGCACTAGTCTCAGTCGTCGGCATCGCCGCACCCTCAACCTTGACGCGTTCCGCCACCACAAACTTTCCGCCCTCCTCGATCTTGATCATGACGATCGGTTTGACCGCGTCGCGGTTTTCGTTGAAGGTCACCTTTCCGGTCACGCCGGGAAAGTCTTTGGTGGCGGCGAGAGCGTTGCGGATCGCGGTACCATCAAGTGAATTGGCGCGCTTGATCGCGTCAAACATTATGCGTGCAGCGTCGTACGCAGTTGCGGCCAGCGCATCAGGAACCGAGCCATATTTTGCCTTGTAGTCGCTGACGAACTTCTGGACGAGTGGGTCGGCATCGTCGGGTGAATAATGGTTGCTGAAATAAGAGCCGTTGAGGGCTGCGCCGCCGATCTGGTAAAGACTCGGCGAGTCCCAGCCATCGCCACCTAGCATCGGCACCGTGATGCCCTTATCGCGTGCCTGCTTTGCAAACAAGGCAACATCGCCGTAGTAGCCGGGAACGAAAATAACATCTGGGTTGGCGCCCTTAATGTCGGTAATTTGCGCGTTAAAATCCTGATCGCCGGCCTGGTATGACTGGATGACGACCATCTCACCGCCAAGTTTGGTAAAGACGTCTTTAATTACTTTCTCCAATCCCGTGGAGTAATCATTCTTGCGATCAACCATTAGCGCACCGCGCTTAGCACTGAGGCTCTTTGCACCAAACTGCGCGATGGCCGCACCCTGCACCGGATCGATGAAACAACTGCGGAAAATGAAGTCGCCTTTCTTTGTTACTTCCGGGTTGGTTGAAGAAGGCGTCAGCATCGGAATCTTTGCGTTCTGTGCGATGGGAGCCGCCGCGATAGAACGCGAGCTGGCCACTTCACCGAGAATCGCATGGACCTGGTCCTGTGTCACAAACTTGGTCACGATGGTGGCGGCTTCGGAAGCATCCGAACGATCGTCCTGGACCAGCAACTCGATCTGCTTGCCATTGATGCCGCCGGCAGTATTCACCTCCTCAGCGGCCATCTTAATCCCGTTGGTGGATGAGATGCCGAAGTTGGCGGTGTCCCCGGTGAGCGACATGAAGACGCCGATTCTGACTTTGTCGCTGCCGCTCCCTGCGGGCTGGCAGGCCAGGGCGGTTAACAAGCTGGCAGAGATTAGTAGGCTAAGTAGGGTGCGTTTCATATGGTCCTCACAGGCGATCAGTTTTTGATTAACGACCAGGGATGCGAAGTCCGGCTCGGGCACTTCTATCAGCAGTCGTCCGGTTCATTTACTGTAGGCTTAAAATCGAGGCTGAATAATAGCTTCCCGAGCGTTATCGACGCAATCTCTAAGTGCGGTGTACCGAAAACTGTTATTTTACGGTGCTGGCGCGGCCCTAAGCGCCGAAGAGTAGGAGAACATTAATTATTGGGACCATGGGCGCCCTCGCCCGCCTGCGCTCCTACCACTTACTCGGAGCTATCCCTCAACAACTGTCGCGCTTCGCGCTCATTGCGGGCGGGACGCCCGCGGTCCCAGTAGAAAATGTGGAATTTAGTTTCCGGGTAATCTAGACTGCGGCCATGATTGAACCGGACCAGGGAGTTGCCCCGGCTTTGGGCGACATGGATAAAGACGAGTTTCGCCGTTTTGGCCACGAACTTGTCGATTGGATCGCTGACTACTTCGAACGTATGGAGGATCTGCCTGTCCTCTCACGGATCGAACCCGGTGATTTGAAGGCGCAGCTTCCCGCGTCGCCGCCGGAGTCGGGGGAACCGATGGCACAGATCATCCGGGACGTGGACCGCTTGATCGTTCCCGCGCTGACGCATTGGAGTCATCCTTCCTTTTTCGCCTACTTTGCAACGTCAACGTCAGCACCAGGCATCTTCGGCGAACTCCTGAGCGCTGCTTTCGATAATAAGGCGATGCTCTGGCGCACCTCGCCGGCGTCTACCGAGTTGGAAGAAGTCACTTTGGATTGGCTGCGCCAGATGATGGGACTCGATCCGGGTTACACGGGAATGATCTACGACACGGCTTCGGTTTCCAGCATGCACGCGATCGCCGCGGCGCGCGAGGGAGTCGAACTACGCATTCGTGAGGAAGGAATGAGCGGACGCAAGGATCTGCCGCTACTGCGCGTTTACATTTCCGAACAGGCGCATTCGTCGATCGAAAAGGGAGTCATCACCCTGGGGCTGGGCCAGCGCGGGTTGCGCAAGATTCCCACCGATGCGGAGTTTCGCATGGACGTCAGGGCACTCGCCGACGCTATTGAAGAGGACAAGCAAAACGGCTACGTTCCTTTTTGTATCGTCGCTACGGTCGGAACCACATCTACATCGAGCATCGATCCGGTTGCTGAGATGATTCCCATCGGCGAGAAACATGCGATGTGGCTACACGTGGATGCGGCCTACGCGGGCTCAGCGGCGGTTGTGCCAGAGCTCCGGCATATACTGGCAGGTTGCGAGCGCGCCGATTCCGTCGCCGTCAATCCGCATAAATGGTTGTTCACACCTTTCGATCTCTCCGTGCTTTATTGCCGGCACATGGATCTTTTGCGGCGAGCGTTTTCTCTGGTTCCGGAGTACCTGCGCACGCCCGAACAGGAAAAGGTGCGCAGTGGCTCGGACTACGGCATTCAACTAGGGCGGCGCTTCCGGGCTTTGAAACTATGGATGATCATTCGTTACTTCGGTCACGAGGGGCTGGCTGCGCGCATACGCGAGCATTGCCGGCTGGCAAAGATCTTTAGTGCCTGGGTCGAAGAGTCTCCCGATTGGGAGCTGATGGCGCCCGTGCCGCTGGCTCTGGTTTGCTTTCGCGCGCGTCCGTCTATGGATGTAGTTGATGAATCGGAGCAGGCAGCCCGCTTGGATGTTTTAAACGAAGCGATAATGCATGGCGTGAACGGCACGGGGAAGGCGCTGCTATCCCATACAAAACTGAACGACAAGATTACACTCCGCCTCTCCATCGGCAACATTCGTACGACTGAGAAACACGTGCGCCAGGTTTGGGAATTGCTCAACGAGCAATTAAAGTTGCAGGGGCGACCAATCTAGTCTGTCGGTCTTAGCAAATCGCTCCCAGGAGAAACAATATGAACTCATTGCGGAATCTCCTTCAACTCGTCGCTCTTCTGTTGCTCTGTTGCCTGGCTGCCCTTGCGCAGTCGGCCGGTAGTGGTACGAAACGATTCAACAAGGACGGAGTGAGCTTTAAGTATCCCGCGCGCTGGAGCTTTTCGGATTCCAGCAATCAAGAGGCGCAAAAGTTATTACTGGAGAGTGGGAACAGCGAGGCTAGTATCATGCTTATTACTCATCGCGATCGCGTATTGGCGGAGAAATGGGCGCAGGCGCGAGAGGATGTGGCCTTTTCTTATGTGGCAATAACCGCCAAGCAGTACGAAGAGTCTGGTGGCAATCCAGAACTTTCGCCTGGTAGTTTGAACATCGGCAGCGCCAGAGCCGAAGGCATGATAATTCGTGCCAAGGTGCTCGACGAACCGCACACCACGGAGATCTACTGGGCTCTGATAAATGAACGCCTCGTTGTTCTCATGTTTGGGGGGCCGGACAAAGACCGCAGGGGCGCGGTGTCCGCCTGGCGTACCGTGCGTAATAGCATTCAGTTTGCCGGGCAGAAACCGGCAACGAAACCACGCCGAAACCGGCGGCGAAAGTAAGGCCGTCGCATACTAACGAATGCTGTTTGCTAAAGAGAGTATTATCCGAGCCACTCCCGAGCGCGTCTTCGCATTTCACGAACAACCGGATGTGTTGACCCTACTCCTTCCGCCATGGGAGAGCGCTCGCGTAATTCAACCTGCTAAGATTTCAGAAGTTGGCAGCCAGGCGATAGTAGAGACCAGGATCTTCGGCCCGATCACGGTGCGTTGGATTGCGAAACACACCGTTTATGATCGGCCACACCTGTTCGAGGACGTCCAGATCAAGGGTCCTTTTCGGAGGTGGCGGCATCGGCATGTAGTCGAGCCCCATGGCGATGGAGCAATCCTGCGCGATGAAATAGACTACGAACCGCCACTCGGATTTCTGGGGCGCGCCGTTGCGCCGCTGGTTGTTGAGAGACGGCTGCGGAAGCTTTTTGATTACCGCCATGAAGTCACTCGTGAATGGTGCGAAGGAAAGAAACGGAATATCTCCGACGCTACCTCGAAAAAGTAAATTGATTCAATTTCAAGCTTCGGTTTGTCTTTTCCGACGGCAAGCTAAAGCTTGAACTCTGAACTTCATCTTGGCATTCATGCGTTGGAAAAACTTATGCTAACTCACATTGTTATCTGGAAGTATCGGGCGGATGTTGAAGCCGAAGTTCGTGATGAGCACGTGCAGCTGCTTCGCAAGTTGCCGACCTTCATCAAAGAGATCGAGAGTCTGTCGGTTGGGTTCGATGTGGTGAAGCTCCCCCGCTCGTATGACAGCGGTCTCGTCGCTACATTTAAGGACCGGGCGGCGCTCCACGCTTACACCGTCCATCTTGAGCACCTGAAAGTTGCTGAGTTTGGCAGGAAAATCAGCGAGCACGTGGCGTCCGTCGATTTCGAGAGTTGATTCCTTTGATGAAACGTTGGAAGAAACTCTTCCTGATTCTGTTCGTCGTGGTTCTGCTGTCGCAGGCGCCCTTCGCCTACCGCCGTTACAAACTAGGCCGTCTTCACGCCGCGATTCAACAAGTTAACTCCCAGCGCCAAGCCGAAGAGGAATCTAACTTTGTCGAGCACAAAGGGGTGATGCACGTTCATTCCTTCCTGGGCGGACACAGCAGGGGCAACTTCGAGGAGATCATCGCTGCCGCGCAATCTAACCAACTCGATTTTGTGGTGATGACGGAACATCCGTCGAAGAATTTCAATACGGCTGAAATGACACTGAAGGGCGAGCACGGAGGCGTGCTATTCCTCAATGGTAATGAAGTCGTAACCAAGAACCGCGACCGGCTGTTGCTTGTTCCCGGTGATGCGCAGGCTGCTGCCGATAGTGAGTGGTCTACGCAGGAGGTCTTGTCGCGTCGCAACTCTGGCCTGGCGTTAGCAGCCTACCCTGACGAGTTCAAGAGTTGGGATGCCACGGGTTACAAGGGCGTCGAGGTTTATAACGTCTACACCAACGCACTCGAGATTAATCCTCTGCTAATGTTTTTCGATGGTCTTTGGTCCTATCGCAGTTATCCCGATCTTTTATTCGCTAACTTCTACCGAAAGCCAACCGAGAATCTGAAAAAATGGGACGAACAGATCAGCCGCAAAGGTGAACGCCTCGTAGCCACTGCCGGAAACGATTCACATGCGAACGTCGGGATTAGCTTAAAAGACTCGACCGGCAAAACCCTCCTTGGCATCAAGCTCGATCCATATGAAAGAAGTTTTCGGTTGGTTCGCTTGCATGTTCTGACTGACCGCGCCCCGCTGGCCGGCGATCTGAGTTTGCCAGTGCTGGATCAAGCGACCTTGTTGAGCGCTATTTCGGCGGGCCACTGCTTCGTTGGCTTCGATTTATTTGGCGACACGACCGGGTTTCGGTTCACGGCCGACAATGGAGACGAAAAGAGAATAATGGGAGACGAGATCAAGCTTGAGGAACAGGTAGTGTTGAACGTCAGCGTTCCGCTTCCAGCGCGCGTCCTGTTGCTGAAGGATGGTGTGCAGATCCATGAAGCCACGAGAGTGAATCGAATGGATTTTGTCGCTAATGAGAAGGGAAGCTATCGCGTGGAGGTTTATCTGCCTCAGCTTCCCAAGCCGGTTGGCGACCAGCCCTGGATCATCTCGAACCCGATTTATGTAAGGTAATGTAACGCAAACTGTTAGTTTGCGTTGAGCGGGGCAACACTCAAACCGGATGGCGCCGGGTCCGACGCAAAAACTAACAGTTTGCGTTACCCAAACACGACATCGCCCCACCGGGCTATTTGAGTCCCTGTGGGGCGAAAAACCGGAAAGCTCCGATTCTATATCGTCCGGAAGCAGTGCTTAAGACACCGTAGATTCACTGTAGAGAGTCACGTTATTTGACCCTTCACTCGCTCATTCCCGAGTGTTAGGGAGAAGCGATTACAGCCTTCCTTATTCTGTTTTCAAGTGGGGACTAGTCTAGGCTTCGTAAGCATCTCTGTCAAGAATCAGCTTGACCGCAGTCGAAGCGTACAAACACTTGTAGGACAGGCATTCCTGCCTGTCCATGTTTTTGTCAGCAACGGAAAAGGACAGACTGGAAAGGATGTCCTACAGAGAAATCGTGCGAGCGTTTGCGAATAGAACTATTCGTGAACATAATCTGGAAAGAGTCTCGCTTTACTCGTTTTTGCTTCGGCGTTCACCAGACAAGAGCTCTAAATCAACTATGGAAATCTCGATTACAACCCCTGCCAACTTCAGTTTCAAGCGAACAGCGATTAGCCACGGGTGGTGCGAGTTGCGGCCATTTCAAATCGACCGGGAAAAGTGGGTGCTTACCCGCAGCTTGGACTTGCCGCAAAGCCAGCCGGTGACGCTCGCAATACGCGCAACGAAACGAGCTCTGAAGATCAATACTTCGCGCCCGCTCAACGACGCGGCCAGGAAACAAGTGGTCAGTGATGTTCGACACATGCTGAGGTTGGACGACAACATGGGGGAATTCTATCGCCTGTTGGAGAAGGACCTCGACTTCGATTGGATCCCAACCCAGGGGGCGGGACGTCTGCTTCGCTCGCCGACCGTCTTTGAGGATCTGGTGAAGATGATTTGCACGACCAACTGCTCCTGGGCCCTTACCGAAAAAATGGTAACCGGGCTGGTGGAGAATCTTGGCCGCAAATCGGATGATGGGCAAAGGACTTTTCCAACGCCTAAAGCGATGGCTCTCATGCCGGTCAACTTTTATGTAAACGAGGTACGTGCCGGCTACCGCTCAGCTTATCTAAAGCAACTTGCCGACCGCGTTGCCGCCGGGGCGCTCGACGTCGAAGCCTGGCGCACGAGC
>Ga0136617_10001494_pt1 | contig 20758 bp, 17 predicted proteins | sample AntDrymUQ3222106_2_FD_129672 | JGI IMG/M metagenome (GOLD analysis project Ga0136617, IMG submission 129672) | Polar desert sand microbial communities from Dry Valleys, Antarctica - metaG UQ322 (21.06) | ecosystem: Environmental > Terrestrial > Soil > Desert | place: Antarctica: Dry Valley...
ATTATGGTTATTGGAGCTTACCTTGATAAAAACCCAATCGGAGAAATCCTACTCACGCCGGGAGTGGACTTCGATGAATATAACGGCGTGATTCCCGACGCGGTTTTTATTTCCAATCAGCAAATCAGTAACGTCGGAACGGGCGAGCGCATTAACGAGGCACCGGAAATTGTCATCGAGATCGTTTCCCCAGGCAAAGAAAACGCGCAGCGTGATCGGGTCATGAAGCGTCAGGTTTATGGCCGGCACGGCGTTAAAGAATACTGGATCGTCGATCCCGAAACTCAGTCTCTTGAGATTTACCGCTTCGAGAAACGCACGCTCAAATTGGCGGCGACACTCAAAGACGAAGACGAAGTAACATCCCCGGCGCTGCCCGGATTCAGTTGCAAGGCCGGCAAATTTTTCGGAAAGTGAACTTAATCTATCTCATGTCCACCGCAATCGATAAACAAATAATTACCGTCGCTCACTCGCCGGACTCCGACGATGCGTTCATGTTCTATGGCCTCGCGACCAACAAACTCGACACCGGCAATTTGCAATTCACGCACGTTCTCGAAGACATTCAGACGTTGAACGAGAAAGCGACGCGCGGCGTCTACGACGTGACGGCGGTCAGCTTTCACGCCTACGCGTACGTCACCGACAAGTATGCGTTGCTGCCACACGGCGCATCCATCGGCGACAACTACGGCCCTATCGTCGTCGCGCGCGACCCGTACAAGGTCGAGGATTTACCGCGCCTCAAGATCGCCGTGCCCGGCACACTGACGAGCGCTTTTCTCGCGCTGCGCATCCTGTGCCCGGAGTTCGAGTACGAAGTAATTCCCTTCGATCAGATTACAAAAGCGGTCGAGGACCGCCAGTGCGACGCCGGATTGTTGATTCACGAGGGGCAGCTTTTCTATCAAGACTTAGGGTTGCAGAAGGTCGTTGACCTCGGCGAGTGGTGGCACACATGGACACAACTTCCGCTGCCGATGGGCGGCAACGCCGTCCGCCGCGACCTCGGCGCAGAGACCATCAGCCGCGTCTCTCACTGCCTTCACGAATCAATCCGCTACTCGCTCGACCATCGCGCCGACGCGCTGGCCTACGCGATGCAGTTCGCGCGCGACATGGACACGGAGCTGGCCGACCGCTTCGTGGCGATGTGGGTCAATAATCTGACGCTCGACTACACCGACCGGGGGCGCACGGCGGTGCAGCGACTGCTCGACGAAGGCACACAACGCGGCATCATTCCGCACCAAGTCAAAGTTGAGTTCGTCCTCTGAGCGGGGTTTAAAGCTTCGGCGAGAGGTGGCAACACAATTTCGGAAAAGCGCATCTGAAAGTTGTTTACGAAGTCATTGGGGCAGCGCCCCACTCATCGCGGCGCACACGCCGCGCCAAATCTACGAGCAAAACAAACGCCGCTTATGAAATTATTTCTCATGCTGCTTCTCTTAGTGTCGGGTCTGTCAGCCATCACTCTTATCTCGCCCAGTGTGGCTTCTGCTCAACAGCAAACGCCAGCCCAACAGCAAACCGCCGCGACGACGACCCCCGCGCCTTCCAGTTCATCTGAGCAGGTCGATGTCGAAAAGATCATCCGCGCTTTCACCGCCAAAGAAACCGAGTTTCGCAAGGCGCTGACACAGTACGGCTTTAAGCGCGACGCGGTCATGCAAACCATCGGGATGGGCGGGCAGATTTCCGGCGAGTACCGCCGCGTCTCGCGCTTCGTGATGGACGACAGCGGCAATAAGTTCGAGAAGATTCTTTTCTTCCCGATGTCGACGCTCTCCGAGTTACAGGTGACGGCCGCCGACTTGGAAGATCTCGGCGGCATCCAACCGTTTCCGCTTGAAGCTTCAAAGGCTGCACTCTACAATTTTAAGTACGTCGGCAAAGAGCGGATCGACGAGTTGAATCTGTACGTCTTCGATGTCGCGCCGAAGGTCATGCCCGACCCGAAAAAGACGAAGGAGCGTATGTTCCAGGGGCGCGTCTGGGTTGACGATCAGGATTTGCAAGTCGTGAAGGCGCGCGGGAAAGGCGTGCCCGAAGGTAAGGAGCGGTTCCCAACCTTCGAGACTTACCGCGAGCAGATTGGTGGGCGCTACTGGTTCCCGACCTTTACCTTCGCCGACGACGAATTGGTGTTCGATAACGGGCACGCCGTGCGTTTGCGGATGCGTGTCAAGTACACCGATTTCGAGAAGCTGACGGGTAAGGTGCGCATTATCGAAGAGGGTGAGCCGGGCGTCGAAGACCCGGAGGCGAAGCCGACCACCTCGCCGGCGACGCCGCCCGCATCCGCGCCCAAGCCGAAACCGTAGGAGCGTGTGTCTGAAGTCGTCAGTTGGAAATCATAAGCTAAAGGCCGGTGAGGTAAATCTCACCGGCCTTTGACGTTTGAAGTTTCTTGCGCGTTAAGTTTGGAGTTCTCGCGCGATGCGCGCCCGCACGGTTTGAATCAGTCGCTCGACATCTTCATCAGTCACCAGTCCGGCGGTTGGGACAGGCGGCAGAATCACCATCTCAATCGTGCCGGGGCGCGACACTCCGGTGCCCTTGCCCATCAACATGTCGGTGTTCTTCATCGCGACCGGGACGATGGGGACGTCCGCCTCAATCGCCATGTAGAACGCGCCTTTCTTGAACGGCAGAAGTTGGCCGGGGCGTGCGCGCGTCCCCTCCGCGAAAACGGCAAACGAGATGCCGCTTTTGATGCGCTCGGTCGCGGCGCGGACCGTCTCGAGGGCGCGCGTGCGGTTCGAGCGGTCAATCGCCATGATGTTGACGTAGCCCATCCCGTAGCCAAGGATCGGGATTTTGCGTAACTCCTTTTTGGCAAGCAGGCCGATGCGCCGCCCGGTGTGATAAAAGAGCGTTGCGGTGTCGAGGAACGAGCGGTGGTTCGAGATGAAAATATAAGTCTGCTGCGGATCGAGGTGTTCGCGGCCACGGACGCGGACACGCATGCCGCTCAAGCGCAGCCAGTTGCGCGCGCCGAAACGCGCCCACGGATAGAGCCAGTGGCGCCGGCCCGCAAGGTACGAGACGAGGAGCGACGGCGGACCGAGGATCAAGAGCAGCATCGCGGCGACAAACAGCGACCACCAGTAATGAGCGCGTCCGGCGACATATACGGGCAGCGACCGACGCGCTGCCGGTGTGCTAGACTCGCACGCAACGCGCCGTCTCCCGTGAGTTTTATCTTCAATCAAATCGTTGGAAAGACTATCAGGATGTGTCTTCATTGGACTCGCTTCGCCCTCGCGATTTTCGTCATCGGCTGGTCGGGGGGCGTCTCCCCTTTCAACGCTCCCGCGCAACAACAGACGCCTCGCCGGGTCGCGTCCGGCGCGGCGATTCCCGACCCGCGCGCGGCGCTCGGCTTCGCGCCCGGCGATGACCGTCGCCTCGCCGATTGGCCGCAGATTACGCACTACTTCAAGCGACTCGACGGCGCCAGCGAGCGCGTCGCGGTCGAGACCATCGGCGAGACCACGCTCGGTCGCCCGCTGATCGTCGCCTTGATCAGCGCGCCAGAGAATATACGCGATCTACGGAAATTCAAAGAGCATCAACGGCGCCTTGCCGACCCGCGCACAGTGCGCGACCGGGCCGAGCGCGACCGTCTCATCAATGAAGGAAAAACAGTTGTCGCCGTCTCGTGCTCGATCCATTCGACGGAGGTCGTCGGGTCGCAGATGTCGATGCAACTCGCCTACGAATTGGCGACGGCGCGGGACGCGGAGACGCTCGAAATCCTGCGCGACACGATTCTGCTATTGATCCCTTCGGCCAACCCGGACGGTAACGATATCGTCGCCGATTGGTACCGGCAGACACTTGGCACGACGCATGAGGGGACGGAACCGCCGGAGCTTTACCACCACTACGCCGGACACGACAACAATCGCGATTGGTTCATGCTGAATCTGAAAGAGACGCGGGCCATCACGCGCCTGTTCTGGAAAGAGTGGTTTCCGCAGATCGTCTTTGACGTGCATCAACAGGGGGCGACCGGCTCGCGCTTCTTCATCCCGCCGTTCTATGACCCGCCAAACCCGGCGATTGCGCCGCTGCTGCTCCGCGAAGTCGGTTTGATCGGCCACAAAATCGCTGCCGACCTCGAAGCCACAGGGCAGCGCGGCGTCATCACCAACGCGATGTACGACACGTGGTGGCACGGCGGCTTTCGCACCGCGCCGTACTATCACAACTCAATCGGCATCCTCTCGGAAGCGGCGAGCGCCAAATTGATGACGCCGATCACCGTCACACGTGAAGAACTTGAGAAGGCAAGGACGCGCGGGATGCCGGCGGGCGCGCTCCTGCCGGCGACCAACTTTCCCGCCCCGTGGCCCGGCGGATTGTGGCGACCACGCGACATCATGAACATGGAGTTGATCGCCGTGCGCTCCGTGCTGTCGATGGCGGCGAAGTATCGTGAAAGGTATCTGCGGAATTTTTACGAGTTGGGTGCGCGCGCCGTCGAAGTGCCGGCTTCAACGGACCGTCTGAGCGGGTACTTAATCCCGGCGGGACAGGGCAAAGATGAAAACGTCGCGAAGATGATCGCCGCGCTGGTCGCGCAGGGCGTCGAGGTGCATCGGCTCGACCGCGAGTTACACATCGGCACCGTCGGCTCGCGAAGCGATTCCTCTCAACCCGACAAGTTACCCGAGACGCCTTCTGGTAGTTACGTGGTCTTTCTCGCGCAACCGTACCGGGCCAGCGTGCAGGCGTTGTTTGAGCGGCAGGTTTACCCTGACCGCCGCACCGCCGGCGGCGAAGCCGAGCGTCCGTACGATGTCGCGGGTTGGACGCTGCCCCTCCAGATGGGCGTCGAGGTCGTGCCCTTCTCCGACATCCGCGAGCCTGAAAGCGAACGACGTTTGACGCTGATCCGTGATGAACGGGAAGTGCGCCGCGACCTCGGGCTGCGTGTGACAAACGGTAAGCAGTCGCCAATCGCCAGCCCCATCACGTCAACGGCTCGCGTCGGACTCTATCGGAGCTGGACGAACCCGATGGACGAAGGGTGGACGCGATTCGTCTTCGACACGTTCAACGTAGCTTATAAGACTGTGCGCGATGCAGAGGTACGCGGCGGGAATCTGCGCCCCAGCTTTGACACGATCATCCTACCTGACATGAGCTTGAAGGAGATCGTCGAAGGGCGCGCGTCGGGCACTTATCCGGCGGAGTACACCGGCGGCGTCGGTGAAGCGGGCGTGCGGGCGCTACGCGAATTCGTCGAAACGGGCGGCACGCTGATCTGCTTCGACTCGGCGACGGAACTGCCGCTCAAGCGTTTCGGCCTTCCGCTGCGCAACGCCCTCGAAGGCGTCAAGAGTTCCGAGTTCTACTGTCCCGGTTCGATTCTCGCGGTTGACGTGGACGCCGCGCACCCAATCGCGCGCGGACTGTCGCGTCGAGCGAGCGTCTACTTCACCAACAGCGCGGCCTTCGAAGTGCTTGATTCAGAGCGTGTCCGCGTCGTTGCGCGCTACGCCGAAAAAGATGTTCTGCAATCGGGGTGGCTGCTCGGCGAAAAGTATCTGGCGGGAAAGGCGGCGCTCGCCGAAGTCTCGTTGGGGCGGGGTCGTGTCGTCCTCTTCGGCTTTCGTCCGCAGCACCGTGGGCAGACGTGGGGCACGTTCCCCTTCATCTTTAACGCGGCGCAGTCGGGCGATTGAATTTGAGCTTGCCGCCATCTGCCCGCTGAAGCGTGGCGGCAATCCATCGGCATGGGTCGTGCATCAAAACGCGCAGTAGCTCAAGGATGCCCCAGGTTTCCTTTTGCTGGTCTCGCCTGTCAGGAGTCGAATGCTCATGAAAAAAGTTTTTGCTGTCGTCTCGCTGCTCTCTCTGCTCGTTGCCTCCACACCTTTTTCCGTCGCCCAGCTTCGTTCGCGCCGCGTCGGCGACCCGACACCCGGCGCGTCCGTCCCCATCCCGACGCCGACACCTTCGACATCCAAAAAACCCGCGTCCACCAATCCGCCCACCAGCGCGCCCCGGTCTGACCGACAAGCCGGGCAGCAGACTGAACAACAGACCGCCGAGGAGGTTGGCGACGACGAGGTGGTGCGCGTCAACACGTCGTTGGTCACGATCCCGGTGAGCGTTTTGGACCGCGACGGACGCTACATTCCGAACCTAGGTAAAGAGGATTTCCGTATCTTCGAGGACGGCGCGGAGCAGGAGGTCGCTTACTTCGGCGCGGTCGAACAGCCGTTCACGGTGGCGTTGCTGATCGACACCAGCGGCTCGACGCAGTTCAAGCTCGAAGATATTCAGGACGCCGCGATTGCCTTTCTCGACCAACTCCGCCCCGAAGACAGCGTGATCGTCATTTCGTTTGATGACAGCATCGACGTGCTGTCCGAGGCAACCAACGACCGGCGCGTGCTGCGAAATGCCATCCGGCGGACGCGCGGTGGCGGCAGCACGCGGCTCTACGATGCCGTCGACCTCACGATTAAGCGACGGCTCAACCGCATCAAGGGGCGCAAGGCTATCGTGCTGTTTACGGACGGCGTGGACACAGCGAGCAGCCGTGCGTCTTACGAAACCAACGTGCGCGACGCCGAAGAACTTGATGCGATGGTCTATCCGATTCAGTACGACACTTATCTCGATGCCGGCCACACCGGGACGCAGTGGCCGCCCACCTCGCGCATCCCGCCGGTGATGCTTCCATTCCCGTTCCCGTTTCCGCTGCCGATTCCCGGTGGCCGACGTGGCGGCGGAAGAGGCGGCGGCGGAACGGGCACCAGTCGCGGCGAGTACACGCGGGCGGGCACGTACCTGCGCGACATGGCCGAAAAGACCGGCGGGCGTTTGTATCAAGCCTCTGACGTGAGTTATCTGGAGCGGGCGTTCGAAAGCATCGCCGAAGAGTTGCGCCGTCAGTACAGCCTCGGTTACTACCCGCAACGACAGGCGCAGGCTGCCGAACGTCGACTGATTAAGGTGCGCGTCAAACGTCCCAACCTCGTCGTCCGCGCTCGTGACAGCTACATCTACAAACCGGCTGGCAGTGCAACCAGCACCGCGGCTCAGGACCAGCAGCGTCGACAACCAGCGCCTGACTTTCGCCGCTCGCCATTTGTCAGCGGCGGTAAAAGTGACGGTGCGGATCAGGTATTTGAGAGGGAGTGAATGAGACCGGTCGGCGTGCGGGAAGCGAGGTGAATGGTTAGCGCGGCCCGCCGTATACCAAGTTGCATCCCAACTCGCTGTTGAGTGTTAACGGGTCAACAGTTTCACACAGAGACACAGAGATGTAGACACAGAGGGCACAGAGAAGAGTATCAACTCTCTGTGTGACCTCTGTGTCTCTGTGTTATATCGGATCGCCGCCCCACGCGACCTTATAGCGGCTGGCAGCTTCAGTGCGACCTGTATTCGCGCTCGCGCGCTGATGGCCGGCAGGATGCCTCTCGCTCCCGGCGCGTCGCATCCATTTGCCAACCGCTGTAAATAATTACGCAACTCGATTTATGACGCGCCCGGTCGTTCAACACCGGAGACCCAAATGACAGTCAACATCAATCCCTCATCCTTCATCTCTTCCATCTCACACCACCGTGCCATCTTTAATTGTTCCGTTCTTCGGGATGATGATGATGCGGTCGCGGATGTAGAAGCTTCCATCTTCGGCGTCGTAGTTCTCGATGCCACGCTCGTTGACGAGGTGCACGTTCGCGCCGATCCGCGTGTTCTTGTCGATGATCGCGCGGCGGATGATCGCCCCTTCGCCGACGCCGACGCGCGGGGTGCCGGCCTCGGTGTCGACGCGCATTTCGTCAATCGATTGGTAGTAGTCCGCCCCCATCAGGTACGTGTCTTCGATCTGCGCGCCGCGCTCGATGCGTCCGCGCAGACCAATGATTGAGCGCCGGATCGTCGACTGGTTGATGATGCAGCCCTCGCTGATAATCGAGTCGTGGATTTCGCAGTGGTGTAATTTGGAAGGCGGCAGGGAGCGGGCGCGTGTATAGATCGGAGCCTCGGCATCGAACAGATTGAAATGCGGCAGCGTCGAGGTCATCGCGAGATTCGCAGCATGGAAGGCGGCGATGGTGCCGATGTCTTCCCAGTAGCCGTTGAAAAGAAACGCCTGCACGTTGCAGCACTTGATCGCCGCCGGGATCACCTCGCGCCCGAAGTCGACCCACGCGGTGTCTTGCGCCAGCAGTTGCTCCAGGCGCTGATAGTTGAAGACGTAAATCCCCATCGACGCAAGGTAAGGCCGCCGCGCCGCTTCATCCGCGTCGAGGCCGAACGCCTGCGTGTCAACCCTCATTTCTTCGAGCGCCGCGCCCTTCGGCTTTTCGCGAAACTCCGTGATGCGACCAGCCTCGTCGGTTTTCAGCAGCCCGAAATCTTCGGCCTCCTCACGCGCGCACGGAATCACCGAGACGGTCACATCGGCCCCCGTATCATGATGCCGTTTCAGAAATTGGCGATAGTCCATGCGGTAGAGGTGGTCGCCCGACAGAATCAGTAGTGTGTCGATCTGCCAATCACCGATGTGCGGCAACACCTGTCGCACCGCGTCAGCCGTCCCCTGGAACCACTGCGGACTTTCCGGCGTCTGCTCGGCGGCGAGTATCTCGACGAAGCCATCCGAGAACTGCGAGAAGCGGTACGTGCGCGCGATGTGGCGGTTAAGCGACGCGGAGTTGTACTGCGTCAGCACGAAGATTTTAGTGATGTCGGAGTTGATGCAGTTCGACACCGGAATGTCGACCAGACGGTACTTGCCGCCGAGCGGCACCGCCGGCTTCGACCGCATTCGCGTCAAAGGGAAAAGGCGCGTCCCCGCGCCCCCGCCAAGAATCACTGTCAAAAGGTTACGATTCGTCCCCATCGCCCGTTCACCATCCGCTTAGAGTTTGGAAGTCAAGATCATGCGGAGCATAGGCGCAAAGCACTGTGAGTTTCAAGACTTATCATCAACGCTCACTCTGCGGGGGAAATGGAATTGAATGAACGCTGTTGATGGCGGGTTTCAGGTCAGAGGCGACCAATCAACTTGTTCAGATGGATGTTAAGCGCGTCATGTTTACGCTACGACAACAGACACTATCAAGCGGCGTCAGGGCCGCCGCAGTCCATATGAGTTTGTGTTATGGTGCGCTTTCAGTAACCGCTCGTCGTGGCCGACCACGACGTTCGACTCTTTGCACTGCGACCCGCGCTTTCAGAGTTTGTTGCGTCACATCGGTTTCCCACAATGATAATTTGAATCAAAACGGATGTCGTCCGAGCGCGGTTTCTTCCGCGCGAGGGCGTAGGTAAAAACGCTGCCTGATGGCGCGGCGAATCCGCGTCCACTACTGAGAGGTTTTCTGTCGAACTCTCAGTACCTGCTGCCTGCCGCCGCTGTTCCCATTTGCACGCCTGCCGCCTCCTGCGCGATTTTGACGCCGACGCTGGCGCCGATGCGGGTCGCGCCGGCTTCAACCATCTGCCGCGCGTCGCCGATGCCTTTGACCCCGCCTGACGCTTTAACGCCCATCTCCGCGCCAACCGTGCGGCGCATCAACGCCACGTCCGCCACCGTCGCGCCGCCCTTCGCAAAGCCGGTCGAGGTTTTCACGAAGTCCGCACCCGCGCGCTTCGCCGCGAGACACGCGCGCACTTTCTCGTCGTCGGTCAAAAGCGCCGTCTCGATAATCACCTTGCACAGCACGCCGGACTCATGCACCGCTTCGACGACGCCGCGAATATCGTGCTCGACCGCGCAGTCGTCAACGCTTTTGAGCGCGCCGATGTTGATGACCATGTCCACTTCGTGCGCGCCGTCACAAATCGCGCGCCGCGCTTCGTAAGCCTTCACGTCGGGAAGCGTCGCGCCAAGTGGGAAGCCGATCACCGTGCAGACGGGGACGCCCGTTCCGCGCAGGTGACACGCCGCCGCGCGCACCCACGTCGGGTTGACACAGACCGACGCGAAACGAAACTGCGCCGCCTCGTCACATAATTTTTTGATGTCCGCTTCCGTCGCCTCTGGCTTCAACAGCGTGTGATCAACCAGACCCGCCCAATCGCGCGCCGATGCCGACTCGCCGAGGACGACGCCGATCCGCGTCGCGCCCGCGTCCACCACGCGCTGCATCCTTTCGGGGCAACGGTTGAAGCACGTCGAACCGCACCCGCACAGCGCTGATTGATCCTCCGCGTCGCCGTTCAATCGCGCGACGATGGCGTCCGTGATCTGCTCGACGAGGTGATCGAGATTGCCGTTGGTTGAATGTTGAATCAACGTGAATGCTCCTGAAGTTCAGGCTTGCTGTGATGACTTATGTCCTCAACAACGATTTCCTCGGCGGGGATGATAACCACTTCACCGCCCTTCCAAATCACGATTGGGTTTCCCGCCCGTTTGTGTGTTAGCAGTGCGTGATGCACGGCACGACGTAAGACATCCTCAATCGGCTTGCCTTGAACGACAATGATTTCTTTGGACGTAAGACCTTCTGTGCTCATTTTGCTACCTCGCGAAATTTTCGCCACAAACTCTCTTCAATGACTTTCGTACCGACACTCTTATTCATGATAGCGATTTGCAGCGCGGTGCCGGCATCAGAATTATCATACACCCCCCACGTGTCAGCCAGCGGTTCATACAACTCAAGGAAATTGCGCACGCCTTTCACGTAACGACGGCGAATAACACCTTCGGGAACGCTGTGACCGCCCATGCTCACTCTCTCTCTGACGCGCTCGACAGCGAGATTCACGCTGCTCAACCAAAGATAGATCAAGTGAAACTCGTAGCCTTGTTTACGCAGTTCTGATATCCAACCGGCGTAAGAGCGACTGGCTAACGTGCTTTCAAATGCGAAGTTTCTTCGTTCATCAGCGAGATGGTGTAAACGCCTGAGCATGATGCGCCCCGCTTCAAACGCCGCTCCTTCGGGCTTGAAAGCCGAAAGTCCCTGCGCGATTGTGTCAGCGTTGACATATTCCGTCAGACCGAAAGTATCACGCAGCAGGAACGGTGCGAGCGTTGATTTTCCCGCCCCGTTCGGCCCGGCAATGACGATGATCTGCGGCTTAGGTTCGCCCATTCCTTAACTTCGATACTGCCGCTCGACCGCCTCGATCTTCGCGACGCGCTTCCGGTGTCGCTCTTCGCTGAGTTCGGTCGAGAGCCAGGCGCGAACGATGTCGCGCATCTCGGCGTTGGTGATGGTGCCGCTGCCCAGCGTGAGCACGTTGGCGTCGTTGTGCTCGCGGGAGTTCTGCGCGACCTTGACGGAGTAACAGGCAGCGGCGCGGATGCCGGGCACTTTGTTGGCGGTCATCGCGGAGCCGACGCCGGCCCCGTCGACGATGATGCCGAGGTCGGCTTCACGATCAGCGACGGCGCGCGCGACCGCGTGCGCGAAGTCCGGGTAATCAACCGCGTCAATCGAGTGCGTGCCGAAGTCGCGGGACTGGTGGCCGAGTTCGCCGAGGAAGCTTTTCAATTCCTCTTTCATCTTGAAGCCGCCGTGATCCGCGCCGATGGCAATGATTTTCTGTTTACGCGAGCCGCGGCGCGGGGTGCGGCGGACGAGTTCGATGCGGCGCTCACGCACGATGTCGGCGGCTAGCGGCGTCAGTCGCGCGTCCTCGGCGATGCGCAGACGCGCCCCACTTTCGAGTCCGCGCACGTCGTCCTCGGTAATCACCGTCTTCGACGATTCGTCGCGCGCCACGGCTTGATTGTCCATCGCGCTTCCGATTGAAGACGCGACTGACGACTCTTTAATCATGGGAACGATTCGCGCCGGTGCCGTCACCGTGTCGGGCGAGCGTGTGGTGGCCTCGTCTTCGTCCGCCGGCAGCGCGTTCTGTAACACTTCGCGGACGAGCGAGCGCACGCGGTCGCGGATTGAGTTATCTTCAGCCATAGAATTAGAGTTTAGAGGTTGGAGATTAGCAAGGGCAGATTTCCACCGGCCTCTGACCCGCAAGCCCCGGACCCAACGGGTGATCGTCGCGGAATGTCCGCATTTTGAGCCTTTCAAGTCGAGAAGTACAGGTAAGGAGCAAGGCAAAAGTAAAAAGGGAACAGGCAAAAGTGCAAGCCACCGGGGAACAGATGTTAGATGATAGATGCTGGATGTTAGTCAAGACACGCAGGTGTTCTGTCCAACATCTAACATCCAGCATCTGACATCTAGTTCATTCAACCCTGATCCTGGATTACTTTTGCTCAGGTACTTATAATGTTTTGGCCTGATAAATTCCTTGAACCAAACGATGGTTACCGCCCGAAAGGAAGACCGATGATACTTAACTCGTCAACTGTTCGATCTGCAATGTTGTTTTTCGCACTGTTGTTCACAATATTGGTGGCGTCCTGTGGTTCCGGCGGAGAGAAGGCACAATCTAACCCCGCGCTTTCAAATACTCCCGGCACGACAGCCAATCAGTCTGCTAATAATACTGCGGTCCGTAATGATACCGCTAAAGCAAAGCTCAATCTGAACACGGCTTCAGGGAATGACTTCCTGACCAACATTCCCGGACTCGGCAACCGAATGGTTCACGAGTTTGAGGAGTATCGGCCGTACCGGAGCATTCAGCAATTTCGGCGCGATATAGGCAAATACGTTAACCCGGCGCAGGTTGCTGAGTATGAAAAATATGTCTATGTGCCGATAGCGGAGAATGAAGCGGATGCGGCAACGCTGCAACAGATTCCCGGTCTTGACGCAGCCGAGGCCGAGGCGTTGATTGCCGGGCGTCCGTATGCTTCGCACGACGCATTTCTCTCCAAACTCTCCGAGAAGGTATCACCGGAAGAACTAGCCGTCGCCAAAACGTATCTGAGCAGACCATGAGTCCCGCCGATATTCTATCGCGTCTGCGGCGGTTTCTCCTGGTCTTCTCCATCTTGCTTCTTGGCGGCGCGGTGGTTGAGTTGTCGCTGGTCAATCACACGGAAGACGCTGTGCAGTTGATGCCGTTCGCGTTGTGCGGTCTAGGTTCAGTTGCGGCGCTCGTCGCGCTATTGCGCCCGCAACGTGCGACAGTGCTGGGCTTGCGCATCTGCATGGGATTGGTCGTGTGTGGCAGTCTCTTTGGAATCTATGAGCATCTTGAAAACAACTTCGCGTTCCAACGTGAAATTAATCCGCACGAACCCACCGGTGACATGATGTTGAGTGCTCTGGGTGGCGCGAATCCGTTACTGGCGCCCGGCATCCTGGCGGTGGCTGGTGTGCTGGCACTTGCCGTCACTTACCATCATCCAGCTTTGGGCGATGGTGACGAAGAACTCAAACGTGACAGGTAACAGGTGACAGGTGACAAGAAAGAGTTAAGGCACCTCAGTTCTTCCGAGCGGGGCCGATAATTCTTTGCTCAGGCTGCTGGCTCAAAGAACTCGCCGCGTGCGACACAGCATCTAAACTGTCCTGTCACCTGTCACGATTTACCTGTCACGGCTGAGTAATACTCGGCTTCGTCCGAAGGCGCGCCAACACGGGTTCGCGTGTGAGCACTTCAGACAGTTTTCAAACACTTCATCATCACACGAACGGAGGCGCCATTGTCTTCTTCTTCCGCCCGAACCCCATCGGAGTTCACTAACCCAAACCTTGAAACGCTGTTCACCGCCGAACAGATTCAGACGCGCGTCACGGAACTCGGCGCTGAGATTGCGCGCGACTACGTGGGGCGTAACCCGCTTTTGCTCGGCGTGCTGAAGGGAGCGGTCATCTTCACGAGCGACCTGGTGCGCGCCATCGACATCCCGCTCGGTTTGGAGTTCATCGCGATTTCAAGTTACGGCGCGGCGACACGCAGTTCCGGCGAAGTTCGCATCGTCAAAGACCTCGATGTGCCGATTGAGGGTCGCGACATCCTCGTGGTCGAAGACATCGTCGACACCGGACTGACGCTCTCCTACCTGCTCGCCAATCTGCGCGCGCGGGGCGCCCGCAGCGTCAAACTCACCGCGCTGCTCGACAAGCACGAGCGGCGTCTGCGCGACGTGCCGATTGATTACCTCGGCTTCAAAATCCCCGACGCCTTCGTCGTCGGCTACGGCCTCGACTTCGCCGAGCGCTACCGCAACCTCCCTTACATCGGCGTTGTCATCAACCCGGAAACATAGTGGCAAGTGATGAGTACTGAGGACTGAGCAAAAGCAGTCCCGCTTAAACTCAGTCCTCAGCACTCAGTACTCAAGTAATCAGTAGTTATGTTCAGACGATGCGCGCGACGACGAGCGTCATGTCGTCGTGCTGCTTAGCCCGATTGGCGAAAGCGTCGGCGTTGATCATCAAGCGTTTGGTCATCTCAACGGCCTCGATTTTATTCAACCTCACGCAGGAAGCTCTCGCCCGCGTTCAACTTCAGGCCGAAGTTGTCGGCGACGGTCTGTCCCGTGTCGGCGAGCGAGCCGCGCGTGCCGAGGTTGACGCCCGCCCGCGCGCGTCTGCCGTAAACCAACAGCGGCGCGTACTCGCGCGTGTGGTCGGTGCCGCGAAACGTCGGGTCATTGCCGTGGTCGGCGGTGAGGATGAGCAGGTCGCGGTCGTCCAACGCGGCTTCGATTTCAGGCAGGCGCGCGTCGAACTGTTCGAGAGCGCGGGCGTACCCCTCCACGTCGCGGCGGTGGCCGTAGAGCATGTCGAAGTCCACGAGGTTCGAGAAGATCAGGCCGCGCGAATCCTCATTCAGCGCGCGGATGGTCTGGTCGATTGACTGTTCGTTGTTCTTCGCCGGGAGGTCAACGGTCACGCCCATCGCGTCGTAGATCGAAGCGATCTTGCCGACGCAGACGACATCGAGTCCGGCCCCGGCGAGCGTCGGCAGAAGGTTGTCGTGCGGCGGCGGCACAGCGTATTCGTGGCGGTTGTCGGTGCGTTGGAACGCGCCCGGCTCGCCCTCGAACGGCCGCGCGATGATGCGCCCGACTTCATGTCGCCCGCGCAAGATGGCGCGCGCCTTCTCGCAGATTGCATAGAGCCGCGGCACCGGGATAACCTGTTCGTGCGCGGCGATTTGAAAGACCGAATCGGCGGAGGTGTAGACAATCGGCTGGCCTGTGCGCATGTGCTCCGCGCCGAACTCTTTGATGATTTCGGTGCCGGAGGCGGCGACGTTGCCGAGCACACCGGGCACACCCGTCTCAGCAATGAAGCGGTCGATCACTTCCGGCGGAAAGCCTTGCGGGTAGGTCGGGAAAGCTTTTTCGAGAATGATCCCGGCCAGTTCCCAGTGGCCCGTCGTCGTGTCTTTGCCGTTCGAGCGCAGCGCGCAACGGCCGTACGACGCACGCGGTTCGGCGGACGGGGGAAGGCCCGCGAGCGTGCGCGCGTTCCCTAAACCATAGCCCTGCAGGTTGGGCAAGCTCACGGCACGCGACTCAAGAATGTGTCCGAGCGTGTCGGCCCCTGTGTCGCCCCAATTGCCTGCGTCCGGCATCGCGCCGAAGCCAAGGCTGTCAAGCACAATCACCGTGACGCGATTAAAAGCACCATCGACTTGCTGAGTCATAGCTTCGTCTGACCTTTCTGACAACAGTCGGGTAATTTTCGGTGAGCGCGGATGATCCTATCACACCGAACGGGTCGAAGCAGTTCGCGTCCTTTGAGCGGTCGACGCTTCCGTTAGATGATCTGAATCAAGCAATCAAGAGGACGGAAATAATTCGGAAACGAAACTTATGCAAGGTCACAACCACCAAACATTTCGGAGTCGATGTGCAGAGTGGAAATATAAACTTCCAGAAAAAGAGATGAGCCACGAATTACACAAATTGCACGAATGAAATATCTGACCGGGAACGGATGTCACACAATCACCGCTCTTGTTGTTGCCCCGCGTGATTTACTGCCAATGCATTGATTCGTGTGATTTGTGTAATTCGTGGCTGACTGGTTTTCTTAACCTCTATAGAAACGGGCAGCCACCGAGTCGATGGCTGCCCGAGCAAATAGTCAACCACATGAGTCAACTTATTTGCACTTGGAGAAACCGCAATCACGGCAGAAGTCGCAACCCGAAGCGTGCTCAAGCTGGCCGCTGCATTCGGGACACACGCCGATCAACGAGTAGCCGGCGTAACCGACGCTGCCGGTCGTCGCCCCTTTTGCCGCCGCTGCCCCGTGCTCTTTGCTTTTGTCCGCCGCGGCACGGGCCGAGTCGGGGTGGCCGGCGAGGCGTCGGCCGGTCAACATCAGGCACTCCGCGACAGCCTGTTCAGGACTGGTCAGAAGTCGTTCGTTGAACCAGACCGAGTGCGTGCCGGTCACTTTGTTCAGACTGTGCGCGACCTCTTTCACGTCGAACCCACCGCGCAACATCTTCGAGGCCAGCAAGCCCACGCCGCCAGAGATCGGCCCCGTCGCAAACACCTCCAGAATCTGGCTCCCGTCGTGGTTGACGGTCACGTAGAGATTCGGCCCGTCGAAAGAGATTTGCCACGTCGCCCCCTGCAACTCGCGCGGGCGCTCGATGCGAACATCGGTGGTCGCCTGTTGCGCTCCCCACGGTGCGGTCATCTCCATGCTGTTCGCCGCTGTATTCACAGACGCGCCCGCCATCGCCGCCTCGTCCTCATCGACGGTCACGACCGCCGCGGCCACCGCCGGTGGGTCACAGGCCGTCTCGCCCTTCTGTTCGGCGCCCTTGACGGCCGTCAACACCTGCGAATCGCGCGACCCGTCGCGGTAGTAACTGACGGCCTTGCAGCCGAGTTCGCGCGCCAGTCGGTAGAGACTGTCGACTGACTCTACGGTGTCGGTCGCCGCTCCGTTGCATGTCTTCGAAACGCCGTTATCGACGTGCCGCTGCGCCGCGGCGAGCACGTGGACGTGCTGCTCGGCCGTGATCGACATCGCGGTGATGAAGTAGTCGGGGAGTTCTGCCTCGTGCGCGACGACGTGCTCGGCCGCGCGGTCGATGGACTCCTGATCGGTCTGATCGACTTCCATCCCTAACACCTGCGCCGCCAGCGTGTGGACGTAAGTTCGCTTGCCGAGCGTGTCATGGCGCACATACGCCCACGAGAAGTTCGGCTCGACGCCCGACGAAGTTTCTGCGACGAGCGAGATGGTCCCTGTCGGTGCGATTGTCGTCGTCTCGTAGTTGCGCGGGGTGAGCATGTCTTCGGGAATGCCGATTTCGTCGCGCAGAAAATTGTCATACATCTCTTTGTTCGGTGCGTACTCCGGGAAGACGCCCTTCTCCGCACCGAGCCGACACGATTCCATCCACGCCTCGCGCCGCACGAAGCTCATCACCTCATCCATCAGGTCAATCGAGGCGGGCGAGCCATACGCAATCTTCAGGCTGAGACACAAATCGGCGAATCCCATCACGCCGAGGCCGACGGGCCGCGTGCGCTTCACCACATTGTCAATTTCAGGAAGCGGCCACGCGCACACGTCAACCACGTTGTCGAGAAAGCGCGTACACCACCTCACCGTCTCGCCAAGCCGCTCCCAATCAACCGTTGTGTCCGGGTCGTAAAACTTCGCCAAATCAACCGAGCCGAGGTTACAACTGTTGTTAAAGTGAAGTGCCTGTTCTGCGCAGGGATTAGTCGCGTAGATCGGCCCCATCGACTTAATCATGTGATTGTGACGATTCACTTCGTCGATGAAGATCACGCCCGGTTCGGCGTAGCGGTGCGCCGACGCGACGATGCGGTTCCAGATGTCGGGGGCGTAGACCATGCCGGGGCGTGGCGGCCCCTCGCGCGTCGCACCGGAGAGGTCAACAGGATCGAACGCGGCGCGGTCGCGGAAAGTGACGGTCGAGCCGTCGGGCCGGCGGTAAACAGCGTAGTCATCGTTCTGCACGGGGTCAAATACCGGCTCCGTCCACTGCTGCCCGTCGAAGCTGAGCGGATACCATTCTTTATTATCAACGGCCTTAAAAAACTTATCCGTCACAGTTACCGAGATATTGAAATTGGTGAGCGAGTGCTGGTCGTTCTTGGCGTGGATGAAGCGAAGCAAGTCCGGATGGTCAACGCGCATGATGCCCATGTTCGCGCCGCGCCGCACGCCGCCCTGCTTCACCGTGTCAGTCGTCGTATTAAAGATGTTCATGAACGAGACCGGCCCCGACGCAACGCCGTGCGTCGAGCGCACCATTGCCCCCGCCGGCCGCAGCTTCTCGAATGTGAACCCAGTGCCACCACCTGTTTGATGGATAATTGCGGCATCGGTTGCGGTCTTCATGATGCCGGCAATCGAGTCCGGCACGTCGAGCACGAAGCAGGCCGCGAGTTGACCGGCAGGCTTGCCGGCGTTGACGAGGCAGGGGGTGTTCGGCACGAACTCGCGCCTGAGCATGATGCCGAGCATCGTGCTGTAGAACTCGTCGCGCTTCTCCGCGTCCAGTTCCGCCGCGCTCACGTGGCCGACGACGCGGCGCGCTACATCCGACCACTCTTCGATGGCCTCGCCGCGCAAGTCTTTAAGGCTGTAGCGTTTGTTGATGACGCGGCGCGCGTTCAATCCCAAAGCGTCAGACGGCTGGGGGTGGGCGCCGGTGATGTTGATGGCGGCGCTCTTGTTCACGGCGTTGCCCTTCGATGCGTCCGGCTCGATCACTGTACTCATTCTCGTTCTGCCTTTCCCGCGCGGCATTCGGCGCGGGGCGTCTAAATAAACTGTCCTTCAAAACCTGCGGCGCATCGACCATGACGGGCGCGCCGTGTCGTTAAATAATAGTGGGCGAATACTGCGGGTGGCTAAAGCAATTCAAGGTGCGGGGATGGCGCCGGGAGGTCGTCACCTCCGAGTGGCGTTTCCCCCGGCAATCCCCTCATTCGAGCGAGGCGCAGTATACATAGCTATCTTAAGGCTGTCAACACATTGCCCCAACATATTGTGGCATGGCTCCCGGCTGATGCAATAGAGCGGGTACCTTGAGAATTTACCTTAACCTCATCTGACGCATCGTACCGGTCTTCAATGACTGGCATCTAATTTTTTCGGCGACTTGAAATGGTTGACGAAACTACTATATGTTGCGCCCTCCCGCTTGTCGAGCGGAGCGTGCGGCGCGCATAAACGAGCAGGGTTTGGGTTGAAAGCTACGGGCTTGCGATGCGGTCCGGGCCGAGGGGTAATGAATGCTGAACGAACGAACAGACACAACTACTGACACGTTAGTGCGCGCGACGGCGGCCGGCGGCAACATCCGATGCATGGCCGCCGTGACGACCGAACTGGTCGCCGAGGCGACCGCCAGACACGGCACTTCGGATACCGTTGCCGCCGCCCTCGGGCGCACACTGACGGGCACGTTGCTGTTGGGCGCGGGGCTGAAAGAGTTCGACCGTCTGACGGTGCGGATCGAAGGTGACGGAGCGGCGGGCGGGATCACGGCGGAGGCCAACGCGCGTGGGCAGGTACGTGGCTACGTGCGTAATCCGGAAGCCGACGCGCAACTCAATAGCGGCGGTAAATTCGACGTGCGCGCGGTCGTCGGGCGAAGCGGAATGTTTTACGTGACTTATGAATCGGGCTACGACATTGGGTTGTACCGTGAGCCTTACCGCGGTTCGGTGCCGCTGGTTTCGGGCGAGATCGGGGAGGACTTCGCTTACTACCTTGCCAAGTCCGAGCAGATTCCTTCGGCGGTGATGCTTGGTGTGCTTGTCCGCGCACGCGCGTCGGGCGAAACGTTCATTGACGCCGCCGGCGGATTGATGATTCAACTGATGCCAGGCGCGGACGAGAAGACGGTCGCCGCCGTCGAAGAAGCCGTCGCGCGGACGCCGCACACCACGACGCTGATCCGCGCGGGCGCAGGCCCCGTCGAGATGCTGCGCGCCGCGCTCGGCGACGTACCGTTCGAAGTACTTGAAGAGCGGCCGGTCAGCTTTGCCTGCTCGTGCTCGTACGAGCGGGCCGTCTCCTTGATCTCTTCGATTGAGCAGCGCGAATTGGAATCAATGTTGCGCGAGGACCGGGGCGCGGCGATGACCTGCCACTTCTGTAACTCGACCTACAGTATTGACGAAAGCTCACTGGAGGAAATCGTCAGCCGCCGCGTCGCCACCACAGTGGGTGACGCGCCGCGTGATTGAAAACTATTGGGCGCCTGCAATAAAGCGAAAGGCCGGTCACTCGAGTGTCCGGCCTTTCGCTGTTTGTTGAAACGTCCTGGATTATTTCGCGGGCGAGTTGGAGGTAAGCATATCGTAGTTGCCCAGTTCGCGATTGTGGTTATCGAGTGCGCCGATCATGTCCGAAGTCTCTTCAAGCATCTGCTTCGTCATCGCAATGGAATCGCTCAACTGCTCGAAATCGAGCGCGGAGACGCGTTCCGGCGTCGGCAGTGTCACGACCTGATCGTTAACGAGACCGAAAAAGTTTTCAATTGACTGCAACTGCCCTTCGACCAATTTTACGGAGCGGTCAAGTTCGTTGAAGGCGGCGAGGCGGCGCTTCAGGATTTCGACGTTCGCCTGCTGGACACGGCGCGCCCGCTCGTCCGCCGTGCTCTCGACCGCGCGCTCGGCCTGGGTCAATTGATTCTGCACGGCCTGCCGGTTGATTGAGCGCAGGTGGTTTTTGCGCCGGCGGTAGACGTCCAGCAAATCGACAAAATCTTCCCAGCGCTGATCCAGACTTTTAACGTTGGCCGGTGGCTCTTTCGCGCCGGTAAACTTCACGTAGTTTTCAAAGACTTGCTTCTTCAACCACTTCAGATACAGCACCGCTTCTTTCTCGCGTGGGTCGAAGGTTTCGATCATCTTATCGCGCATGCGGTTGCG